>Ga0070741_10013178_pt1 | contig 14687 bp, 13 predicted proteins | sample Coa_R1_4_FD_66440 | JGI IMG/M metagenome (GOLD analysis project Ga0070741, IMG submission 66440) | Surface soil microbial communities from Centralia Pennsylvania, which are recovering from an underground coalmine fire - Coalmine... | ecosystem: Environmental > Terrestrial > Soil > Unclassified ...
GATGCGCAGCGCGTGCAGCTGCCGGGCTATCCGGCCGTCGATTTCTCGGGCTCGGACTACGTCGCGGAACTCGATCTGCACCTCAACGACCGCTGGGACTTCAAGTGGGACCAGCAGTACAACCCGAATTCGCGCGTGTTCGATCCGGCCACGGCGGCGCTGGTCGAGAACCTGCATCACACGGACCTTTCCGCGTTCAGCGTCGAGCACCGCTTCGGCGGCGACGGCATCGTGAACTTCTCGTACCGCTTCCGCCGCGGCCTGCTCGAACAGGTCGACACGACGGCGCTCGTGCCGATCAACGCGAGCTGGAGCATCGTCGGCCGCTACTATTATTCGCTCATGACCAAGCAGCTCCTCGAAGCGTTCGGCGGCGCCGAGTACGACAGCTGCTGCGTGGCCATGCGCTTCCTGCTGCGCCATTACATCAATTCGATCGGCCAGCTGCACGCCGATACCGCGATCTACTTCGAGGTGGAGTTCAAAGGCCTTGGCAGCAGCGGCACGCGCACCGAGAACTTCCTGCGCCGCTCGATCCTCGGGTTTGAGTGAGGCGCGGATTCGACTAAAATTCAGCTATTCGAAGCAAAAATAACGCTTTTCTTACCTATCCGACCGCATCATGCCGGCCGCGGTGCCCGCCGCAGCCGGCGGGACCGGCCGAATCCCATGCGCACGCGTGCGCCCCGTTGGATGTGATCGCCCGATGAAAAAGCTCCTTGCCCCGTTCGTTGCCCTGATCCTGTTCGTTCTGGCCGGCGTCGCCGCTCCGCCCGCCGCCCGCGCGCAGCTCGTCGAAAAGGAGCCGCTCGACCGCATCATCGCCATCGCCGAAGAGGACGTGATCCTGCAAAGCGAACTCGATCGCGCCGTGGCCAACGTGCTCGCGCAGTATCGCGCCAACCCGCAGCAGCTCCCGCCGCGCAAGCAGCTCGAGGAACAGGTACTGCAGCGGCTCATCATGATGCACCTGCAGGTGCAGCGCGCGCAGTCCACGGGCATCCGCGTCAGCGACACCGACGTCGATCAGGCCATGCAGCGCGTCGCCGAGAACAACAAGATCGACGTGCGCCAGCTGCGCGCCTCGCTCGAGCGCGACGGTCTCAGCTTCGACGATTTCCGCAAGAACCTGCACGACCAGCTCATGGTGCAGCGCCTGCAGCAACGCGTCGTGCAGAACCAGGTCAACGTCACCGATTCGGAAGTCAACATCCTGCTCGCGAGCAACAGCCTCAAATCGGGCGAAGTGCACTTGCAGCACATCCTGCTCGTGGTGCCCGAGGGCGCGGATGCGGCGCAGATCCAGACCGTCCGCGCGAAGGCCGACAACGTCAAGAAGGAGATCGACGGCGGCATGGACTTCACCGCCGCGGCGATCCGCTACTCGAACGCCGAGGACGCGCTGCAAGGCGGCGATCTCGGCTGGCGCCGCTTCGACGAAGTGCCCGAAGCGTTCGCAAACCTCGTCGACGGCATGCAGCCGGGCCAGGTCTCGCAAGTGCTGCGCGGGCCGAGCGGCTTCCACATCGTGAAGCTCGTCGACAAGCGCGCGACCGGCAAGCAGGTCGTCACCGAATTCCATGCGCGCCACATCCTGATCAAGACGAGCGAGCTCGTCTCGAGCGACGACGCGCTGCGCACGATCACCGACATCCGCCATCGCATCGTCGACGGCGGCGAGGATTTCGCCAAGCTCGCCAAGCAGCACTCGGAAGACGCGCCGAGCGCGAACTCGGGCGGCGACCTCGGTTGGTTCCCGATCGAGCAGTACGGCTCGCGCGTGGCCGAGGTCGTGTCGTCGCTCAAGGACAACGAGATCTCGCAGCCGTTCCAGACCGACGCCGGCTGGCACATCCTGCAGCGTCTCGGCGAACGCAAGGAAGACCGCACCGACGACATGATGCGCGAGCAGGCACGCGACGTGCTGCGCAATCGCAAGGCCGAAGAGGAATACGAGAACTTCCTGCGCCAGGTGCGCTCGGAATCGTACGTTTGCGCCGTGAACAGCGCCGACGCCACGCCGGACCTGCCGCTGTGCGCCGACGCCACCAAGGAAGCGATCGAGAAGAAAGCCGCGCCGTGAGCGCGCGGAGTCCGCGTTGAGCGCGTGGCTGCCGCGGCTCGCGGTCACGCTCGGCGAACCGGCCGGCATCGGACCCGAGATCGTCGCCGCGCTCGCGGCGAGTCCGCTCGCCGCCGATCTCATCGCGATCGGCGACCGTGACGTGCTCGCGCGCGCCGCTGCGGCGCGCGGCATCGCGCTCGCGATCGACGCCGACGATGGCCAGTGGCGCACCGAGCGCGCACCGAACACGCTGCGCTCGATCCACGTGCCCGCCCGCGTGCCGGCGACGCCGGGACGCCTCGACGTGCGCAATGCGCCCTACGTCGTCGACACGCTCGCGCGCGCCGCTGACGGCTGCCTCGAGGGCGAGTTCGACGGCGTCGTCACGGCGCCCGTGCACAAGGGCGTCATCAACGACGCCGGCGTGCCGTTCACGGGCCACACGGAATTCTTTGCCGAGCGCGCGCGCTGCGACGTCGCGATGCTGCTCGTCGCGCCGGGTTTGCGCGTCGCGCTCGCGACGACGCACTTGCCGCTCGCCGAGGTTCCCGCCGCGGTCACACCCGCCGCGCTCGTGCGCATTTTGCGCATCGTATACAACGATCTGCGCAGGCGTTTCGGCATCGATGCGCCGCGCATCGCCGTGCTCGGCCTCAATCCGCATGCCGGCGAAGGCGGCCATCTCGGCCGCGAGGAAATCGACGTGATCTCGCCCGCGCTGGCGGCGCTGCGCCGCGAGGGCATGGAGCTCGACGGACCGCTTTCGGCCGACACCGCCTTCGTGCCCGAAAAACGCGCGCTCTACGATGCGTATCTCGCCATGTACCACGACCAGGGCCTGCCCGTGCTCAAGGCGCTCGGCTTCGGCGACTCGGTCAACGTGACGCTCGGCCTGCCGTTCGTGCGCACTTCGGTCGACCATGGCACGGCGCTCGATCTCGCCGGCACCGGCCGTGCCGACGCGGCGAGCGTGATCGCGGCGGCGCAGCTCGCGATCGAGCTCGTCGCACGCGGCGCCTAGCGGCAGCCTACTTCGCCAGCGCCGGCACTGCCGCGGGACGCGGCTTGATGCCCGGCACGCGCTCGAAGATCAGGGCTACGGCGAACAGCACGACGGCGCAGCCCGCGGCGCTCGCCCAGGTGATCGGCTCGTGCAGGAACACGGCGCCCCAGATTTGCGCGAACAGCGGCACGAGGAACGTGACGGTCGTTGCGCGTTCGACTCCGGCATCCTTGAGGATATTGAAATAGAGCGCATAGGCGATGCCGGTGCAGACGATGCCGAGCGCAATCAGCGCGGCGGCCACGCCGGCCGACGGCAGCACGGCCGGCGCCGTCGCGGCCGCGAGCGGCAACAGCGGCAGCGAGCCGCCGATCAGGTTGCCTGCCGTCATGACCATCGGATCGACGTCGCTGAAGCGCTTGCGCGCCATGATCGCGCCGATCGCGTACATGAACGTCGCGGCGAGCGTCGCGGCGAAGGCGAGCGCGGTTTGCCACGTGAGCGCGAGGTCGCCGAAACGGACCAGGATCGCGACGCCGAGGATGCCGACGAACACGCCCGCGATCTTCGAAGCCGACGGACGCGCGCTTTGCAGCCAGCCGATCAGTACGGCGAACATCGGCACCGTCGCGTTGAGCACGGCCAGGTAGCCGGCAGGCAGGCTGTGCGCAGCGAACGCGAAGCACAGGAGCGGCAAGCCCATCACGATGCTGCCGACGACGAGGTAGTCGCGCCAGCGCGCGCGCCACGCAAGCGGCCGGCGCAGCACCGCAAGCACCGCGACCAGCGTGAGCGCGGCGAGGACCATGCGTCCGGCGCCCGTCATGCCGGCGCCGATCACGGGCACGGTGATGCGCTGGAACAGGAACGACGAGCCCCAGATCATGCCGAGCAGGAACAGGTAAACGAGCGTCTTGACCTTCATGTCGACTCCGACACCGGTGCGCAGGAGACCTGCGGATTGCCGGCCATCTTACGGCTGGCGCAGTGCGGGGAAAAACGCTATTTTCTCAGCCCAACTGTGAAAGCGATTCACATATGAATCCCTGGCACCGCCTGCCGCCACTGCGTTCGTTGCGCGTGCTCGAAGCTGCCGTGCGCCACGAAAACTACACGCGCGCGGCGCTCGAGCTCAATCTGACCCACAGCGCCGTCAGCCATCAGATTCACGCACTCGAAGAATCGCTCGGCGTGTGTCTGCTCGAGCGCGCCGGCCGTCGCATGCGCCCGACCGAACACGGACGCCAGCTCGCGCTCGACGTGCGCGCGACGCTCGATGCGCTCAACGCGGCGGTCGAGCGCGTGCGCGGCGGCGACGCCGGCAACGCGATCACGGTCAGCGTGCTGCCGTCCTTCGCCGCCGCCTGGCTCGTGCACCGGCTCGGCGGCTTCCTCGAGCGGCATCCGAACGTGGACCTGCGCCTGGAAAGCACGACGGCGCTCGCCGATTTCCGCAACGACGGCGTCGACGTGGCGATCCGTTTCGGCACGGGCAACTACGAAGGCCTCGTCAGCGAGAAGCTGTTCGACGACGAGATCTATCCGACGATGAGCCCGAAGCTCAAGCGCAGCGCGCGCGTGCGCACGCCGGCGGACCTCGCGCGGCTGCCGCTGCTGCGCATCCGCAACCAGCCGTGGACGCCGTGGTTCGAGGCCGCCGGCGTGGCGATCGCCGAGCCGCGCCGCGGACCCGTGTTCAACGACTCGGAACTCGCCCTGCAGGCGGCGATACAGGGACAGGGCGTGGTGATGGCGCGCGGCTCGCTGGCCGCGGCGAAGCTGCGCAGCGGCATACTCGTCGCGCCGTTCCGCGTGCGCATCCCGTCGCCGCAGACGTGCTGGCTCGTCTACCCGAAGCGCAACGCCGAGCGGCCAGCGCTCAAGCTCTTCCGCACCTGGATTTTCGACGAGCTCGCCGCCGCGCCGCCCTGCTACGTCGAGGCCGGGCGATGACCGCCGCAGGCGCGCACGTTCCGCGCAAGCGCTTCGGCCAGCACTTTCTGCACGATCCCGGCATCCTCAAGCGCATCGTCGAGTCGGTCGCGCCGCGCCCCGGCGAGCGGCTGGTCGAGATCGGCCCCGGCGAGGGCGCCTTGACGCTGCCGCTGCTGCAAGCCGCGCGGAAGCTGACGGCCATCGAGCTCGATCGCGATCTCATCGTCCCGCTGCGCGCGCGCGCCGCCGGCGTCGGCGAGCTCGAAATCCTCAACGCGGACGTGCTGGACGTCGATTTCACGGCGCTCGCCGCCGGTGCGCCGCTGCGGCTCGTCGGCAACCTGCCGTACAACATTTCCACACCTATACTTTTCCACTGCCTCGCGCATGCGGCGGCGATCGTCGACATGCACTTCATGCTGCAGAAGGAAGTCGTCGAACGCATGGCGGCGGGTCCGGGCAGCAAGACGTACGGCCGCCTGTCGGTCATGCTGCAGCTGCGCGCCGAGGTCGAACCGCTGTTCCGCGTCCCGCCGGGCGCGTTCCGGCCGCCGCCGAAGGTCGACTCGGCCGTCGTGCGCGTAGTGCCGCTACCGAGCGAGGCGCTGCCGCGGGCCGATGCGGGCACGCTCGACGCGATCGTGCGCGCCGCATTCGGCCAGCGTCGGAAGACCATCGCCAACGCCGTGTCCGGGATCGCCGGCCCGGCCGACCTCGCCGCCGCCGGCATTGATCCGCGTGCGCGTGCCGAGCAGCTCGCACCGCAGGCGTTCGTCGTGCTCGCGCAGCACATCGGCCCCGTTGCCTAGCGGCTTGCCGGATTGCGCGCGCTGCCGGAAAATCGCCGCATGACCGGCAAGAAGCCCTACGACATCGCCGTGACCGTCGAGACGCGGTTCCTCAACGAGCAATCCGCGCCCGACGACAACCGCTACGTGTTCTCGTACACCGTGCGCATCGCCAATGCGGGCAGCGTCGCCGCGCGCCTGCTCACGCGCCACTGGATCATCACCGACGCCAACGGCAAGGTCCAGGAAGTGCGCGGCGAAGGCGTGGTCGGCGAGCAGCCGTGGCTGCGGCCCGGCGACGACTTTCATTACACCTCGGGCGCGGTGCTCGAAACCGCGGTCGGCACGATGCGCGGCAGCTACCAGATGCTCGCCGACGACGGCCGGCGCTTCGATGCGCCGATTCCGCAATTCATCCTCTCGATTCCCAGAACCGTGCACTGAGCGAATGGCCGATCTCATGGAGTACCGTCCAGCTTCGCGCATTGCCGCGACCCCGATCGGGCGCTGCGCGCGCGATCGCCTGCTCGGCTCGAGGGCGCTGGAAGCGGGAGTGCGACACTGATGGCGGTCTGGGCGATCGGGGACGTCCAGGGTTGCCACGACGAGCTCTGCAGGCTGCTCGAGAAGATCGACTTCGATCCCGCGCACGACACGCTGTGGTTCTGCGGCGATCTCGTCAACCGCGGCGGCCAGTCGCTCGCGGTGCTGAGGCTCGTGCGCGGCTTCGGCGCGCGTGCGCTCGTCGTGCTCGGCAATCACGACCTGAGCCTGCTCGCCGTCGCCGAGCGCGACGAAGCCGACCAGGCCAAGGTCAACCCGGAGCTGCGCGAAGTGCTGTTCGCGCACGACCGCACGCCGCTGCTCGACTGGCTGCGCGCGCGTCCTCTGCTGCACGTCGACCGCCAGCTCGAGTTCATGCTCGTCCACGCCGGCCTCGCGCCGCGCTGGAACGTCGAGCGCGCCGAACGCGCCGCGCACGAAGTGGAGCAGCGTCTGCGCGGCGACGGCGCGCGGCGCCTGCTCAAATCGATGTTCGGCAACAAGCCCGATCTGTGGACGCCGCGACTGCAGGGCATGGATCGCCTGCGCGCGACGATCAACGTCCTCACGCGTATGCGCTACTGCGACGTGCGCGGGCGTATCGCCTACGCCGAGAAAGGCGCGCCGGGCACGCAGAAACCGGGGCTCTATCCCTGGTTCGAGGTGCCCGGTCACGCCAAGCGCGAGCTGCGCGTCGTCTGCGGCCATTGGTCCACGCTCGGCCGCTTCCAAGGCATGGGCGTCTACGCGATCGACGGCGGCTGCGTCTGGGGCGGCGAACTCATCGCGCTCAGGCTCGACGCCGAGCAGCCGGAATTCGTCAGCATTCGCTCGACACGGCCCAAGCCGTTCGACGGCAACGGGGACTGAAGCGAGCGATTCAACTCATTCTTTCATAATCCACAAATGTAAACGTATACTCGTGTTTCGCATCGGCAGGATGCGCAATGCGCGACACTTCGCGCCACCGCGCCGCGTCGAACTCTGGGAAGAATGCATCGGCGTCGGCCGCGGTAGTGTCGATCCACGTGAGGTGCAGGTGCGTGGCGCGCGGCAGCGCGAGCGCGTACACCTCGCCGCCGCCGATGACGCAAAGCTCCTCGTCGGCATGCACCAACGCGGCATCGAGAGACGATACGGGGACCTGGCCTGCAAACGGCGCCGTCGACGCGCGCGTAAGCACGAAGTTGCGGCGCCCCGGCAGCGGCTTGCCGATCGCCAGCGCAGTCTTGCGCCCCATGAGCACGGGCTTGCCCAGCGTGAGCGCCTTGAAGCGCTTGAGATCGTCGGGCAGATGCCACGGCATCGCGCCCCCTCGGCCGATCGCTCGGTTGCGGTCGAGGGCGGCGATCAGGGAAACTTTCGGGTCGTCGGTCATGAAACCAGTGTCGACGAACCGTCCGTCCACGATCAAGCCCACACATGACTTCGCTGTTCCTTAGCCGCACCGTCGTCGGGATATTTGCGTTCGCGACCGGCGCCGCGTTCGCGCAAGACATCCCTGCGCGTTTCGACGCCGGCCGCGTGATCGCGACGCCGACGCTCGCCGATGGCACTACGCTCGAGTTCTATACCGATTCCGGCGGTGGCGCGAATATGCTGTGCCGCGACGTCGCCTTGCGGCTCGGATTGGAGCTCACGCCGCTACACGACGAGGAGGCCGAGCGGGAGCTCGGCACCGATCTGGCGACGGCACATATGCCGCGATTCCGCCCAGGACGCGGCATTCCCGGCAACGCGGACGGCGACGATACGTTGCTGGTTCATAACTGCACACCGAGAACGGGGCACCCCGCCGGTACTGCGGGTTTCCTGAGCAGCCGCTGGTTCGACCGGCGTATCTGGACATGGGACTATCCGGGTGCGGATTTGCGGCTCGAAAAGCCCGGTTTCGCACCTCCGAAGGATGCACATCGCATAGCCGTGCATTTCAAGACGGACTCCGCCGGCAAGCGTGCGTTCGCGATGGGCCGCATCGGCGTGCGGATCGACGGCGAGTCGCTCGACATGCTGCTCGACACTGGTGCGAGCGCGACGCTTTCGACGAACGCGCTGGCAACGCTCGGCGATCACCTGCCGGCGCAGCGCGCCATCAGCTTCATCGTCCACAGTCGGTTCGAGCGCTGGATGCGCGCGCATCCCGACTGGCGCGTCATCGACGGCGCCGACAGCGTTCCAGGTGCGCGCGTGATCGAAGTGCCGAGCGTGGACATCGCGGGCTTCCGCGTCGGGCCGGTGCTCTTCGCGGAGCGCGGCGACGACAACTTGCACCGGTGGATGGCGCAAATGATGGATGGGCCGACCGAGGGCGCCATCGGCGGCAATGTCTTCCAGCATTTTACGATGACGGTCGACTATCCAGCCGGGCGCGCCTATTTCCGCTGCATGCAAGGCTGCGCAGCGGCGCGGTGAACGCGGCGGCGCCCGGCTACACCGCCACGGGGGCCTTGATCGCCGCGTGCGAGCGGTAGTTCTCGATCGCGACGTCTTCGTAGCGGAACTCGAAGATTGAGCGGACCGCAGGATTGAGCTTGAGCGTGGGCAGCGGCAGCGGCGCGCGCGCGAGCTGCTCGCGCGCCTGCGCGAGGTGATTTTTATACAAATGCGCATCGCCGAGCGTGTGCACGAAATCGCCGGGTTGGAGCCCGCACACCTGCGCGACCATGTGCGTGAGCAGCGCATAGCTCGCGATGTTGAACGGCACGCCGAGGAACACGTCGCCCGAGCGCTGGTAGAGCTGGCACGAGAGCCTTCCGGCGGCGACGTGGAACTGGAACAGCGCGTGGCAGGGTTGCAGCGCCATCTTCGGCAGATCGGCCACGTTCCAGGCGCTCACCACGAGACGGCGCGAATCCGGGTTGCGCTTGATCTCGTCGACGAGCCAGGCGATCTGGTCGATCGTGCGTCCATCCTGCGCCGACCATGCGCGCCACTGCTTACCGTACACGGGCCCGAGTTCGCCGGCCTCGTCGGCCCATTCGTCCCAGATCGAGACGCCGTTTTGCTTGAGGTACGCGACGTTCGTCTCGCCGCGCAGGAACCACAAGAGTTCGTGGACGATCGAGCGCAAATGCAGCTTCTTCGTCGTGACGAGCGGAAAGCCCTCGGCGAGATCGAAGCGCATCTGCCAGCCGAACACCGACAGCGTGCCCGTGCCGGTGCGATCAGATTTTTCGACGCCGCGTTCGAGGATGTGGCGCAGCAGGTCCAGATATTGGCGCATCAGGCGGCCTTCCTGATTTCGACCTCTTGCGCCATGCTGGCCGCGGGCGGCAGCAGGGTCGGCGAGCGGCGCGAGAGCCACAAAAGGACGATGCCGACGACGATGAGCGGCAGCGAGAGGATCTGGCCCATCGTGAGCCAATCGAATGCGATGAACCCGAGCTGCACGTCGGGTTCGCGCACGAACTCAACGCAAAAGCGGAACACGCCGTAGAGCAGTGCGAACAAGCCCGAAATCGCATAGCGCGGCCGCGGCTTGCGCGAGTAGATCCAGAGCACCGTGAACATCACGACGCCTTCGAGTCCGAACTCGTAGAGCTGCGACGGGTGCCGCGCTTCGTGGTTCAGTTGGCCGGCGAGGTACATCTGGTAGAGCTCGTCGCGCGACTTGCCGAGGCTCTCGAGCGCGCGCGGGAAGATCATGCCCCAGGGAAGGTCGGTATGGCGGCCCCAGAGCTCGCCGCCGATGAAGTTGCCGAGCCGGCCGAGCCCCAAGCCGATGGGCACGAGCGGCGCGACGAAATCGACCGTATCGAAAAAGTGGATTCTGTTGCGTCGCGACCACCACCAGCCGGCGAGCAGCACGCCGAGCAGCCCGCCGTGGAACGACATGCCTCCTTCCCAGACGCGGAACAGCGCGAGCGGATCGTGCCATATCCAGTCGAGCGGCACGTAGAACAGCATGTAGCCGATGCGCCCGCCGAGGATCACGCCCATCATGACGTAGAACGCGAGATCCGAGAACGCGTCGTCGCCGACCGGCAGCCTTCCCGCCTTGCGCCGGCGATTGCCGAGCACCCAGGCGCCGATGAAACCGGCCAAGTACATGAGACCGTACCAGTGCACGGCGAGCGGACCGATCGAGAACGCGATGGGGTTGATGTCGTGGAAGTAAGGCATGCGTCGAGGCGGCGGCGGCGAGCAAGCGACAGAGTTTATAGGAAGCACGAGGCGAAGCGCGAAACGAGGTCGCCGCGAAACGGCGCATCCGCTTTGTGGCGCGGACTCACGCCGGCAGGATGCGGCAAAGAAAGCCCTTGAGGTAGTCGGTTTCCGGAATCGCCGGGTGCACGGGATGGTCGGGTGCCTGCTGGAGCTTGACGAGCGCCTGCGCGCTGCGCTCGACGTGGCGCGCCGCCTGCTGCACGCCTTCGAGCAGCGCGGCAGCCGGCATGTGGTACGAGCACGAACAGGTGATCAGGATGCCGTCCTTCGCGAGGATCTGCATGGCCATTTCGTTGATGCGCCGGTAGGCGAGCCGTCCTTCGGCGAAGTCCTTCTTGCGCTTGACGAAGGCGGGCGGGTCGAGGATCACGACGTCGAAGCGCTCGCGCGCCTCGCGCAGGGCTTTCAGCCGCTCGAAGGCGTCCGCCCGTTCGGCGCGCACGCGTCCAGCAAGGCCGTTGCGTGCTGCATTGTATACGATGGCCTCGACCGCGGCGGCGGACGCATCGACGCAGGTCACGTCGGCCGCACCGGCCGCCGCCGCGCGCAAGCCCCAGCCTCCCAGATAGCTGAACATGTCGAGCACCCGCTTGCCGCCGACATAGGCCGCGAGCAGGTCGCGGTTCGCGCGCTGGTCGTAGAACCACCCGGTCTTTTGTCCGCCGAGCGGATCGATGCGGAAATCGAGTCCGCCTTCGCGCGCGAGCACCTCGGGCGGCAACTCGCCGTAAGCGAGCGCGACCTCGTCGGGCAGCTGCTCGAGCGCGCGCACGCCGGCGTCGTTCTTCCAGACGACGGCGCCAGGCTTGAGCGTCTTGACGAGCGCGGCGACGACGTCGTCCTTCATGCGCTCCATGCCGGCGGTCGTGGTCTGGCCGACGACCACCTCGCCGTAACGATCGAGCGTGAGGCCCGGCAGACCGTCCGCTTCGCCGTAGACGAGCCGGTAATACGGCTCGGCATAGAGCCGCTCGCGCAGACCGAGCGCCACCTTGAGCCGATGCACGATCAGCGAGCGGTCGAGCGCATGGTCGATGCCGCGATTCACGAGACGTGCGGCGATCAACGAATTCGGATTGACGTAGCCGACGCCGATCGGCTTGTCGTGGGCGTCGACGACGACGCAGGCTTCGCCGGGCGCGAACTCGCCGAGCGGCGAGCGCTTTACGTCGACCTCGTTCGAGAACACCCACAAATGCCCGGCGCGCAGACGCGCGTCCTCGCCGCGCTTGAGGTACAGCGCGGGGTAGCTCACGGCGTCGTCGGTCATCGCGGTTCCGATATTCATGCTGCGCCGCATCTTACGCGATCGAAACGGACCCGTGCGTTGCTGGCATAATCGGCGCTTCCACGAGGGTCCACGCCATGCCGAAACAGATCGTCTCATTGTCCGCTTGCGTCGCGCTCGCCGCGGCGGCGGTCGCGAACGCCGCATCCACGCCGCAGCCGCTGCCGACGATCACCGTCGTGCCCGAGGCCGATTTCGCCAAGCATGCCTCGCTGGGGCCGCCGGCGATTTCGCCCGACGGCCAGCACATCGCCGTGTCCGTGCACAACACCGAGAACGGCGAGAACAAATACCAGCTCGCCGTGCTGCACCTGCCGGATCTCAAGTTCGAGAGCCGGCTCGACATGAACGCGCATTATCTCCCGATCGACATCACCTGGGTCGACAACAAACGCCTGGTGATGGGGACCGGCGAGGAGACCGCGTTTTCCGAATCGCCGACGCCGACCGGCGACATCATCGCCGTCGACATGGACGGCAAGAACAAGCGTCTGCTCTACAGCGACAGCAAGCGCGGCTCCATCGGCGCGCAGCGCAACATCCTCAAGATTCCCCTCGGCTTCGGCACGATCAGCGGCAAGCCGACGCATGCGAACGGACATTTCTATCTCACGGTCAATCCTGCCGCGACGAGCGGCGGCAGCGACGCCCAGGCGCACAAGACCTTGATCTTCGACATCGACGCGATGTCCGGCAACGTCAACGAACTCGGCGAAATCGACGAGGACGGCTACACTTTCCTCGTGCACGACGGCGTCGTGCGCTACGCCTGGGGCGAGGACAACGATCTCAAGCCGCACGCGTATTACCGCAGCAGCGCGGATGCGCACTGGACCGAGATGCCGGCGTCGGTCGTCGGCAAAAGCTTCGCACCGCTCGAGATCGACCCCGACGGCACGCACCTGTACGCGCTCGGCAATCCGGGCGGCGGGCCTAACGAGCTCACGATTAGCAATCTCGACGGCAGCGACCGCAAGGTGCTCGCCTCCGATCCGCGCGTGAGCATCGCACGCGTGCTGTGGACGCCCGCGCCGCGCAAGCCGTTCGCCGCCCTGGCGCTCGACGGCAAGCCGAAGCTCATCTACCTTGCCGACGACAAGTACGCGGCCATCGTGAAGTCGCTGAACGACAAATTCGCCGACCACTTCGTCGGCATCGCCGGCATGAGCGAGGACGGCGCGACGCTGCTCGTCGGAGCGATCAGCGATCGCGACCCCGGCACTTACGCGCTGTTCGAAACGGCGACGAACAACCTGCGACCGCTCTACCAGGTCAAGCCGTGGCTCAAGCCCGATCAGCTCGGCGAACGCCGGCCGTTTTGGTTCAAGGCCTCGAGCGGCACCGAGCTCGGCGGCTTCATCACGCTGCCGCCGCACCGCACGGCGAAGAACCTGCCGACCCTGCTCCTGCCGCACGGCGGCCCGCTCGGCATTCAGCACAACTGGTTCATGGGCGGCTGGGACGACGACGAAGCGCAGTTCCTCGCCAGCCGCGGCTACGCGGTCGTGCAGGTCAACTACCGCGGCTCGGGCGGACGCGGCAAGAACTTCGAGGATTCCGGCAAGCGCGAAATGGGCACCGGCATGATGCAGGACATGCTCGACGCGCTGAAATGGGCCGAGGATCAGGGCTACACCGACAAGAACCGCGTCTGCGTCTACGGCGCGAGCTATGGCGGCTACTCGGCATTCTTCCAGCCCGTTTACGCGCCGCAGGGCACGTTCAAATGCTCGGTCGCGATCGCCGGCGTTTCCGACATCCGCGTGCAGGGCGAACGCAGCGACACGCGCCGCTTCCGCGCCGGCCGCAACTTCCTGCGCGAAGCCTGGGGCATGGACGATCCTGCCTACGTCGCGGCGAACTCGGCGATAGACCACGTCGACAAATTCAACGTGCCCGTGCTCATCGTCCACGGCGAGGACGACCAGCGCGTGCCGATCCAGAACGCGCGCGAAATGCGCGATGCGCTCGAAAAAGCCGGCAAGCCCGTCGAGTACATGACGCGGCCGAAGGAAGGTCATGGGTTCTTCAAGGAAGAGAACAACACCGATCGTTACAAGATCACCGAAGCCTTCCTCGAGAAGTATCTCGGGCCAGGAGCGCCCGCGGCGCCCTGACGTGCGTGTTCGCTTTTGGAGCAGGGCTTTCGCTGGAACGACGAGCGAGACGAGAAGCGGGACCGGGGCACGATGAACCGCCTGAGCGAAGAGTCGAGCCCCTATCTGCGCCAACACGCAGAGAATCCCGTCGACTGGTGGCCATGGTGCGCCGACGCGCTCGCGCGCGCACAGGCCGAGGACAAGCCGATCTTGCTCTCGATCGGCTACAGCGCCTGCCACTGGTGCCACGTCATGGCGCACGAGAGCTTCGAGGACGAGGCCACGGCGCGGCTCATGAACGCGCTGTTCGTGTGTATAAAAGTGGACCGCGAGGAACGGCCCGATCTGGACAAGATCTACCAGCTCGCGCACCAGGCGCTCACGCGGCGTGCGGGCGGCTGGCCGCTCACGGTATTCCTGACGCCCGACGATCATCTGCCGTTCTACGCCGGCACGTATTTCCCAAAGGACGCGCGCTACGGCATGCCGCCGTTCGCCTACGTGCTCGAGCAGGTGCGCGGATACTGGGACACGCGGCGCGACGACGTGCGCCGGCAGAACGCCGCGCTCGCGGAATTCCTCGCCGACTACGATCGCACCGCACCGTCGGACGATGCCCTTTCGCACGCACCGATCGACGCGGCGCTCGCGCGCTTCCGTGCGAGCTTCGACGCGGTGAACGGCGGACACCTCGGCGCGCCCAGGTTCCCGCATTGTCCCGAGATGGAGCTCATGCTCGATCTCGGCGAGAGCGCCATGGTCGATCTCACGCTCGCACGCATGGCCGACGGCGGCATCC
>Ga0070741_10013179_pt1 | contig 14687 bp, 10 predicted proteins | sample Coa_R1_4_FD_66440 | JGI IMG/M metagenome (GOLD analysis project Ga0070741, IMG submission 66440) | Surface soil microbial communities from Centralia Pennsylvania, which are recovering from an underground coalmine fire - Coalmine... | ecosystem: Environmental > Terrestrial > Soil > Unclassified ...
GTGATCGGGAACTTTCCGCTGACAAACGGCGACTACATCTCCGCGTGAGCTCGCGACCCCTCCGACTGCGGCTGCTCCTCGCGGTGGTGCTCGGCGCCGGCGTGGTGCTGGGCTTCGCCGCCCCGGCCTTCGCCCACGCCCAGCTGACGTCCACCGAGCCGGTGGGCGGCACGGCGGTGGCGACGTCGCCGCCCCGGGTCGTGGTCCACTTCGGCGAGAACGTCGAGATCCCGCTGGGGTCGATCCGGGTGTTCGCCTCGCCGTCGGGCAAGCAGATCGAGACCGGCGCCGCCGAGCACCCCGACGGGCAGGGCAACTCGGTGGCGGTGAAGCTGCCGAAGCTCGACAAGGGCACCTACATCGTGACCTGGCGGGTGACGTCGGCCGACTCGCACCCGGTCCACGGCGCCTTCACGTTCATCGTCGGGTCGGGCAAGGGGAACTCGGCCGACGCCGCCCTCGCCGCCCGGCTCCTGTCCTCCGGCGGCGGCAGCACGACGGTCGGCGCCGTCTACGCCGTCATCCGGTTCCTGGCCTTCAGCGCCCTCGTCCTCCTCGTCGGCGGCTTCGCCTTCGTGGCCCTGGTCTGGCCGGCCGGTTTCGGGCTGGCCCGGCCCCGGCGGCTGCTCTGGTCGGCGTGGGCCGTGGCGGCGGTGACGACGCTGGTCGGCATCCCGATCCAGGGGGTGTACGCCGCCGGCCTCCCGCTGTCGAAGTTCCTGTCGTCGACGGTGCTGTCCGGCGTGGTCGACGAGCGCTTCGGCCGGGTGTCGCTCCTCCGGCTCGGGCTTCTGGTGCTGATGGCCGGCGTCCTCGCCTGGTCGTTTCGGCGGCACGAGCCCGGGACGGCGTCCGGCGCCGCCGCGGCCGAGCGGCCGCTCCCGGCGCTGGTGGCGGTGGGCGGGCTGATCGCGCTGGCCCTGATCTTCACTCCGGCGCTGTCGGGGCACGAGGCCACGCAGGACCTCGTCCCGCTGGCGCTGCTCTCCGACCTCGTCCACCTGAGCGCCGTCAGCCTCTGGCTCGGCGGCCTGACGCTGCTGGTGGCGGTCGTCCTGCCCCGGCGCCGTCCCGACGAGCTGGCCACGGTCGTCCCCCGCTTCTCGAAGCTGGCCTTCGGGGCCGTCGTGGCCATCCTGGCCACCGGCGTGTTCCAGGGCTGGCGGGAGGTGCGGAGCATCGATGCGCTGACCCAGACGACCTACGGCAAGCTCCTGATCATCAAGGTGGCGCTGTTCGCCCTCATGGTGGGGCTCGCCTTCTTCAGCCGGCGCTACGTACAGGCCCGCTACCGGGTCCCGGCCGCCACCGGCCGGCTGTCGTTCGGGCCGGGAGCGGCGGCCGACGCCCCGACCGACGAGGAGACCGTCGCCCGGCTCCGGCGGACGGTCGGCGCCGAGGCGGCCGTCGCCGTCGTGGTCCTGGCCGTCACCGCGCTGCTGGTCAACGCCCAGCCGGCCCGGTCCGCCCTGGCCCAGCCGTTCAGCACCGAGATGCGCAGCGACGCCGTCCTCGTCGACGTGACCGTCGATCCCGCCAAGACCGGCCCGGCGGCGCTGCACTTCTACACCCTGAGCCCGGAGGGAGCGGTGAAAGAGGTGCAGGACCTCACCGCCAGCCTGACGCTGCCGAGCCGCGACGTCGGCCCTCTGGCGGTGCCCGTCCAGCGGGCCGGCCCGGGCCACTTCGTGGCCAACGGCTTCAACATCCCGCTCTCGGGCAAGTGGACGCTCGGGGTCAAGGTGCTGCTGTCGGACATCGACGAAGCCGACGTGAGCGGCACCGTCCCCGTGAAGTGACGCGACCTGCGTAACCTGAGGCGACCGGGTCGTCAGGCCGCGGCCCGGCGGAGGGCCCGGTAGACGAGCTGGGGGTCGCCGAGCCGATGGCGGAGCTCCCGTTCGAGGCCGGCGATCGGATAGAGGTTCTGCGGCGCCCGCCCGTCCTTGTGGGCGGCGGAGGCGAACCGGGGCAGCGCGGCGGTGAGGAGGTCGGCCAGCGCTGCCGCCCGGGCGACGGAGAGATTGGCCGAGCACTCGCCCCGCACCACACCCGACCACGGCGCGGCGCTCCCGCCGGGCAGCCGGAGGTACCACGACAGGCGGCTCCACGTGGTGCCGAGGGCGAACAGCGGCGTGCGTTCCCCCGGCCCCAGCCGGCCCACGACGGCGTTCTGCTCCGGCGGCAGGTAGGTGACGTGGTGGGTCTTCACGTAGCCGACGGCGCCGGTGAGATGCTGGCGCCCCCGCAGCGGCCCGTCGACGACGACGGCGTCGGTGCCACCCTCGCCCGCCGCCGCGGCACAGGCCGCCTCGGCCGCCTCCAGCTCCGCTTCGGCCATCCGCTCCTGGAGGGCCAGGGCCAGCCGTTCCGGGGTGCCCGACGGCGCCACCCGGACGGCGAACTCGCCGGCGCCGCTCTCGATGGCCTCGGCGCCGCCGTGGGCCGTGAACAGCCCCCGGCCGACGACGAAGGGCCCGCAGACCGCCATGCCGTCGCAGCGGACGGCGCCGGCGGCGTAGGAAGCGCAGATGCCGGGGTCGGCGGTGCCGTCGCCGCAGTCGATCCACACGTGGGCCTCGACCCGTCGCACGCCGTCGACGAAGACCAGCCGCTCCGTGCCCGGCGACGGCCCGCCGGGCCGGGGCGCCCATCGGCCGGCCGGGACCTCGACGTCGCAGTCGACGTCGGCCCGGGAGGCGTCGACCGGGTCGAGGTCGCTTGACGTGCCGTAGGACGGGTCCCAGGGGTCGACGGTGAACCTCATGCGTAGCGCTTCTCCACGGTGGACGTGCCGTGGCCCTTGCGGACCTCGAAGCGGACGGGGACGCGGGCGGCCAGCTCGCCGACATGGGTGACGACGCCGACCATCCGCCCGCTCTGGCCCAGGTTCTCGATGGTGGCCGCCACCACGTCGAGGGTCTCGGGGTCGAGAGTGCCGAACCCCTCGTCGAGGAAGATGGCGTCGAGCCGGGGAGCGCCGTCGGCGGCCAGGTTGCGGATCTGTCGGGAGAGCGCCAGCGCCAGGGCCAGCGACGCCTGGAACGTCTCGCCGCCCGACAGCGTCCGGGCCGGGCGCTGCTCGTCGGCGTTGGCGTGGTCGACGACGACGAACTCCCGCTCGCCGGCGGCCAGCGAGAACTGCCCGCCGGTCAGCTCCCGGAGGATCTCCGAGGCGTCGACGGTCAGCACGGCCAGCGCCTCGGCCACCAGCCACTCGGGGAACCGGTCGGCCCGCAGCAGCTGCCCCAGCAGCCGGGCGACGTCGGCGTCGCCCTCGAGGCCGGCCCGGGCGTGGCGCAGCTTGGCCGCCCGGTCCATGGCCGCTTCGATCTCGGCCACGCCGTGGGCCGCCTCGCTGGCGGCGGTGGCCACCGCGGAGACGAGGGCCACCGCGTCGGCTCCGGCAGGGAGGGCGAGGGCCAGCGCCGCGAAACGGGCCTGCAGCCGGACCAGGGCGTCGCGGCGGGCGCCGGCCCGGTCCGCCGCCTCGGCCCGGGCGGCGGCGGCCGCCTGGCGCTGTTCGGGGACGACGGCCGCCGCCCAGGCGGCCAGCGCCTCCCAGTCGGCGAGGACGTCGCCCTCGCCGGCCGGTGGCGGCCCGAGCGCCGCCACCTTGTCGCGCTGGGCGGTGAAGTCGCGCCGGGCCGTGCGGGCGGCGCCCTCCAGCGCGGCCAGCGCCCGCTTCGCCGCTTCGACCCGCTCGACGGCGGCGTCCTCCGCCGCCCGGGCCCGCTGGACGGCGGCCTCGGCGGCGAGGACCCGCTCGATGAGGCCGTCGAGGGCGGCCACGTCGGGATGCGCTTCGACCTCGGAGGCCAGGCCGCGCAGCTGGCCGGCCAGCATCTCCAGCCGGGCGGTGCTGCCGGCCAGGAGCTTCGCCGCCGAGGCGTGCGCCTGCTGCGCCCGCAGCACCGCCCGTTCGCAGTCGGCCTGGCGTTGCCGGGCGCCGGCCACCGCCCCGATGGGCTCCCGCTCGGGGACGCGCTCCACGACGTGGTCGCAGACCGGGCACGGCTCCCCGGCCACCAGGGTGGCCGTCAGCGTGTGGGCCAGGTGACGGCGCTCCAGCGCCTGCACGGCGTCGCCCGCCTCCCGGGCGTCGGCCACGGCCGCGGCGTGCTCCGCCCGCCGGCGGGCTTCGGCCTCCGTCTGGTCGGCCAGCGCCGCTTCGGCGTCGGCGATCGCCGCCCGGCACTCCGCCAGCCGGGCGTGGGCCGCCCGGGCCGCCTGCAACGGAGCCGGCTCGGGGAGCGCCTCCCGTTCGGCCGCCGCCGCCCGGCGCCCCACGGCGGCCTCGGCCAGAGCGGCGCCGGCGGCGTCGAGCGCCGCCTGGCCGGCCCGCTGGTTCTCGGCGAACTCCCGCACCGCGCCGGGCACGGCGATCGACTCCAGCCGCCCGGCCCACTCCGCCGCCTGCTGGGCCCGGAGAAACGCCGCCTGCTCCGCCGTGGCCAGCGCGGCCAGGACGGGCTGGGCGGCGTCGACCTCGGCGGCCAGCTCCCCGACCCGGAGACGGTGCGTGCGGGCCGTCTCGAGCGCCTCGGCGGTGGCGAAGGCATATTGCCCGAGCTGGCCGTCGATGAGGGCGATCTGGCTGCGGGCCTCGGCCTCATGGCGGCGGGCGGTGGTGCCGAGCTGTGTGTAGACCTCCAGGTTGAGGAGCCGGAGCAGCAGCTCCCGCCGCTCGTCGCCCTTGGCCCGGAGGAACCGGGCGAAGTCGCCCTGGGGGAGCGCCACGCAGCGGGTGAAGTCGTCGAAGCGCAACCCGAGCAGGGCGACGACGGCGGCTGACATCTCCCGTTCGAAGCCGGCCACGACCTCGGTGCCGCCGCCGTCGGTGACCCGTTCCAGCCGCGCCTCCTTGGTGCCGACCGCGCCCTTCGGGGTGCGGCGGGCGACCCGGGTGGCGATGTAGTGGTCGCCGGCCAGCTCGAAGTCGAGGCGGACCTTGGCCTCCGACCCGCCGAGGCTGACGACGTAGCGGATGAGGTTCTCGGCGCCGTAGCGGGGGACGCTGCCGTAGAGGGCGAAGCAGACGGCGTCGAGGATCGTCGACTTGCCCGAGCCCGTCGGCCCGACGAGAGCGAAGAAGTCGGCGTCGTCGAATGTCAGCGTGGTGGGGGCGCGGAACGCCCCGAACCCGGCCAGCTCGAGGCGCAGCAACCTCATGCGACCGCTCCTCCGGCGGGCCCGCCGACGGTCTCCCCGGCGGCGTGGGCCTCGTCGAGCAGCCGCCCGAAGAGCTGCACGACCCGCTCGTCCTCGACGCCCTGCGTCTCGAGGTAGGCGGCGAACAGCTGGTGGGGTGAGAGCCCGGCCCGGCTCGGGGCCGTCCCGTCGACCGGCGCCGCCGCGGCGGCGACCCGGATGTCGACGGCGTTTCGCAGAAGCTCCCGGACGTCGTCGGCCAGGCCCGCCCGGGCCGGTTCCCTGACCACCACCCGCAGAAGGTCGTCGCCCACCTCGCCGGCCCGGGCCCGCAGCTCGGCCAGCGTGCCTTCCAGCGTCCTCAGCCGGCGGACGTGGTCGAGCGGCACCGGCCGCACCCGGGCCGGGGCGCCGGCGGTGGCGTCGACGACGATGGCGTGCTTGGCGTCGCCCCCCTCGCCGAAGTCGACCTGGATCGGCGAGCCCGAGTACCAGATGGGGCAGGCGCCGGGGAGCTCCTGCGTGCGGTGGAGGTGGCCGAGGGCGACGTAGTGGGCGGCGGCCGGGAAGGCCGTCGGGTCGACGTAGTAGTCCTCGATCGTCTGGGCGTCGCGCTCGCCGCCGCCGAGCCGGCCGCCCCGGACCATGGCGTGGGCCACCACGACGTTGACGGTGTCGGCGGTGAAGCCGGCGCAGAGCCCGTCGACCAGCCGGCGGTAGCGGTCGGCGTAGCTGCCGGCGTGCTCCGCGGCATGGCCCGCCATCAGCTCCGCCGCCCGCACGACGTAGCGCTGCGAGAGGAAGGGCAGCGCCGCCACCTGGACCGCCTCGCCGCCCCGGGTGGCGAACCGGACCACGCCGCCGCCGTCAGGCTGTTGCACCCGGCCGAGGACGGTGATGCCGGCGGCGGCGGCCAGCGGCCGCAGCGCCTCGAAGTGGGCGGCGTTGTCATGGTTGCCGGCGACGACGACGACCTCGGCGCCGGTGGCCCGCAGCCCGAGCAGCGTCGACCACACGACGCCCTGGGCCTCGGGCGGCGGCACGGCCGACTCGTAGAGGTCGCCGGCCACGACGACGAGATCGACCGATTCCCGCCGGGCGAGGTCGACCAGGCCGCCGAGGACGGCCCGCTGCTCCTCCAGCCGGGCCACCCCCTTCAGCACCTTGCCGGCGTGCCAGTCGGAGGTGTGGAGCAGTTTCACGCCGGCTTCTTCATGACAGGCCCTCGAAGGGATCGGCGTCGCCGGTGGGCGCCGCCCGCTCGTCGGGCCGGGTGGCCCAGGCGGGGAACGGGAACTCCACCACCAGCGGCACCGGGATCTCCGGCTGGGAGACGAACATCGTGCCGGGCTTGGCGATCGTGGCCCGGTCCCGCTGGACCGAGGGCAGGAAGCCGTACTCCGGCCGGCCCGCCTCGGCGGCGTCGAGCCGCCCAACCACCCGGATGGAGGCGTTGGCGATCAGGCGCCGCTCGACCTCGCTGGCCGTCTGCTGGGCGCCGACGAGGATCATGCCCAGCGACCGCCCCCGCTCGGCGACGTCGAGCAGGATCTCCTTGATCGGGGACTGCCCCTCGCGGGGGGCGTACTTGTTGAGCTCGTCGAGCACCAGGAACAGCAGCGGGCGGGGGACCCCCGACATCTCCTTGGCCTCGAACGTGCGCTTGACGGTCACGCCGACCACGAACCGCTTGGCCCGGTCGGGGAGGTTGTGGAGGTCGACGACGGTGACCTGCGCCTCGGAGGTGCGGATCGTGTGGCGGGGCCGGAGGGGGACGTCGGCCCGGATCAGGTGCCCGAGCCCCCGCTGCGACGACAGCAGCCGTCGGATGAAGGCGTTGACCGTGCCCATGGTGGTCGCCGGCGGGCCCCAGGCGCCGCTCTGCAGCCGGTCGACCACGAGGTCGACGAGCTCGTGGTAGGTCCGCAGCACCTCGCCGTCGACCTGCCAGGCGCCGTCGTCGCCGTGGGGCGACCCGTCGCGCTTCAGCAGCCCGGACACCCAGTGGATCAGCATCGTGTACTGGTGCCGGTCGTCCTCCGCCTCGGCGAACACGAACGGCAGCAGCTCCTCGTCGCAGAACTCGGCCAGCGTCCAGTAGTAGGTGTCGAGCCCGGTGGTGCGGGTGGCGACGTCGGGGCCGGCGTTGGGATCGCCCCGCCGTGGTGGGGCGTAGACGGCCACCGACGGGAAGGGCCCGACGGGCAGCCCGAGGGCGTCGTAGCCGTCGCGGGCGTGCTGGGGGAGCCGCCGGTTGGCGTGGTCGAGGAACAGCAGGTCCTCGCCCTTCACGTTGAAGATCAGCGCTTTGGTGTTGGCGGCCTCGGCGCCGAGCACCCCGGAGGTGAACAGGCTGTAGAGCAGGAACGTGGCGTAGGTCGTCTTGGTCGCCACGCCGGAGATCCCGGAGATGTTGACGTGGGCGCCCCGGGTGCCGTCGAGGAACTCGAGGTTGGCGAACAGCGCCTGGCCGTCGCGCCCGAGCCCGATCGGGAGCCGCACGGCCATCTGGTCGAAGTACAGCGCCTGGTCGCGCTCCTTGCCCTCGGCCAGGCGGACGACGCTTCCCGGCAGCGGCGGGACGAAGATCTCGGGCTCGGCCCGGGTGGTCATCACCTCGGCCGTCTCCGCCACCTGGGCCGGGAGGACGCCGTCTTCGATCAGGAACACGTCGGAGTCGAACCGGGCCCCCTCGTGGCGGGCCCGGACCTGCGTCACCACCCCCGACAGCGTGAGCGTCGTGCCGTCCGGGAGCAGCCGGTCGGTCATGACGACGTCGTCGAGCTGGACCGTGCGGCCAGGCCCGAGCGCGAACCAGTACCGCAGCGGCGTGGCGTCTTCCGTCCCGACGACCCGCCCCACGCCAACCGGGCCGGGAACGCTGGTGGTCTCCATCGGCGACAGGGTACGCCGGGCCTGTGACAACGTACCGCGTTGCCATTCGGCCCTTTTCCCTACCCACCGGTCACGGCAGGACCAGGTGGAAGTCGCCGAACTCGTGACCGTGGTAGCCGAGGGCGTGGGCGGTGGCGTAGCTCCGGTCGATGAGCTCCTCCCCGGCCACGGCGGCGATCAGCTCCAGGTGGGAGGCCTCGGGCTCGTGCCACCCGGTGATCAGACCACCGACGGCCCGGACGCCCCGCTCGGGCGTGACGACCAGTTCCGTCCAGCCCTCGCCAGGGTGGACCAGGCCGTCGTCGCCGGCCACGGTCTCCAGGGCCCGGACGGCCGTCGTGCCGACCGCGACCACTCGCCGGCCGCCGGCCCGGGCGGCGTTGACGAGGACGGCGGTCGTGGCCGGGACCCGGTACCGCTCCGGCTGGGGCCCTTCGCCGGCCTCGGGGGACGAGAGGCCGCAGTGGAGCAGCAGCGGGGCGAAGACGACGCCCGCCGCCACGAGGCCCGTCACGAGTTCGGCGGTGAAGCCCCGGGCGGCGGACGGCATCTCGGCGCTGCCCGGCTCGGTGGCGAACACCGTCTGGTAGGCGGCGATCGGCCACGGCTCGGCCGGTTCGCCGTAGCGGATGGGCCGGCCGTGGCCGGCCAGCCACTCGGTCAGCCCACCCCGGCCGGGGACGTCGAGGCGGGCGATCCACAGCCGGTTGGGCCCCTCGGTCGGGACGGCCGGCCAGGGGGAGAGGAGCTCGGCCCGTCCGCCCCCGGCCAGCCGGACGGTTCCCGGCCGGGCGTCGGGGAAGGGCCGGCTGCCGTGGCCCGTGGCCGTCCGCAGCTCCACCAGCCGGAGCCCGCCCGGGAGCTCCGTGCCGAGGTGGAGCAGCAGCCCGTCCCGGCTCTCCGAGCCCCGGCGGCCGAACGCCGGGCCGTCGACCGGCACCGCCGCCGGCAGGGTGGCCGACGTGTTGACGACGAGCACGTCGCCCGGGGCGAGGTGCTCCCCGAGGGCGGCGAAGGTGGTGTCGACCGCCGACGACGGCGTGACGACCAGGAGCCGGGCGGCGTCGCGCCTCCGCCCCGAGGCTTCGATCGGGCCGGGAGCCGGCGGGAGGCCCACCAGGGACCGCACGGCGCCCCTCATCGGACGGCGCCGGCCGGAGCCCGCAGGGCCCGGGCCTGGTAGCGGCCGCTCGGCAGCCGGCCGCGAAGGATTTCCCGCAGGCCGGGGACGCTGGCCTCCGGCGGCGGCCGGTCGGAGATGTCCTCCCCCGGGAAGGCCTCCTGGTGCATGCGGGTGTTCATGTCGCCGGGGTCGACGGCGTAGACCCGCAGCTCCGGGTGCTCCACGGCCAGCACGGCGGCGATCTGGTCCAGGGCGGCCTTCGACGAGCCGTAGCCGCCCCAGCCGTCGTAGGCCTCGACCGAGGCGTCGGAGGTCACGAACACGACCCGGCCCCCCGGCCGCAGCAGGGGAAGCAGCAGCTGCGTCAGCCGCAGGGGGGCGAAGACGTTCACGGCGTAGACGGCGCGCAGCGCGTCGAGCGGATAGGCGTCGAGCGCCGGTTGCGGTGAGGGCCCGAGGCGGCTGGCGTTGTGGACGACGGCGTCGAGCCCGCCGAACCGCTCGACCGCCCGGCGCAGCGCCAGGCGGTGCTCCTCGCTCACGACGTCGCCGGAGACGGCCACCACGGCGGAGGGGTCGAGCTGGGCTGTCGCGGCGGCGAGGTCGGCCTCCGTCCGGGCGTCGAGCACGAGCCGCCAGCCGTCGGCGGCCAGGCTCCGGGCCAGGGCCAACCCGAGCCCCCGGGACGCTCCGGTGATGAGTGCGGTTCCGTTGTCGGTCATGCCTCCGAAGGTACGGAGGCGCCGGTCCCGCCACATCGGGCGGAGGACCGGTTCGGACCGGGACGATCGCCTAGGTCCCCGGACCCAGAAGGCGGGGGACCGGCGAGCGCAGGACTCAGCGGAGGCCCTCGAGGCCCGCCCAGAGGTCGAGGAGGAGCCCGCCCTTGGTGGCGGCGGCGTCGAGCAGGGGCTGGCTGGCGGCCTTGGCCCGGCCGGCGGCGGCGGCGTCGGCGAGGACGGCGATCCTGGCCGGGTCGGCGTCGGTGGACAGCGCCGTGACGGTGTCGATGAGGTCGAGGGCGGCCAGGATCTCGGCCGAGTCGAACATGCCCTGGTCCCGCTTGAGGAGGTCCTCCACCATGGCGGTGGCCTCGCAGTTGGCGGCGGTGGCGATGTCGACGGTGGTCGTGGTGTCCATGGCGGGTCCCTCCTCGAAGCGTTCTCCCCGATGCGAAGGAGGTATCGGCCCGGCGGCCGGGAAACTTGAAAGATTTGCCCGAATTTTTTCCGGTCAGCCGTCGGCGTCCCGGAGGGCGCGGAGCACGGCGACCATCTGCCCCCGGTCGATCGTCCGCCGGAACGGCGGAAGCGTGGCCAGCAGGGTCTGGCGGTAGCCCTTGGTGGCCAGCCGCCGGTCGAAGACCGCCACCACGCCGGCGTCGGCGGTGGTGCGGATGAGCCGCCCGGCGCCCTGGGCCAGCAGCGTCGCCGCCGCGGGCAGGTCGACGGCGGCGAAATCGTTCTCCCGCCGGGCGGTGGCGGCGGCGCGCCGGGCGGCGATCAGCGGGTCGGTGGGCCGGGGGAAGGGGATGCGGTCTATGGCCACCAGCCGGCAGAGGCGGCCCGGCAGGTCGACGCCCTGCCAGAACCCCTGGGTGGCGAACAGCGCCGAGCCCGGCCCGGCCCGGAAGCGGGCCAGCAGCTCGGGGCGGGGCAGCCGGTCCTGGACCAGCACGTCGTACCCGCCTCTCGCCGCCAGCGCGTCGGCGGTGCGCTCCATCGCCGCCCGGGAGGTGAACAGGGCCAGCGTCCGGCCGCCGGCGGCCACGACGAGCTCGTGCAGCTCCTCGGCCATGGCCTCGGCGAAGCGGGGGTCGTTGGGCTCGGGCAGGTGCTTGGCGACGTAGAGCCAGCCCTGGCGGGCGTGGTCGAAGGGGCTCGGGACGGTCAGGGCCCGATGGACGGGCGGGCTCGGCTCGACGTCTCCGCCGCTCTCCGGCGGCGGCGGGTCCCCGTCGGCCTCGGCCTCCGGTGGCGGCGGGAGCGTCAACCCGAGCCGGCGGGCCAGCAGGTCGAAGCGGCCGCCGGTGGCCAGCGTGGCGCTGGTGGCGATGACGGTGACGCCGGGATAGAGCCGGGCGGCGAGCGCCGGGCCGACGTCGACCGTCGCCTGGTGCAGCTCGGGCCGGCCCCGGTTCGACTCGACCCAGGTCACGGAGTTCTCCGGCGGGTCGAGCAGCAGCGAAACGTCGTCGGCCAGCCCGTCGAGCAGCCGGGTGGCCTGCGCCGCCTTGGCCCGGGCGACGTCGCCGGGCGGCCCGCCGGAGCCGCCCAGCAGCCCGAGCTCCGACTTCCGCAGCGTGCCGTGCACCTCCCGGGCCAACGTGGCGATCGTCGCCAGCACCGAAGCCAGCTCCCGGTCACCGTCGCCGAGATCGACGCGGGTCGCTTCCGCCGGTGCCCCGAGCGCGGTGTCGAGGGCGTCGGCGGCCCGCTCCAGGCGCCGGGTCAGATCGGAATCGGCGCCGGCCGTGCGGGCCCGGGCCGCGGCCCGCCGGACCCTGAACGGCGTGAGACGAACCCCGAAGGCCTCGGCGAAGGTGTCCTCCAGGGTGTGGGCCTCGTCGAAGACGACGGCGGTGTGGGGCGGCAGCACATTGCCCCCCGAGGCCAGGTGGGCGGCGTACAGATGGCTGTTGACCACGACGACGTCGGCGGCGGCCGCCGACTCCCGGGCGGCCTCGGCGAAGCAGGCGTCGCCGGCGTGGCAGGCGGCCGCGCCCGGGCATTCCCCCGGATCGACCGAGACCTGCGACCACACGGCGTCCGACACCGCCCCGGGGGCGTCGGCGCGATCGCCCGTGTCGGTCTCCCCGGCCCAGGCCTCCAGCCCCTTCACCGCTTCCAGCGCCCCCGCCAAGCCGTCGTCGCCGAAATCGAGCCGGGCCTCGACACCGTCGGTCATCGTCACGTCCAGCTTCGCCCGGCACAGGTAGTTGGACCGGCCCTTCAGCATGGCGAAGCGGAGCGGCCGCCCCGCCGGCACCGCCGCCGCCACCGAAGGCAGGTCGTCGCGGATCAGCTGCTCCTGCAGCGCCTTGGTGGCGGTGACGACCACCACCAGGGCGTCGCCGCCGCCCCGGGTGTGGGCCACGGCCGGCGCCAGGTAGGCCAGGCTCTTGCCCACCCCGGTCGGCGCCTCGACCAGGAGGTGCTCGCCGGACGCCAGGGCGGCATCGACCGCGGCGCACATCGCCTCCTGCCCGGGGCGGGTCTCGCCGCCCGGCTTCGCCGCCACCACGGCGGCGAGGATGTCGGCCGCCGACCCCGCGCTCACGACGGCGCCAGCCCGTGCCGGGCGGCGAAGAGGGCGGCCTGGGTGCGGTCGGCCAGCCGAAGCTTGGCCAGGATCGAGCTGACGTGGGTCTTCACCGTCTTCTCGGCCACGAACAGCTCCCGGGCGATGGCGGCGTTGGTCATGCCCCGGCCGAGCAGGCCGAGCACCTCCCGCTCCCGGGGCGTGAGCGCCTCCAGGCCCTGATCGGCGGCGGCCCCCGGCTCCGGCCGGACGACCTCGGCCAGCACGGTCCGCGTCACCGCCGGGTCGAGCAGCCCGTCGCCCCGGTGCACGGCCCGGATGGCCGCTTCGAGCTCGGCGGGGGCGGCGTCTTTCAGGAGGTACCCCGCCGCCCCCCGGCGCAGGGCGGGGAGGACCTGTTCCTCCGAGGCGAAGCTGGTCAGCACCAGGATCCGGGCGGCCGGGTCGGCGGCCCGGATGCGGCCGATGGCCTCAAGCCCGTCGAGGCCCGGCATCACGAGGTCCATGAGGATCACGTCGGGGCGGAGCCGGGCCGCCTCGGCCACCGCCGCCTCCCCGTCGCCGGCTTCGCCGACCACGTCGAAGTCGGCTCGGGTGGCGAGGAACGCCCGCAGGCCCTGGCGTACCACGGGATGGTCGTCGACGATGAGGAGCCGGACGGGCGACGGGCTCACCGCCGCCGCCCCCCACCGGCCGGCACCGAGGCCCGCACGGTCGTCCCCCGGCCCGGCGCGGAGACGATCTCGAACACCCCGCCGACGGCCTCCACCCGCTCCCGCATCGACACGAGGCCGAGCCGGCGGGCGGCGATCGACCGGGCCCCGGGGTCGAAGCCGACGCCGTCGTCGGCCACCGACAGCCGGGTGCCCCGGCCGGACCCGTCCGCCTCCACCGTGACGGTCACCGCCGACGCCTTGGCGTGGCGCACGGCGTTGGACAGCGCCTCCTGCGCCGCCCGCCACAGCTCCTCCTCGGCCTCGGGCCCCGGCCCCGGCGCGCCCGGGGGCCGGTGGTCGACGACCGAGATCGGGACGGCGTGGGCCCGGCCCACGAGCTCGGCGTGCTTGCGGAGGGCGCCGACGAGACCGTCGGCCTCGAGGGCGGGCGGCCGCAGCCCGAAGATCAGCGTCCGCAGTTCGGCCAGCGAGGCGTCGACCAGCGCCCGGGCCTCCTGGATCGCCTCCTGCGTGGCGGCGGGGTCGGGGGCGGCGGCCCGTGCGGCCGCCGCCTCCAGCGTCAGGTTGAGGCTGAAGAGCCGCTGGGTCAGGGCGTCGTGGAGGTCGCGGGCGAGCCGGCTGCGCTCCTCGGCGATGGAGCGCTGCCGGCTGGCCTCGAACAGCCGGGCGTTCTCGATCACCACCGCGGCGTGGGCGGCCAGGCCCCGGACCAGCTCCACGTCGGCTTCGTCGAAGCCGCCCTCCTTGTCGGTGAGGTAGAAGGCGCCGACGATGTCGCCCTTGAACAGCAGCGGCACTCCGAGGAAGGACCGCATCCGGGGATGCGCCTCGGGCCACCACTCGAAGCGGGGATCGGCCCGGATGTCGTCGGTGCGGTAGGGCTCGGGGTCGGTGAGCATCGCTGCCAGCAGACCGTGCGTGCGGGGGAGCGGGCCGATGGCCTCGATCTGCTCCTCGCTCATCCCCGAAGTGATGAACCGGTCGAAGCCGGTCCCGTCCTCGTCCGGGGTGCCGAGGGCGGCGTAGCGGGCGCCGACGAGCCCCCGCACCGCTTCGACCAGCCGCTCGAGGAGCGGTTCCAGCGCCGGCTCGCCCGCCCCGGCCAGCGCCAGCACGACATCGGTGACGGCCCGGAGCGCGTCCGACGCCGGCAGGTCGGCGCCGGTCACCGCCGGCGGCCCGGCGGCCGCTTCCCAAGCTGAACGCCCGCTGTGCGGGCGTTCCCGCGTCCGGCCGTTCGCGTCGCCGACAAAACGGACATACTGGTGGCCCACGGTAGGGCATGGCGTACGGGGGGAGTGAACGGGTGAGCGAGGCAGGTCCACCATGTTGCTGGCGTGGTGGTTCCTCGCCCTGCTGATCGCCGGCGCCGCCGGCTTCCCGATCCTGGCCGCCGTCCTCGGCGTACGGCGCCATCACCGGAAGAAGGCGGGCCGCCCGGTCATCCACGGCTGGCGGCTGGCGGGACGGCGCCTGTCGCTGGTGTTCGCCTCCCTCGTCTTCGGCCTCGCCGCCACCGCCGCCGGCGTCAACGACCACTACTCCTACATCCCGAGCTGGCACGCCCTCTTCGGCGACGT
>Ga0070741_10013180_pt1 | contig 14686 bp, 13 predicted proteins | sample Coa_R1_4_FD_66440 | JGI IMG/M metagenome (GOLD analysis project Ga0070741, IMG submission 66440) | Surface soil microbial communities from Centralia Pennsylvania, which are recovering from an underground coalmine fire - Coalmine... | ecosystem: Environmental > Terrestrial > Soil > Unclassified ...
TCGGCGTCTCGTACGGCACGAAGCTGTCGATGGCCTACGCGCTCGGGTATCCGCAGCACGTCAACCGGCTGCTGCTCGACTCGGTGCTGCCGCCGGAGCTTCCCGACCCGTGGGAGTCCTCGACCCTCAAGCAGATGACGTCGAAGCTCGTCGAGATGTGCGCGGGCGGCGTGTGCAACGGGAACCAGCTCGCCTCCGACGTCGTCGCGGTCGCGAACAAGATCGGCGCGAAGGCGCTCGTCGGCAAGGTGCGCACCGCCTCGGGGAAGATCGTGAAGCAGAAGGTCGACGGCATCGAGGTGCTGTCGGTCGTGCTCGACTCGGACCTGAGCCCCGGCGAGGAGGCAGAGCTGCCCGGCGTCATGCACGCGGCGCGCCTCGGCAACATGCAGCCGCTGTTCAGGCTCGCGCACCTGCACGACGCCGGGAACGTCGAGAGCTCGATCGACCTGTCCGACGGGCTGTACGCCGCGACCGTGTGCCGCGACGGCCCGTTCCCGTGGGCGCCGGACACGCCCGTCGCGCAGCGCGCGGCGATCCTGCAGCAGGCGGTCGCGTCGGCACCGCCCGGCACGTTTGGGCCGTTCGGCTCGTGGGCTTCCGACTTCGGCAACGCGTCGTTCTGCGTCGCGTGGCCGACCGAGACCGGCAACGCTCCGCTCGGCACCGGGCCGCTGCCGAACGTGCCGATGCTCGCGATGAGCGGCAGCATCGACATGCGCACACCGACGAACGGCGCGCAGGAAGTCGTGTCCGAGTTCCCGCAGGGTCATCTCACGATCGTCCCGGGCGTCGGTCACAGCACCGTGACGGCCGACCCCTACGGCTGCGCCGTCAACGTCGTGCGCAACTGGATCAACGGCGGCACGCCCCCGGCCGCCTGCCCGCGCGAGGCACCGCTCGTCCTGCCCGTGACGACCGTTCCCGCGCCCGGCCCGCTGCACGCGAAGCAGGCGGCGACGCCGAAGGCGACGTACGCGATCGTCAAGCAGACGATCACCGAGGCCAAGGCGGCCTGGCTGATGACCGCCGGCGCGTCGGGTACGTCGGCGCAGGTCCCGGGCATCACCGGCGGCAAGATGCTCGCCGGCCCGAGCACGATCAAGTTCACGAGCTACGCCGACGCGAACGGCGTGACGCTCTCCGGCACGCTCACCTTCAAGAAGTTCGGCCCGCCGCTCGTGTTCCAGGGCACGGTCACCGTGAGCGGCCCGAGGGCCGCGCACGGGATCGTGACGATGAACGGCGCGGTGCTCGCCGGCGCGCTCGGCGGCGCGCCGGTCGGCTAGCGCACGCGGGTCGAGAAGACCTTCGTCAGCGTCGCGCCCTGGCTCGCGACGACGATCGTGCCGTGGAAGAGCTTGCCCTTGGCGGTCTTCGGCAGCTTCCAGTTGCAGGTTGCGACGCCGTGACTCAGCGAATGCGTGGCCGCGACACGCGCAGTGCCGACGATGCCCTTGCAGGTCACGGTGCCGGACGTGATCGGCGCGCTCGTGTCGCTCTCGTTCACGCCGAGGCTCGCGGCGAACCGATGGCCGGCCTTCGCCGCCGTCTTCGTGAACGCCGACTGCTTGAGGCTGATCTTGATGTTCACGTCGTACGAGAAGAAGCCGTGGTTGGGATCGGGCGCGCTGTCGAAGTGCGCGTTCGTGTCGTCCGGGTTCCCCTGCGCATCGACGACGATGCCTGACTCCGCGATGACCGCGAACCGCAGCGTGCGCGTGTTGCCGAGGTCGCTCGCGTTGACGTGGATCGTCGGGCCGGTCGTGTCGTACGAGTAGGTGAGGCTCGTCTGCGACGGCGCGATGAGGTAGTTGTTCGACGTCGAGCTCCACTGGCCGAGCACGACGCTGCCGGGGTCGAGCACGATGATGTAGTCCGCGCCGAGCGAGTTCGGATCGCCGGTCGCCGAGTTGGCGTCGGTGTCCATGAAGATCAGATACTCCATGTCCGCCGTGAAGGTCGGGCGGTTGCTCACGTTGATCTTGAACGTGATGTTCCCGGCGTCGTCATTCGCCACGTTCACGCTCGTGATGTCGGGCGCTTGAGGGTCTTCGCCGATCGAGTCGGGAAAGCTCTGCGAGTTGCTGCCCAGCGCAGCAGGCACGGCCAGGAGGCCTGCTCCGAGCACGATCGCGAATACCAGCCGAGCCTTCAACGGGACCCCTTTCGTGGACTTCCGGCAACACTACTACGACAGCGGCGGCCCCAAGATCTCGATTTCGTGCTTTCGAAACACGGCTTCGAGCCGCTCCTGTGACACGCGCGGGCCGTCGGGTGGCGGCGGCAGCCACGGCCATGCCGCCGGCTCCGCAAGGTCCCGGATGAAGTCGTCGATCCCCGCCGGCGTGGAGACGAGCAACATGCGCGCCGTGTCGGAGTCGACGCGGAACGCATGCGGCGTCCCGCCGAGCGCGACGGCGGCGTCGCCCGGCTCGCAGACGCGGGTCTCGCCGTCGAGCCAGAACGTCACGCGACCTTCGAGCACGTAGTTCGTCTCGTCCTGCGGGTGCGTGTGGACCGGCGGCGCCGAGCCGTGGGGGAACACCGCCTCCCACAGCGCGAAGCGGCCGTCCGTCTGCTCCCCCCACACCTTCGGCAGGACGAGCGTGCCGAGGAACCAGAGCGGGTCGCTCATGCGCGGCGGAACCCGTCGGGCCGCTCGTACGCGCCGCCCGGCACGCATCCGATGGCGAGGACGCGCACGCCGTCCGGGCCGGGGACGAGGTTCCGCATCACACCCGGGGCGACGCGCAGGAACGTCCCCGCCTCGGCCCGTGACTTCTCGCCGGCGACCTCGAACTCGGCCGACCCCTCGAGCACGAGGTAGACCTCCTCCTGGCCGTCCTCCGCGTGGTCGTGCGCCGGGTAGTCCGCGAAGCCGCCCGGGAAGTCGAGCACCTGCAGCCCGAACGACTCGACGCCGAGCTCGTCGCCGGCGAGCTTCACCGCGCCGTGGAACGTGGTCGGCAGGTCGTCGATCCGCCGCATCGTCATTCCGTTCATCCGTCCTCCTCGTCGATTGCGCCACGAAGGCTGCGTCGCACAGGCGGCGGCGGCAATCCCAGGATGCTGGGGTTTTCGATCGTTTCCCGTTGGTCTACCCTCCGCGCATGCTGCGCGAGCGTCTAGACGCGCTGGCGGATGCCGGGCTCGAGCTGGAGGAGGCACAGCGGGAGGCAATCGAGCTGCTCCGCCGCGCCGTCGGCTTCGAGCGCTGGTGCTGGCCGTCGACCGACCCGGGAAGCGCGGTCTCCACCGGCGGCATCGCGGAGTTCGATCTCTGGCCCGAGCTGCCGCGCATCGCCGAGCTCGAGGAGCACGGCGACATCACCAGCCGGCCCGCACTCGTGCTCGGCCGCCGCCAGAGCGTGGCGTTGAGCGGCGCGACGGGCGGCGACCTCGCGCAGAGCCGGCGGTGGCGCGAGTGCCTCCGGCCGTACGGCGTGGGCGACGAGCTGATGACGGTGTGCCGTGACCGGCACGGCTGCTGGGGGAGCGTCGAGCTGATGCGCGACAGCGACGAGCCGCCGTTCGACGAGGCCGATGTCGAGCTGTTGCACGAGTTGGCCCCGACGCTCGGCCGTCTGCTGCGCCGGAGCGCGCCGCGAAGCGGTGGTGGTGCGGCGCCGCTGCCGCCCGCGACGCTGATCCTGGACGGCGAGCTACGGCCGACGAGCTGGACGCCGGCGTTCCTCGCGTGGGGGGACCTGCCGCCGGCGGTCTTCGAGATCGGCGCGCGCGTGCGCGCCGGCGAGGCGTCGCCGCTGCCGGCGGTCGTCCGCTTCCGCACGCCGCAGGGCTGGGCGGCGATCGAGGGCGCGCGGCTGCAGGGCGCGGGCGACGGCGACATCGCGCTCACGCTGCGCGCCGCGACGCCGGACGAGATCTTCGACCTGTTGTGCATGACGTACGACCTGAGCCGGCGCGAGCGGCAGCTGGTCGCGCTCGTGCTCGACGGGCTCGCGACGAAGCAGCTTGCAGTCGCGCTCTCGATCTCGCCGCACACGGTGCAGGACCACCTCAAGTCGGTCTTCGCCAAGACTGGGGCGCGCACGCGCGGCGAGCTGCGCTCGCGACTCGCGGGGCCGGTGCCGCAGTACGATCGCTGAGTGCCGAGCAGCACCGTCTGCCTGTCGTTCGACTTCGACGCGATGTCGGTGTGGTTCGGCTACGAACGCACGTCGCCCGCGATGCTCGCGCGCGGCGAGTACGGCGCGCGCGTGGGCGTCCCTCGGCTTCTCGCCCTGCTCGACCGCCACCGGATCCGCGCGACGTTCTTCGTGCCGGGTCACACCGTCGACTCGTTCCGTGCCGAGGTCGACGCGATCCTCGAGCACGGGCACGAGGTCGCGCACCACTCGTACGCGCACGTCGACCCGTCGCAGCAGGCGCCGGCGGACGAGCGCGCCGACATGGAGCGCGCGCTCGAGGTGCTCCGCGGCATCGGCGTGGAGCCGCTCGGCTACCGCTCGCCGTCGGCGGATCTCTCACCCGTGACGCTCGAGCTCGTCGAGGAGCTCGGCTTCCTCTACGACTCGAGCCTGATGACCGACGACTACCGGCCGTTCCACCCGCGCATCGGCGACCGCGTCTCGCGCGACGAGCCCCTGGTGCGCGGCCGCGAGTCGACGCTGTGGGAGCTGCCGATGTGCTTCGAGCTCGACGACTGGCCGCAGTTCCAGTTCAACTGGGACCCGCCGCGGCACGGCCTCGCCACGCCGAGCGCGGTGCTCGAGGTGTGGCAGGCGGAGCTCGACTGGATGGACGCCAACGTCGAAGGAGGCGTGCTCACGGTCTGCATGCATCCACAGGTCATCGGCCGGGGGCACCGTGTGGCGATGCTGGAGCGGTTCATCGAGCGTGGGCTGGAGCTGGGCGTGCGGTTCACCGCGCTCGGCGATGTGGCCGCTGGGCTTTAATTGGGGCGTATGAGCGGGTCTTCCGGCGCGCAGCGCCTCTCGCGCCGGCAATTCGTGCGGCGCCTCGGTCTCGGCGGCGTCGCCCTCGCCGCGGGCGGCGGCGGCGCGTACGAGCTCGTCAGGCACGCCGCGGCAAGCTCGGCGAGCGCCCCCACGATCCGGTCGTTCGTCTCGCGGCCCGACCTGCATCCGCCGATTCTCGAGGTGCTCACGGCGGCGAACGGCGTGGCGCCCGGCTACCTCTTCATCGCGCCGTCCTCCGGCCCAGGGCAGCACGGCCCGATGATCGTCGACCCCGGCGGCGACGTCGTGTGGTTCCACCCGTCGACGCCGAACACGGCGATGGACTTCCGGCCCGCGATCTACCGCGGCAAGCCTGTCCTCACGTGGTGGGAGTCGCTGCCCGGCGGCGGCCTCGGCAACGGCCACCACGTGATCTTCGATCCCTCGTACCGGCAGATCGCGTCGTTCCCCGCCGGCCGCGGGCGCCCGGCCGATCTGCACGAGTTCCAGATCACCCCGCACAACACGGCGCTCGTCACCGCGCTCGAGACGCGCCGCATGGACATCAGCCACCTCGGCGGCAGCCGACGCGGCCTCGTGCTCGGCGGTGTCGCGCAAGAGCTCGCGATCCCGAGCGCGCGCGTCCTCTGGGAATGGCGCAGCCTCGACCACGTCCCGGTGGGCGACACGTACGCGACGAAGATCGGGTATCCCTGGGACTACTTCCACATCAACGCGATCGACTTCGTCGACGACGGGCACCTGCTGATCTCCGGTCGGAACGTGTGGAGCGCGTTCAAGGTGAGCCGCGACACCGGCAAGGTCGTCTGGCAGCTCGGCGGCAAGCGCAGCGACTTCACACTCGGCAAAGGCGCGCGCTTCGCGTTCCAGCACGATGCGCGTCACATCGGCTCGAACATGGTGAGCGTGTTCGACAACGGCGGTGCCGAGAACACGCAGGTCGAGTCGCAGTCTCGCGGTCTCCAGCTGCAGCTCGACTTCAAGGCGATGCACGCCACGGTCGTGCATCAGTGGACGCACAACCCGTCCGTCTACGGGCGCGTGATGGGCAACGTGCAGCTGCTGCCGAACGGCAACCGCATGGTCGGCTGGGGCTCCGACCCGCATGTGACGGAGTTCGGTGCGGACGGGACGGTGCACTTCGACGCGACGCTGCCGCACGGCGGCGAGAGCTATCGCGCGTTCCGCTCGCCGTGGGTCGGCCGCCCGGCCGAGCCGCCGCGCGCCGCCGTCGGGCCCGGAAGCGCCGGGAAGGCCCTGTGGGCGAGCTGGAACGGCTCGACCGAGGTTGCCTCGTGGCGGCTGCTCACCGGCCCGTCCGCCGGCTCGCTCACGGGTGGGCGCGTCGTTGCGAAGCAAGGCTTCGAGACCGCGCTGCCGCTCACCGGCAACGCGGCATACGCAGCGGCCGCTGCGCTCGACGCCTCAGGCGCCGAGCTCGCGCGCTCGGCCGCGGTCGCTGTGTGAGCATCCGCCGTCCCGGCGCGCTCCTCGGCGCAGCCACCGTCGCGGCGATCGCGCTCGGCGGGGTGCTGTCGGCGCAGGCGATCTACCGCGCGCCGCTGAACGTCGACGAGGAGCTGACGCGGCGCATCGCGTCCGGCAGGTTCGGCTCGATCTTCTCGATCGTCGCGCAGCAGCGCGGCGGCGGGCCGCTGCACTTCTGGCTGATCCACCTCACGTTGCAATGGCCGGGCGGCCTGCTCGGCCTGCGCGGGCCGTCGCTTCTCTTCTTCCTGCTCGCGCTGCCCGCGGTCGCGTTGATCGCCGACGAGCTCGCCGGCGCCGTCGCCGCCGCGATGACGGTGCTGCTCACCGCGTGCGCGCCGCTCGCGGTCTCGTACTCCTTCTTCGCTCGGCCGCACACGCTCCTCTTCGCGTGGATCAGCTGGGGCACCTACGCGTCGCTTCGCGCTGCGCGAACCGGCAGGCGCGTCGCGTGGATCGTCGGCGGCGCGGCTCTCGGCACGGCGATCTTCAGCCACCCGACGGCGCCGATCTACGAGCTCAGCGCCTTCGTCGCAGCGCTTGCGTACGCGCCGGGCACGACGCGGGACGTGGTGCGCCGCGCCTGGCCCGGCGCCGCCGCGCTCGCGGTGACGACCGTTCCGTACTTCGCCGCCACCGCGCATACGCTGACCGGGCGCTACGGCGTCCACGGCGGCGCCGCGCACGGCCGCACGTTCGACGGCAAGCCGGTGTGGCAGAACGCCCTGCGCGTCCTTGCGCCGGATGCGCACAGCCACCTGCTGAACTGGCTCTCGGCGCTCGCGATCGCCGGCGTCGTCGTGCTGCTGGTCGAACGGCGGTATCGCGTGCTCGCCGCGATCGCGCTGATCGTGGTGCTGCCGGTGATGTTCTTCAGCTACGTGCCGGCGAACGGGCTGTCGTCACTCTTCTTCGACCGCTACGTCCTGCCGCCGCTGCCGCTGTTCCTGCTGCTCGTCGCGATCGGCGCCGTCGGCATCGCGCGGCTCGCAGGCCGCTTCTGGCCGGTGGCGCTCGTCGCGCTCGCGGCAGGTGCTCTCGCGTTCCAGCTCATGACGACGCTGCGTCACAACCGCAACATCTCGAAGCTCGAGCTCGACCACATCACAGCGGTCGTGCGGTCGCAGTCGTCGCATGCCGTGCTGTTCGGGACGGCGGGGACGATGGACGTGACCGGGTTCCTCGGCGACCTGAACTTCGGTCGGGCGCCGAACCTGCTCGACCGGTATCTCTCGCTGCGCATCCCGTCGTTGCAGCTGGTGAACGACGACACGTGCGTGCCCGTCGTCTCGTATCTCCGCGGCTCGGAACCGCGCCGCTTCGGGCTGTTTCTCTTCTACGCGAACGCGCCCGACCAGCAGGCGGCCGCGGCGGCGGCGTTCGCAAAGGTGCCCGGCGTGCGCGTGCAGGTCCCTGCGGAGCGGTACTTCCTGCTGCGCAGCGCGCAGCCGCTTCCGGCGCGTGCGCTGGTCGAGCTGGCATTGCGAGTTCGACGCGCGTGGGTCGCCGCCGAGCCGTTGAACCCGCGTGCGGGCGACCTGGTGGCCTCGGACTCCGCCGCGCTCGAGGCGCCGGGCTCGTGCGTCCCGCGCGGGCCGCTCGGCGACCCCGACGTCTCGCCGAACTTTCCGGAGGTCGTTACGTGACCGGGACGCCGCCGAGGTAGCCGAGCTCCTCGAGCAGGGCGCCCGCCTCGCGCTCGACGTCGTCGAGCTGCTCGGGCGTGAGCTCGCGCCGCCAGCGGCCGACCGACTCGTCGTGCGCCTCGGCGAACGTGGCCATCAGCGGCTCGGCCGCGAGGCCGAGCTCCTCGGCCACGTACGCGGCGGTCGCCGTCGGCTCGCTCGTCAACTGCTCGTAGCGCACCTCGATCGTGCGTTCGCCGACGGAGCGGGCGGCTTCGACATAGCGGCGCCACGCCCATGCGCAACGCGTCGCCTCCGACGCGTGCACGAACTCGTCGCGGCGACCCTCCTCGACCCAGAAGCGCGCGTGGCTGCCGTACGCCTGGCCGGCGTCGTCGCTTCCGCCACGGTTGTCCCGCAGCCAGCCGCGCTCGATCAGCGAGCACACGACGTCGCGGCCGTCACGTAGCGCGTGCACCGCGTATGCGTCCGGGAACGCGGCGAGCGCGCTGGCGAGCACGAAGCTCGTCTCCGGTGTCTGCTCTACCGCGCGCCGCGTACGCGCGAGCGAGAGCGAGCGCACGACGCCGATCGTGCGTGCGATGCGTCGCCTGCGCTCCTGCTCGGGAAGCTCGAGCAGCTCCGGGATCCGGCGCTTGAGGGCCGCGACCTCGCCGAGGTCGAGCATGTTCCCGCCTTCGGCGAGTGCGCCGGCGAGGAACGTCGTGCCGGATCGCGGTGAGCCGACGACGAACGTCACGGGGCCGACCGCGCTCGCGCCGCGGTGGTCGCGCAGGCGCCGTTCGAGCCCATGGGCCGTGCTCTTGCCGATGTACGACAAGTTGATCGCGACCTCACGGGCCGCACGGAGGATTTCGCCTGCCTCGTGCATCTGGACGCCCGGGGCTGTTGTCCCCCCGGTACACCGAAAGGTTACGCAGGAGGGCTAAGAGCGGGCTACGAGAACCGTCAACGCAGGACCAGCAGGTCAAGCCAATTGCTTCGTGGTTCCGTCGCCGCCCGCAACCGTTCCCGGCCGCGCAGGAACTCGTCCTCGCTGAGGCTGCGCATCGACGTGTCCGCCTGACGCAGCGTGTCGACCTCGACGAGCAGGTCGGCAAGAGGCGCGGGCGGGCGCAGCTCGCACACCGGCTCGAGCGCGTCCTGCCGGAAGCCCGCGGTCGCGAACGCGCGACAGACGTCGTCGACCGACGGGTACGTGTCGATCGTCCGTTCCGTCTCCGGGAACCAGCGGACGAGCTCGATCCCCGCGCACCTCCCCGTGAAGCCTTGCCGGATGAGCACGGGTGCGCCCGGCCGAAGCACGCGGCGGATCTCGCGTGCCGCGGCTTCGAGGTCGGCGACGTGGTGGATGACCAGCGACATCCAGGCAGCGTCCACCGACTCGTCCGCCAGCGGCAGACTCGTCGCTTCGCCCTCGCGCGGCTCGATGCGCGGCGTCCGCGGGATGCGGGCGCGCATCGCGTCCGACGGCTCGACCGCGATCACGTCGATGTCGAACCAGTCGCCGAGCGCGGAGGAGAACTGGCCGGTCCCCGCGCCGATGTCCACCAGCGTCATGCCCGGTGTGGGACGCAGGTGGCGTTCCACCGCGTCGCGCCAATCTGCGAGCCCCTCGCGCGGGAGCTCGCGGACGGCCTTGTAGCCCGCCGCCGTCGTCTCGTCGTAGCTGATTCTCGCCATGCCGCCACCGTGGTGAAGCGGCGGCGCCGGCGCAAGCCTTGGGTCGGTGGGCGGCGCGATTCGACCGACGAACGGCCCGTTCTCGATCGACCTGAGCGTCGGCGGGAGCTACCAGCGCCGGCGCGGCGGGGCGACTCAGCGGGAGCGCATGACGCGGCGCAGCACCTTGCCGTACTCGTCCAGCCCGTCCCGGTAGAGCCGCGCCTCGGGCCCGGCGGCGATGCCGACGCGCTCCGGGACGACGCCCCAGATCGGCACCTTCTCGTTCGTCCACCAGGCGATCGTCTCGTCCAAGTCGTTCGTCCCGAGACGTGCCGCGGTGATCACCAGGCCGTGCGGAGTCCGCGACGGGATCAGCCCCAGCGTGTACGCGACGCGCGCGAACTCGACGCCGCCCGCCCGCGTGGGGATGACGATCGCGTCGGCGGCGCCGATCGCGGCCTGCACGAGCCGCTCGTCTCCCGGCGGAAGGTCGACCACGACCGTGCCTTCTTCGGCGCGCATCGCGCGGGCGAGCGTCCGCTCGGACGGCGCCTCGACCACCTCGACGTCGTCGATCGGCCGCTCCTCCAGCCACTCCGCGGCGGACGCCTGCCGGTCGGCATCGACGACCACGACCGGCGTGTGGCCGCGCTGGGCGGCGACCGCTGCGAGATAGACGGTGGTCGTCGTCTTGCCGACGCCGCCCTTCAGGTTTGTCACGACGATGTTCACGGGCGGCCGAGTCTATCGACCGCGTTCGGGATGATGGGCGCGGCTGGGATCGAACCAGCGACCCCTCGCGTGTGAAGCGAGTGCTCTCCCGCTGAGCTACGCGCCCGGGAAAGTCCGCGGCACCGGTGAGGGATCCTTAGGGCTGCTTCCTCCCGGATCTGACCCGGTTCGGAATCTCACCGCGCCGCGGGCGAGCAACAGTGTACTGTCCGTCTCCAGCAATCGCCGACGAGGAGGTGTGCACGGATGAAGCGAGTCATCGACCTGAGCGTTCTCCGCGCCGCCGCCCGTCCCCGCGCACTCTCCTAGCGCGCTCGGCGGGCCGCGGTCTTCAGGGCCCATCACTGCACGCAAAGGAGTCTTTCGTTGACACTTCCGGTTACGGAATCGCTGTTGCACCGGCTCGGGTGGGACGACGGCTGGGAAGCCGCGTTCGCAGAGCATCGCGCCGTGGGGGCGATCCCGGCGCGGGTCGCGGTTCAGCACCGCGGCGCCTACGACGTGCTCGCCGAACGCGGCGAGCTGCGCGTGCCCGCCGCGCCGCGGCTCGCGCGCGAGGACGAGCTGCCCGCCGTCGGCGACTGGGTCGCCGTCGACACCGAGCGGTCCGAGATCCCCGCGGTGCTGCCCCGTCGCACGCTCATCTCGCGCAAGGAGGTGTGGCACGCCGCGCGCGAGCAGGTGCTCGCGGCGAACATCGACGTCGCCTTCCTGGTCCAGGGGCTGCCGCACGACTTCAACCCGCGCCGCCTTGAGCGGTACCTCGCGATGGCCTGGGAGAGCGGCGCGCAGCCCGTCGTGCTGCTGACGAAGGCGGATCTCGTCGACGACCTCGAGCCGTACCTCGCCGAAGTGGAGACGGTGACGCTGGGCGCGTGCCCGGTCGTCGCCCTGTCCGCGCTCACCGGCGACCACGTCGACGACGTTCGGCCGTTCCTCGACGGCAACCGCACCGCGGTGCTCCTCGGCTCGTCGGGCGTCGGGAAGTCGACGCTGGTGAACACGCTCGCCGGCGAGCAGCTGCTCGAGACGCGGGAGGTGCGCGAGGACGACCACCACGGCCGCCACACGACCACGCACCGGGAGCTCCTGCTGATCCCGGGCGGGGGCGTGATCCTCGACACCCCCGGGATGCGCGAGCTGCAGCTGTGGGAGGCCGATCTCGGCCAGGCATTCGGCGACGTCGAGGAGATCGCGGCGCAGTGCAAGTTCTCGGACTGCGCCCACGGCGCCGAGCCCGGATGTGCGGTGCGCGAGGCGCTCGCTGACGGGTCGCTCTCGCACGAGCGGTGGCAGAGCTACACCAAGCTGCAACGCGAGCTCGAGGCGCTCGAAGCGCGACGCAACCACCTGCTGCGACAGGAGCGCGTGCGGGAGTTCAAGATTCGCGAACGAGCGAACAGGCGCAAGAAGAAGCATTGACGTCCCACCGCGTCGAGCCCGGCGCGGTGGAGGTCGTCGTGCCCGACCCCGACCGGAAGCTGTCGCGCGTCTCGCTCGCGCAGGAGCTGCGCCGGCCGCGGCTCGGCCCACCGTTCGCGTGGGCGGACGGGGCATGGCGCGTGCGCTTCGAGCGGCCGGAGGTCGACCGCATGGAGTACCTGCTCGAGCTCGACGGCACGCTCCAGCCCGATCCCGGAAACGCGCTGCGGGCGCCGGGGCCGTTCGGCGACAAGTCGGTGATCGAGTGGCCCGAGTATCGGGCGCCCGCGTGGCTCGACACGGTCGCCGACCCCGGCCCGACGGAGTGGATCGAGATCCGCTGCCGCAGACTCGTCGCGCGCGTGCGCGTCCTGCTCTACGCGACTCCGGAGCCGCCGCCGGCCGACGCGCCGCTCCTCGTCGCGCACGACGGGCCCGAGTTCGCCGAGTACTCCTCGCTCACGCGGTTCCTCGATGCGATGAGCTGGGAGGAGCGCATCCCGCCGATGCGCGCGGCGCTGATCCAGCCCGTCGACCGCAACGAGACGTACTCGGCGTCGGCGCAGTACGCCGCCGCCCTCGTGCGCGAGTTGCTGCCCGAGATCGAGCGGCGTGCGCCGCACGGCGTGCGCATCGGCATGGGGGCGAGCCTCGGCGCGCTCGCGATGCTGCACGCCCACAAGCGGCATCCGCGCACGTTCGAGGGGCTCTTCCTGCAGTCGGGCAGCTTCTTTCGGCAGCGCTGGGATGCGCACGAGTCCGGGTTCACGCGCTACCGGCGGATCACGCGCTTCGTCGGCACGGTGCTTCGCGGCAGCGAAGGCGACCGGCCGATCCCCGTCGGGATCACGGTCGGTACCGGCGAGGAGAATCGCGCCAACAACCGCGCCGTCGCCGGCGCGCTCGAGCAGCAGGGTTACACGGCGTGGCTCGCCGAGATCCGCGACGCGCACAACTGGACGTGCTGGCGCGATGCATTCGACCCGCACCTGCCGGCCCTGATCGAGGCGGCGACCTGAACCGGCGCGCGATCGAGGTCGACGGCGGCCAGGTGCTCGCGTACGGGCACTACGGCCGGCCGGTGATCGCGTTCCCGTCGGAGAACGGCGAGCCGTGGGACTGGGAGGAGCGCGGCATGGTCGACGCGCTCGCGTGGCTGATCGACGACGGCCGCGTCAAGCTCTACTGCATCCCGTCGTTCGACAGAGACAGCTGGACGCGGCGCGACCTTCCGCTCGAGGAGCGCGCACAGCGGCACGGCCACTACGAGTGGTGGGTGCTCACGCGGCTGGTGCCGTTCGTCCAGGCCGACTCGCACACGCACGAGCTGCTCGTCACCGGCGCGTCGTTCGGCGCGTACCACGCCGCGAACTTCTGCCTCAAGCGGGCCGACCTGTTCCCGCTGGCGATCTGCATGAGCGGCGTCTACGACGTCGCCGTCCAGGGCGGCGGCCACCGCGGAGATGCCGTGTACTTCAACAACCCGATGGACTACGTCGCGAACGTCGACGGCGACCACCTCGAGTGGCTGCGGCGCACGGCGTCGCTCCTCCTGGTCTGCGGGCAGGGCCAGTGGGAGGACACGACAGGCGCGCTCGACTCGACGCGGCGGTTCGCGGGCCTGCTCGGCGAGAAGGGCATCCAGCACGAGCTCGACCTGTGGGGCCACGACGTGCCGCACGACTGGCCGTCGTGGCGGCGCCAGATCGCTCATCATCTGCAGCGCTTTGTCTGAGCACTTCATCGGGCTGCTCCTCGGGGCCGAGGAGGACTGGCCGGCGGCCTTCGAGGCCCTGGTCGCCCGGCTGGGCGAGGTGGACGGCGCGCGCTTCCACACCGAGCGGATCGTCAACGAGCCGTTCGACCTGCGGTACAAGCCGCGCTACGGGCTCGTCATCGACCGGCTCGCGTGGTGGTACGACCTGCCGCGCGCGTGGCTGAAGAAGGTCTCGCTGATGGACGACGTGTACCTGCTCAACAACCCGTTCACGTTCCAGGCGATGGAGAAGCACTCGGCGTACTGCGCGATGATGCGCCTCGGCGTCCGCGTGCCGACGACGTGGCTCATCCCGCACAAGGTGCCGCCAGACAATCCGCGGTTCCAGCCGACCGCCGAGCGCTACAACGCGGCGTTCGACCTGTCGGAGATCGGCGAGTACGTCGGCTACCCGCTGTTCATGAAGCCGTTCGACGGCGGCCAGTGGGTCGGCGTGTCGCGCGTCGGCTCGCCGGACGACCTGCGTGCGCGCTACGACGAGTCCGGCGAGCGGATGATGCACCTGCAGGCGGCGCTCGAGGACTTCGACGTGTTCGTGCGCTCGTTGTCGATCGGCGCGGAGACGATGTCGATGTGGTTCGACCCGAGCAAGCCGATGCACGACCGCTACCAGGTGAAGCACGACTTCCTCTCGCCGGACCTCGGCGACGAGATCGTCACGATCTCGCGTCTGGTGAACGCGTTCTTCCGCTGGGAGTTCAACTCGTGCGAGACGATCGTCAAGGACGGCATCGCGTATCCGATCGACTACGCGAACGCGTCGCCCGACGTCGCGCTGACCTCGCTGCACTACTACTTCCCGTGGGCGATCAAGGCGCTCGTTCGCTGGAGCGTGTTCTGCCTCGCGACGAGCCGTGAGATGCACATCAACCAGAACTCGCGCTCGTACTTCGCGTTCGGCGACCGTGACGACCTCGAGTACGACGAGAAGATGGCCGAGTACCGCCGGCTCGCGGACGACTACTTCCAGGTCGACGCGTACCAGGAGTTCTGCGACAGCCACCTGCGGC
>Ga0070741_10013181_pt1 | contig 14686 bp, 8 predicted proteins | sample Coa_R1_4_FD_66440 | JGI IMG/M metagenome (GOLD analysis project Ga0070741, IMG submission 66440) | Surface soil microbial communities from Centralia Pennsylvania, which are recovering from an underground coalmine fire - Coalmine... | ecosystem: Environmental > Terrestrial > Soil > Unclassified ...
GCCCGTGAGGATGTTCAGCCCGAGCGCCGCGAGCGAGAAGATCAGGAACGGGATGATGACGCCGTTGTACCAGTAGTTGAAGTCGATCACGCCCGCGAGCCCGGGCGCGACCGAGGCGAGCGGCACGCCGACGAAGGCGAACGCGAGCAGCAGCGCCATCGCGATCCGATCCTGCCGGATCGGAAACAGCTGCTGGTCCGCCGCGTACGTGGACTTGAACTGGCCGGCCTCGCGATAGAACACGGCGCTAGACCCGGTCGATGATCTTCTCGCCGAACAGCCCCTCGGGCCGCACGAGAAGGAAGAGGAGCGCGAGCACGTACGGGAACCACGACTCGATGCCGCCGCCGACGTACGGCCCGACGTAGACCTCGGCGAGCTTCTCCGACGCCCCGACGATCAGCCCGCCGACGATCGCGCCCGCGATCGACTCGAAGCCGCCGAGGATCAGCACCGGCAGCGCCTTCAGCGCGAGGAAGGTCAGGCTGAACTGCACGCCGTTGCGCGCGCCCCAGAGGAGGCCCGTGACCAGCGCGACGAAGCCGGCGACCATCCAGACGATCACCCAGATGCGCTGCAGCGACACGCCGACCGCGAGCGCCGCCTGGTGGTCGTCGGCGACCGCGCGCAGCGCGCGGCCCGTGCGCGTCTTGTTGAAGAAGACGGCGAGCACGGCGACCAGCCCCGCGGCGATGCCCGAGGCCATCAGGTCGAACTTGCTGATGCTCATGCCGGCCTTGTCGAGGATCCATTCGATCGGCTCGTCGGCGACGCCCAGGTCGAGCGCGTGCACCTGCGCGCCCCAGACGAGCTGCGCCGTCCCTTCGACCAGGAAGGACAGCCCGATCGTCGCCATGAAGAGCGCGATCTGCGGCTGGTTGACGAGCGGCCGAAGCACCACGCGCTCGGTGAAAAAGGCGAGCACCACCATCGTCGCGGCCGCGAGCGCGACCGCCGCCCAGAACGGCACGCCCATCTCGGCGAAGCCGACGACGGTCGCCGCCGCGAAGAACACCATCGACCCCTGCGCGAAGTTGAACACGCCCGAGGCCTTGTAGATGAGCACGAAGCCGAGCGCCACCAGCGAGTACATCACCCCCGCGAGCAGGCCGCCGATCAGGACCTCGAGGAAGAACTGCATGCTGTCATCCTGAGCGAAGCGAAGGATCTGCTTTTGCGTGCCCCAAAAAGCAGATTCTTCGTCGCCTTCGGCTCCTCAGAATGACGATCAATGCGCCACTCCCAGGTACGCGTCGATGACGTCCTTGTTCGAACGCACCTCCTGAGGCGTACCGTCGGCGATCTTGCGGCCATAGTCGAGCACGACCACGCGGTGCGAGAGGTCCATCACGACGCTCATGTCGTGCTCGATCAGGACGATCGTCGTCCCGAACTGGTCGTTCACGTCGAGGATGAAGCGGCACATGTCCTGCTTCTCCTCGACGTTCATGCCGGCCATCGGCTCGTCGAGGAGCAGCAGCTCGGGCTCGGCGGCGAGCGCGCGGCCGAGCTCGACGCGCTTCTGCAGGCCGTACGGCAGCCGGCCGACGGGGGTGCGGCGGATGTGCTGGATCTCGAGGAAGTCGATGATCCTCTCGACCTGCGCGCGCTGCTCGAGCTCCTCGCGCCGCGCCCGGCCCCAGTAGAGCGCCTGCCAGAGCACGCCCGAGCGCATCTTCAGGTTGCGCCCGGTCATGATGTTGTCGAGCACCGTCATGCCGCGGAAGAGCGCGATGTTCTGGAAGGTGCGCGCGATGCCGAGGCGCGCGGCCTGGTGCGGCTCGAAATGCCGGCGCGTCCGGCCCTTGTACGTGATCGTCCCGGCCTGCGGCCGGTAGACGCCGTTGATCACGTTCAGCATCGAGCTCTTGCCGGCGCCGTTCGGGCCGATGATGGCGCGGATCTCGCCCTCGCGGACGTCGAAGGAGACGTCCTGCAGCGCCTTCACGCCGCCGAAGGCGAGCGAGATCCCCTCGACGCCGAGGACGATCGCGCTCAAGCCGCCGGCCTCGCGGCGGCGGCGCTGTAGAGCTTCGCGTCGGCGATCCGCAGGTCGGCCGACACCGTCCCGGTGCGGCCGTCCTCGAAGCGCATCTGCGTCTCGACGAACACGTGATCCGCGCCCGAGTACAGCGCGTCGACCAGCGCCGCGTATTTCTCGGCGATGTGGCGCCGGCGCACCTTGCGCGTGCGCGTCAGCTCGCCGTCGTCGGCGTCGAGCTCCTTGTGCAGCACGATGAAGCGCTGGATCTGCGAATTGGCGAGCTTCGCGTCGGCGGCGAGGTCGCGGTTCACGCGCTCGATGCAGTCGCGGATCAGCTCGATCACCGGCGCCTGCGAAGCGAGCTCGATGTAGCCGGAATACGGCAGGTTGCGCTTCTCCGCCCAGTTGCCGACGGCTTCCATGTCGATGTTCACGAAACCGCAGGCCATCGGGCGGCCGTGCCCGAAGCACACGGCCTCCTTGATGTAGGGGAAGAACTTGAGCTTGTTCTCGATGTACTTGGGCGCGAACAGCGTGCCGTCGGCGAGCCGGCCGACGTCCCTCGCTCGGTCGATGATCCTGAGGTGGCCGTCCGCGTCGAGGAAGCCGGCGTCGCCCGTGTGGAAGAAGCCCTCGGCGTCCTTCGCCTGCGCGGTCGCGTCGGCGTCGCCGTGGTACTCGCGGAACAGGCCGGGCGAGCGCACCAGCACCTCGCCCGAATCGGCGAGCCGCAGCTCGACGCCGGGGAGCGGCGGCCCGACGGTGTCGGGCTTGACCGCGCCGTCGGGCTGCACGCACACGTACACCGTGGTCTCGGTCTGCCCGTAGAGCTGCTTCAGGTTGATGCCGATCGAGCGGTAGAAGACGAAGAGGTCCGGTCCGATCGCCTCGCCCGCGGTGTAGGCGACGCGCACGCGGCTCATGCCGAGGACGTTCCGCAGCGGCCCGTAGACGAGCAGGTCGCCGAGCGCGTAGAGCGCGCGGTCGAGCGCGCCGACGCGCTGCCCGTCGGTGATGCGGCCGCCGACGCGCCGCGCCACGTTCATGAAATAGCGATACAGAGCGCGCTTCGGTGCGCTCGCGTCCTCCATGCGGATCGTCACCTGCGTGAGCAGCGCCTCGAGCACCCGCGGCGGCGCGAAATAGTACGTCGGCCCGATCTCGCGCAGGTCGGTCATCACGGTCTCGGCCGACTCGGGGCAGGAGACGCAGAAGCCGGCGACCATGGACTGCGAGTACGAGAACAGGTTCTGCCCGACCCACGCGAGCGGCAGATAGGCGAGCATCTCCTCGTCGGCCGTGAGCTTCTCGAACTCGGTGTAGGCGCGGCCGGTCGCGATCATCGCGGCGTGCGTGAGAATGACGCCCTTGGGATGCCCGGTCGTGCCCGAGGTGTAGAGGATCGTGGCGACGTCCTCGGCGTTTCCTTTCGCGACCTCGCGCTCGAACGACTCCGGATCGCGCGCCGCGGTCTCGCGCCCGAGCGCTTCGAGCCGCTCGAGGCTTGCGAGCTGCGCCTGCGTGTAGTGGCGCAGGCCCCGCGGGTCGTCGTAGTAGATGCGCTCGAGACGCGGGCATTCGGCGAGCACCTCGAGCAGCTTGTCGACCTGCTCCTGGTCCTCGGCGACGGCGAAGCGCGCGCCCGAGTCCTCGATGACGAAGCGCGTCTCGGAGGCGATCGCGTCCTCGTACAGCGGCACCGGCACGCCGCCCAGCGCCTGCGCCGCCATCATCGACCAGTAGAGGCGCGGCCGGTTCGCGCCGATCACGGCGAGATGATCGCCGCGGCGGAACCCTTGAGCCGAGAGGCCGCACGCGATCGCGCGCACGTGCTCGAGCGCCTGCGCCCAGGTCCACGTCTGCCAGATGCCGAGGTCCTTCTCGCGGATCGCGGGCCGGTGCGGCCGCACCGCCGCGTGGTGCAGCAGCAGACGCGGGAACGTGTCGAGCGCTTGCTCCGCCATCGGCTCCTCCTCTCCGAGGACCGATTATGGCACCGGTATCCCGGTCGGTGCCGAGGGCAGCCGCCGGTTCATCACCGAGAACCACAACGGCGGCACGAGCGCGAGGAGCAGCATCCCGGGATAGCCCGTGGGCAGCTGCGGGCTGTCCTCGTAATGCTGCAGCGCCGGGTAGCGGCGCCACGGGTTCTCGTGGTGATCGGAATGGCGCGCGAGGTGGATGAGGAACACGGCGCTCACCGCCTCGGACGCGTTCCAGGCGTGCGAGCGCCTCACCTTCTCGTAGGCTCCCGTGGGCAGAGGCGCGCGCGAAAGGCCGTAGTGCTGCATGTAGTTCACCGCCTCGAGCAGGGTGAACGCCATCCACGCCTGCACGGCGAAGAACAGCGCCGCGCGCGGGCCCCACGCGAGCCCCAGGGCGAGCATCGCGAGCGGCGGCACGGCGGTGAACCACAGCATCTGGTTGCGCCAGCTCCAGAAGCGCACCCCGCGGCGCTCGAGCCGCTCGCGCTCGAGCCACCACGCGTGCAGCCAGCCGCGCGCGACGGCGCGCGGATAGAAAGAGTAGAAGCTCTCGCCGGCGCGCGCCGAGGCCGGGTCCTCCGGCGTGGCGACGCGCACGTGGTGGCCGCGGTTGTGCTCGACATGGAAGTGGCCGTACCCGACCGCCGTGAGCAGCACGCGCGCGAGCACGCGCTCGGCGTCGTAGCGGCTGTGGCCCAGCTCGTGCGCGACGGTGATCCCTTGAGCGCCGGTGACGAAGCCGACCGACAGCATGAGGCCCAGCGCCTGGGCCGGGGCGAGCGTCGCGACCACCGACGCCCCCCACGCGATCAGCGCCAGGTCCGCCGTGGCGCAGGCGTAGAGGATGGCGGCGTGGAAGCGCGACGCCTGCAGCGCCTCCGCCTCGCCGGCGCCCGCGTTGCGGCGGTCCTCGCCGAGCGCGAAGTCGAGCAGCGCGATAACGACGAAGCCGACGACCAGCGTGTAGTAGTTGTTTCCCGCGAGATAGCCGTGGACGGGCAACACCGGCATCAGCAGCGCGAGCAGGAATCGGGACTGGCGGAGAACGGTCGCCGGGGCCACGCCGAACTATAGCGGCTCGGACGCCCGTGGTGGCCCCGGCGCGCGACGCCCGAAAACGAGCCGGCCGGCATCGTATTCCGATGCCGGCCGGCTCCCTCCGACGCCCGTTCGGTGAGCGGGCCTCCCCGGTTCAGCGTTTCTTGCCCGGCACTACCTTCAGGAATGCGCGCCCTTCGAAGGCGCCGCTGGGTCCGCTACCGGTCACGACGCCCTCGGCGCTGCCGATCGAGAAATTCGCGGCCTGATTGTCGAAGTGGCAAATCAGATCAGGCAGGCCGTCGGCGTTCACGTCCGCGCCGCCCGCGTTGCACCGGACCAGGCTGGCCTCGCTGCCGGTGGCGCCGAAGCGCAGGGACTTCTGGTCGACCTGGAGGGCGTTGAACTGCGGGTTGGAAAGCAGGGCGACCGGGATGGTGCCCTTGGCCTTCGGGTTGATGGGCGCGACCTCAGTGCTGCCCGGCTTGATATCGATGTTGATCGTCTGCACCGACGGCGTCACGCCCGAGATGATGAGCGTGTAGCTACCGTTGGAGGTGGTCCCGAGAGGAGCGTTGACGATGGTGGTCGCGTCGACGAGTGCGATCGGATAGCCGGTGACTGCCACGATGTAGGTTCCGTCTTTATCCAGCCGGAAATTGTCGATGCGTGCGTCGAACCCGCTCGCCGAGCCCGGGTCGATCGGGAAACCGGCGTCGTCGTTCATCCGCAGCGGCAATTGGTTCGCCGGCACGGGCGCGGGGCCGAAGACATAAAGCGTGGTATCGACACCGACCTGGTTGTCCGCTGACAGTGCGTTGTCGATGTCGATCGTGACGACGTCGCCGGCCTTGCCCTGGAAGCTGTAGAAGTCGACGTCGAGGACCGGCTGCCCAGAGAGGACACCGATCACGCCGTTGACCGAGACGCTGCCGTTCGGACCGACCACGAGACGTTGCGGCGTGGTCACCGAGTTGTTCGGCTCGACCTCCGCGACTTGCGCGAGCGCGATTCCGCTCGCCACGCAGCCGGCGGCGAACGCCGCGGGCAGTGCCCACCGAAATCCGGATTTCTTGGTCATCATTTTTTTCCTCCGCTACGGTGACTCGAAACAAAGAAATTCATCGTCGATATGACGAGTTAGCAGCGCCCGAGGTATCGGGCGATGTGACGCCTCGGAGGGGATACCTCACGCCTTCCCAGCGTGAGCTGCAGCGGAAGGTGACCTACTTCACCGGGCCGCGGAGGGTGTCGGGAGCCGGCGACATGCGAACGAATTCACATGTTCCTGCGGTATTGCCCGCCGACCTCGAACAGCGCGTGCGTGATCTGCCCGAGCGAGCAGCAGCGCACGGCGTCCATGAGCACGGCGAAGACGTTCTCGTCGCGGATCACCGCCCGGCGCAGGCGCTCGAGCATGGGGCCCGATTCCTTCTCGTGCCGCCGGTGGAAATCGGCGAGGCGCGCGAGCTGCGAGCGCTTCTCCTCCTCGGTCGAGCGGATCAGCTCGAGGCGCTGCGGCGGCGCGTCGTCGCCCGCCTTGCGGAAGGTGTTCACGCCGACGATGGGATAAGAGCCGTCGTGCTTGCGGTGCTCGTAGAGCAGCGACTCCTCCTGGATCTTGCCGCGCTGGTAGCCGGTCTCCATGGCGCCGAGCACGCCGCCGCGCTCCGAGATCGCCTCGAACTCGCGCAGCACCGCCTCCTCGACGAGGTCGGTGAGCGCGTCGATCACGAAGGCGCCCTGGTTCGGGTTCTCGTTCTTCGCGAGACCCCATTCCTTGTTGATGATCAGCTGGATCGCCATCGCGCGGCGGACCGACTCCTCGGTGGGCGTGGTGATCGCCTCGTCGTAGGCGTTGGTGTGCAGCGAGTTGGTGTTGTCGTAGCTCGAGATCAGCGCCTGGAGCGTCGTGCGGATGTCGTTGAACGCGATCTCCTGCGCGTGCAGCGAGCGCCCCGAGGTCTGCGAGTGGAACTTGAGCTTCTGGCCGCGCTCGTTCGCGCCGTACTTGTCGCGCATCGCCACCGCCCAGATCCTACGGGCGACGCGCCCGAGCACCGCGTACTCGGGGTCCATGCCGTAGCTGAAGAAGAACGAGAGGTTGGGCGCGAAGTCGTCGATCTTCATCCCGCGCGCGAGGTAGGCCTCGACGAAGGTGAAGCCGTTCGCGAGCGTGAAGGCGAGCTGCGAGATCGGGTTCGCCCCGGCCTCGGCGATGTGATAGCCCGAGATCGACGCCGAGTAGAAATTGCGCACGTCGTGGCGGACGAACCACTCCTGGATGTCGCCCATCACCTTGAGGCTGAACTCGGTCGAGAAGATGCACGTGTTCTGGCCCTGGTCCTCCTTGAGGATGTCGGCCTGCACCGTGCCGCGCACCGTCGCGAGCGTTTTCGCCTCGATCTCGCGGAATTCCGCCTCGGTCGCCTCGCGTCCCAGCCTTTCGACCTGCTGCGAGATCGCGGTGTTGAAGAACATCGCGAGCAGCGTCGGCGCCGGGCCGTTGATCGTCATCGACACCGAGGTCGCGGGGTCGCACAAGTCGAACCCCGAGTACAGCACCTTCATGTCGTCGAGCGTCGCGATCGAGACGCCGGAGTTCCCGACCTTGCCGTAGATGTCGGGGCGGGTATCGGGGTCGTAGCCGTAGAGCGTCACCGAGTCGAACGCGGTGGACAGGCGCTTCGCCGGCATGTCCTTCGAGAGCAGGTGGAAGCGCCGGTTGGTGCGGAAGGCGTCGCCCTCGCCCGCGAACATGCGCGTCGGGTCCTCGTTCTCGCGCTTGAAATGGAACACGCCGCCCGTGAACGGGAACATGCCGGGCAGGTTCTCGCGCGCTCGCCAGGCGAGCAGCTCGCCGTGGTCCTCGAGCTTCGGCAGCGCGACCTTCGGGATCTTCGAGCCGGAAAGCGATTCGTGCGTGAGCCGCGTGCGGATCTCGCGCTCGCGCACGCGCACCACCTGCTCGTCGCCCGAGTAGGAGCGGACCGTCCCGGGCCACGAGTCGATCAGCGCGCGCGACCCGGGCGCGAGCGCGGCCTCGCGCTCGGCGATCAGGGCGTCGAGCCGCGCCGGCGCGTCGGCTCCGAGCATGCGCTTCGCCTCGAGGAGCTGCTGGCGCTCGCGCGCGAGCTTCGCCTGCGCCGCCGCGCGCGCGTGGTAGCCGCGCACGGTGTCGGCGATCTCGGCGAGGTAGCGCGCCCGCGCCGGCGGCACGATGGCGCGCGCGCCCGAGGACGCGCGCACGCCGGCCCCGGGCAGGCGGGCGTCTCCCGCGTTCATCCCGTGCTCGACCAGCCGCTCGCGGATCGCCTGGTAGAGCGCCGTGACGCCGTCGTCGTTGAAGCGCGAGGCGATGGTGCCGAACACCGGCATCTCCTCCGCGGGCGTCGCGAACAGGGCGCGGTTGCGCTGCAGCTGCTTCCTCACGTCGCGCAGCGCGTCGGCCGCGCCGCGGCGGTCGAACTTGTTGATCGCGACGAAATCCGCGAAATCGAGCATCTCGATCTTCTCGAGCTGGCTCGCCGCGCCGAACTCGGGCGTCATGACGTACAGCGACGCGTCGGCGAGCGGGACGATCGCCGCGTCGCCCTGGCCGATGCCCGAGGTCTCGGCGACGATCAGGTCGAAGCCCGCGAGCCGGCACGCGGCGATCGCGTCGCCGAGCGCCGCCGAGATCTCGCGCCCCGCCTCGCGCGTCGCGAGCGAGCGCATGAAGACGCGCGCGCGCCCGCCCCAGGGCTCGATCGCGTTCATGCGGATGCGGTCGCCGAGCAGCGCGCCGCCCGACTTGCGCCGCGAGGGATCGACCGCGAGCACCGCGATTCTCAGCCGGTCGTCCTGGTCGAGGCGCAGGCGCCGGATCAGCTCGTCGACGAGCGAGGACTTCCCCGAGCCGCCCGTGCCGGTGACGCCGAGGACCGGCGCCGCAGCCTGCTTCGCGCGCTCGAGGACGCCGTCCCGCAGCGCGCCCGCGCCGCGCTCGAGCACCGTGATCAGGCGCGCGAGCGCGCGGCGGTCGCCGCGCTGCACCGCATCGAGATCGGGCGCCGCGCCCCGCGCGAGGTCGTGGTCGCAGCGCGCGAGCATGTCGTCGATCATGCCCTGCAGGCCCATGCGCTGGCCGTCCTCGGGCGAGTACACGCGCGCGACGCCGTAGGCCTCGAGCGCGCGCGCCTCGTCTGGGACGATCACCCCGCCCCCGCCGCCGAACACCTTGATGTTCCCGCCGCCGCGCTCGCGCAGCAGGTCGATCATGTACCGGTAGTACTCGAGGTGGCCGCCCTGGTACGAGCTGACGGCGATCCCGTGCACGTCCTCCTCGAGCGCCGCGCTGACGATGTCCTCGACCGAGCGGTTGTGGCCGAGGTGGATGACCTCGCAGCCGCTCGCCTGCAGGATGCGGCGCACGATGTTGATGGTCGCGTCGTGGCCGTCGAACAGGGACGCGGCGGTCACGAACCGGATGCGGTTCTGCGCCTTGTAGGCCGCGGTGCTGCGCGTCGCGCTCAGATCGGTCATGCTCGCCCCAGTCCGCCGGCGGGGAAATCAGCCTACTTTACGTTGACGTTAACGTCAATCAAAGGCGCCCGCCGGGCGCGGGCCGATTGTAGCTCCCCGCCGATCCGCTAGGCCGTGACCTCGCTGCGCGGCGCGGCGCCCACCAGGCGCATCAGGTCCTCCTCGACCAGCGTCTCCTTCGCGAGCAGCGCCTGCGCGCCGTCCTCGAGCGTGCGCCGCCGCTCGCGCAGGATGCCGAGCGCGCGCGAGAACGCGGAGTCGACGATCTCGCGCACGGCGCGGTCGATCTCGCGCGCGGTGTCCTCGGAGAAGCGCCGCTCGGGCAGCACCGCGCCCGGCCCCTGATCGAGGAAGGCCGCGCGCTCGCCCTCGTAGGTGACGTTGCCGAGCTTCGGGTCCATGCCGTAGCGCATCACCATGCCGCGCGCGATATCGGTGACCTTGGCGAGGTCGTCGGCCGCGCCGGTGGAGAGGTGGTCGAAAACGAGGCGCTCGGCCGCGCGCCCGCCGAGGAGGACCACCATCTTGTTCTCGAGCTCCTCGCGCGTCATCAGGAAGCGGTCTTCGGTCGGCCGCTGGATGGTGTAGCCGAGCGCGCCCACGCCGCGCGGGATGATCGAGACCTTGTGCACCGGGTCCGAGCCGTGCAGCGACATCGCGACCAGCGCGTGGCCCATCTCGTGGTAGGCGATCACGCGGCGCTCGAAGGGATTGAGGAGACGGTTCTTCTTCTCCAGGCCCGCGACGATGCGCTCGACCGCGGCGGTGAAGTCGCCGAGCGCGACCGCGTCGGCGCCGCGGCGCGTCGCGAGCAGCGCCGCCTCGTTCACGAGGTTGGCGAGATCGGCGCCGGTGAACCCGGGCGTGAGCGCCGCGATCTTCTCGACGTCGGCGTCGGCGGCGAGGCGCACCTTCTTCAGGTGCACCTGAAGGACCTGCGCGCGTCCCTTCTTGTCGGGCCGGTCGACCAGCACCTGGCGGTCGAAGCGGCCGGCGCGCAGCAGCGCCGGGTCGAGGATCTCCGGCCGGTTCGTCGCCGAGAGCACGACCAGCCCCTTGCTCGCGTCGAAGCCGTCCAGCTCGACCAGCAGCTGGTTCAGCGTCTGCTCCTTCTCGTCGTGGCCGCCGACGCCGTACGCACCTCGCGCGCGTCCCAGAGCGTCCAATTCATCGATGAAGATGATCGCGGGGGCGCGCTTCCTCGCCTGGTCGAACAGGTCGCGCACGCGCGCGGCGCCCACGCCGACGAACATCTCGACGAACTCGGAGCCCGAGATCGAGAAGAACGGCACGCCCGCCTCGCCCGCGACCGCGCGCGCGAGCAGCGTCTTTCCGGTGCCCGGCGGGCCGACCAGCAGCACGCCCTTCGGCACGCGGCCGCCGAGGCGGCTGTAGCGCGCCGGGTCCTTCAGGAAGCCGATGACCTCCTCCAGCTCGTCCTTCGCCTCGTCGACGCCGGCGACGTCGGCGAAGGTGACCCGGGTGTCGGTCTCGACGTAGACCTTGGCCTTGCTCTTGCCCACCGAGAGGAAGCCGCCGCCCATTCCGCCCTGCTCGGCGAGGCGCCGGGCGAAGAACATCCACACCGCGAAGAACACGAGCGCCGGCACCACCCACGACAGCACGTCGCGCATGAAGTGGCTCTCGACCACGCCGGTGAACTTGACGTCGTACTGCGACAGGTCCTTGGCGAGCTCGGGATCGACGCGGGTGGTGACGAAGCGCTTGCGGCCGTCCTTCGCCGCATCCTTGTAGCTGCCCTGGATGAGGTTGTCGGAGATCGCGATCTCCGAGATTTTCCCGTCCTTCAGCTGCTGCTGGAACTCGCTGTAGGGGATCGGCTGCACCTGCGTCGCCGTGACCCAGAGGTCGCGCAGCCACAGCACGCCGATCACGGCGACGATGACGTACCAGACGGTGAACTGAGTGCGCTTTTCCATGACGGGCCCCGTCTGGAGGGACAGCGGCCCGCTGGGTTCGTTCCGCCCTTCAGATGATCTTCGAGTACTGCGCCCGCCGCTGCGCCGCCCAGAGGTACTTGTCGAACGCCATGCACAGCACGCGCACGAGCAGCCGCCCCTGCGGCGTCACGGCGGTCCACTCGTCGTCCATGCGCACCAGGCCCTCGCGCTCGTGCTGGCGGAGCATCTCGATCTCCTGCGCGAAGTACTCGTCGAAGTCGATGAGGTGGGCGATCGAGATCGATTCCTTCGACACCTCGAAGTGGCAGGCGAGCGCCTGGATGACCGCGCGGCGCACGAGGTCGTCGGCCGAGAGCTCGATGCCGCGCAGCACCGGGAGCTGGCCGTCGTCGAGCCGGGCGTAGTACTGCTCGAGCTCCTTCACGTTCTGGCTGTACGCCGCGCCCAGCTTGCCGATCGCCGACACGCCCAGGCCGACGATGTCGGCGTCGCCCGAGCTGGAGTAGCCCTGGAAGTTGCGCGTCAGGCGCCCCTGGCGCTGCGCCGCCGCGAGATCGTCCTCGGGCTTCGCGAAATGGTCCATGCCGATGTAGACGTAGCCTTGCGACTGCAGGAAGTCGATCGCGCGCGCGAGCAGCGCGAGCTTGGTCTCGCCCGCCGGGAGGTCGGCGTCGAGGATGCGCCGCTGCGGCTTGAAGATCGTCGGCAGGTGCGCGTACGAGTAGAGCGCGATGCGGTCGGGCTCGCTCTCGACGACCTGCTCGAGCGTGCGCGAGAAGCCATCGAGCGTCTGCTTGGGCAGGCCGTAGATCAGGTCGACGTTGACCGAGCGGAACCCGTGCAGCCGCGCGGCGCGGATGATGCCCTCGGTCTCGGCGACGCTCTGCACGCGGTTCACCGCGCGCTGCACCGCCGGGTCGAAGTCCTGCACGCCCAGGCTGATGCGGTTGAAGCCGAGCTCGGCGAGCAGCGCGACGCGCTCGGGCGTCACCTTGCGCGGGTCGACCTCGATCGAGTATTCGCCGTCGACGGCGAGATCGAAATGCGTGGCCAGCATGCGCATCAGGGCGACCATCTCGGCGTCGGCGAGGAAGGTCGGCGTGCCGCCGCCCCAATGCACCTGGGAGACCTTGCGATCGTCGCCCATTTCCGCGGCCGCCAGGCGCGCCTCGCGCTCGAGGTACTCGACGTACCTCGCCGAGCGTCCGTGGTCGCGCGTCACGATCTTGTTGCACGCGCAGTAGTAGCAGATCGTGTCGCAGAAGGGCAGGTGTACGTATAATGACAACGGTCTCGGCAATCCTCCGATATTGCGGTTGCCGAGCCAGTGCCGGTACGCGTCGGCGTCGAAGGCCTCCACGAACCGGTCCGCCGTCGGATATGACGTGTAGCGCGGCCCGCTGATGCCGTACTTCCGGATGAGGTCCGGGTCGATGACGAGTCTGGCCGGCATGTCCACGTTCGAAGTCCTCCTTCGCTGCATGCCCTACTATGCGGCTCCGGCCCCGGGGGCTTTTGACGTGCGTCAATTTTTTCGCGGAAAGACCCTCGCGGGGGATTAGCCCCCATATGACCCAGACCGTCTCCAGACCCGACGCCGGCGCACCGGGAGGACCGCCCGGCGTCCTCGCCGCGCTGCTCGCTCTGGGCGTCCTCGCCGCCGTGCTGGCGCTGCTCGCGGGGCTGTTCGGCTGGTACACGCACGAGATGCTGCTCGCCTCGGGCGGCATCGGCCTCGCGGTCGCGGCGCTGCTCTCGTTCCTGGTCTTCCGCCAGCGGCTCGAGCGGCGCGAAGCGGCGCTCGCCCTGCACAACGTCGAAGCGCGCGTGAGCGGGATCGTCGACTCCGCGATGGACGCCATCATCGCCGTCGACGAGCGGCAGCGCATCGTGCTCTTCAACGCGGCCGCCGAGCGCGTGTTCCGCTGGCCGCAGGGCGCCGTGCTCGGACAGCCGCTCGGCATGCTGATCCCCGAGCGGCTGCGGGAGGCCCACGGCGGGCACATCGCGCGCTTCGGCGCGACCGGGGTGACGTCGCGCAGGATGGGCGCGCAGACGGTGCTCGTCGGGCTGCGCTCCACCGGCGAGGAATTCCCGATCGAGGCGTCGATCTCCCAGCACGTCGAGCAGGGCAAGAAGACGTTCACGGTGATCCTGCGCGACATCACCGAGCGCGTCAAAGGCCAGCAGGAGCTCGCGCGCGGCGAGGCGCGGCTGCGCGGCATCCTCGACTCCGCGATGGACGCGATCATCACGATCGACGACAAGGAGCACGTCGTGCTGTTCAACAGGGCCGCGGAGCAGGTCTTCGGCTGTCCGCGCGACCAGGCGATCGGCGCGCCGCTCTCGTGGTTCATCCCCGAGCGCTTCCGCGCCGGGCACCACGACCACATCCGCCGCTTCGGCGAGACGGGGACGTCGTCGCGGCGAATGGGAGCCCTGCGCATCGTCACCGGCCTGCGGCGCAACGGCGAGGAGTTCCCGATCGACGCGTCGATCTCGCAGATCAGCGAGAGCGGAGCCCGGTTCTACACGGTGATCCTGCGCGACGTGACCGAGCGCGTGCGCGGCGAGGAGGCGCTCAAGCGCTCGCGCGAGGAGCTGCGCGAGCTGGCGCAGGCCGCGAACTCGGTGCGCGAGCAGGAGAAGAGCCGCATCGCGCGCGAGCTGCACGACGAGCTCGCGCAGGCGCTCACCGCGCTCAAGATGGACGTCAACTGGATCGCGGAGCGCGCCGGCGGCGGCAACGACGTACTCGAGGAGAAGCTGGCGGCGATGCAATCCATGCTCGACGACACGGTCGCGGCCACGCGCAGGATTTCCGCCGATCTGCGCCCGCTCATGCTCGACGACCTGGGCCTGGTGCCCGCGGTGGAGTGGCTGGCCCAGGGCTTCACCGAGCGCAGCGGCGTCGCCTGCGAGCTGAAGGTCGACGAGGCGCAGCTCGATCTCGGCGAGCCCCACGCGAGCGCGGTGTTCCGCATCCTGCAGGAGTCGCTCACCAACGTCGCCAAGCACGCGCAGGCGTCGCGCGTGGAGATGGCGCTCGTGCGCGAGGACGGCGCGGTGACGCTGAGCGTCAGCGACAACGGCCGCGGATTCTCGCCCCAGGACCCGCGCAAGCCGAGCTCCTTCGGGCTCATGGGCCTGCGCGAGCGCGCCTACGCGCTCGGGGGCGAGGTGCGCATCGACAGCGCGCCCGGCCGCGGAACGCGCATCGACGTGCGCATCCC
>Ga0070741_10013182_pt1 | contig 14685 bp, 16 predicted proteins | sample Coa_R1_4_FD_66440 | JGI IMG/M metagenome (GOLD analysis project Ga0070741, IMG submission 66440) | Surface soil microbial communities from Centralia Pennsylvania, which are recovering from an underground coalmine fire - Coalmine... | ecosystem: Environmental > Terrestrial > Soil > Unclassified ...
ATCGTCCACGCGCCCCGGCACGCCCGGCCGCACCACCGACGGAAACTCGAGCCGCGCGCCGCGCAGCGCGCCCGGCACTTGATCGAGCGGCAGCTCCTCGCACTGCGGAAACGGACGCTGGCCGGTGAGCAGCTCGTAGAGCATCACGCCCACCGACCACAGATCCGACGCCGGTCCCGCGCCCGCGCGAAACGCCTCCGGCGCCATGTACGCCGGCGTGCCCGCGATCGCCGCCGTGCCGTCGCGCGAGTCCGACTCGCGCGCCACGCCGAAGTCGCCGAGCACGCCGTCGCCGTGCACCGTCGAGAAGATGTTGCCCGGCTTGATGTCGCGGTGGACCACGCCGTGCGCGTGCACCATCGACAGCGCCTCGATGGTGTCGCGCGCGTAGCCGAGCGCGCGATCGACCGACAGCGGCAGCGCCAGATCCTCGAGCGGCTTGCCGTCGACGCATTGCATGGTGAGGAAGATGGCGTCCTTCTGCTCCTCGGCGTTGTAGAGCGTCACCAGGTGCGGGTGCGGCGGCAGCGCGGCCATGAGGCGCGCCTCGCCGAGCGCCATCGAGCGCACGCGCGCGTCGGGGATCGCCATGCGCTTGACCGCCTCGATGCGCCCGAGCCCGCCGTGCACGCCGGCGAACACCTTGCCGAACGCGCCGCCGCCGAGATATTTCCACGAGCGGTAGCGATTCAGCGACGGGAAATCACGCAGCAGCGCGTACGCGCCTTCGGCCTTGCCGCGCGCGATCGTCTCGGTCGGCACCCACTCGTCGCTGGCTTGCACGGTTCGAGCGTACCCGTCCGCGCGACAAAATGGAACGCGCGATGCGCTAGGATGCGCGCCATGTCGATCCCACTGTCGATCCTCGTCGCGCTGGCGGCGTTCGCGGCGCCTTCGCCGATCCCCGCGGCGTGGAGCGCGCGCGAGCGCGTCGCCGCCGAGGAGGTCACCGCGCCCGCGCTCGCCGCGCACGTGCGCTTTCTCGCCGACGATCTCCTGGAGGGCCGCGCGCCCGGCTCGCGCGGCGACGAGCTGGCGATGAAGTACGTAGCCGCCGAGTACGAGCGGCTCGGCCTCGAGCCCGCGGGCGACGCCGGCGGCTGGCTGCAGAAGTTCGAGATCGTCGGCCTCAAGAGCCACGCCGTCGCGCCGCCGACGTTTCGCGGCGCCAAGGGCGTGGTCAAGCTCGATCCCGCGCTCAACGCCGTGGTCGCCGCCGGCCAGCAGCGCGAGTCGGCGAAGATCACCGACGCGGAGGTCGTCTTCGTCGGCTACGGCATCACCGCGCCCGAGCAGAAGTGGGACGACTTCAAGGACGTCGACGTGCGCGGCAAGGTGCTCCTGGTGATGAACAACGATCCGGAAAACGATCCGGCGCTGTTCGCCGGCAAGACGCGCCTCTACTACGGCCGCTGGACGTACAAATACGAAGAGGCCGCGCGCAAGGGCGCCGCCGGCGCGATCATCATTCACACCACGCCGTCGGCCGGCTATCCGTGGCAGGTGGTGCAGTCGAGCTGGAACGGCGAAGACTTCGAGCTGCCGGCGGCGGGCGAGCCGCGCCTCGACGCGAAGATGTGGGCCACCGAGGACGCCGCGCGGCAGATCGCGTGGCTCGGCGGGCAGGATCTCGACGCCCTGCGCGCGCGCGCCGAGCGGCGCGACTTTCGTCCGGTCCCGCTCGGCGTCAAAGTCTCCGTCGAGCTGGCGACCCAAGTGCGGCGCCTGCAGACCGCCAACGTGCTCGGCGTCCTGCGCGGCGGCGATCCCAAGCTGGCGAGCGAGCTGCTGGTGTTCAGCGCGCACCACGATCACCTCGGCGTGCGCGAGGCGAAGAACGGCGACGCGATCTACAACGGCGCGCTCGACAACGCGTCGGGCGTCTCGGCGATGCTGGTCGCCGCCGAGGCGCTCGCGCGCGCGCAGCCGAAGCCGCGCCGCTCGATCCTGTTCGCCGCCGTCGGCGTCGAGGAGTCGGGCCTGCTCGGCAGCGAGTACCTGTGCCAGCACCCGCCGGTGCCCGCGGGCCGCATCGCCGCCAACATCAACATCGACGGCGCCAACATCTGGGGCCGCACGCGCGACCTCGGCTTCGTCGGCTTCGGCAAGTCGACGCTCGACGACGTGGTGGCCGCCGCCGCGCGCGAGCAGGGCCGCACGCTCAAGCCCGAGGCGTTCCCCGAGCGCGGCCACTTCTATCGCAGCGATCAATTCAGCTTCGCGCGCATCGGCGTGCCGGCGATCTACCTCGACCGCGGCACCGACTACGTCGGGCGTCCGGCCAACTGGGGCAAGGAGCGCGTCGACGAGTACGTGCTGCAGCGCTACCACCAGCCGAGCGATCAGATCGACGCGACCTGGAACCTCGATGGCGCGGTCGACGACGTGCGTCTGCTCGCCGCGGTCGCGCTGCGCATCGCCGACGCCGCGCAGCTCCCCGCGTGGCGCCCCGGCGACGAGTTCGAAGGCGCGCGAAAAAAAGCGCTCGGCGAAACCAGGCGCTGAAGCGGATCGCCGAAGCGCTGCGCCAAACGAATCGCCGGCGCGAAATCTCCGCGCGTGAATGCCGGCCGCGCGCGCGCACACCAACGGGCATGCTGGCTCGCGCGTGGCTGTGCGCGCTGGCCGCCCTCGCCGGCGGCTGCGTCGAATCGCTCTGCACCGCGCGCGTCTACCAGCCGCTGGTGGTCAAGAGCAGCGCCACCTCCACCGCGCTGCTCGACGCCGCCGAGCGCGCGATGCGCGAATTGGGCGCTCGCTCGATCGACGTGGCGCGCGCCGACTCCCGCGTCAGCGCGATCCTCGACGAGCGCGACCACGTGCGCGAGCACTGGCGCGTGCAGGTGACCGACTGGGGCGACGTCGCCATCGACGTGCGCACCGAGCTGCAAGCCGACGACGGCACCTGGATCGCCCCCGACACCGTCTGCGACGACTACTCGCACGCGCGCGAAAAACGCGTCGCCGAGCGCCTGCTGAAGCTGGTGCGCGGTTAGCCGCCGCTAACGGATGCCGAGCTCGGCTTTGACTTTATTGAGCAGCGCATAGACGAGATTGGTCCCGAGCATCCGCGAATACTCGTTCAAGATCTTCGTCCACGCGTCCTTGGCGATGTCCGGCTTCATCAGCGGATCGATCCGCCCCGACGGCGAAACCGACGACGCCTTGCCCAGCACCTTGCCCGCGAGCATCGCCGCCGGCGCGCCGACCTTGGCGGCGAACGCCGAGACCAATTTTTCGACCGCTTTGTGATCCATGGCTAGGCGCTGAACGTCTTGTACATGCGAAAGAAGCCGTACGTGATGAGGAGCCACGCCAGCGCCACCGCGACCGAGTGCGGCAGCCAGACCTGCTTCTGATAGTTGATGCCCATCTTGGCGAACACGCCGGCGACCTTGAGCACGTCGTCCGCGCGCGTGAGCGCGAACAAGAGCGTCCCGCCCATCACCCACTTGAACGCCGCGCCCAGCTCGCCGCCGATCGCTTTGGAGAACAGATAGCCGAACACCACCGCCGTCAGCGCGGTGAACAGCGCCAGCAGCACCATGATCAGCGTCGGCCAGTCGATTGCGCTCGCAGTTTCCATCGCCCCCTCGCGGTTGAGGCCCGACCATAACCGCGTCGCGCCCGATTGAATGCAACGATTCCGTGACAAGCGATTATCTACCGCGCGTGCTCCTCGGGCACAACGATCCTGAGCGCGCGCTCGAGCACCTCGATCTCGGCGCGCGGCGTCGACGGGAACTCCTCGCCGTCGATCTGCGCCAGGATCGGCAGGCCGCCCGGGTGCTCGGTGAGATCGATCGAGATGCGCCGCGCGCTCAGGTTCTCCGAGTGGCGCACGCCGAGCGACGCCAGCGACTCGGCGACCGCGCCCGATTGATCGAGGTGCACGATCGCCTTCGAGATCCAATCGCGCTTGCCCTGAAACGGCACCACCTCGAACTTGCCGTCGTCGGGGCGCGCGCGCCGATCGAAGATCCACGCGCCGCCGTACACCGGCGTGCCTTTCAAGATCAGATCCGACAGGCCGCTCCACTCGACCGTCTCGCCGTCGGCGACCACGCGCGCGTCGAACTTGTCGTCGTCGACGTACGAGCTCAAGAACGTGCGCAAAAGCGCGCCCGCGTACACCAGCTGATCGCGCCACAGGTCGCGCAGCACCGGCACCTCGGCGATGGCCTTGCGATCTTCGTTGCGCAGCGCCAGCACGCGCGGGCTGATGCCCCAGCCCGCCGAGTCGAAGAACAGATCTTCGCGCACCAGCGTGCCGTCGTCGGCGAGCGCGCGCAGGCGGCCGACGTCGAGCCGCGCCTCCGCGCCGGCGGCGATCACGCGCACGTTGCGCTCGAGCGCCTCCTCGTCGGCGTCGAGCCCGAAGCTCTTGCCTTGATCGTTGGCGGTGCCCGTCGGCAGCATCGCCAGCCGCACGTCGCCCGCGCGCCGCGACTTCAGGATCCCCTTGGCCACCTCGGCGAACGTACCGTCGCCGCCCATGTAGATCGCGGTGTGAAACGCGCCGCCGTCGAGCGCGCGCGCCACGATGTCGACGGTGCCGCCCGCCGGCGCGGTGGCGGCGAACGCGTGCGCGACGTCGAGCCCGTCGAGCAGCGCGCGCGCCCGCTCGATGCGCGCCGCGTTCTTGCCGCTCTGCGCGGTGGGATTGGCGACCAGCAAATGGCGAGCTTCCGACATGTTCATGACAATATATCCAAGATTGATCTACCTGCGCCCGCGAATGCTCTTGCTGGTGGCGCTCGGATTCGCCTCCGGGCTGCCGCTCTTGCTCACCGGCTCGACGCTCTCGGCGTGGCTCACCGAAGCCGGCGTGGATCTCGGGCGCGTCGGCTTGCTGACGCTGGTGGCGCTGCCCTACTCGCTCAAGTTTTTATGGGCGCCGCTGCTCGATCGCTATCGCCTGGCGTGGCTCGGGCGGCGGCGCGGCTGGATGATCGCGGCGCAGCTCGCGCTCGTCGTCGCCATCGTCGCGCTCGGCGGCGTCGATCCGGTGCGCGCGCCCGGCGTGACCGCGGCGCTGGCGCTCGCAGTCGCGTTCGTCTCGGCGAGCCAGGACATCGTCTCCGACGCCTACAAGACCGATCTGCTCGAGCCCGCCGAGCGCGCGGCCGGCGGTGCGGTCTACGTCTTCGGTTATCGATTGGCCATGCTGACGTCGGGCGCGCTGGCGCTGCGCCTCGTCGACGTGCTGCACGATTGGCGTCTGGTCTATTGGCTGATGGCGATTGGAATGGCGCCGGGAATCCTCGCCACGCTGCTCGCGCCCGAGCCGCCGCCCGCCGAAGCGCCACGCAGCCTGCGCGCCGCGCTCGTCGAGCCGCTATCCGATTTCTTCGCGCGCCCCGCCGCGATCGCGATACTGGCGTTTCTAGCGTGCTATCGCGTGAGCGATTTAGTGGCCAATGCCATGCTCACGCCGTTTCTTTTAAAGACCCATTTCACCAATACCGAGATTGCCGACGCCACGAAGCTGATGGGCCTCGCCGCCACCATCGTCGGCGCGCTGGCGGGCGGATGGCTGGTCGCGCGCGCCGGGCTTCGCCGCAGTCTATTGCTCTTTGGCGCCTTACAAGCGATCACCAATCTCGGCTATTGGTACCTATCAATAGTCGGCAAAGACACCACTGTACTGTGGGCCGCCGTCGGCATTCACAACCTCTGTGTCGGCCTCTCGGTCGCCGCCGCCGAAGCCTTCATCATGTCGCTCTGCAATCGCCGCTTCAGCGCCACTCAATACGCACTACTGTCGAGCGCCGCCGGCGCCTTCGGCCGCCTCCTCGGCGGCGCCTCCGGCTATATCGCCGCCGAGTGGGGTTTCCCTGACTTCTTCCTATTGACCGTACTGTGCGGCGCCCCCGCTTTAATGATCCTATTGCGACTAAAACAATTGGGATTGGAATCAACGACAGAAATTTAAACAATGAGATCAGGAGATCATGAGGACAGAAAATTATAAATTTCTGACCTCATGATCTCCTGATCTCATTGTTAATCAATCTGTCAATTCAACCGCGATCGCTTTGACGACTACTGACGCGGCGGTGAGGCCGAAGGCGCCGGTAACGAAACCTGCGGTGCCGTAGATTACGCGGCGCTCTTCGCAGGAGTGGAATTCGTTCTTGCCGCCGGGGCAGACGCAGCGGAAGCCGTCCGAGCCGTCGTAGTGCAGCTCGCGCGGCTCGGCGGGCGGCTCGGACGAATAGACGGCGGGAATGCCGAATGGGCCTTTGGGCGGGAAGTCGTATTTCTGCCGCAGCGTGCGGCGCACGGCGTCCGAGAGCGGATCGATTCGCGTCTCGGCGAGATCGACCACGCGAATCGCCGTCGGATCCCAACGCCCCGCCGCGCCGGTCGAGGTCACGACATTGATGGCGCGCTGTTTACACGACGCCAGCAGGTGGCACTTCGCGGTCACGTTGTCGATCGCGTCGACCACCCAATCGGGCCGCGCGCCCAAGATCTCGTCGGCGGTGCGCGCGCTGTAGAACTGCATGATCGGTTCGACGCGCGCCTGCGGATTGATCAGCCGCGCGCGCTCGGCCAGCGCCGCCGCCTTCGGTTTGGCGATCGCGCCCTGCACCGCTTGCAGTTGGCGGTTCGAGTTGGTCACGCACACGCGATCGAAATCGACCAGCGTCAGGCGGCCGATGCCGCTGCGCGCCAGCGCCTCGACGGCGAACGAGCCGACGCCGCCGAGCCCGATCACGGTCACGTGCGCGCCGAACAAGCGCGCCATGCCCGCGTCGCCCGCCAGCCGCCCGATGCGATCGAAGCGCCGGTGCAGCCGATACGCCGTCTCGCCTTCGTCGCTCGCCGGCGATTCGTTCGCAAATGATTCGCTCGCGCGCGTCTGCTGCTTGGCTTCCATTTCTCGCTCCATCTACTTCACACCAAAGAGCCGCTGAGCGTTGGTTGCGGTATATGCGGCCAATTCGTCAAACGGCTCGGCTCGAATCTGAGCGAGCGCGCGCACGATTGCAACCAGGAACGCCGGCTCGTTCTCGAGCGGGCGGTGCGCGGCCGGCGTTTGAAACGGCGCATCGGTCTCGACCAGCAACCGCTCGCGCGGCACCGCCTCGGCCGCGCGGCGCGTCTTCTTGGCGCGCTCCGACGTCACCGGTCCGGCGAACGAGACGTGAAACCCGAGCGCGACGTACTCGCGCACCAACTCCGCCGAGCCGCTGTAGCTGTGCACCACGCCGCCCGGCAGCGGCGCGACGTCGCGCAAGACGGCGAGCGCGCGCGCGTGCGCGTCGAGCACGTGCAGGATCACCGGCAGCCCGCTCGCACGCGCGAGCGCGAGCTGCGCGCGAAACACGCGCTCCTGCCGCGCGAACGAGGCGCGCCGCGCGCGCTCGCCGTCGAGGCCGATCTCGCCGATCGCCGACGGCGGATGAGGCGGCGCCGCGAGCGTCGCGCGCAATTGATCGACCAGCCGATCGCACGCGGCGTCGTCGAGCTCGGCGATCAATTGCGGATGAACGCCGTACGAGACCAGCACGCCTTCGTGCGCGCGCGCGAGCTCGGCTTCGATCAACCAGCCGTCGGGCTCGACGCCGGCGAGCATGAAGCCGCGCACGCCCGCCTCGCGCGCGCGCGCGATCACCTGCGCCGCGCCGGCCGCGTTCGCGTGCAGATGACAATGCGAATCGAACACGCCTCCAGGCTACACGATACAATCGCGCCGATGGACGCCGACCAGCGCAGACGCCTCATGGCCGACGGGCGCGCCGCCTTCAACCGCGGCGAGTTCTACGAGGCGCACGAATTCTGGGAGGAGGTGTGGCTCGAGCTCGACGGCGCCGAGCGGCTGTGGGTGCAGGGCATGATTCAGATCGCGACCGGGCTGCACAAGCTCGCGCGCGACCAGCGCGCCACGTGCCGCACGCTGCTCGCCAAGGCGCTGGCCAAGCTCGCCGATGCGCCGCCCGCGCTCGACGGCTTCGATCTGGCGCGCATGATCGCCGAGGCGCGCGCCGTCGACGAGACGCTGGCGCGCGGCGAGCCGGCCGATCCGCGCTCGGTGATCTTGCGCAAGGCGGTCGAGTGATGCTGCGCCAGTTCATCGCCTATGGGCTGCTCGGTTGGTGCGCCGAGGTCGTGTGGACCGCGCTCTACGATCTATGGACCGGCACGCGCCGCGCCGAGGGCGATCGCATAGGCCGCGTGCCGATGACGCGCGCCGAGCGCCTGCGCCTCTCCGGCCGCACCTATTTATGGATGTTCCCCATTTACGGTTCGGCCGCGTTCGTTTTCAATCCCGCGCACGACGCATTACGCGCCCAGGCGTGGCCATTACGCGGCCTGGTTTATATGACCGGGATATTCGTGGTCGAGGCAATCGCCGGTTTATTGCTCAAAGCCGTCACCGGCCGCTGCCCGTGGGATTACTCGTACGCGCGCTTCAATGTCGCCGGCGTAATCCGCCTCGATTACGCCCCGGTCTGGTTTGCGTTCGGTTTGTTATTGGAGCGCGTACATGATTACTTGATGCAATGGCCATTAAGCTGATTCACAAAGGCATCTGGAAACGAATCACCAAACTGGCAAAGAGAAAGCGGGCGTTCGTCGCCGTAGCTTATTGCGCAAAGGGCGCCGCACAGCTGCTTCCTCTCTCAAAGGGCAGTACGCTGGTCGTCGACATGAGCTTACGCGCCGTTAAGTCTGGCCAAACCGATCCAAAGGAGATCACGAAGCTTCTCGACAAAGGGGTCGACGTTCACAGCTGTGAAAATCTCCACGCAAAGGTATTCGTCTTTGACGATATTGCGGTCGTCGGTTCGACCAACGTCTCGTCCCGGTCCGCCAAATGTCTTCAGGAAGCAATCGTAGAAAGCAACTCTCCAATGGTGGTCAAGGCGTGTCGTGATTTCGTCAGGTCACTGCGAGGCGAACGCATTGAACGCGAACATGCAGCTCTAATGGCGAAGTTCTATCGGCCGCCAAAGTTTCCCGTCGGCCCCCAGTCGAAATCAAAGAGGCGCACGAGCGTGGCAGGAGACCAGCCGGCACACCCAACCCTTTGGTTGATTCCGTTGTCACACGGCGAATGGGAAGACATTGACCATAAAGTGGAGTCGCGCGCAAAAGTCGCGGCCGCGAAGAAGATCGACAAAAAGAAAGAGCAACTCCAGAGCTTTCTCTCGTGGGGGGCACCGCTCTACAATCGTCTAAATCGTGGCGACCTCATTGTCCAGTTTACGGATGAGGGCCGACACACTTTCGTCTCGCCGGCAGCTCATGTCATCGAAACAGCGCGCTACCAGGTAAAGAATCAACGCCGAATCATGGTTGAGGTCGGAGTCCCGCGCGGCATCCGTCGAAAGCGCTACGGCGAGGTGGTAAAGCGGTTGGGAGGCAAAGCGAAGTATTTGAGGAGGCTGTTGGTTCCCAGAGTGATCCGCGACGGAAAGGCCGTGCACGCACTCATTCATCTTTGGGGAAACAGTCCTCAAAGCGCATGAATCTCGGGGCGCGCGCGGTGTTGATCGGCCCACCGTGACAGCGACGGCGGGAGGCGCCAGCCGATGCTGACGAGCTGGCGCGCGAGCGGCACGGTCTCGGCGCGCACCGGCAGGCGCTCGAGCCAATCGACCACGCAATAGATCCAGATGTCGGCGGCCGACCAGCCGCTCGCCGCCACCGTCGGGCGGCCGAGCGACGACGCGCGGTCGCCGAGCGCGTCGAGCGCGCGCTGCACGCGGCCCACCATGTCGTCCTTGATCGCCGGCCACGCCGCGTGCTCGTGCAGCGGAAAGAAGCGATTGCCGGTGTAGACGATCGCCTCGAGCGCGGCGTCGGCGAGCGCGACGGCCTCGAACGTGCGATGCGCGTCGGCGCGCGCCGACGGCCACAGCGCCGGCGCCTCGGGATAGTAGCGATCGAGGTAGTGCGTGATCGCCGACGAGTCGCCGATCACGCGGCCGTCCTCTTCGACCAGGACCGGCAAGGTCTTGAGCGGCGACAGGCGGCGCGCCTCGTCGAGAAACGGCGGATGCTCGCGCCCATCGCGCAGCTCGGCGTCGAGCCCTTTGTGCGCCAGCGCCAGCCGCACGCGCCGCGAATACGGCGAATTCTGGAAGTGATAGAGGATGCGCATCACCGATGAATATCACGGCGCGCGCGCGGGCATGGGGGATCCACGGTCTGAAGACCGCGGCTCCGACAGAGAGAAGCCCCGCGGGCTGCGTTTCGGGGATGTTGAGCCTTGCAGGTGGAGCCCGCAGGGCTTGATCCTCGCGAATTGCGCGGGCGCTGATCTACAGCACCTGCGCTTCGGGCTCGCCGCCCATCATCGAGCGAAGGCGCTCGCGCTGCTCGGGGGTGAGGATCGCGTGGATGCGCTCGAGCCCGTCGACGATCGCCTGGCGCGCGCGGCCGAAGGCCTCGCCCTGCTTCGCCGCCTCGGCTTCGACGCGCGTGCGGTCGAACGTCGGGCCGCTCACCGCGTCCACCGCCGCGTCGAGCCCGCGCAGCTTGCCGGCGCGCAGCTCGCCGAACGACTGCTTCACGTCGTGCACCACCGACCACACCTGCTCGCGCTGCCCGCGATCGAGCCCGAGCCGCCGGAGCGCGAAGAACATCCCGCGCCCACCGAACCGCCCGCGCCCGAAGCCGCCGTGGCCGTGACGCCCCCAGCCGCCGCGCGCGTGCCGAATCCGCCGAATCATCCGCACCGCCGCGAAGCCACCAATCGCACCGAGAATCATGGGAATCATGTTCGCCTCCTCGTTGAGAACAGGATGCGAGCGGCGCGTAAACGGCGCTTTTGCGCGCGGTAAAGTTTTGTAAAAGGTTTAAATACAGCCATGGCCCATTGGGAAAACCGCCCGGAATCGAAATGGAAGGACTTCCAATTCAATCAGCCGTACGCCAAGGGATTGAAGCGGCTCAAAGAGGAGGTGCTGGCGAAGACCGACTTCGATCCGGCCACGCTGTGGCAGTGGGGAACCATGCAGGCGATGGCGATCATCGGCATCCTCAAAGACGCCGAGGCGACGTTCGGCGCGGCCGGACAGGAGCTGGTGTTTCGCGCGCTGCACCGCATCGGGCACGACATCGGGCGCCAGGTGCTCGACGGGACCACGCTGCCCGACGGCATCACCGAGGCGGAGTTCGCGTCGTTCTACGCCACGGTCATCAACCGCATCGTCTATGCGTCGCTCGAGGCGCCGAAGATCGACGGCGACGCGCAGGTGTCGTTCGATATCTTGTGGTGCCCGCATCAGGACCATTACCAGGCGTTCGATTGCCGCGTGCAGCGCTACTTCGTGCAGGGGATGATCGACGCCGCGCGCGAATACACGCAGAAGTTCGGCTTCGACGTGCGCTTCGACAGCACCATTCCGGCGGGCGCGCCGACGTGTCACTTCACGATGTGGAAGCCCTCGGACGGCGAGCGCGCCGAGTGGGCGCAGTACACGTCGCTGCTCGAACGCAAGGCGCTCGAGCACGCGCAAAGCAAACGCGACAAAAAGTAGCCGATTGAAACGCGGCGATTGAGCGGCTGCTCGCTCGACGGGCGGGCGCTGTGGACGCGCACCAACAATGCGCGCGCGATTGCGGCCGGAGCGCCACAGTGCGCACCGCCGAGCCACGTGTGCAGCGGTTGCCGGCGCGGTGGCGCGGAGGTTGCTCGGTGAGCCGCCGATGCGAACCTCCATCTTGGCGACCCTACTATTGCTGTCTCCATTGGCGCGCGCTCAATCGGTGTGGGTGGCGCCCTCGACGCAGAAGATCCGGCCGACGGCTCCGACGGGAACCGCCACCTCCGCGTCGCTCGAAGCGGCGCGCAACGAGTTCGAGGCGTTCCACGTCGTCATCGCCGGCGCGGCGACGGGCGTCGCTGTGACCGCGAGTCCACTCACGGGTCCGAGCGGCGCGGCCATCGGCGGCGGCGACGTGCGCGTGTTCCGCGAGGCGTTCCTCGACGTGTCGACCAAATCGAACGTCGCCGGTGACACCGGTCGCTGGCCCGACGCGCTCATCCCCGCCGTCGACGAATTGTTCGATCAGCCGCGCAACGCGTTTCCCGTCGACGTGCCGGCCGGCGAGCAGCAGCCGGTGCTGGTCGAGTACCACGTGCCGGCCGCCGCGCCCGCGGGCGTCTACCGCGGCACGGTGCACGTGAGCGCCGGCGCGTTCGCCGCCGACGTGCCGGTCACGCTCACCGTGCACGGCTTTCAGTTGCCGTCGACGTCGAGCCTGACGAGCGCGTACGGCATGGGCTGGTCGGATGCGTGCGTGGCCCACTTCGGCTCGTACGCCGCGTGCGGCGGCGACGCGGGCGTCGAGAAGATGCTGGCGCTCTACACGCGCTTCGCGCTCGATCACCGCGTCACGATCTCGGAGAGCGTGTACGCGGGACCGGCGGCGTCGGGCGGCGGCTACGACTGGGCGACGTGGGATCAAAAGTACGGGCCGTTTCTCGACGGCAGCGCGCCGACGCGGTTGGCCGGTGCGAAGCTGACGTCGCTGCGCTACGCGTGGACCGCCGACTCGGCGCACTACGGCGCGTGGGCGGCGCACTTCCGCGATCGCGGCTGGTTCGATCGCACGTTCGATTACACCTGCGACGAGCCGCCGCTCGGCTGCCAGTGGAGCGACATCACCTCGCGCGCGGACATGGTGCACGCGGGCGATCCCGATTTTCATACGCTCACGACCACGACCATGGCCGAGGCGTCGTCGAGCGGCGTGCTGGGCGCGCTCGATACGCTGGTGCCGAACCTCAACCTGCTGCAGCCGATGAGCGCGCCGTCGACGCGCGCGACCTACGACGCGTGGCTCTCGGGCGGCGCGCAGCGGCGGCTGTGGTGGTACCAGTCGTGTATGTCCGATGGCTGCTTCGTCGTCGGTGGGCCGGAGACCGTCGGCTGGCCGAGCTACATGGTCGACGCGCCCGCCACGCTCAACCGCGCCATGGAGTGGCAGTCGTGGTCGCAGAAGATGCAAGGCGAGCTGTACTACGACACCACCTACGCGTTCACCCACGGCGACGCCTGGAGCAACCAGTATTATTTCGGCGGTAACGGCGACGGAACGCTGTTCTATCCGGGCACGCCTGCGCGCATCGGAGGGACCACCGATATTCCCATCGCAAGCTTGCGGTTGAAGATGATCCGCGAAGGCATGGAGGACTACGAGTACCTGAAGCTGCTGGCCGACTCGGGCGATCGGGCGATGGCCGATGACGAGGCGGCGAAGATTTCACCGTCGCCCACGAGCTTCACCACCGATCCGGCGGCGATCGACGGCGCGCGCCACCGCATCGCGGCGCGCATCGATCAGCTCCTCGGGCTGCCGGCGCCGGGCGATCCGGCGGCCAGCGGAAACTCAAACGGAACGGCAAACTCCGGGGCAAACGGAAACTCAAACGGAACGGCAAACCCGGGCGCAAACGGAAACTCAAACGGAGGCGCAAACGGCGCGGCAAACGGCACGAACGGCGGCGCGGCGAACGATTCGGGCGCGCCTCCCGCGCGGGCCGGCGGCTGCTCGGCGCCCGGCGGCCGGACGCCCCGCCCGGCGGTCGCGCTCCTGCCCGCCGTCCTGCTCGCGCTCGCGATCGGCCTCCTGCGCGCCCGCTCCCGCCGCTAATCACCCACTCCGCCCGCGCCTTTTACGAAACTTTACCTGGGCTACAAACGACCTTAACGGTCGTACCTCAACCTTTCAGCATCGGGTTCGACAACTTGCTATGTTGAAAGGAGCACGATCATGAGACCACGCTTTTGGAAGATCGGGTTGGCGGTGGCGGCCCTCGGGACGCTCGGCCTCGTCGGCGCGCGCGTCGCGCAGGCACATGGGCCGGGCGCGTGGCAGCACCACATCGACAAGAAGCTCGGCGCGCTGCTCGACACGGCCAAGGCAACGCCGGAGCAGCGCGCGGCGGTGCGCGCGGCGGTCGAGCACGTGACGACGACGTTCCGCGAGGTCGGGCGCGATCACGCCGGCGAGATGGACCAGGCGCTTCAGATGTTCGAGGCCGACAAGCTCGACGCGCGCGCCATCGAGGCCCATCGCGCCAAGCACGAAGCCGAGATGAAGAAGGTCTCGGACGCGGTGGTGCAGGCGCTGTTCGACACCCACGACGCGTTCACCGCGCCGCAGCGCAAGGCTCTAGCCGACGCGGTGCGCGCGCAGCACGCCGAGCACGCCGGCGGCGGCCTGCGCGAGCAGTTCTTCAAGGGGATGATCAACGAGCACATCGAGGACGCGCTCGACGAGGCCAAGGTCACCGACGCGCAGCGGGCGAAGGTGAACGCGGCGCGCGATCGCGTGTTCGCCGTCATCGGGGAGATCCACGCCGGGCGCGCGGCCGATCTGAACACGGCGCTCGACCTGTTCACCGCCGACAAGATCGACGCGCAGAAGGTCGAGGCGCTGCGGGCCAAGCACCAGGGCGAGATGCGCCGCGCCGCCGACGCCATCACGCAGGCGGTGACCGAGGTGCACGACACGCTCGACGCCGGCCAGCGCAAGGCGATCGTCGAGTACGTGCGCGCGCACCGGCCGAGCCCGGGTCATTGGGGGCATCCCGGCTGATGGGCACTCGCGCCGCCGCGCTCCTCGTCGAGGACGACGTCCGCATGGCTCGGCTGCTCATGGAGTATCTCGGGCAGAACGAAGTCGACGTGACGGTCGCCGCCGACGGGGAGCGCGCGC
>Ga0070741_10013183_pt1 | contig 14685 bp, 11 predicted proteins | sample Coa_R1_4_FD_66440 | JGI IMG/M metagenome (GOLD analysis project Ga0070741, IMG submission 66440) | Surface soil microbial communities from Centralia Pennsylvania, which are recovering from an underground coalmine fire - Coalmine... | ecosystem: Environmental > Terrestrial > Soil > Unclassified ...
CACCTTCCTGAGCGCGCCGCCCTGGAACGCCATCGGCCCGACGCCGCTCTCCTACTATCCGTTCGTCCTCGGCATCGCCTATCTGCTCTCGGTGGAGATGACCTTTAGCTGCTGGTTCTTCTGGCTGGTGGTGAAGCTGGAGCAGGTGTTCGGGGCGGCCTCGGGCATGACGGCGGGCGCGGCGGGCGGCGGGCAGAGTACCTGGCCGTTTCTGGGGCATCAGGGCGCAGGCGCGTTCCTCGCTTTGACCATCGTGGGGCTGTGGCTCTCTCGCCACTATCTGAAAGAGATTTGGCGGATCGCGTTCCGTCCTAGAGCGCAAAAACAGAATCTGGAATCGGACGCCGACGAGCCGCTCCCCTATCGTCTGGCCTTTATGGGCCTGGGCGTCTGCCTGATCCTGCTGGTGGCCTGGTGCATGGCGGCGGGGATGCGCGGCGGCGTGGCGCTGGCGCTGATCGTGCTGGCGCTGCTCTATATGATCGCGGCGGCGCGCATCCGGGCGGAGACCGGCAACGCCTGGCTGTTCGGCCCGGACGTGGACGCCTATCGCCTGATGACCACGACCTTCGGCACGACCGTCTACCAGCCTGCCGACCTGACCATCCTGGCCTATCTGCGCAACGCCATCGCCAACTTCGACCTGCGCTGCCTCTCCATGCCCAACCAGTTCGATGCCTACAAAATGGCCGATGCGCTCCATGTCCACAAACGCCGCCTGACCGTCGCGCTCGTGCTGGCGATCCTCGCGGGCATCACGGTCTCGTTCGCCATTGCCCTGATGATCTGGTACGGCTACGGCGCGGGCGCGAAAACGGATGCCTGGCGCACCTCGATGGGCCGTCAGCCCTTCGATCAACTCTCGGACGCGCTCAAAACGCCGGTCAAGACGGACATTTCCGGCTCGCTGGCTGTCGGCGCAGGCTTCCTCCTCACGACTGCGCTGATGCTGCTGCGCACCCGCTTCACCTGGTGGGTCTTCCATCCCGTCGGCTACGCGATGGCGAACACGGAGACGATGAACCAGATATGGCTGCCGTTCTTCCTGGCCTGGCTGCTGAAGGTTCTCGTGCTGCGCTACGGCGGGATGCGCCTCTATCGCCAGTCGCTGCCGTTCTTCTACGGCGTTATCATCGGCGACTTCCTGGCGGGCGGCCTGACCACGCTGGTCGGCTGCTTCACAGGCATCAACGTCTATCCCATCAACTGGTAGAGCCAGACATCAAAATCATGTCAACAATGGCGCAGGGCTTTGGATAGAGTAGCGAGGAACCGTAGTGCGAGCAAGTCGGGACGACAGTTTCCCTGTCCCAAGTATGCCCGCAGCGATTTCGACGTTCCCGGCGACCCTTCCGATTGACGCAAGGGCGTGCGATGCGGTACACTGACTCAATTCACCACGACGCCATACGTATGAAAGTGAGACGCCCTCTATGAGAACCTACCATGTCGCTATCGCCGGGGCGACTGGCGCGGTCGGCACCGAGTTCCTGCATCTGCTGGAGACCCGCGAATTTCCCCTGGCCTCTCTGCGCCTGCTCGCCTCCGAACGCTCCGTCGGACGCACCCTGACGTTTCGCGGCAAGCCCTACACCATCGAACTTCTTACCCAGGACTCTTTCGACGGCATAGACATCGCCTTTTTCTCCGCGGGCGGCGCGCGCAGCCGCGAGTTTGCGCCTGCCGCTGTCGAGGCGGGCGCGGTCGTCATAGACAACTCCTCCGCCTTCCGCATGGACCCGGAGGTGCCTCTGGTCATCCCGGAGATCAACCCGGAGGACATCGCCGCGCATCGGGGCATCCTCGCCAATCCGAACTGCTCCACCATCATCATGCTGATGGCTGTCGCGCCCCTGCGGCAACTGGCTCCCATTCGCCGCATCGTCGTCTCGACCTATCAGGCGGCCAGCGGCGCGGGCGCGCAGGCGATGGCGGAACTGCTGGAGCAGGCCCATGACGTGCTGCATGATCGCCCGATCACCCCGCGCGCCTTCCCGCATCCCATCGCCTTCAACCTCTTCTCGCACAACACCAAGATTGACGAGACCGGCTACAACGAGGAGGAGCGCAAGATGATCCACGAGTCGCGCAAAATCCTGCACGACCCGGAGATCAAGATCACGGCGACCTGCGTGCGCGTTCCCGTCGTGCGCGCCCACTCGGAGAGCCTCAATATCGAGTTCGAGGCGGGGCAGCGGCCTTCTCTGGAAGCCGTCCGCAAGGCGCTCGCCGCCTTCCCCGGCGTCTCCGTCGTGGACGACCGCGAGGCCAACCACTTCCCGATGCCTCTGGAAGCCAGCGGGCGCGATGAGGTGCTGGTCGGACGCCTGCGCTACGACCTGTCCAATGACGATGCGATGGATCTGTTCGTCTCCGGCGACCAGATACTCAAAGGCGCGGCCCTCAACGGTATTCAGATCGCCGAGAAATGGATGCATCTCGTCAAGGTCTGATTTTTTGAACCACAGAGACACGGAGGAGTCACGGAGAAAAGCCAAGATGAAGAATCCACCAAGCACACGAGGGGACACAAAGCAGACACTCGCATATGATTTAGGTCTTTCCTCCTGTTTTGCTCCGTGTCTCCGTGCCTCTAGCGAAGCGGGTGGTTCAAACGGTTTTGGAAGGTAGGTGAGCTATGGCTGAGGCGTTCTTCGGGCAGGTGCTGACGGCGATGGTGACGCCGTTCGACGCGCAGGGGCGAGTGAATGAAGCGGCGGCGGTAAAGCTGGTCAACCATCTGCTGGCGAACGGCTCGGATGGCATCGTCGTCTGCGGCACGACCGGCGAGTCGCCCACGCTGACGCACGACGAGAAACTGCGCCTGTTCCGCCTGGTCAAAGAGACGGTCGGCGGGCGCGGCAAGGTCATCGCGGGAACGAGCAGCTACGATACGGCGAGCGGCATCACGCTGACGAAAGAGGCGGCGGAGATCGGCGTGGACGGCGCGCTGCTGGTCGTGCCGCCCTACAACAAGCCGTCGCAGGAAGGGCTGTATCAGCACTTTCGGGCGATTGCGGAGAGCGCGCCGCAACTGCCCTGTATGCTCTACAACGTGCCGCCGCGCACGGCGCAGAATCTGGACGCGGCGACGGCGGTGCGCCTGGCCCGCGATGTGCCGAACATCGTCGCCATCAAAGAGGCATCGGGCAACCTGATGCAGTGCGCCGAGATATTCGCCAACGCGCCGCAGGAGTTCGCTGTCTACAGCGGCGAGGACGGCCTGACGCTGCCCCTGCTGGCGGTCGGAGGCGTCGGCGTGGTGAGTGTGACGGCACACCTCGTCGGCAAGGACATGAAGGCGATGCACACGGCCTTTTTCGCGGGCCGCTTTGCGGAGGCCGCGCGCCTGAACGCCAAAATGCTGCCTATCGTGCGCGCCTGCTTCCAGCCGACGACACCCAGTCCCGTCCCCCTGAAGGCCGGTCTCAACATGCTGGGCCTGGATGTCGGCGGCGTGCGCCTCCCCCTGGTCGAGGCCAACGAGAAGGAGCGCGGCGTCATGCGCGCGGCCCTCGCCGACTACGGACTACTTTGATTTGAAGGGTTTGTCTTGTGAACGGAAAACTACAGATTCTCTCGCTCGGCGGCAGTGGCGAAGTGGGCAAGAACATGCTCGCCTTCCGCTACGACGACACGATTCTCGTCGTGGACAGCGGCGTCATGTTTCCGAACGAGGAGCAGCCGGGCGTAGACCTGATCATCCCCGACATCAGCTACCTGCTGGAACACCGGGAGATGGTCAAGGCCGTCTGCCTGACGCACGGCCATGAAGACCACATCGGCGCGCTGCCTTTCGTGCTGAAGCAGTTGCCCCTGCCGGTCTACGGCACGCGCCTGACGCTCGGCATGGTGCGCGAGAAACTGAGCGAACACGGGCTGGCGGGCAGCGCCGAATTCAACGAGTACCCCACGCGCGAGGCCGTCACGTTCGGGCCGCTCTCGGTCGAGGCCATCCACGTCACCCACTCGCTGCCGGATACGGCCAGCCTTGTCATCCGCTCCCCGGTCGGCACGGTCGTCCACACCGGCGACTTCAAGATTGACCAGACCCCGATTGATAACCGCCTGTTTGACGCCTCCCGGTTCGCGGAGTTGGGCGATCAGGGCGTGCGGCTGCTTATTTCGGACAGCGTGAATGTGGAGCGCAAAGGCTGGTGTCCGTCGGAGCGCACGCTGGTTCCCGTGTTCGACCGCTTCATGCGCGAGAGCCTGGGCCGGGTCATCGTCGCGACGTTCGGCTCCAACCTGCACCGCGCGCAGACGGTCTTCGACGTGGCCGCGCGCTACGGACGCAAGGTGGCGATCTTCGGGCGCAGCATGAGCCAGAACGTCAGCATCGCGCGCTCGTTAGGCTATCTGCACATCCGGGATGAACAGATCATCAAGGTCGAGGAGATCGAGAAGTACCATCCGGTGGAGATCGCCATCCTGACGACAGGCAGCCAGGGCGAGCCGCTCGCGGGCCTGACGCGCATGAGCCGGGACGAGAACGCGAAGGTGCAGATCGAGCCGAGCGATACGGTCATCCTCTCTTCCACGCCGATTCCGGGCAACGAAGATATGGTCTGGCGCGTCGTCAACCGCATCTTCCGGTTGGGCGCAACGGTGGTCTACGACTACATCCAGAACGTCCATGTCTCCGGGCATGGCTACCAGGAAGAGCTGAAGATGATGATCAACCTGACGCGGCCCGAATTCGTTGCGCCCTATCATGGCGAGCCGCGCCACTATCATGCCTACACGCAGATGGCGCTCGATATGGGCTACCCTCCGAAAAACATTCTCACCTTCGAGATCGGGCAGATGCTGGAGATGGACGCGGAGGGCGTTCGCCGTTCCGAAGACATCATTCCGCACGGCAGCGTGCTGGTGGACGGTGTCAGCACGGGCGGGGTCAGCGACGTGGTGCTGCGCGACCGGCGGCATCTGTCGCAGGATGGCACGGTCATCGTGACGGTCAGCATGGATCGCAGCACGGGCGAGATTCTGGCAGGGCCGGACCTGCTGTCGCGCGGGTTCCTGCGCCCGGAGGACAGCGGCGAACTGTTCGAGGAGGCAGGGCAGCGCGTCGTGCAGGCGTTGGAGGAGTTGAACTACACGGAAGGCTCCGACCTGGACACCGTGCGCGTCACCGTCCACGATTCGGTCGCGCGCTATCTCCGCAAGCGCACGAACCGCCGCCCCGTCGTCGTCCCGGTCATCATGGAGATCTGAAGTTGCAATGAATACAGCGAACTACATTCGCAGTTATCTGGATAACCTGACCGGGCTGCTGAACGGCGTAGACACAGCGCAGGTCGAGGAGATGGTAGAGGCGCTGCTAGAGGCGTGGCGGCAGGGCAAGCGCGTGCTGCTGATGGGCAACGGCGGCAGCAGCAGCAGCGTCAGCCACATCGTCAACGACTTGCAGAAGTGCATCCATCTCGAAGCGGGCCGACCTCTGCGCACGCTCTGCCTCTCCGACTGCACGCCCCTGATGATGGCCTGGGCCAACGATACGGCCTGGGACAACATCTTCGCGCCGCAGGTGGAGTGCTGGGCCGAACCCGGTGACGTGGTCATCGGCGTGAGCGGCAGCGGCAACTCGATGAACGTCATCAAGGGCATCGAAGCGGCGAACAGGCAGGGCGCGACGACCTTCGGGCTGGCGGGTTTTCAGGGCGGCAAGCTAAAGCAGGCGGCCCAACACTGCCTCGTCGTGCCGAGCGACAATATGCAGCGCATCGAGGATGTCCACATGGCGCTGCTGCACGTCGTCTTCTCTGCCCTGATGGAGCGTGCGAAGGCGGAAGCGCAGGGCGCGGTAGTCAGCAGATGAGCGCGGCGCGTCGGGCCGTTTTTCTGGATCGGGACGGCGTCGTGACCGTCGAGGGCGGAGAGTATGTCACCCATCCCGGTAACCTGCGGCTGCTGCCCGGCGCGGCGGGGGCCATCGCCCGATTGACGGCGGCTGACTGGTCGGTCTTTCTCTTCACCAACCAGGCGGGCGTCGGGCGCGGCTACCTGACGCTGGAGATGTTAGAGGCCATCCATGCGCGCCTGCGGGCCGAGATCGAGGCCGCAGGCGGCCACCTGACCGCCATCTACGCCTGCCCGCACGCCCCGGAAGACGGCTGCGACTGTCGCAAACCGAAGCCGGGCCTGCTGTTTCAGGCCGCCGCCGAACACAATCTCGACCTCTCCGCCAGCTATGTCGTCGGCGACAGCCCGCGTGACATCGCCGCCGCGCACGCCGCAGGCTGCCGTCCTCTCCTCGTCCTCACCGGCCATACGCCGACCTACGATGCCGCCGCGTTTCCCCCGCCGCAGCCCGACCACGTCTTTTTCGACCTTTCCGCCGCCGCCGCCTGGCTGTGTCATCAACCTTCTGTCTGAACTAGGATTCATGGGATTAGGGGATGGGCTATGATGGGGCCTGGCTTCATCACAGTCCATCCTGTAATCCGATAAATCACCGTTCAGACAAGGAAAAACTGCGCCGCCCGATGCATCTCCATTTCGGAGCCTGCATCGGGCGGCGGTCTGCGAACGCGGGGGGGCGTCCGACAGAGGAGCATTCTGTTTTGACTTAAGCGGCGACCTGCGACGCAATCGCCTGCAGCCGGGCGATCCGCTCCGCCGTCGGCGGGTGCGACCGGAACAGGTTATAGATGCCCTCGGCGCGCAGCGGGTTGATGATATACATGTGCGCCGTACTGGGATTGATCGGCAGGGGCCGCGCCTCCGCATAGGCTTCGATCTTACGCAGCGCGCTGGCGAGCGCCAGCGGTTTGCCGCTCAACCGTGCGCCGGTCGCATCGGCCTCGAACTCGCGGGAGCGCGAGATCGCCATCTGGATAAGAAAGGCCGCTATCGGCGCAAGGATGATCGCCAGCAGCGCGGCGAGCGGGTTCATCCCACCCTCGCGGTCATCGCGATTGTAGCCGCCGAACAGCAGCCCCCACTGCGCGATCTGAACCAGGAAACTGATGCCTCCGGCAATCGTCGCCGCGACCGTGCTGATCAGGATGTCCCGGTTCCGCACATGCGCGAGTTCATGGGCCAGCACGCCTTCCAGTTCCGCCGGGGTCAGCAGCGCCACGATGCTCTCTGTCACGGCGACCGCCGCGTTGTTCGGGTCGCGCCCGGTGGCAAAGGCGTTGGGCTGCTCGCCCGGAATGACGTAGATGCGCGGCATCGGCAGGCCCGCATTGGCCGTCAGACGCTCCACCGTGCGAAACAGTTCCGGCGCATCCTGCGGCGTCAGTTCCTGCGCGCCCTGCATCGCCAGTACGATCTTGTCGCTGAACCAGTAGCTGATGAAGTTCATGACGAGCGCAAAGCCGAAGGCGATGATCATGCCGTTGCGCCCGCCGAAGAGACCGCCCACAGCGACAAACAGCGCGGTCATCGCAGCTAGAAGCAGGCCCGTTTTCAGTGTGTTCATGGCGCGAATACTCCGTTCACTCCAAGGGGTCGTTACTTAAAGATACGGAGGATCGCGAAGGGATGTTCCGGCATTATGCTCCGCCGCCTATCTCGAAACCTTGACAGAAGCCGGCGGAACTGGGTACTATACACTGCGGCCATAGTGAGAGCATAGCTCAGTTGGTAGAGCAACGCCCTTTTAAGGCGTGGGTCCTGGGTTCGAGTCCCAGTGCTCTCACCAAGCAGGGCCGAAGGTGAAGGGGTAGAGCATCTGACTCTATCCCTTTCGTCGTTTGGGAAGAGCAGGCGCTTGCACCGTCCACGTCTCCGCACGAAAGCACCCGCAAGCCCGCCAGCGAGACGCTCTGGACGAAGACGCTATTGCCCGCGCGACGCAATCAAATCTTTTCGTGCGGCAGGGCGTTCCCTTTTCCGCACGCTATTGCCTGGTATTCGGCGTCTGAGAGAGGTAGAGCGGCGTAGTAGCGGAGGTTGGTCGTCAGGTGGGATTCCGTGCGCATTCCCAGCAGCGTCACGGAGATCGCGGGAGCGCGCAGGGCGAACTGAAGCGCCATCTCCAGGATCGGACGGTCCTGCTGCGCCGCGAGACGGCGATAGGCCAGAATCCGCTCCCATTTCGGGGTCTGCGCCTGCAACTCCGCCTCCGTCAGGGTCTCCTTGAGCAGGCCGCCGCCAAAGCAGCCGCGCGCGATGACGCCAACGCCGTGCGCCTCCGCCTGAGAGAGAACGGAATCGAGGGCTTCCAGGTCGAGCAGGCCGAACGGCATCTGCACCGAGGCGATCTCAGGGTATTGCAGGCAGAGTTGCGCGTCCTCCGCCGTATCCGCCGCCACGCCGTAGTGCCGAATCTTGCCCTGCCGCTTCAGCGCCTCCAGCGCCTGCAACGTCTCCCCGAATGCCTCGCTCTGAAGGAGATCCGCCGGTGGGCTGTGAAGCTGGTAGAGGTCAAGATAGTCTGTCTTGAGGCGGCGCAGGCTGCCTTCGAGCGCCTGAACAAGATATGACGGCGAGAAATCCTGAGAGAGCGTTCCCGCAACGCTGGCCGGGAGATTCTCCCGCTTGAGGCCCAGCAGCCGCGCGACCGGTTTGACGAGCGGTTTCACTCTGGCGATCAGTTTGCGCTGCGCGGGCAGGCAGTAGCCTCCCTTGCTGGCGAGGATGACCTTATCGCGCCGGTCGCGAAACGCCTGGCCGAGCAGCGTTTCGCCCTCACCCTGCGAATAGATGTCCGCCGTGTCGTAGAAGGTGATGCCCGCGTCGAGCGCCTGCCGCAGCACGTTCAGGGCTTCGCCGCTCCCCCGGCCCTGCGCAAACACCCCACCCATGCGCGAACCCCCGAACCCGATCTCCGAGACCTGTAACCCCGTTTTGCCGAAACTGCGATAGTTCAACGTCTCACCCCGTTTTCAGGTCGTCGGCCAGGCGGTCTGCCGCCCGCGCTGCAAGCGCCATCGCCGTCAGCGTCGGATTCTTTTCCGCGCCCGTCGTGAAGCAGCTTGCATCACAGACCAGCACGTTCGGGACCGCGTGCAGCCGGTTCCAGGCGTCCAGCATCCCGTATTGCGGCGAGCGGTGCATCCGCACGGTTCCGCCGTAGTGTACCGATGTGCCGGGGAACAACTGCGGCACGACCTCGCGCATCGTCGCGCGATAGCCCGCCTCGTCCATCAGGCAGAGCAGGTGTTGGCGGGCCTGAATCATGTTCTGGATCACGTCGTCCTCAAAGCGAATGCAGAGGTCGAGGACCGGCTGCCCGAACTCGTCCTTTGTTTCTGCCGCCGGCCGGACAGAGTGCTGTTCCGAGGGGATCATGGTTCCGAAGACCTGCACGCCGAGCGAGTCGCCCTTCAGCCCGAAGCGGCTGCGGATTTTGTCCTGGATGGAGACGACACCGAGCGTCCAGGAGTTCGCCAGGAGCGGCGGCGAGGCGGCATAGGGCAGGCGCGTCAGATAGACCGATGGGGCCGGGAGCGCGATGGGCTTCTCGATGTCGAAGACCCACCATTCGCGCGGGTGGTCGTGCAGATAGCGGCCCAGCACGCCTTCCGTGTTTCCCAGGCCGTCAGGAAAGTCCGGGCAGGCCGAGTCGAACAGCAGCTTGGTCGAGTTGAGCGGCCCGCAGGCCACGACGACCGCCCCTGCCGCAAGGCGCTGCTGGCTGCCGGTCTGCCGGTCGTGATAGACGACGGCCTCGACTCTGCGCCTGGCCGGAGACCACTCCAGGCGTAGCGCGTGCGCGCCGGGGATCAGTCGGAAATGCGGGGAACGCAGCAGCGGGCGGACAAGATTGGTGAAACTGTTGAAGGCCGTGCCGCGCCGGGTGATGAGCCAGGGCGGGCCGTCCGCGAGCGGTGTCGCCACCATGCCCTGACCGCGTGCCTCGGCATATCGGGCGACGCGCTGCCAGTCCGGGGGCAGATGATGCTGGAAGGCCGCTTTTCCGGCGGGCAGGTTCGGCACATCTCTGGGGTCGGCGGTGATGTCCATGAGCGACTCGACGATCTCGTAGTAGGGAACCATCTGCTCGTAGGAAACGGGCCAGCGGTAACATTCGTGCAGCCGCTCGCCCTCCGTGAAATCTTCCGGGGCAAAGCGCGGCACGGCCCCCGTCCACTGATTGGAGACGCCCCCAGGCGCGAGATTGACATACCAATCCGTCTTCGGGTCGCCCGACGCGACGTGGCGCGTGCCGCTCTCCATCGGAGGCACGCGCCGATAGAGATTCCGCCCCATCAGGCGCACCAGAAATCCGCCCTGGAAGTCGCGGCCCGACTCCAGCATGGTCACTGGAATCCCTTTCCGCACGAGCTGGTGTGCAGCCATCGCGCCGGACGGGCCGCTGCCGATCACAATCACGCGCCGGTCATCGCTCATCGCAGCCTCCCTCAGTGTAGAAAATCTTTGCCCGGCGAATCAATTCGCGGCTGCAAAAGCACGAAGTCGGCCTGCGCCGACTCCACTTCCCTTCCCTTTCGGGTCGCACGGTCTGTCCCGAATCGTTTCGGAATCAGACAGACCGTGCCGTAGGGGCGCTGCTTGCTGCGCCCTGGGACGGGGGGCAGGTCCGTCCGCGCAGGCGGACTTTGGGCTTTTGCAGGTGCAGTTTCCACTGCCACTGCTGGATTTTCCACACACTATATGATTATGACACAGCAGGCGAGATAGTTTAGATTCCCGGCAGCGGCTCACCGGACGGGCCGCTTTTTGCCTGGCAGTAAGCGCGATCACAATCGGCCATTTCGGGGATGTCAGCCCGCGGAGAGACGGTTAGAATAGAGAGGGTTCCTCGCGAGGATGCGCGGCAGAATGACGGACGATCCGTACCGGAAATCTCCTGGCGGCAGTCTCTCTCAAGAGCAGGGCGGGCCACACCGAAGATAAACTATCATCCTGGGAGGATGCGCCGCCTGCGACAGCCTGACCTGTCTCTTTCCCGGCGCGCAGCGCGCAATCGAAGGGAGAAATCGCGGATTATGCTGGATGGAATTGTCAATAACTATCAAAAACTTAAAGAGAACAACGCCTTCAGCGTGCTGATGCATCCGAAGGTGCTGGCGAACTACAAACTGTATCAAAAAGAGGTGCAGGTGCGCCCGCTCGTCATGAAAAGCCAACCGCCCGGCATCGAGATCGAGATGACGAACCGGTGCAACCTGGCCTGCGTCCAGTGCTTCCGCTCGCTCGGCCTCAAGCCCTACAAGCTGGGCGACATGGATGTTGCAAACTATAAGCGCATTCTGGCCCAGTTCCCCTATGTGATGAATCTGTCGCTCAACGGCTTCGGCGAGCCGATGATGTACAGGCACTTTTTTGAGATCGTCGAGTATACGCGCAAGGAGCGGCCCTGGTGCAAGATCGGCATCTACAGCAACGGGATGCAGATCAACGAGGAGCGGGCGCGCAGGCTGATGGACTGCGGACTGACCGAACTCAACATCAGCATTGACGCGGCCACGCCGGAAACGTATCGGCGCGTGCGGCGCGGCGGCAGGCTGGAGACGCTGCACGAGAACATCAAGCGGCTGGTGCGTATCAAGCGGGAGACGGGCGCGCGCTTCCCCCTGCTCGGCATCAACTTCGTCCTGCTCAACGAGAACGAGGGCGAGCTGGTTCCGTTCGTCGAGCAGGCGGCGGAGTTCGGCGTGGACTTCATCAACTGCATCACCTACGCCTCCTACGACTGGGGCTTCAAAAACCGGCGCACGCCGGAGAGCTACCGGCGGGAACTGGATGCGGCGGCGAAGCGCATGGAAGCGTTGGGCGTGCGCTGTAAGTCCTTCCCGTCGGACGACCTTTCGTGGAGCGATCCGAATCGGCAGTTCGACTGCGCCTTCTTCTGGGGCGAGAACTTCCGCGTCACGTATGGCGGCGACATCACGCTCGGCTGCTGCACGCCGTTTAAGGAGACTTACTCTTACGGCAACGTGCTGGAGCAGCCGTTCCACGAGATATGGAACAACGCGCTTTTCCAGCAGAACCGCGCGCTGGCGAAGCAGCACAAGCCGCCGGTGGAGACCTGCGCCTCCTGCGACGCCTTCTGCAAGCGCTTCTTCGCTTTCCAGGACACGAACGCGCCTATGACCGCGCCGGACTCCCGCCCTGTTCAGTCCAGCGATTCCAGATAGGCCAGGACTTCCTGCGCTTCTCCCGCTCTGGCGTGGGCGATCAGGGGAATGCCGTGCGGGCCGAGCGCATGGCGGGCGGGCGGGTTGTCCGTGAGAATGGCGGCCACAATCGCCCGCTTATCGAGCATGGCGGCGGCGAACAGGTCTATTCGCGCGCCTTTTTCCAGCAGATAGTTGGCGATGTCCTTGCGGCCTACGTGCGCCGCCGCGCCGAGCGCGGTCTCCCAGTCGCCGCCGCCCCAGTCCCAGACCGCGTTGAGCAGTTGCGGTTCCCGGTCGAGTAGCTCCTGTACACGCTTGAGGTCACCGTGCGCTTTTCCGACGAACTCCTGCACCAGTTCCGATGGCAATGCGGGTTTTCCGTCCATTTTGTCCTCCTGGCCGACTTTCACTCCTCTTTGTACATCGCACAATCTCTCTCCTTCTGCCCCCTACTGCGCCGTGCGCTCCGAAAGCGGAAACGCGCAGGATTTCTCCGACCGCGCCGCGAACAGAATGCCAGCCCATCATAGAGAGGAGAGAGGGAAGGGATGAACTCAGCGAAGATGCGCCCCGCGCTGGTGGGAATAGCGGCGGTCAGCCTGGCGGTGGCGGCGTTTGGCGGCGTGGGAAAGAGCGCGCCGCGCGCGGAGAAAAAGATCGAGGGCGCGCAGGCTCCGAAGGGGGCGCACGTCCTGTTCACGGGCAAGGAAGAGGAGCTGCGCGCGAACTGGGTCAAGTACGGCTCGGAAGAACCGCCTGGCTGGAAGATCGTGGACGGCGCGATGGAGGTGCATGGCGGCGACATCGCCACCAAAGAGAATTTCGGTGACTACTGGCTGCATATCGAGTTTCGCGAGCCGGAGTCGCGGCCCGAAGAGCATGGACAGGAGAGGGGCAACAGCGGCGTCTTCCTGGGCCGCCATTACGAGATCCAGGTACTCGATTCCTATGGCATCGCCGACCCCGGCAGAGGCGACTGCGGCGCGGTCTACAACCAGGCGGCCCCACTCGTCAACGCCTGCAAGCCGCCCCTTCAGTGGCAGACCTACGACATCATCTATCGCGCGCCGCGCGCCGATGAGAACCATAAGATAACCGAACATGCCCGCGTGACCGTCTTCCAGAACGGCCAGTTGATTCAGAACAACCAGGAGATCGTCGGGCCGACGGATGGACACGAACCCGGCCCGGACGAGGATTTCAGCCAGCCCGCACCCATCCGGCTGCAGGATCACGGCCACCCTCTGCGCTATCGCAATATCTGGGTGCTGCCGCTGCCGCCGCATGGCGCGGAGCATTACTGATACTGCGTTTGACCTTGCCCTGTTCCTCTGCGCGCGCCAATACTGCCTCCACACCGAACGAGTTGCGTTGGCCCCGTCGGAACTCGTTCGGCAGGAAGAGGCCGGTATCCTGCTATCCGAGGGCGAAAATCGCTTCCATCTCCGCCGCCGGAAGCGTCTGCTCATGGCCGCGCCGCAGCAGTTCGCGCCGCTTGTCGCGCAGTTGGCAGACCGTCGCCACGTAGGTCGCGTGCGACCAGGTGAGCGGCGAGACGGACATCGGCGCGCCGGTATAGGGATGAATCTGCTCGGCCATCACGCCCGACTCTAGCGCGTGCTTGCTGCACCAGCGCAGCAGTTCCATCGGCTTCTCCAGATCGCGCAGGCAGAGGGCGCGGCAGATGCGCCACTGCGCCAGCCAGAGCGTGCAGAGGAACCAGGGATTGCCCGGCACGTTCTGCGTATCGCCGGTACACTGGTAGTAGCTATCGTTCTCGTAGCGCGCCAGGCCGCCCACCTCCGTCTTGACCCACAAGCGCGCTTCCAGTTGCTCCATCGTGGCGACCAGGCGCGGGTCTTCCGGCCCCAGGAAGCCGCAGAGGAACAGCCCGGCCACGCTGGCATCCATCGTCTCATCGGGCGTGACGCGCCGATGCTCCACCCGCACGCCGCGCAGAAACCGGTTCTTCTCCGGGTCGAAGAGGAAGCGGTCGGCGGCCTCGCGCACCTCCTCGGCAGCGCACTGATAACGCCGCGCCCGGTTGTGGTCTCCAAAGATATGCGCGAAGCGAGACGCCGCCATCAGCCCGGCCCAGACGCTCGCGACCGTGAACGTGTGGATGCCGCGCCGCTCCTCCCACAGGTCCCAGCACATATCGGGCAGGTGCGTGGTCGGGTCGCGGAAGCTGGCAAGGAAGTCGCCCGCCGGTTCCACCAGAGGCCGGTAGATGCTCCGCAGATAGTCCACATCGCAGCACCGCGTGAAATGCTCGCCGAGCGCGAAGAGGACGAGCGCGGTCTCGTCCTCCTGAATGGGCAGTTGCAGGTTACCCTCTCTGTCCGCCCAGGGATGCCAGGACGAGCCGGTGCTGCCGTCGGGGTTGTATTTGTGCCAGAAGTAGCCGTTCGGATCAATGACCTCGGCGCAGAACGAGAAGAAGCGGCGCGTCACCTCATGGTAGCCTGCCAGATCGAGCGCCTGCGCCACCAGCGCGCCATCGCGCGGCCAGAGATAGGAGTAGGAGTCCCGATTGTATTGCAGCACGTCCGAGTCGTTGGCGGCCAGGATCGCGCCGCCGTTGTCAATCTGCGTGCGCAGGATGAGCAGGCTGCGGCGATAGCATCGGAGGATGTCGTCGGGCAGG
>Ga0070741_10013184_pt1 | contig 14684 bp, 12 predicted proteins | sample Coa_R1_4_FD_66440 | JGI IMG/M metagenome (GOLD analysis project Ga0070741, IMG submission 66440) | Surface soil microbial communities from Centralia Pennsylvania, which are recovering from an underground coalmine fire - Coalmine... | ecosystem: Environmental > Terrestrial > Soil > Unclassified ...
AGTCTATCGTGGGCGAGCGCAGAACCCCTGGCGGCACCGCCACGGCAACGAGAGTACGAGGCGTAAACGCCGCAGCGCGTGCACGCGCGATCCATCGGTACCATGCTCAACCCGCCGCACGTCGGGATTCTACCCGCCGCCCTGCACGAGAACGCGGTCCTGCGCCGGCTGCTGGAGCTGTACAAGCACGACCTCAGCGGGTTCACCGGCGAGGACGTGGACGCACACGGGCTCTTCGGCTACCGCTACCTGGACCACTACTGGACTGGACGGAGCCGGGGCGCTGGCCGTTTCTGTTGCGCGTCCGCACCAGCGTGGGGACGGCCGGCCCTGACGCGCACCGGCTGGCGGGCTTCGCGCCGGTTTCGGCTCGCACGCTGCTGCCGAAGAGCGCCGGCGGCCACGACCTGGCCGAGTTCTTCGTGCTGCGCGCCTATCGCCGTCGCGGCGTGGGCGCGACCGCGGCGCGGCAGCTCTTCGACCGCTTCCCCGGCCGCTGGGAGGTGCGCGAGCTGGCGGAGAACGCGCCCGCGATCGCCTCCTGGCGTCGCGTGATCGACGGCTACACCGGCGGCGACTGGCGCGAGCATGTGCTGGACGACAATCGCTGGTGCGGCCCGGTGCAGGTGTTCGACTCGCGTCGCGGCGACGGCGCTCCACCATCCACTTAGCCGGGCGATGCGGCCCTGCGGCGCCGATATACTGGAAAAGCGGGAGAGGCGGCGTGGGCCACGCCGCCTGCCACGGCAGGAGGATCCCATGTCGAAGATCGCAGCGTCCGACCTGCTTCTGCGCCGGGGCGACGAGCCGATCATCGTCGTCGAGGCGAAGTCGTTACCTGTACAGGGCGACTTCCGCGAGCCGGTGGGTATCCAGATGCGCCTGCTCGCCGAGCAAACGCACAGCCCCTGGGCGCTGCTGATCGATCCGGAGCGCGCGCAGCTCTTCCGTTCACCCGATATGGATCACCCGGTTGCAGAGATTCCATCGCGTGAGATTGTCGCGGCCGGCGGCTTTGGCGACGCGAAGGCCGTTGGTGATAGTGTCCTCACCGGTACAGCGGAGCGTTGGCTGCGCCAGTTGCTACAGGCAATGGAGTTCGTGCATCGGTATCCGGCGCTCGCCTCGCTGGCCGATGCACTCTGCCCCGAGGAGGAGATCGTCAGCGAGCGATCGTATGCCTGAGAGCCTGATCGTTGAGACGAACTGGCTGCTAGATGTCGCGCTTCAACGAGATCTCAGCTCTCAGGCGATTTGAACTCTCTCAGAGGCGCACAGTATTGACCTGTTCCTGCCATCGCTCGGTGTCGCGGAAGCCGTCAAGGCATTCGAAGCCCAGCGGCGCGTGTGGGGACAGGTGATGAGCCAACTGACCAATGCGCGAAGCGATCTGCAACGCTCTACGATCGTTCAGTCAGAAGTGGCGACACTCGCTGAGGCACACCATGCACCTGACAAATTACGAGATCAGAGCGAAATCTCGCTGTGGCAGACGCTACACCAGGGCAGTTCACAGTGCACGCTAGTGGAATTGCGAGCCACGACGACCGATCTTGCTCGAGCACTGCGCCACCAACTTACACTCGATCCAGCAGACGCTCTCGTCATGGCCGTCCTCCAAGAAACGGCCACTGCGACGCGATGTACGCGCTTCATGTCCCGTGATGCTGCCTTTCGTACTCCCATGGTGATCGCGCATATGCAAAGCCGGCAGATCGAGTTTTACTCCGAGGCCGGCCGCTTCCTCTCGCGCTACTTTCCCGACGCGCTGCGCCAGTAGAGGGGCAGTGGGACATGCGGAGTTGCGCGATATACTGCACATAGCGCTGCCTGAGCGGCCCCGTGCGGGGCGCCAGGTTCTTACCTCTGTACTGAAAGCAGGCAGACTCCATGAGCTCAGCAACGAACGGCGCGCCGCGCGGCGGCGCGGGTGCCGCGTTCTTCGCCAACCGCTTCGGTATCGACGAGCAGCTCTGCGAGCGGCTGCTCGGCATCGCCCTCGGCCGTGGCGGCGACTACGCCGAGCTGTACTTCGAGCACCGTGAGAACGGCAACATCGTTTTCGAGGATCAGAAGGTCAAGAGCGCCGGCGGCGGCGTGATGTCCGGTGTCGGCGTGCGCGTAATCCGCGGCGACTCGATCGGCTACGCCTACACCGAGGATCTCAGCTTCGAGGCGATCAAGACGGCCTGCGAGGCGGCGGCGCACATCAGCACCGCCGGCGAGCGCAACCTGCCGGTGGACGTCGGCCCGCAATCGGTGCCGTCGTACTACCCCGTGCTCAACCCCGCGGCCGAGGTCGGCGCCGCCGAGAAGCTGGCCGTGATTCGCCGCGCCGACGAGGCCGCCCGCCGCTACCACCCCTCGATCGTGCGCGTGGACGTGACGCTGGTGGACGAGCTCAAGCGGGTGTTGATCGCCAGCTCGGACGGCAAGTTCGTCTCCGACGTGCAGCCGATGGTGCGCTTCAACGTCGGCTGCCTCTCCGAGATCGACGGCAGCCGCCAGACGGCCCGCTCGGGCGGCGGCGGCCGCTACGGCATGGAGTACTTCGAGCAGGTCACACCCGAGTCGCTTGCGGTCGAAGCGGCGCGCGAGGCGGTGTTGCTGCAAGAGGCCGTACCGGCGCCGGCGGGCGTGATGCCCGTCGTGCTCGGCGCGGGCGACTCGGGCATTCTCTTGCACGAGGCGGTGGGCCACGGGCTGGAGGCCGACTTCAACCGCAAGCAGACCAGCACCTACTCCGGCCGCGTCGGCCAGATCGTCGCCTCGGAACTCGTCACCGTCGTGGACGACGGCACGATCGTCAACAGCCGTGGCTCGATCAACATCGATGATGAGGGCAACCCCGGCCGCCGCAACACGCTGATCGAGAACGGCGTGCTGCGCGCCTACATGCAGGATCGCATCTCCTCGAAGCACTACCGCACCGACCCGACCGGCAACTCGCGGCGCGAGACCTTCCGCCACTACCCGATGCCGCGCATGACCAACACCTACATGCTCGCCGGCGAGACGCCGCCCGAAGAGATCATCCGCAGCGTGGACAGAGGCATCTACTGCGTCGCCTACAGCGGCGGCCAGGTGAACATCAGCAACGGCGACTTCGTCTTCTCCGTGACCGAGGGCTATCTGATCGAAAACGGCCGGCTGGGGGCGCCGATCAAGGGCGTGACGCTGATCGGCAACGGGCCGGACGTGCTCTCCAAAGTCACGGCGGTGGGCACGGATTACAAGCTGAGCGACGGCCGTTGGACCTGTGGCAAGGACGGCCAGAGCGTGCCGGTGGGCGTGGGTATGCCCACCGTGCTCGTCTCCGGCATCACCGTGGGCGGCACCGAGCAGGCCGCGGGTGGTGGAGCGCTGTCATGAGCGAAGGCGTGCGGGAAGACTATCGCGCCCTGGCCGAGCAGGTGGTGCGCCGCGCCCTGGCGAAGGGCGCCGACGACGCGGAGGCGGTGATCAACGCCGGCCGCGAGTTCACCGTGAACGTGCGCAGGGGCGAGATCGAGAAGCTGATCGAGGCCGAGTCGCGCACGCTCGGCCTGCGCCTCTACCGCGACGGCCGCGCCTCCGCGACCTACACCTCGGACCTCAGCCCCGAAGGGATCGAGGAGTTCGTGGACCGGGCGCTGGACCTGGCGCTGATCGCCGACCCGGACGAGTTCCGCCGCCTGCCCGACTTCGATGCGCAGCCGGCGCTGCCCGACCTCAACCTCTACGACGAGGCGATCGCCCAGCTCACCCCCGCGGAGCAGATCGACTGGGCCAAACGCTGCGAGGCGGCGCTGTTCGCCGCCGACCCGCGCATCACCAACTCGGACGGCGCCGAGTTCGCCAGCGAGACGGGCACGATCGCCTTCGCCAACAGCCGCGGCTTCTCCGGCAGCTACCCCACCAGCGGCGCCTCGCTGCAGGTCGAGGCCGTGGTGGACGACGCGGATCAGAAGAAGCGCACCGACTACTGGTACACGGTCGAGCGATCGCTGGCGCGGCTGCAGTCGCCCGAAGAGGTGGCGCGCATCGCCGCCGAGCGGGTGCTGCGCAAGCTCGGCCCGCGCAAGGTCAGCACGCGCGAGGTACCGGTCGTGTTCGAGCCGGCGATGACGCGCGCCCTGCTGCGCGAGCTGTCCTCCGCCGTGATGGGCACGGCGCTCTACCGCCGCTCCAGCTTCCTGATCGGGCGCGAGGGCGAGCAGGTCGCCTCGCCGCTGGTGACGATCATGGACGACGCGACGATCCCCGGCGCGGTGGGCAGCCGGCCGTTTGACGCCGAGGGCGTGCCGACGCGCCGCAACGTGCTGTTCGAGCGGGGCATCTTCAAGCAGTTCCTGTTCGACAGCTACACGGCGAACCGCACCGGCCACCAGAGCACGGGCAGCGCGGGCGGCGGCATCGGCTCGATGCCCACGGTGCGCACCTCGAATCTCGTGCTGGAGGCGGGACCGCACACACCGGAGGAGATCATCGCCTCCGTGCAGGACGGGCTGTATCTGACCGAGCTAATGGGCTTCGGCGTGAACCTGACCACCGGCGATCTCTCGCAGGGCGCCGCCGGCTTCTGGATCGAGAAGGGCAAGATCAGCTACCCGGTGAGCGAGATCAACATCGCGGGCAACCTCAAAGAGCTGCTGCTCGGCATTGAGATGGTGGGCAACGACGTGCAGACGCTCGGCGCCGTCGCCGCGCCCACGATCAAGGTCAGCAAGCTCATGGTCAGCGGCCTGTGAGCGCAGCCGGCGTTCCGCCGCTGACAGCTCCGCCAGCAAGGTAAGGCGACACTTCGTCACGGCGCGCAAACCGCCGCTCCGGCCCTCCCCCAGGGCCGAAGCGGCGGTTTGCGTCGGCGCCGGCCTAGTTCGGGACGACCTTCATCCCGGGCGGAACAGCCAGCGGTCCGGGCTGCACGACCAGCGGCTGCGGGTAGACCGGCGCGTACCACCACGGGTGCGGCAGCGGGAACGGGAACGACGGGTAGACCGGGCAGATCGGCGTCTCCATGGTGTGCCTCCTCGGTGCGCTTCCTGCGGAGCCCCCGTGCTCCGCGCTACGTTCAATCTGCGGCAATGGATCGCAGCGGTCTGTTGACCGCTGAACAGATCCAGCGCCGGCCGTGTTGTATGCAGACACGGCGTTGCGTCCATCCACGCCGTCGCGGGCCGCCGTGCACCTGGAGCAACGCGAGGCAGGCAGCAGCGCATCCCCGATCGACCGCCGGCAATTGCCGAACGAACCCCGAAACCCCGGAGCGAGTCCCGTCGTGTAGCTCCATGGCTCGAGCCAGGTGGTTCACCGCGGTCCACGGCGCCGCTCCCGCAATGCGTGGCCCCTGCGGGATGCCATCCCGGACGGGGTCGGCGTCGATCAACCCGCTCGTCCGGCCAGCAACACCACTCGGCGGGTGGGCGGAGGATTGAGGATGGGGAAGCTTATGTCGCTGACGATCGCAAAACCGGCACTACTCGCGGGCCTGGGTGTGGGGCTCGCGTTGACACTCGCCGCCGCGGGACCGGCCGCGGCGCAGACCACGCCGAGCCAGCCCACGCCGGCGCCAGCATCGCCGTTGCCCTGGGAGGCGCGGGTGCAGGGCATGCCGCAATCGTTCGAGCGGGGCGGCACCGGCGGCTACTATCTCTGGCACGACGATAGCGGCTTTCACCTCTGGACGACCGATCCGGAGGGGATCGACAGCCACTACACCGGTACGCTCACCACCGACGGCGTCTTCACCACCATCGTGCTTGAGCATCCTGAGAACGACGACCACTTCACGAGCGACGGCGCCGGCACGCTGAGCTTCAACCTGCACACCGCCAGCGGCATCGACGGCATTGACTTCGACGTGCAGGGCGGCACGCGGATCGACCTCGCGCTCGTGCGCGACGGCAACCAGACCTCTCCGGACAAGATCTTCCTGGGCGAAGACAGTGTGCACCCGAACCGCAACCCCTTCGCCGTGGTGCGCAAGGCGAACGGTGGCGGCGGAGGCGGCGGTGGGGGTGGCGGCAACGGCTGGGACAACCGTATCCAGGGCATGCCGCGGTCGTTCGAAGCCGGCGGGCACGGCGGCTACTATTTCTGGATCGACGACCAGGGCTTCCATCTCTGGACGACAGATCCGGAGAATATCGACAGCCACTACACCGGCACGCTGACAACCGATGGCAGCTTCGGCGCGGTGACCCTGGAGAAACCGGAGGGCGATGACAGCGTGAGCGGCCAGGGCGGCGGTACGCTGGCATTCGATCTGCATACGCACAGCGGCATCGACGGCCTGGACTTCAGCGTCGACGGCGCGACGAAGATCACGCTGGACCTGCTGCGCGACGGGCACCGAATTTCGGTGGATAACATCTTCCTCGGCGAAGATAGTGTTCACCCGGCGCACAACCCGATGGACGTGCACCACCACTGAGCTGAGCAGGCGCGGCAGGGACGGCGCGGCGCTCCCTGTGTGGGAGCGCCGCGCCTGCGTGCTCAATGGACCGTCGCTTCATCGCACCACTTCGATTGGGATGCCGAGCTGCAGCCCGGCCCAGGCCGCATCGGCGGTGAGCACTGGCAGGCCGAGGCGCATCCCGAGCGCCAGGCAGGCGCGGGCACCCAGCGAGAGGCCGAGATGTCTGGTGAGCGGACGCAGGAAGCCCGTCTGGTACGCCAGCTCTTCGTCGAAGGGGATGATCTCCAGACCGAACTTCGCGATCTGCTCGCGGATCTCGTCGTCACTCGCCCCCGTCTCACGCATACGGGCGGCCACCTCCGTCAGGTTTACCGTCCCCATGGCCGCCCCCCTTCTCGCCGCTTCCAAGGTGCGCTGGGCACCGCGCTCCGCCAGCAGGATGGTGAGCAACGCTGAGGCATCGAGGATGCTGCTACTCACGCGCAGCCTCGGCACGTCGATCGGCGATAAACTCGTCTACGATCGCGTGTTCTTCGGGGAGATACTTGCTGAATACCTCCTGCGCCTGACGCACCGCCTCGGCGACGGTAAACAGGTGCAGCTCATTACCTTTCAGAGAAAGGATGAGGACGTCACCGTTCCGTACACCGATCGCCTTACGGAATTCAGCAGGTATCACGATCCGGCCGCCTTCACCCACCTTCACACGTACGGGTTTCATCTGTCACACCTCGCATTCACGCCAGCTACTGCGATTATGCCACAGATCGCAAGGCTGCCACTTCATCCACCGAACACCATCTCGCCACCGATCATGGTCGATTCCACCGCAATCTCCTTGATCGCCTCGGCAGGCACGCGCAGCGGGTCGGCATTCAGCACCACGAGGTCGGCCAGCTTGCCGGACTCCAGCGAGCCGCGGCGCCCTTCGTCGAACGAGAGCCAGGCGCTGCCGCGCGTGTACCAGGCGAGTGCCTCGGCCGGCGTGATCGCCTGCGCCGCGCCGAGCACGCCGGCGAGCTGCGTCTCGCGCGTGGCGCTGCTCCAGATGCCGAGCAGCGGCTGGTACGGCGTGACCGGCGAATCGGAGCCGCCTCCCACCGGCAGCCCGCTTGCGGCAAACTCGCGCAGGGGCATGGCCGCCGCCGCCCGCTCCGCACCCCAGTACTTCCGCCAGCCGGCGCCCAGTGCATAGATCAGCGGCTGCTGCGCGGCGACGCAGAGGTCCAGCTCTCGCGCCAGCGCAAACTGCTCCGGACGGGCAAGGATCATGTGGATCAGCGTCCAGCGCAGGCCACGGATGCCAGCTACCCGGTCCGCCGCCTCGAAGGCGCGCAGCACCAGGTCGATCGCCGCATCGCCCACGCAGTGCACGCCCACCTGCCAGCCGAGCTTCGCCGCCGCAACGCAGAGCGCCGTCAGGTTCTCCTCGCTCACCTGTGGCTTGCCGCGCGGGCTTTCTGGATCGTCCGTGTGCGCGTAGGGCTCGCGCAGGAAGTTCGTCTCCACGCCGCCGTCGGCCACGACCTTGATCCCGCCGATGCGCAGCCAGTCGTCGCCCAGGCCGGTGAGCAGCGGCGAGCCGGCGAGCTGCGCCAGCGCCCGCTGCCCGGCTTCGGCGTCGGTGCCCGGCGACGTGCGCGGCATCAGCACCGCGCGCAGGCGCAGCCTGCCCTCGCGCCGCGCCTGCTGGAACGACCGCAATTCGGCGGCGCCCAGCCCCGGCTCGATCACGCCGGTAATCCCCGCCGCAGCGTACAGCCGGCAGGCGCGCTCGATCGCCGCGACCAGCTGTGACGCGTCGGGGTCGGGCAAGAGGCGTGTGAGCCGCTCGTAGGCGGGGCGGCCGATGACGTGGCCGCTGAGCCGGCCGGCGGCGTCGCGCACGTAGGTGCCCCCGCGCGGGTTCGGCGTCGCTTCATCGATCCCCGCCAGCGTCAGCGCCGCGCTGTTGGCGACGACGTTGTGCCCGCCGCGGCGCAGCAGCACCGGGCGGCCGTCCGCCACGGCGTCGAGTTCGTCCCGGGCGGGGAAGCGCCGCTCGTCCAGTTGCGATTCGTGCCAGCGCGAGGAGCTGATCACCCAGCCGCCCGGCTCGGTGTGCGCCGCCCGCTCGCCGATCGCGTCGAGCACGTCGCGCAGCGCCCGCGCGGTGGAGAGGTCCACGTGCTCGGCGTTGAGGCCGGTCTGCAGCAGGTGGTTGTGCGAGTCGATCAGGCCGGGCACGACCGTGCGACCGCGCAGGTCGGTCAGCACCGCGTTCGGCGCGGCCAGATCCCGCATCGCCTGGTCGCCGCCCGTGGCCAGCACCCGCTCTCCAGCGAGCGCGATCGCGCTGGCGCTGCTGCGGCGCTCGTCGAGCGTATGCACTGTACCGTCGAAGAGGACGCGCGTGGCCGTGCCGGACATCTGCCTGCCTCCGAGGCGTGCTGCCAGGACGGTAGCAGATGGAGGCGAATCGGGCGTGAGCGGCGCAGGCAGCCGTTGCGGCTACGGCTGCAGGTGATGGATCGCGAGGCCGCCCCAGCGCTCGCGCAGATACTCGGCCACCAGCCGGCGGTGACAGCGCTCCGCGGTCGGCTCGGAACAGAGCAAGACGCTTGGCGTGGCGAACAGATCGCGGAGCAGCCGCTCTTCGACGCGGCGCTCGGCCAGCAGCGCGAGGAAGTCATGCTCGTAGGCCGGCCAGCCGCGCTTCTGCTTGCGGTAGCCGTCCAGCAGCGCCTGCGTTGGCGCGAGCAGCGGCTCATGCTGGTAGCTTGCACCGCAGATCTCACGCAGGAAGTAGGCGAGGTCGTCGCGCTTGGAGAAGCCGGCGAGCTGTGAGACGTTGTTCAGCCGCACGTCGATGAGCTGCCGCACGCCGGCCGCCTTCAGGGCGCCAAAGAAGGAGGCAGCCGAGCGCTGCGTGAAGCCGATCGTATAGACGTCCATGCCGGTCCCTGCACCTGGCCTCCGCGTACCGCCCCAGTATGGCAGGTGCACCACGACACGGAACCGGATTCCAGAGCGGTGCCCGCCCTCGCCGGCCGCGTCGCGTGCGGCTGTCGCCTCAGGCGCTGGCGTCGAGGTTTTGGCCCAGCGGCGAGGTGCTGCCGCCGTCGCTGGTGGTGGCCGGCGGGTACGGCGGGCGGAGCTGCGAGATGTCGAAGGTATCGGTCGGGTTGGGCCTCGCCGGTGTGATCGCACCGCCCTGCATCGCCTGCACCGCGTTGGCGCCGCCCCTCGCCAGCATCTGGTAGAGCGGCGCGGCCCGCACCAGGCTGTCGATCGTGCTCTGCGCGCCGGGGCTCAGGCTGAAGCTGGCCGCAGGGCCGGCCACGGCGGACGCGAGCACCGTTGAGACGAGTTCATTCTGCACGGCGAGTTGCGACACGGCGGCGCTGCCGTCCCGCTGCACGAGCTGGGTGACGCTCGCCTGATTGGGCGCGCTACTGGCCGGCAGGCCGCTCACGCTGGGCACGCTGCTCATCTCGCCCCGTCCTCTCCCGCTCGCTCGTTCGGATCTCGAAGCGTTCGGCGGGCGGCTGAAGGGGAGCGGACAGACGACGCCGTTCCGTTACGGCATGCGCCGGCTGCAGCAGCAGGAACGGCCGGCTCCGAAGGGGATGCGGAGCCGGCCGTGTGCGCAGTGCTGATGTTACTGATTTCAGCCGCTAGCTGGTGAAGCCCTCCCAGCGGGCGAGTGGCCCGCAGCCCGACGAGTCACAGGCCTGCACGCTGTAGTAGTAGAAGTGGCCGCTCACCAGCGCGGAACCTGCCGGGACGGTCGCGGTGAGCTGGGCCGTCGTCGTCTGGTAGCGCATCACGCTCGCCTGCGGGTCCCAGACGTAGAGCGTGTAGAAGACGGTGCTGCCGTTGCCGGTGACCGCACCCCACTGGAATGTCGGCGTGGTCCCGACCCCGGTCGCCCCTTCGCGCGGTGCGATCAGGGCGGGGGCGATAAGACCGCCGATGGTGGTGAACCCCTCCCAGCGGGCATTGGGACCGCAGAGGCTGCCGTTGCACGCCTGGGCGCTGTAGTAGAAGAAGTGGCCGGCCGCCAGCGGTGAGCCGCTCGGCACCGTAATCGAGAGCTGCGTCGTCGTCCCCTGCCAGGCCATCGCGCCGGCGTTGGGGTCCCAGATGTAGGCGGTGTACTGCGTGGTGCCGGAGACGGCGCCGCTCGGGGCCGTCCACTGCAGCGTCGGCGTGCGGCTGACGTTGGTCGCCCCTTCGGCGGGCGCGGTTAACCCCGGAGCGCCGGGCGCATTCCCCGACGATTTGGTAGTGAACCCTTCCCAGCGGGCGAGCGGCCCGCAGCTTCCGCCGTCGCAGGCCACCGCGGAGTAGTAATAGAAGTGCAGCGAGTGCAGCGCCTGCGCGGCCGGGACGCTGACACTCAGCCCGGAGCTCGTAGCCTGGAAGGCCATCGCGCCCGCACTCGGATCCCAGATGTAGGCGGTGTACTGGGTGGAAGCGGTGGCGCCGCTCGCCGCGGTCCAGCTCAGCGTTGGCGTCAGGCTCACGCCGGTGGCCCCTTCCGCCGGACTGGTGAGGACCGGCGCGCCGAGGCTGTTCTTCGTGGTGAACCCTTCCCACCGCGCCAGCGGGCCACAGGCAGAGCCGTTGCAGGCCTGGACGCTCATGTAGTAGAAATGCCCGCTGACCAGACCGGCGCTCGCCGGCACGGTGACCGAAAGGGCGGTGGTCGTCTGCTGAAACTTCATGGCGCTGGCGGCGGGATCCCAGACGTAGGCGGTGTACTGGGTGGTACCGCTGATCGCGCCGCTGGGCGCCGTCCAGCTAATCGTCGGCGTGACACTAACGTCCGTCGCGCCCTCCGGCGGCGCCGTCAGCGTCGGCGTGCCCGGCGCAGTAACGGACGGTTGGACCTGAAACGTGCTGCTATGCGTCGTGGTTATTCCATTCGAGGTAACACTGAACTGGAAAGTGTAGGTACACGGCGTAGCGTCAGTCGCTGCCCAAACGCCATCGACCGCATCCTGAGCTTCTGGCTGAGGGGTAATGGGCCTACCAGGTGTACCCGGGCGCAGAGGCTCCGGTGGATCGCCTCCCGACGAGGCAGAGCCCGACGCAGCGCCTGCACTGCATGCGTTGGTAGGAATCGTCCGCGCTAGACCCCACCAAACCGCTCCAGTCTCGGTGACTTCACTACCGCTCCACCCAGCAATCTGACCGGCCGGGCCGGTCACGTTCCAAGTCAGGGTTGCCGGTGCCGGCTCTGCATTCGGATTGCTCACTGCGCCTACATACCGTACCGGATCGCCAGCGTTAAACACGGTTTTGTGCACGGACCAGTCGCTGCCGCCGTCACTCGCCCAGGCATCCGTCGCCGTCACTCCACCGAACTGTGCCACCCAGGCGCCCCGGCCGAAGGTAAAGGCGACCAGGCTGTTCGTTGCCGGCTCGTATTGCAGATCGAGTACCTGCACCGCTGGAAGGCCCTGCCCAACGACCTGCCATGAGGTTCCACCATCGCCAGACACATACACGCCAACGTCGGTTGCGACGTACAGGCCAGCGCCAACCGCGCGAACCCTGCTTGCTGGTGCATTGGGTAACGGTGCTGAAATATCCACCCACTGACTCGTACCCGGACTTAGTCGCGCGACATGCATCGGACCAAAGCCATTAGTCGTGACAAACACCGTCGGCGGCGTCAAGCCATCTGTAGTGATCGACGTAATTTGGCGGCCGCCAGCCGGCAAATTTCCCGTGATGTCCGTCCAGTTTGCCGGGGTCAACCCACTCGTTGAGGTAAACATCCGTCCTTCGGTCGTACCCGCGTACAGCGTGTTACCGGTCTGGTCCCCATCGGCGAATGCAAGTGCGGATATCGTATCTGATCCGGCGACCACCGGCTGGCTTAACCTGCTCCAGACCGGCACTCCTGTCCTGACACTACCGGTACCGTAGACATATTGGGTACCGACGATCATGCGATCGGGATGGGCCTGGTCTATCAAAAAGGGGGCATTCCAATTGGCCCCAGATGTGTCCAGGTTACCAGTTATGCCCGTGTAAACTTGACTGGCGGTACCGGCATGGTCCAGGCGGACGAATCCCAGAAGGTTCTGCGCAGAAAAGTACCAGGTGTTGTTCGCTCCGCCGCCAGAGCCGCGAGGATCCGTCGCGGTGTACTGGCCATCTCCGCCGCCGATCCAGTTCCAAGCGGATGGCTGGGTGAATGGGCTGCCTTGCTCGAACTCAACGCCGTTGTCCTGCGATCCGGCAATCACCAGTGATGAGTCATATGGTGCAATACTACTACCTGGATAAAACTCAGTAAGCACCAGACCGCCATGATTCAGATCGGTCCATGCATCGCCATCGTTGCTCGTACTCCAAATCCCGCCATCGTTGCCAACAAACAAGCGTTGACCAACGAACTGCAAAGCATGCTGGTCAACATGGGTACCGCTTGTTCCAGCAGCTCCATTTGTTCGGCTTACCCAGCTCTGCCCACCATCGCTGCTGCGCCAGACATTAGTGAGAGCCACGATGACGTCTGAGTTCGTCGGGTCGACTGCAAGACTATTATTGAACCACTCGTAGCTATCGTGACATGGCCCTGAAGGCGAGCCAAACTGGCAGTTGATTGCCGGGTTGGCTGCAGCCTGCCAGTGCGTTCCATCAGTCGTTTTGTAGAGGCCAAGGAAGCTGGAATCCCCGCGATGCGCCGGATCGTCCTGCCCGTGGCCGAAGAAGGCGTACACCGTATTGTGGGCGCGCGGATCGATCGCCAGCGAGATAGTGCCCGGCCAGATCCCTGCATCCTGGCGTGATGGGAGGCCAGCATTGGCGAGTGTTTGCTGCGTAAAGTGCGCCCCGTCGGTCGAAATCCATACACCGCCCCAGACAAAGTCGCCACCGCCGGTCCCAATCCCGGCGTAGACCTTGGCCGGGCTGACAGCCGTGTCGAGCACAACATCGACCGCGCCGACTGGATACACGTTGCTGGTCGGATCCTGCGGGTTGACGCCGCCCGCGACCAGCGTCCAGCTCACGCCGCCGTCCGCCGAACGGTACAGCCCGAACCCCGTGGCGGCGTAGAGTCTGCACAGCCCACCGCCACATCCAGACGCACCAGTCGGATCGAGGACGATGCGGGCGAAGCTCAAACCATACCACGCAAGTGAGCTGTTAAATGCGGCGGTTCCTGCCACTACTGACCAGGAGTTTCCGCCATCTGTGGATTTCAACAAGCCAATGGTGCCCGGGGCGAGGTTGCGAAAAGCGAAGGGTGCTCCGCCTTCGCCGGCATAGATGATATTGGGATTCGTCGGATCGATGGCTAGGGCACCCATAGCGAGCGTTACCGGTTGCCCACCAACGGTGAGATGATCAGTGAGTGGCGTCCAGGTCGTGCCTCCATCGAGCGAGCGCCAAATGCCGCCCTGGTCGCCGGCGATGAAGATGCGGTTCGTGTTGGTGGGATCGACGGCTACGGCCGTTACCCGCCCAGTGACGGCGTTCGACCCGGCCGTCTGGCCGCCGAGGATAGGGTTCGGACCAAGGTTGGTCCACGTAGTGGTGACGGCAGCATTGCCGACCGCGGGACGCGCTAACGCTTGGCCCTGCTGTGCGGCGTGCGCGAGCGCATGCGTGTAACTTTCGCCACCGAGGCCGACCTGGCGCGGACCGTAGAACCAGCTGATTTGCTGGGCGTGACGGTCGCCGCCCAGGCTTACCGGCGGAGCCGTCTGTGCTGGAACAGCTACGAGGCTAGTATCCTCGACATCGTTCGGACCGGCACTCACTTCTGCGAAGGTCGCGCTCCGGCGCGCCTGTGGCAACAGGCACGCTAAAGCGACGAGCGCGAGTGAAGCGGTCAGCAGGCGGGGTATGCGGCGCATGGTACTTCTCCCTCTTGGTCTCTCGCACAGCCGGGCGGCGTCCGGACCGCGCCGGCTTGGGCTCGGCACACCGCCGCCGTGACCACTACCGAAACGCAACGAAGATTGCGTTTCGGTAATGGTGCAAAGATGTGACAGCGCTGTCAACCCGCAATCGCGTACAGAACTCTGGATCGTCCCGTTGGAATCGCGATTCGGCCTCGCGCTGCGCGGTCGGCTGAAGTAGGGGCGCGCCCTATGGCCTTGCGAAAAGCTTGCGAGACATACTACGGGCGACTCGTCGATCGGCGGAGACACTGCGCCGCTCGCCCGGAGTGGACCGGCTCATGCGCCTGCGCTTCGCTCAGCCTCAGCAGCACCAGCACGCCGGCCCGGCGCAGGACTGGGCGTTCTTTAGCTCCTTCGTGGATAGCCACGAGAGCGTG
>Ga0070741_10013185_pt1 | contig 14684 bp, 9 predicted proteins | sample Coa_R1_4_FD_66440 | JGI IMG/M metagenome (GOLD analysis project Ga0070741, IMG submission 66440) | Surface soil microbial communities from Centralia Pennsylvania, which are recovering from an underground coalmine fire - Coalmine... | ecosystem: Environmental > Terrestrial > Soil > Unclassified ...
GCCCGCCGCTGGGCGCTCCGCCTCGGCTACCGGGCGGACGTCCTGCGCTACACCGACCACAGCGAGCTCGACACGGTCGAGCACACGGTCCAGGCGTCCGCCCAGTACAACTCGCCGGTGGGCGCGACATTCAGCCTCCAGGAAGAGTTCCGGCGGACCCAGAACTTCGCCGGGTTCCCGGTGCCGGAGCTGACGACCCGGGTGGACCGGAACGAGAACAACCTCCGGCTCGAGGGCGGGTACCAGTTCGCGGACCGCTGGAGCGTCGGGGCGTTCTACAACTTCTTCCTGGTCGACTACGATGCCGGCGCCCAGTTCGACGAGCTGGACCGGAAGGATCACACGGTCGGGGGGACGCTCTTCTACCGCGTGCTGCCGAAGACCTCGGTCCTGGCCGAGTACCGGTACCAGATCGTCCGGTACGACATCGACAGCGTCGCCCGGGACCGCGACTCGGACGCCCACTTCGTCCTGGTCGGGATCAAGGGCGACCTGACCGCGAAGACGTCGGCGACCGTCAAGGTCGGGTACGAGACGAAGGACTACGACAACCCGGCCCGGAAGGACTTCGACGGGCTGGTCGTCGAGGGCGAGATCGTCTGGAAGTACCGCGATCCCTCCCAGCTCCGGCTGTACGGCGGCCGGGCGAACATCGAGTCGACGTTCGAGGGGAACAACTTCTACGTCGCCAACTACGGCGGGATCGAGCTGCGGCACTACATCACCCCGGTCCTGATCCTCACCGTCCGCGGCGTGGTCGGGACCAACGAGTACCCGGAGGTGGTCACGGTCGAGGACGAGACCAAGAAGCGCGACGACACGTTCTACGAGGCCGGCGTCGGGCTGCGTTACCAGATCCGCCGCTGGCTCGCGCTCGAGTTCAACTACCAGTACCTCAGGCGCGACTCGAACTTCCGCGACTTCGACTACGCCAACAACCGCGTGATCGGGACCGTGCACCTGACGTACTAGGCAGTTCTGGCGCCGCCGGCTCGGGCGCGCCGCCCCGGCCGGCGGCGCGGCGCCTCGAAGGGTACGCAATGAACGCCGTGTCCCGCCGCCCGTGGGTCCTCGTCGCGGTGATGCTCCTCGCGTGCTGGGGCGGCGGCCGGGCCGCCGCGGCCCAGACCGAGTACCGGATCGGCCCGGACGACGTCCTCAGGATCATCGTCTTCGGGCACGAGGACCTCACCCGCGCGGCCACCGTCGGGCCGGACGGCATGCTGCCGTTCCCGCTGGTCGGCCCGGTGCGGGCGGCAGGGCTCACGCCGGCCCAGCTCGAGGCGCAGCTGAAGGAGCTCCTCGGCCGCGACTACCTGGTCGACCCGCAGCTGTCCGTGTCCGTCCAGGAGTATCGCTCGCAGCGGGTGTTCGTCCTCGGCGAGGTCGAGAAGCCCGGAGCCTACCCGCTGACCGGCCGGGTGCACCTGGTGGACCTCCTCTCCCAGGCCGGCGGCCCGGGGAAGACCGCCGGGCGCCAGATCCTGGTCGTGCGGGGCGCCAGGAGCGACGGCCCGAGCACGCCCGGGAGCTCCGGGAGCACGACGATCCGGATCCCGCTCAAGCGGCTGCTGGAAGGCGACCAGGCCGACAACGTCGTCCTGCAGAACGGTGACACCGTCTTCCTCCCCAAGGTCACGTCGATCTTCGTCCTGGGCGAGGTGACGAAGCCCGGCGCCTATGCGCTGGAGAAGGACACCACGCCGATCGAAGCCGTGACCCTCGCCGGCGGCTTCACGGAGGCGGCGGCTCCGGGAGCGGCCAAGGTGCTCCGGCGCCGCGAGGACGGGTCGCAGGAGACGATCGAGGTCGACCTGGCCGGCAGCGATCGGCGCGCACGGGAGCTCGTGCTCGCCGAGGGCGACACCCTCCTGGTGCCGCGCGGCACCACCTACTTCGTCTCCGGCGAGGTCCGGAAACCCGGGGCGTACCAGCTGGGACGGGCGACCACGGCCTACAGCGCCATCGCGACCGCGGGCGGGTTCACGGATCGCGCGGCGCCGTCCCAGGTCAAGCTCATCCGCCGCGCGTCAAGCGGCGAGGAGACCGTGGTCCTCGACCTGGCGGGGGGCGATCCGCGGGCGCGCGACCTGTCGCTGCGGGACGGCGATACCCTGCTGGTCCCGAGCGGCAACGCCTACTACGTCCTGGGGGAGGTGCGGAAGCCGGGCGCGTACCAGCTGGGCGTCGGGACGACGGCGCTGGCGGCCATCACCCAGGCGGGAGGCTTCACCGACAAGGCCTCGCAGGGCCTGGTCAAGCTGACCCGGCGACTGCCATCCGGGGAGGACCAGGTGACCCTGCTGGATCTCTCCGGCGGCGACCGGCGGGCCCGGGAATTTGTCCTGAAGGAAGGGGATATCCTCCTGGTCCCGGCCGGGAACACGTTCTACATCCTCGGCGAGGTCAAGAAGCCGGGCGCCTATCAGCTCGATCAGGCCACGACGGCGATCCAGGCGGTGGCCATGGCCGGGGGCTTCACCGACAAGGCGGCACCGAACCGGACGAAGGTCATTCGCACGCACCGGGATGGGCATCAGGAGACGTTCCAGGTCGACCTCAACGAGGTCATGAAGCGTGGCGGCCGCGAGCGAGATGTCGTGCTGACGGCAAACGACGTTATCGTGGTCCCTGAGAGCTACTTCTAGGCGAGCTTACCGGGCGGAGCGTCGGGCCGTGCGCGTGCGGCACGGTTATTGCTGCGTCCCCCCACCCTTGTCGGAACGAAGAGGATGATGACAAGCCCCGTCTGCCGCGCAGTGCTCCGATATCTCGCCGGCGCGACGCTGGCGCTCGCGCTCCTGGCGGCGACTCTGGGGCTGGCCCAGGAGCGGCAGTACCGGATCGGGCCAAACGACGTCCTCAAGGTCACGGTCTGGGGCCACGACGACCTCACGCGCGCGGCGGTCGTCTCCGCGGAAGGGACGATCGCGTTCCCGCTCCTCGGCGACGTCCGGGCGGCCGGCCGGACGACCACCGAGCTCGAGACGGAGCTCCGGCAGCTGCTGGGCAAGGACTACCTCGTGGATCCGCAGGTCTCGGTGGCCGTCCAGGAGTTCCGGTCGCAGCGCGTGTTCGTCCTCGGCGAGGCCGAGAAGCCCGGCACGTACTACCTGACGGGCCGGACGCGATTGATCGACGTCCTCTCCCAGGCGGGCGGTCCCGCCAAGGCCGCCGGTCGCGAGGTCCAGCTGATCCGCGGGCCGAAACCGGAGGGCCCGGTCGTCCCGGGCGCCGCGGGCAGCACCACGATCCGCGTGAGCCTCCGCAAGCTGCTCGACGGCGACAACGCGGACAACCTCCTGCTGGAGAACGGCGACACGATCTTCCTGCCGAAGGCGGCGTCGTTCTTCATCCAGGGCGAGGTGCGAAAGCCGGGCTCGTATCCCCTGGAGAAGGACACCAACGCCCTCGAGGCGATCACGGTCGCGGGCGGCCTCACGGACCGGGCCAACCCGGGCAGCGGCGCCCTGCTCCGCAAGCGGTCGGACGGCGGGCAGGAGCGGATCCCGCTCGATCTTTCGGGCACGGACCCGCGCGCCCGGGACGTCCTCCTGGTGGACGGCGACACGGTCGTGGTGCCGGCCGGGAACACCTTCTACGTCCTCGGCGAGGTCAAGAAGCCCGGCGCGTACCAGCTCGACCACGCCGCGACCGTCCTGGAGGGCATCGCGCTGGCCGGCGGATTCACCGACAAGGCCGCCGCGAACCGCACCCGGGTGATCCGAAACCACAAGGACGGCCGGCAGGAGAGCATCGTGGTCGACCTGAACGAGGTGATCAAGCGCGGCCGGAAGGACAAGGACCTGCCGCTCACTCCGAACGACGTCATCGTCGTGCCGGAGAGCTACTTCTGATCGGAGGCGTGTCGATGGCGAGTGTGGGCCGAGGCGACGACATCCCCCTGCGCCAGTACCTGCAGGTGCTCCGGAAGCGCTGGGGCGTGATCGCGGGGTTCCTGGTGCTGGTCGTCGGCGTGATCGGGGCGCGGACCTACGTGGAGCAGCCGATCTATCGGGCGGTCGCCCGGGTGATCATCGAGCGCGAGACCCAGATCGTCAACTTCCAGCAGACGCCGAGCTTCGACTGGGACTCCGGCGAGTTCTTCAACAGCCAGGTCCAGATCATCCGCAGCCGGCCGGTCCTGCAGCGCGTGATCGACTCGCTGAACCTCAAGGAGCGCAAGCCGGACTACGGCCGCGTGCCGGATCCGACCGGCGTGCTGCAGGGCGCCATCGCCGTCGAACCGCTCCGGAACACGCGTCTGGTCCAGATCGGCGTCGAGGATCCGGACCCCCAGCTGGCGGCCGAGATGGCCAATGCCCTCGCCACCTCGTATCAGACGCAGAACCTGGAGCTCAAGCTCGCCGCCGCCCGCGACGCGCTGACCTGGCTCTCGAACCAGGTCCGGGACCTGAAGTCGAAGGTGAACGAGTCGGAGCTTGCCCTGCAGCAGTACCGGGAGCAGGCCGGGCTGGTGTCGCTCGAGGAGAAGCAGAACCTGACGGTCAAGAAGCTCGCCGAGTTCAACAGCACGTACATCGAGGCGAAGGCGAAGCGCCTCGAGATGGAGACGCGCCTCGCCGAGCTGCGGCGGGCGGCCCAGAAGCCGGAGCTGCTCGAGTCCTCCCCGATGGTCGTGAACAATCCCCTCATCCAGAAGCTCAAGGGGCAGCTGGTCGAGCTGGAAGTGCAGCGCTCCAAGCTGCTGAAGGTCTACAAGGAGAAGCACCCCGAAGTCGTGAAGGTGCAGACCCAGATCGACGAGGTCGGCCGGCGCATGAAGGAGGAGGTGGACAAGCTCGCGCTCAGCATGGAGAGCGAGTACAACGTCACCAAGGCGCGCGAGGCCGCGATGCTCCAGGCGGTCGACCAGTATCGCGCCGAGGCGCAGAACCTCTCGAAGAAGGAGATCCAGTACGGGATCCTGAAGCGGGAGGCCGACTCCAACCAGCAGCTGTACGAGGTCCTCCTGAAGAAGCTCAAGGAGACGAGCCTCATCCAGGGGCTCGACACCAACAACGTGCGGATCGTGGAGCCGGCGGTGGCGCCGCGGGCGCCGGTCCGGCCCCAGAAGGTCCGGAACCTCGCGGTCGCGGTGGTGCTCGGGCTGGCGCTGGGCGTCGGGACGGCATTCGTGCTGGAGCATCTGGACGACCGGATCCGGACCCCCGAGCAGGCCGAGCGGGCGCTGGACATCCCCGTGCTCGCGGTCATCCCGGTCTTCGCAGCGCGCGCCCGATCGTGACGCGCGTCGGAGGATAGCGCGTGAAAGGCAGTCCCGCTCCCCGGCTCATCGTCTCGGAGGATCCACGGTCGTTCTCGGCGGAGGCGTACCGGGTGCTCCGGACCAATCTCCACTACGCCAACCCGGACACGCCACTGCGCCGCGTGCTGGTCACGAGCACCGCGCCCGGGGAGGGGAAGTCGACGACCCTGGGGAACCTGGCGGTGACGCTCGCGCAGGCCGAGCGCTCGGTGCTGGTGGTCGACGCCGACCTGCGCCGCCCGGTGGTCCACCAGGTCTTCAAGCAGCGCGCGACCCCCGGGCTCACCTCGTACCTCGCCGGGGACGCGCTCCTGGAGGCCGTGATCACGAAGACGGGCATCGCGAACCTGTCCGTGGTCACGAGCGGGCCGACGCCGCCCAATCCCGCCGAGCTCCTGGCGTCGCGCCGGATGCGGGAGTTCCTCGACGCGGTCGTCGAGCGCTACGACATGGTGCTGCTCGACTCCCCGCCCGTGCTGGCCGTCACCGACGCCTCGGCGCTGGCGTCGATGATGGACGGCGTGATCTTCGTGGTAGGCAGCGGCAAGATCCCGTTCGCCGCGCTGCGGCGGGCCAAGGCCCAGATCGAGGCGGCGCAGGGACGCATCCTCGGCGTCGTCGTCAACCAGTTCGACGCCCGGGCGACGGACGGCTACTCGAAGGCGTACTACCAGCGCTACTACGGACGCGACCGCTGACGCCTCCCGCCCTCCGATGGCCGCCATCGTCACCGCGCTCGACTGGCTGACCGAAGCCGGCCTCGTCGGCCTGCTGCTCCTGGTGCCGCTGCCGTTCGCGGCGGTCGACCTCTGGGCGAGCAACCTGCTGGTCGGGACGGTCGCGGTGCTGGTCGCCCTGGCCGGCGTGCGCATGCTGGTCGGAGGCCGCGCGCGGGTCGTGCGGACGCCGTTGCTCTGGCCCGCCCTGGCCGGCCTGGCGCTGGCGCTGGCCCAGCTGCGGCCGGGCGGATCGGTCGATCCGTACGCGACCGGCCAGAGCGTCCGGCTCTGCGCCGCGTACGTCGCGCTGCTGGTCGTGCTGGCGAACCACCTGACGACGCGGGCGCGAGTGCTCCGGCTGGTGACGATCCAGGTCGTCTGGGGGACCGGCCTGGCGCTCCTCGGCCTCGCGAACCGGTGGGGTGGCCGCATGCTCGTGCCCTGGTTCCCCGCCGACTTCGCGGTCGAGCGTCTGATCAGCACGTTCGTGAACCCGAATCACCAGGCGCTGTACCTCGAGATGACGTTCTTCCTCGCCCTCGGCTTACTGCTTCGACCGGCCGCCGGGTCGCGTCCGGATGCGGAGGGCCATCCGAAGCCCCGGCCCGGTCACGCCCTCTCGGCGGCGCTGCTCGTCGGTGGCCTGCTGGTCCTGGGGAGCGCGATCGGCCTCACCGTCTCCCGCGGCGGGTTCCTCGGCCTCGCGGTTGGCCTGCTCGCGGTGTGCGCCGTGGGGCTGTGGGGGGGCGTCGGCCGCCGCACCGCGCTGCCGGCCATGACGGTCGTGGTGGCCCTGATCGGTGCCGGCCTGTGGATCGGCATGGACCAGATCAACGAGCGCCTCTCGCGGGCCGGGAGGGACGCCTTCGCCGATGTGCGGTTGATCGTCTGGGAGCGGACCCTCGCGCTGGTCGGGGATGCCCCGGTCCTCGGCACCGGGCTCGGCACCTACGAGGACGCGTTCCCGCTCCACCGTCCGCCGGGGATCCAGTCGCAGCTCGTGATCGACCACGCGCACAACGACTATCTCGAGCTGGCCGTGGAGCTGGGGCTCCCCGGACTGGTCGTCGCCGGCTGGGCGCTGCTCGGGCTCGTCGCGTTCGTCCTCCCCCGGTGGCGGGCCCGCCACGACCCGTTCGTGCGCGGCTTGACCCTGGGCGGGCTCGGGGCGGTGGCGGCCGTCGCCGCCCACAGCGTGCTCGACTTCGGCCTCCACATGCCCGCCAACGCGGTGCTGGCGGTGACGATCGGGGCGCTGCTCCCGAACACGGTGGCGCTCCGAACCCGGCGGGGCACCGGCGGGGGCGTCGACCTGCCCGTGTGGGACCGGCCGCTGTCGCCGGCCGTGCGGGGGATCGGTGGCCTGGCGGTCGCGGGGGCGCTGGTCGGCGTCGTGTCCCTCGTGACCCGGACCGTGGCGGCCGACTGGCAGGTGCAGCGGGCCGCGGTCCTGGCCGGCGCGCGGGCGCGCGGCGCGGGCACGGTCACCATGCGCGACCTGCTCGCCGCCTACGGGCGCCTCGGGGAAGCGGTCCGGCTGGAGCCCGGCAATCCGGGAAGCCACAGCGCCCTCGCGGAGGTGGCCGAGGACCTGGCCGTGCGGATCTGGCAGTACGGGATCGGCCCGGACGGCCGCCGGCTCGCCGGCTCGATCGGCGAGCGGGTCCAGGGCAGCCAGCCGTACTTCGCGACCGCCCTGGTCGCCTACGACCGCAGCCTGGCGCTGAACGGCCACGCGGCGCGGGTCCACGACCGGTTCGGCCGGTTCCTCGGCCTGCTGGAGCAGGTCCGGCAGGCAATCCGCGGCTCGTCACTGGTGCGGATCTCGCTCGATCCGCGCCTCGCGAGCGTGCTCGACGCCACCGAGAGCCTGATCCCGCGCGGGCTGGCCCAGCTCCGGGACGGCGTGCGGCTGGATCCGATGAACCCCTACCGTCACCGCAACCTGGGGTTCTTCGCCCTGTCCCACGGGGGCGGTCAGGCGGGCGCCGAGGTCGCCGCGCAAGCGTTCCGCCGGGCGCTCACCCTCGACCCCGCGTTCCTGGCCGAGATCGTGGACCGCCTGGAGACCGCCGGCGCGTCGCTCGAGCTACTGCCGGCGTCGCTTCCCCAGCGCGAGGACGTCTGGTTCGCGCTCGGCCGGCACTACGAGGCCCGGCGCCGGTACGTGGCCGCGGCCGGGGCCTACGAGGAAGCCCTGGGCCTGGTGCGCGACCCGGCGCGCGAGGTGCAGGTCCGGCTCGCGCTCGGGCAATCGCTCCTGCAGGCCAAGCAGCTCGCGCCGGCGCTGAACCAGGTCCGGCGAGCGCTGATCCTGGCGCCGCGCGATCCCGAGGCGTACCTGGCGCTCGCCGGGATCTACGAGGGGCTGCAGGAGTGGGACAAGGCGGCCGGCGCCTTCCAGTCGGCGGTGAGCCTGGCCGAGCGCGACGCGGACGCGCGGAACCATTACCGGGACGAGCTGGCGCAGTTCTACACCCGGCACGGACGGTACGCGGAAGCGCTCATCGTCCGGCGGCAGCTCGTGCAGGATGCCCCGACCGTCAACGACCATCGCTGGAACCTCGCCCTGGCGCTGGTGCGGACCGGGAAGCGAGAAGAGGCGCTCGCGGAGCTTGCGGTCCTGGAGCGCGCCTCGCCCCGGAACGTGGCGTACCGCGTCCAGGCTGCCCGCGTGCTGAGCGAGCTCGGGCGCGGCTCCGATGCGATCGCCAAGTACGAGGGGGCGCTCGAGATCGCCCCGGAGCAGATGGACCTCCGCGTGGAGTACGCGGGTGCCCTCGCGCAGCTGGGCGCCAGGGACCGGGCGGCCGAGCAGTATCGCCTGATCCTGGCGCGCTCTCCGGGTCACGATGGCGCGCGGCGGGCCCTGGCGGCCCTGGGCGCCGAAGTCACCTCACCTCGCCGGTAGGCTCGGGAGGCAACGTGGAACCGCACGCGGGCCTGTGGGGCATCGAGACGACGGCACAGCAGCTGGCGCAGGAGGTGGTCCGGGGGGTCCCGGTCACGGTGGCGAGCGTCGCGCTGCTCGACCAGCCGAGCCGCACGCTGACGGTGAAGGCGGTCCACGCGGCCCGCGAGCTCCCGAGCCCGGTGGTCGTGGGGACCCGGGTGCCCCTCTCCCAGGCGCCCTGGCACCGCGCCGTGTTCGAGCGGCGCCAGCCCGTGTGCCTCCAGGAGAGCGACGAGCTCAATCCCCTGTCGGCGCCCGAGCTGAACCTCTCGCTCAGCCCGGACCTGCGGTCCGCCTGCCTGCTGCCGATCCCATTCGGCGACGAGATCGTCGGCGTGCTCGGGCTCGGCGAGATGCGGTCACCGACCCGGGCCCCGCTCACCCCGGACAAGCAGCAGCGGTGGCTGGCGCTCCTGGAGGAGTTCCTGTCCACGTCCGCGCCGGCCTGGGAGGCGGCGCGGCTCCGGCGGCAGGTGCGGGCGATGTCGCTGGTCACCAAGACGCTCTGGCAGATGCTGGCCGCCCGGAACGACGAGGAGGTGCTGGCGTGCCTCGGCGCCCGCGTGTCGGACTGGCTGGGGGTGCCGGTTCGCGGCGTGCTGGTCCGGACACGCCCGGTGAATGGCAACGCGGTGGTCACGACCTGGCAGCTCGCCGACACCGCCATCGACCGGGATCACGTCCTGCTCTCGATGGCGCGCGCGGAGTCCCGGCGGGCCGAGCCGGTCCACGTGACGCGGGTCGCCGACGATCCGCTCGATCCGCTCCATGGAGCGGTGCCGCCGGGGGAGGCATGGACCCGCATCGGGCTGCCGCTCCTCGACGAGGAGCGGCTGCTCGGGGTGGTCTGCCTCTACGTCCAGGAGGAGATTCACCCGGCGGCATGGGAACTCGAGGTCTTCCGGTGGCTCGGCGAGGCGACCGCCTCGTGGTTCCGGGCGATGGCGGTGCTCGACGAGGAGCGCCACGAGAGCGACTGGCTGCGGCGGCTTGCCTGGGAGCTGTCGACCACGCATCAGCGGCTGGTCCTCGCCGAGGCCCTCGAGGGGGTCGCGCGGCTCGTCGAGACCACGCTGCCCGACCGACTGGTGCAGGCGCAGGTGTCGGCGGGCCCGGCGGCGGGGGACGCGGGCACCTGGCGCGAACTCGGGGAGCTCGCCGCGCGCGAGATCGGCGGACTGGTCGTCAAGCTCCGCGCGGCGGCGGTGCCGGCGCCGGCCGCCGCGGGGACCGAGGTGCAGGCCCTCGTCCGGCGGGCGGTCCGGATCGCGCGCGCCCGGTGGGAGATCGATGCCCGCGATCGCGGCGTGAGCCTCGCCCTCGAGGTGGACGCGGGGTCCGAGCCGGTGTTCGTGGACTCCGGCGACGCGCTCCTGCCGGCGCTGGCGCACGCGATCGAGAACGCGGTCGAGGCGGTGCCGGACGGGGGCCTGATCCGGATCCACGCCCGGTCCGAGAACGGCCACGCCCTGATCTCCGTGGCCGATACCGGCCCCGGGGTCGCCGAGGATCTCCAGCGCCGGGCGTTCGAGCCGCTGGTCTCGACGAAGGGCAAGCCGGGGCTCGGGCTGTCGGTGGTCCGGTCCGTCGTCGCCCGGCACGGCGGCGAGGTCATGCTCACCGCGCGCGAGGGCGGGGGCACGGTGCTGGTGCTTCGCGTCCCGGCTCGCTCGGAGAGCGCGCGGCGCGGGTGAGCCCGTCGCGAGGCGTCCCGGACATGGCGAGGATCGACGCTCTCGTTCAAGGTCTCCTTCAACCGGCGGGGGGTCCCCGGACGCCGGGCCGCAGGATCCGGCGGGTCACCGGGCCGCGCCCGCCGTCGGACACGGCCGACGGCCCCGGGCGGCCGCCCGAGGCCCGAGGCTGGGCCCGAGGTGGCGGGCCCGGATCGGCGATTCCGGGCCGGGGCCGCCGTGGCGAGAGGGGGGCGCCCGCATGAGCGGGACGGGCAGCGCCGTGCGATCGCGGGCCCGGGCGGCGACCATCGAGATCCGGGCCCACCGGGGCCTGCCCCGGCCGAGCTTCCGGGAGCTCTGGGAGTACCGCGACCTGCTCGTGTTCCTGATGCTGCGGGACATCAAGGTGCGCTACAAGCAGACCGTCCTCGGCTGGACGTGGGCGGTCGTGCAGCCGTTCCTCACGATGGTGGTGTTCAGCCTGTTGTTCGACCGCCTGGCCCGCGTCCCCTCCGACGGCTTGCCGTACCCGGTGTTCGCGTTCGCCGGGCTGCTGCCGTGGCAGCTGTTCGCCCAGACGCTGACGCAGTCGGCCAACAGCGTCGTCTCGAACGGGGCGCTGGTCACGAAAGTGTACTTCCCGCGGGTTCTCATCCCGTTCTCGGCGGTGCTGGCGGGCCTGGTCGACTTCGGCGTCGCCTTCCTGGTGCTGCTGACGATGGTGAGCTACTACGGGCTCCGTCCGTCGCTTGCGATCCTGGCCGTGCCGTTCTTCGTCCTGCTGGCCGTGGCCTCGGCCCTGGCGGTGGGCCTGTGGCTGGCGGTGGTGAACGTCCGCTTCCGTGACGTGCGCTACACGATCCCGTTCCTGACCCAGCTGTGGCTGTTCATCACGCCGGTGGCGTACCCCAGCAGCCTGATCCCGTCGCCGTGGACCGTGCTCTACGCGCTGAACCCCATGGCCGGCGTCGTGGAGGGGTTCCGGTGGGCGCTCTTCGGGAGCACGGGGGCTCCCGGCGCGCTCATGCTGGTGTCGTCTCTGGTGGTCGTGGCGCTGCTCGCCGGGGGCCTGCTGTTCTTCCAGGCCAGCGAGCGGGCGTTCGCCGATCTCGTGTGATGGCCAGCGACCCGGCGCCGCTCGCCCTTTGTGCGACCGGGCTCGGCAAGCGGTACACGCTCGATCACTGGAAGCCCCGCGGGACGCTCCGGGAGGCGCTGGATGCCGCCGGGCGGAGGATGCTGAGCTGGGCGGCCCGGACGGCGTCGGGGGAGCGCCCGCCGCGGCGCCCGCCGGGCGTGGTGTGGGCGCTCCGCGGCGTATCGTTCGAGGTCGCGTCCGGGGAGATCGTCGGCCTCATCGGCCGAAACGGCGCCGGAAAGAGCACGCTGCTGCGCATCCTGTCCCGCATCACCGAGCCCACCGAAGGGCACGCGGTGATCCACGGACGGATCGGCAGCCTCCTCGAGGTCGGCACCGGATTCCACCCGGAGCTCACCGGCCGCGAGAACGTCTACCTCAACGGGGCGATCCTCGGGATGCGCCGCCGGGAGATCGACCGGAAGTTCGATCAGATCGTCGATTTCGCGGGCGTGTCCCGGCACGTCGACACGCCGGTGAAGTACTACTCCTCCGGCATGTACGTGCGTCTGGCGTTCGCGGTGGCGGCCCATCTCGAGCCCGACATCCTCCTGGTCGACGAGGTGCTGGCCGTCGGCGATCTCGAGTTCCAGCGAAGGTGCCTCGGCAAGATGGACGAGGTGGCAAGGGGCGGCCGGACCATCCTCTTCGTCAGCCATCACATGAACCAGGTGCGCCGCCTGTGTCAACGCTGCATCTGGCTCGACCAGGGCGAGGTTCGCCTGGCCGGGACGACGGTGGAGGTCGTCGCGGCCTACGAGCGGGCGGCCATGCAGGCGTCTACGCCTCTCGACGGCGACCGGGCGTACTCGGGGACCGGGCGGTTCGTGCGCTGGGAGTTGGTCAAGCCGCGGGCCGACGAGCCGAACTTCCTGCTGGAGTCGGGCGCGCTGACCGTGCGCGTGCTGATGCAGGTCAACCGTCCTGTCCGTCACGGGCACTTCGGGATCACGCTCTACAACGCGGACAGTCAGATCATGTGGGCGAACGCGGCGTCCCAGCTGGTCCTCGAGCCGGGGCTCCGCACGTTCGAGCTCGAGTTGCCGGGGCTGCCGCTTCGGCCGGGCGTGTACTACTGGCACGTGAGCCTGCACGACGAGCACGGTCTCGTCGACTACTGGCAGTGCGTGCCCGAGCTGATTATCGGGACGGAGCCCGTGACGCACCCGGACGACCGGTACCAGGGCGTCCTCAACGTGCCGTGGGACCTTCACGTCAGCTGATCGGAGGCCGCCCATGATCCGTCGCGTCCCGCTCATCAAACCGGATCTCCCACCGTTCGACCAGCTGGAAGGGCCGCTGCGGACGATCCTCGACAGCGGGCGCGTCACGAACTTCGGACCGGTCGCCGAGTCGTTCGAGAAGGAAGCGGGAGCCCTCCTCGGCACCGAGGTCGTGGCGGTGTCCTCCGACACGACCGGCCTCCTGCTGACGCTGCAGGCGCTGGGGATCCCGCCCGGCGCCCGGGTCGCGCTCCCGAGCTTCACGTTCGTCGCCACGGCGCAGGCCGTCCTCTACGCGGGCGCCGTCCCGGTCTTCGTGGACGTGGAGGACGACCTCACGCTCTCTCCCGCCGACCTGGAGGCGGTCCTCCACCGGCACCCCGACGTCGCGGCCGTGATCGGGGTGCACACGTACGGCCTGCCGTGCCGGGTGGACGCCATCCGGGAGGTGACTGCGGCGGCGGCCGCCCGTGCTTCGCGGCCGATCCCGGTCCTGTACGACGCCGCGCACGCCTTCGGCTCGTCGGTCGACGGCCGGCGCGTGGGCGGGTTCGGCACCGCCGAGATCTTCTCGCTGTCGGCGACGAAGCTGCTCGTCAGCGTGGAAGGCGGGCTGGTCGCCAGCGCGGATCGGGACCTGCTGGCCCGCCTGCGGCGCATGCGCAATTACGGCCTCGATCCCCATTACGAGGCCCGGTGGCCCGGGCTCAACGGCAAGATGAGCGAGCTCCACGCGCTGGTGGGCCTCCTCAACCTGCGGCGGCTGGACGACCTCCTCGCGGCGCGACAGAGCCGGGCCCGCTATTACCTCGCGCGCGTGCGGGAGCGAACCGGGTTCGCGACGCTCCCCTGGCCGCCGGAGATCACGCACACGTTCAAGGACTTCACCGTGCTGGTCACCGGCCCGCTGGCGGCGCGCCGGGACGCGGTGCTGGCGTTCCTGGACGCTCGCGGGATCGAGACGCGAGCGTACTTCTACCCTCCGGTGCACGAGCAGCAGTTCTTCCGCCGCTTCGCCGACCGGCCGCTGCCCCGGACCGAGGCCTTGTCCCGGCGCGTCATCACCCTGCCGTTCTTCACGAGCATCTCGGAAGCCGAGATGGATCACGTCGTGGACGGCCTCCGTGAGGCGGAGCGGAGGGTCGCATGACCGCCGGCCGTCCCGCGACCCCGGCGGCCGTGGGCGCGTGACGGTGGCGGGGCCGCGGGTCCACTCCGCGAGGACGGGCGTGACGCCGTCGACGGCAGCGCTGGAGATCGTGGTGATCGGGGCCGGCGGCCACGGGCGGGAGGTCTACGGGTACATCCGGGAGCTGGCTGCGGCCGGTTCCCCCGTCGCGTTCGCGGGGTTCGTCGACGAGAAGAAGCGCTCCACCGATGGCCCTCCGCGGGTCCTCGGCGACTTCGCGGCGTTGCGGGCCTGGTGTGAGCCGCGGGCCGCCAGCGACCTCCGGTACATCACCGCCATCGGGGACAACCGCGCCCGAGCGCGGTTCGTGGCGGAGGTGGAGGCCCGCACGCCGCTCCGCCCGTGGGTTCTCCAGCACCCGCGAGCGCACCTGGGCCCCGAGGTCGTCGTCGGGGACGGGACGTGCATCGCGCCGGGGGCGACGCTGACGACCCGGGTCCGCGTTGGCCGCCACGGGATCGTGAACGTCCACGCCTCGGTGTCCCACGACGCCGAGGTGGCCGACTTCGTGAACATC
>Ga0070741_10013186_pt1 | contig 14684 bp, 17 predicted proteins | sample Coa_R1_4_FD_66440 | JGI IMG/M metagenome (GOLD analysis project Ga0070741, IMG submission 66440) | Surface soil microbial communities from Centralia Pennsylvania, which are recovering from an underground coalmine fire - Coalmine... | ecosystem: Environmental > Terrestrial > Soil > Unclassified ...
GAAGCGGGAAACGTCGGGCAACGGAGGCAGCGGCCCGACCTTCGCTTCCTGCAGCGCGGCGTCGAGGTTCACGTAGGTGGGGCCGCGCGGCGCGGTGCCGGCGATCTGCGCCGCGCGCAGCAGCGCTTCATAGGCGGCGGCGACCGACGCCGGCTGGTTGTCCCACTTCGTGTAGTCGCGAACGAGCGCGCCCTGGTCGGACGCGGTATGGATCCAGTCGATCCACGGCCTGCGCTTCGCCGCGTCCCAGGGGCCGGTCGCGCCGAGGATCAGCATCGGCACGCGGTCGCACCAGGCATTGAAGATGGCCATGCTGCCGTGCATGAGGCCGACGTTCGAGTGCAGCGCGACGCCCATCATGCGGCCGCTGGCGCGCGCATAGCCGTGCGCGATGGCGACCGCCGATTCCTCGTGCAGGCAGAGCAGCATCTGCGGCCGCTCGTTGCCGAGGTAGTTGACGAGGCTGTCGTGCAGCCCGCGGTAGCTCGCGCCCGGGTTGAGCGCGATGTACGGCAGGTCGAGCGCGCGCAGCATCGCGGCGATGGCGTCGCTTCCCCAGACCGTGTCCTGGCGCGGCGAGGGGACCGGCGCCTCGCGGGCGCTCGTCATGAACGCACCCTCATTCGCCCTTGATCCCCGCTTCCTTGATGAGCTTGCCCCATTTCGCGTTGTCGTCGCGGACGAAGCGGGCGAACTCGGCCGGCGCGCTGGTCAGCACCTCGATGCCCTGCGAGCCCAGGCGCGCCTTGAGCTGCGGCTCGTTCAGCACCTTGCCCACTTCGGCGCTGATCTTCGCCACGATCTCCGGCGGCGTCTTCGCCGGCACGAAGAGCCCGAGCCACGGGTCGAGCGAGTAGCCCGGCGCGCCCGCCTCCGCCACCGTCGGCACGTCGCCGAGGTTCGCGAAGCGCTGCGCCGCCGTGCTGCCGAGGAGCCGCAACCGCCCTTCGCGCACCTGCGGCAGAAGCTGGTTGGCGGCGCCGATGAAGAGCTGGATGCGGCCGGGCACGAGGTCGGCGATCACGGGCGCGGCGCCCTTGTACGGGACGTGGTTCATCTTCACGCCGGTGGTGCGCTCGAGGAGCACCGCGCCGAGGTGCTGCGGGCTGCCGTTGCCCGACGACCCGTAGTTGATCTCGCCGGGATGCGCCTTGGCGTAGGCCACGAGCTCCTGCACGGACCTGGCCGGCACCGAGGGATTGACGACGAGAAGGAACTGGATGCGCGCGAGCTCGGTGACCGGCGCGAGGTCGCTCAGCGGATCGAAGGCCTGCCGGGTGATGTACGGATTGACGCAGAAGACGTTGTCCGGCGCGAGCAGCCACGTATAGCCGTCGGGCGCGCTCTTCGCCACGGCATCGGAGCCGATGTTCTGGCTGCCGCCGGTCTTGTTCTCCACCACCACGGGCTGGCCCCACGCGCCGGGCAGCGCCTGCGACAGCGTGCGCGCGAGCGTGTCGGGCGAGCCGCCGGGCGGCAGCGGAACGATGATGCGGATCGGTCGCTCGGGAAACGCCTGCCCGCAGGCCGGGCCGGCCGCGAGCGCCAGCATGAAGACGATGAAACTGCGGAATCGCATCGCTCCTCCTCTCCAACCCGCAGCTTACAATGCCTGCCACCCAGGAGAGGAGGTTCACTGATGAAATCGATCGCCGCATCCGCGCTGTCCGCGACCGTTGCGCTGTGCTTTTCGGGCGCAGCGCCGGCTCAGGATTCCGCAGAAGGCAAGAAGCTCGTCGACGGCACCTGCAACACCTGCCACCCGCTCAGCGCGCGCGTGGGCTCGGGCTATACGCCCGAAGGCTGGCAGACGGTGCTGAGGATGATGATCAACCAGGGCGCACCGGTGCAGCCGGAGAACGTTCCGGTGATGCTCGGCTACCTGACCAAGACCTACCCGGAGCAGCAGAAGCCCGAGGGCAAGCTCATACCCGGCCCGGTGAAGGTCACCATGCAGCAATGGTCCGCGCCGACGCCCGGCTCGCGCCCGCACGATCCCCTCGCCGCCCGCGACGGCTCGCTCTGGTACACGGGCCAGATGGCCAACGTGCTCGGCCGCGTGAATCCCAGGACCGGCGAAGTGAAGGAATACAAGCTGAAGACGGCGCACTCCGGCCCGCACGGCCTCAAGGAGGACAAGCAAGGCAACATCTGGTACACGGGCAACACCGGCGAGCTCATCGGCAAGCTGAACCCGAAGACGGGCGAGGTCACCGAATACAAGATGCCGGATCCGGAAGCGAAGGATCCGCACACGCTGGTCTTCGATAAGAAGGGCATCCTGTGGTTCACGGTGCAGAACGCGAACCGCATCGGCCGCCTCGATCCCAGGACCGGCGACATCAAGCTGCTGACCCCTCCGACGGCGAAGTCCCGGCCCTACGGCATGGCGCTCGACTCGAAAGGCAACCTCTTCGTCGTGCAGTTCGGCGCGAACAGCATCGTGCGCGTCGACACCAGGACGATGGCGATGAAGGAGTACACGCTGCCGAACGAGAAGGCGCGGCCGCGCCGCGTCGCAGTCACGCCGGACGACATGGTCTGGTACACGGACTATGCAAGGGGCTACCTTGGCCGGCTCAATCCGAAGACCGGCGAGGTCAAGGAATGGCTCTCGCCCGCCGGCGAGAAATCCGCGCCCTACGGCATCTCGGCGATCCAGGGCGCGCTCTGGTACAGCGAGTCCGAGGCGAAGCCCACGACCGTGGTGCGCTTCGACCCGAAGACGCAGAAGTTCCAGAGCTGGCCGATCCCGGGCGGGGGCAACATCGTGCGCAACACGGACGTCACGCGCGAGGGCAACTTCGTGCTGGCCAACAGCCTCAACAACCAGGTCACGCTCGTCCGGATCGCGAAATAGTCAGGAGCGGGGCCGCACCCGCCGGAAGGCGGCGAAGAGCGCGAGGTCGTAGGCAGTCTTGAGCACGCCGCAGATGAGGAGCGGCGCGCTCAAGGCCCCTGCCGCGAGCATCGCCCCGGTGAGCGAAGGGCTGAGCGCCGAGGCCAGGCTGCGCGGCACCGCGGTGAAGCTCGCCGCCGCCGGGCGCTCCTGGGGCGTCACGACCGACATCACGTAGGCGCCGCGCGCCGGAACGTCCATCTGCGAGAGCGCGCTGCGCGCGAAAAGCAGCCCCAGCGCCAGCTCGAGCGACGGCGCGAGCGCGGCGCCGATGAGACACAGATTCGCCGGGATGTGCGTAAAGACCATCGTGTTGACGAGCCCGATGCGCCGCGCGAGCGGCGCCGCGGCGAGCTGCGAGCCCGCGCTGAGCAACCCGGTCCAGAAGAAGATGGCGCCCGCCGCGGCGAGCGAGAGGCCGAAGCGGTCGAAGAGCCAGAGGGCGAGCAGCGCGTTGATGGTGAAGCCGCCGGCGAACGAATCCACGCTGAAGAGCAACGCGAGCTTCCAGACAATGCCCCGGGAAGGGCCCAGCGGCGCGGTCGAGGCCTTTTCCGCCTGGGTTCTCGGGAAGTCGAGATACAGGAGCCAGACGGCCAGGCCGATCGCGCCGTACAGCAGGAACATCAGGCGCAGGGCCTCCAGCGCGCCGAGCGCGGTGCGCGCGGCGATCCATTCCGGCGCCGCGGCGGCGAGCGCGCCGATCGCCCCCAGCAGCGAGCCGATGAAGCTGTAGCGGGCGAAGACGCGCGTGCGCTCGTCGGCCGAGGACGCCGACGCGAGCGCCGTGTGCTCCAGCGGATAGAACACGCTCACGTCGCCGCTGCTCGGGTTCAGCGTGCCGACGAGCGCGATGATCGCGAGCGGCCAGAAGGAGGAGAACGCGGCAAAGGCGGCGCCGGTGGCGGCCATGAGCGCGGCCGCGGCGACGAGCAGGCCGCGCAGCGGATAACGATGTCCCCAGCGGCCCACGGCGAGCGTCGCGAGCGCGGAGCCGAAAAGCGTCGCGGTGCTGAGGAAGCCGACGTCGATCTGCCCGAGCCCGAGCGCGAGCAGGTACGCGGGCAGCAGGACCGACACGTAGCCGTCGGCGAACGCGCGCAGCGCCCGGGCGAGGAAGATGCGGCGAATCACTTTGCCTTGCCGTAGCGGAAGTCGTCGAACGCGGTGACGCTGTCGGCCTTGGTCCACAGGCCGACCGCCCCCGGACCGGCGATGTGGGCGTCGTCGAGCTCGATGTAGCGCGTGCCGTCGAGCCAGACCGAGATGCGCTGCCCCGCGAACTCGACGCGCAGCGCGTGCCAGGCGGCGGTGGCGACCGGCGCGTTCGCGTATTTCAGAGTGTTGCGCTTGCCGCCCGACGTGTAATAGAGAGAAACGTTGTTCTCCCGCGCGTTGGCGCGCGCCACGTAATAGTGCTCGCCGTCCTTCCAGCGCCAGACCACGCCGCCCGCCTGGTCCTGCGTTCCCGAGAGGGGCCGGAATTTCACTTCCACGAAGCCGTCGGCTACCGAGGCATCCGCGCGCACGCACCAGGGGAAGGTTCCCGAGCCCGACTGCCTGAGCACGTTGGGGGCGCTCGGCGCCGCGGGATCGGGCTCGACGCTCCAGCGCGGCGCGCCGCGGCCGGTCACGCCCTGGGTCCAGCCGGGCGGCAGCGCGTGCGCGGGGTCGGTGTCGAAGTTGAAGCTGCTGGCTGCGTCCATGCGCTCTCCTTCGCAGAGCTTGGACGCCGGGGCGTCTTGTCGCGGGGAGTCCGCTTCGTCCCCGAGGCGGCCATCTTATCCTAAACTCGCGCCTTCCCGAAAATCCCAGGAGAGCTTCGATGGCGGACCTCAAGATCCTCGGCGTGTGCGGCAGCCTGAGGAAGAGCTCGTACAACATGGCGGCGCTGCGCGCCTGCAGCGAGATGATGCCCGCCGGGACGGCGCTGAAGATCGCGCAGATCGGCGACCTGCCGATGTACAACCAGGACGTCTTCGATGCCGGCATCCCCGAGCCCGTGAAGCGCTTCGAGGCCGAGCTGCGCGCCGCCGACGGCGTGCTGATCGCGAGCCCGGAATACAACTTCTCGGTGCCGCCGCTGCTGAAGAACGCGATCGACTGGGTGTCGAAGCTGCCGAAGCAGCCCTGGCAGGACAAGCCGATCGCGATCGTCTCGGCGTCGCAGGGGCCGCTCGGCGGCGCGCGCGTTCAGTATGACCTGCGGCGCATCCTCGGCCAGCTCTGGGGCCACGTGCTGCCGCGCCCCGAGGTGTTCATCGGCCTCGCGCAGACCAAGTTCGACGCCCAGGGCAAGCTCACCGACGAGACCACGCGCAAGTTCCTCGCCGAGCTCCTCGCCGGGCTCAAGGCCTGGGTGGAGCGGATGAAGCCGAAGGCGTAGCGAGCGAGAAGTACAGGTCCGAGAGGTCCGGGCGCCGCGCGAGGCGCTCGGTCGTGTCCTCGAGCACGAGCCGGCCTTTCACCAGCACGTAGGCGCGCTCGGCGAAGGCGAGCGCGATGTCGAGCTTCTGCTCCACCATCAGGACGGTCAGGCCCGCCGCGCGCAGCTTGCCCAGCGCGGCGAGGATCTCGCTCACCACGAGCGGCGCGAGCCCGAGGAAGGGCTCGTCGAGCAGCAGCAGCCGCGGCGCGCTCATGAGCGCGCGCCCGATCGCCAGCATCTGCTGCTCGCCGCCCGAGAGCGTGCCCGCTGCCTGCGCGCGCCGCTCCTCCAGGCGCGGGAACAGGCCGTACACGAAGCCGTAGCGCTCGCGCAGCGCCTCGCGCCCGCCCTTGAGGCGCACCGCGCCCAATCGCAGGTTGTCCTCTACGCTGAAAGGCGCGAAGACGTGGCGCCCCTCGGGGACTAGCGCGATGCCGCGCGCGACGATCGCGTGGCTCGGCGTGCCGATGAGCTCCTTCCGCTCGAAAAAGAGGGAACCGGACCGCTTGGGGAGGGTACCGGTGATTGCGGCCAGGAGCGTCGATTTGCCGGCGCCGTTGGGTCCCAGCAATGCCACGGTCTCGCCTGCCTCGATGTGAAGGTCGACGGATTCGAGAACCGAAGCCGGGCCGTAGCCGGCGCTGAGGTTGCTAACGCGCAGCATGCTCGCCCAGGTACGCGTCGCGCACGGCAGGATCGTTGCGCACCGCGTCGGGAGCGCCGTCTGCGATCTTGCGGCCGAAGTTCAGCACCACCACGCGCTGGGCGAGCGGCAGCAGGAAGCGCATGTCGTGCTCGATGAGCAGCACGGCGATGCCGCGCGCCGCGATGCCGCGCACGATGCCCGCGAGGCGCTCGCACTCCGCGGGCGTAAGCCCGGCGGCCGGCTCGTCGAGCAGGATGAGACGCGGCTCGCCGGCGAGCGCGCGCGCGATCTCGAGGAGCCGCCCCTGCCCGAAGGACAGCGTGGCGACGTCCGCGGCGCGCGCCTCGGCAAGGCCGACGAAGTCGATCAGCGCCTCGGCCCGCTGCCGGCTTTCCTGTTCCTCTCTCCCGGCAGAAGCAGAAAAGACCCGCCAGGGACTCTTGCTGAAGCGCGTGTGCGCGCCGACGAGGATGTTGTCGAGCACCGGCATGCCGGCGAACGGCCGGTTGTGCTGGAAGGTGCGCAGCAGGCCGCGCGCCGCGATCGCGTGCGGCGGCATGCCCGTGATCGGCTCGCCGCGGAAGCGCACCGCGCCGCTCGTCGGCGCAAGCGCGCCGGCGATGATGCTGAAGGTAGTGGTCTTGCCGGCGCCGTTCGGCCCGATGACGCCGAGGATCTCGCCGTCGCGCAGCTCGAAGCCGAGCCCGTCCACGGCGGTCAGGCCGCCGAAGCGCTTGGTGAGGCCGCTTACCTCGAGAATCGGTCCCATAGCCCGATCAGGCCGCGCGGCTGCAGCAGGATCGCCGCCACCATGAGCACGCCGAACACGAGCGCGTGGTGGTGGCCGATCAGCGGCGACAGCCCGAACGGCAGGAGATAGAGGAGCACCGCGCCGAGGACGGCGCCGGCGTGGCGCCCGGCGCCGCCGATGATCACCATGAAGAGGAGCAGGAATGCGTTCTCCAGGCCGAAGATCGGCGGGTTCACGGTGTTGTCGACGAACGCGTATGCCATGCCGGCGACGCCCGCGAGCGCGCTCGTCAGCGCGAACGCCGCGACCTTGGTGCGCGCGACGTTCACTCCCATGGCCGCGGCCGCCTCGGGATTGTCGCGCACCGCGCGGCACGCGCGCCCGAACCAGGAATGGTCGAGCCGGCGCAGCAGCGCCGCGGTGCCGAGCACCAGTACGACGATCACCGCGGTATAGGGCCGGCCCGTGAGATCGAAGCCGGCGATTTTCGGCAGGTGGTAGTTCGCGAGCCCGCCGGTGCCGCCGGTGAGCGCGCCGCCCTCGTTAAGCACGACGATGAAGAGCTGGCCGAAGGCGAGCGTGGCAAGCGCGAGGTAGAAGCCTTCGAGGCGCGTCGCCGGGATCGCGACCGCCAGCGCGACCGCGGCGCAGACCAGGACGCCCGCAGGGACCGCCAGCGCGAGGGGCCACCCGGCCTTGACCACGAGGATCACGGCGCCGTACGCGCCCAGGCCGTAGAAGGCGAAGTGGGAGAACGTCACCTGCCCGGAAATCCCGAACAGGAAGTTGTAGCTCAGGGCGAGCGCGATCCAGAGCAGCAGCTTGCGATAGAGGTCGCCGTGGTACTCGCCAAGGAAGAACGGCGCCGCCGCCATGACGAGCGCGGCGCCGATCCAGAGCGCCAGGTTCTTCATGGCGCGCGCAGCAGGCCCTTGGGCCGCACCATGAGGAACAGCATCAGCAGCACGAGCGGCACGCCCTGCGCGTAGCCCGGCGGGATCGGCGCGTAGCGCACCGTGATCTCCTCGGCGAAGGCGAGCAGCATCCCGCCGAGCAGCGCGCCTTCCACGCGGCCGACGCCGCCGATGACGAGCGCGGTGAAACCCTGGATCGCGAGCGGCACGCCCATCAGGAAATGCGCCGAGAGGTTCGGCCCGGCGAGCAGCCCCGCGAGGCCCGCCACGGCGGCGCCTCCGGCAAAGGAAAGCGCGGTCACCCGGGAGAGGTTGATGCCCATCAGCGCGGCGGCGCGCCGGTCGAGCGCGACCGCCTCGAAGCACTTGCCCCACACCGTGCGCTCGAAGAAGAACCACGCCGCGCCGAACACCGCGAGCGTGACGCCGATCATCAGGAAGTTCTGGATCGAGCCGGCGAGCGGCCCGATCTCGAGGCGCCCGAAGCCGAGCGGGTACGGCACCTGGCGCGGGTCCGGGCCGAAGATCACCGAGACCGACTCGCGGAACACCACCAGCATGCCGAGGAGCGCGAGCACCGGCGCGAGGAGCGGCGCGCCCTTCTCCACCAGTGGGCGCACCGCGACGCGCTCGGTCGCCCAGCCGACGAGCAGCATGAAGCCGAGGACCGCGGCGGCGCCGAGCGGGTACGGCCAGCGCAGCGCGCCGAGCAGCACGTACCCGGCGAAGGCGCCGAGCATCGCCCACTCGCCGATGGCGAAGTTGATGATGCCGGTGGGCCGCAGGACCAGCAGGTATGCGAGCGCGATCAACCCGTAGATGCAGCCCGAGGCCGCCGCGCTGACGGCAAGCTCGAGGAAGTCCTGCAACGGGGCGCTTCGCTACTTCTGCCCGACGTGCACGACGCGGCCCTGCTTGTCGCCCTCGTACACCCGCACCACCATCCCGTTCGGGTCGAATCCGGTGCGCTTGCCCTCGGGGAAGCCGTACGCCATGCCCTTCGCGCCCATGATGCCGTGGAAGTCCCTGGTGGCCTGCATCGCGGCGCGGATCTTCTCCTTGTCGGTCGAGCCGGCGCGCCGGATGGCGTCGGCGACGAGGTGGATGCCGTCGTAGCCGTAGCCGTTCAGGTTGTAGGGCTCCTTGCCGTTCGCCTTCTTGTACGCTGCGACGAACTGCTTGATCTCGGGCTTGTCCGGGTCGTAGGCGTCCACGAAGGTGACGCCGTCCATGAGGCCCTGCGCGACGCTCATGTACACCGGCACCGAGAGGTTGTATGAGCCGAGCACCGGCACGTTGATCCCGAGCTGGCGGAAGGACTTGAGCATCAGCACGTTCTCGGCGGTCAGCACGCCGGCCGAGACGAGCGCCTGCGGCTTCGCCGCGCGCACCTTCTGCATCTGCGCGTCGGCCGACGTGGCGCCGCGCGGGATGAGCTCCTCGCTCGCCACCTCGATGCCGGCCTTCTCGAGCCCGATGCGGAAGAACTTCGCGAGCAGCTGGCCCAGGTCGGAGTTGTCGCTCACGAGCGCGACGCGCTTGTAGTTCTTCGCGCGGGCATAGGAAAGCAGCGTCGCGATCTGCGTCGAGCCGAGCGGCCCGGTCTGCCAGAAGTACGGGTTGTCGATCTGCGTGGTCAGGGTGTCGCCCGAGTTGGACGGCGTGAGCTGCGGCGTCTTCGTCGCCAGGGTCACGGTCTGCGCCTGCTGCGTCGCAGGAGTGAGCGACACGCTGAGGATGAACACCGCGCCGTCCTCGACGAGCTTGCGCGCCATGGTCGCGGAGACGTCGGGCTTGCCCTGGTCGTCCTCGATCTGCAGCTCGATCTTGCGCCCGAGCACGCCGCCCTTGGCGTTGATCTCGCTCGCGCCGAAGACGATGCCGTCGGTGACCGGCTCCGCGTACGGCTTCGCCGGGCCGACTTTGTCGGTGATGACGCCGATCTTGATGGCCTGCGCCTGCGCCGCGCCCATGAAGACGGCAATGGCAAGCGCGACGGCAAGTTTTCCTGTTCTGGTGTTCACGGTCCCCTCCCCGGTTGTTGAATCAAGTGAGCTGCGCGGTCTGCGCGCCTTCCAGCGCGTGCAGGAGCTCCCCCACCCGCCCGAGCTTCGAAGCATCCCCCTCGACGTCGCGGTGCGTGAAGCTCCGGCCCTCGACGACGAGCGCCGGAGCCTCCGGCGCGACGTCCTGCGCCGCGAGCGATGAGGCCTGCGCGCGCATCAGGTCGACGAACGACGGATGCCCCTGCGGCGCCTCGCCCACCACGACGGTCTTGTCCTTCGCGACCTCGTTCACCGGAAGGAAGCGCGCATGGATCACGCAGACCCGCGCCGTCCGCGCCGCCTCGGCAAAACCGTTCGCATCCGCGACGACCACCGGCACGGCGCCGATCTTCATCGCGCCGATCAGGGTGCCGAACCAGGCGGGCGATTCCGGCAGCAGCATGGCGACCCGCGCCCCGGGCCCGACGCCGAGCGCCTTCAGCATGTTGCCGGCGCGGTTCGCGAGCGCGGCGAGATCGTGGTACGAGTACGGCTTGCCGTTGAACTCGAACGCGCGCTTGCCGCCGAGGCTCGCCTCGACGTGTCGGTCGATGAAGCGCACCGCCGCGTTGCTCATTTCTCCACCACGCCGTAGCGCTCGAGCCAGATGCGGCGCACGTCCGTCTCCTGCACGCCCTTGTTGAAGACGTAGGCGGGCGACTTCACCGGCAGCGCCTGCTCCACCTTGATGCGCACGACCGCATTCACCGGGTACTGGCGCCCTTCGCGCACCCAGAGCTCGTTCGCCACCGAGTCGAACACCGCGCCCTCGCGATGGATCTCGCAGGTTCCCTTGAAGCGGTAGCCGCGGCGCAGGAACGGATCCACCATGTTCACCTCGATCGCCGGGTTCGCCTTGAGGTTGCGCATGGTCTGCGGGGACATGATGTCTGCGAAGGCGAGATGCTGGTCGTCCAGAACCTTGAGCGAGCCCTTGGGCGAGAGGTTCGGCTTGCCCTCCGGCGTGACGGTCGCGACGTAGCACAGCCGCAGCCCGGCCACCATGGCCTTCATGTCCTCCGTGAGCGCGGCCACGTCAGACGTCCAGCTTGAAGCTGCCGGCGGTGTCCTTGTGCGGGACGAACTTCTTGTTCACCTGCTTGATGTTCTCGCGCCCGCGCGGCTCTTCGAACAGCAGGCTGCGCTGCGCGGCGAGCAGCGGGAAGTCCTGCACCGTGAGGATGATCGCCTGCTCCTCGCCGTCGTTCACGTGCTGGTGATAGGTCCACGCCGGGCAGAGGAAGGTGTCGCCCTTCTCCCACTCGATCTTGGTCGGCTCGGCGTCGTCCTCGTCCTGCATTACGTCGAAGCCCTTGCCCTGCAGGATGTGGTAGATCGCGAACGAGGTGTGGCGGTGCGGCTTCAGGCCCTCGCCCGGGTTGAGGATGGTCATGCCGATGAGCGCGCCCGGCGCCGTGCCCATCATCTCCTCGGTGTCGTTGTGCACCAGAATTATGAAGCGGCGATCCGCCCCGGGAATCGGGTCGGAGGCGATGCTCTTCAGCTTGGCGAGGCAGTCCTTCCAGTTCCAGCGCGCCGGCCGGATCTTGGTGCGCACCGCTTTCGGATACCACTCGTCGTCGGGCAGCAGGCTCGTGCAGTCGAACTTCTCGCCGGCCTTGCGGACCTTGACCTTCTTTCCCTCCAGGATGCTGTCGACGTCCTTGATCAGCGCCACTACCCCTCCTCGTTTAGATAAGCCCCCGCTCCTCCATCCATCCTACACAAAGTTCGACCGCCTGCTTGAGCAGTTCCGGCTGGCCCTGGTAGTAGTGCGTCGCTCCCTTGACGACGCGGAACGTCTTGTCGCGGCTCGCGGCGGCGTCGTGGATGATGCGGGTGTGCGGCTGCGGCACCGCGTCATCCGCGGAATTCTCGATCGCGAGCAGCGGCACCGTGATCGCCTTCGCGCAGCGCGGGCCGTCGGCGTTGGAATCGTCGATCGACCACTGCGAGAGCCAGGCGCGCAGCGTCGAGAAGCGGCCGATTCCGACCGGCCCGGTGTTTGCGGTTTCCGGCTTGCCGAGATAGCACCAGCGCGGCTTGCGCTCGTTCGGGTCCACCGCCGGGTCCATGAAGCGCAGGTCCGCCATGGTCCTGTAGGTGACGAAGCCGCGCTCCAGCTCGTCGCTGTTGCGCTTCTTCAGCTTCTCGAGCGATTCCTTCACCCAGGCCGTGCGCCTCCTCATGCGCGCCAATTGTGCTTCGCGGAAGCGTTTCACGAAATCGGGGGAATACGGCGGCTGGTGCGGGCACGCGGGATCGTAGATGTCGAGCTCGAGGTCGCGGCGGTCCGGGTCGGCCTCGTCGGTCACGGACGGGTCGATCCACTCGGAGAGCATCCGCGCGCGCGAGAGGTGCGCCGCCTGGAAGATCATCGCGTCCGCGGCGATCAGGTTCTCGAGGTTCACCTCCTCGCCGGAAGGCGTCCGCGTGATCGTCGGCCGCTCCGCCTGGGACTGGTAGAAGAGCGAGAGCGAGCCGCCGCCGGACCAGCCGCAGAGCACGATCTTCTCGTAGCCCCATTTCTCCTTCGCGTGGCGCAGGTACGCGCCGAGGTCGAGGACGACCTTTTCCATGATGAGCGGCGTGTCGTTCTTCGCGAAGCGCGAGCCGGCGCAGAGCACGTGCACCCCGGCCTTCGCCATCGCCTGCGGCATCGGCAGCAGCTGCAGCGTGGACGAGGGATGCATGTAGACCGCGAGCGTCTTCGAGGCGCGCCCCTTGGGCACGAAGCGCACGCCCTCGCAGTTCACCGCGCCCTGCGTGCCGGCGAAGCCGTAGACCTCGGTGAATCTCGCCTGCTCGGGATACTGCACGTGCACCCATTCGGGTGCGATTTCGAAGCTCACTTCTTGTGGACCCAGTCCGCGTGGTGCGGCGCTTTCTTGGTCTTGGTCCATTCCTCGAGCATCGCCTCGCTCACCGAGGAGAGGTCCTGCTTCATCTTCTCCGTCATGCAGTCCACCGCGAGCTCGAGGCGATGGCCGTTCGGGTCGAAGAAGTAGATCGACTTGCAGATCGTGTGGTCCACCGGCCCGAGCACCTCGACGCCGTGCGACTCGATGCGCTTCTTGTAGCGCAGCAGCGTCGCCTCGTCCTCCACGCGCAGCGCGAGGTGCTGCACCCACAGCGGCGTGTTGGCGTCGCGCCCCATCGGCTTCTCCTCGGGCAGCTCGAAGAAGGCGACGCAGCTGCCATCGTCCATGCGGAAGAAGATGTGCATGTACGGGTGCTGCTCGCCGGTGCTCGGCACGCGGTCCTCCGACACCGCCATGGAGTACTCCAGGCCGAGGACCTTGGTGTAGAACTCGGCGGTCTGTTTCGCGTCCTTGCAGCGGTAGGCGACGTGGTGCAGCGATTTGATGTCCATATAATCATTATTTCCCACGGAGGAGCAATGGACAAGCGCGCGCACAAGGAACGCTACGACAACGGCCTCAAGACGCGGCGCGAGGTGCTCGGCGCCCCCTACGTCGACAAGGCCATGGCCGGCGTGGACGAGTTCAGCCAGGAGTTCGTCGAGCTGCTGAACACCTACTGCTGGAACGACATCTGGAACCGCCCCGGGCTGCCGCGCAAGATGCGCTCCATCCTCAACCTCGGCATGCTGTGCGCGCTCGGCAAGGAGCACGAGCTGAAGCTCCACATCCGCGGCTCGCTCAACAACGGCCTCACCAAGGACGAGATCAAGGAAGTGTTCCTGCAGGTCGCGATCTACTGCGGCGTGCCGGCGGCGGTGGTGGCGTTCCGCTGCGCGAAAGAGGTCTTTCAATCCGAGAAATAGCCTTCCTCGGGCTGGGCGTCATGGGCGCGCCCATGGCGAAGCACCTCGCGGCCGCCGGGTTCGCGGTGCGCAGTTTCGATGCAAAAGGCACGGGAAGCTGCGCCTCCGCGCGCGCGGCGGCGAAGGGCGCGGAGGTTCTGCTGACCATGCTTCCGGACGGCGAAGCCGTCCGCGATGCGGTGCTCGAGGCGCTGCCCGCCCTGCGCCGGGGCGCGATCGTGATCGACATGAGCTCGTCCGACCCGCTCGGCACGCAGGCGCTCGGCGCAGCCCTCGCGGCCGCGGGCATCGAAATGCTCGACGCGCCGGTCTCCGGCGCCGTGCTCGGCGCGCGCGAGGCGACGCTCGCGATCATGGTGGGCGGCGCGAAACCGGTCTTCGAGGAGTCCCTCCCGCTGCTGAAAGCCCTGGGAGACAAGATCTTCCACGTCGGCCCGCTCGGCGCCGGGCACGCGGTAAAGGCCCTGAACAACTACCTCGGCGCGGCGGGGACGCTCGCCGGCTTCGAGGCACTGCTCGTGGCTCGGGCATTCGGCCTGGAGGCGAAGCCGATGCTCGAGGCGATCAACGCGTCCACGGGCCGCAACAGCACCACGGAGAAGAAGATTGCGCGCGACATCCTCACGGGCGCCTATGCCTCGGGCTTCCGCCTCGCGCTCATGGCGAAGGATGTCGGCATCGCGTCGCGCCTCGCACGCAACCTGAAGCTGAACACGCCTTATCTTCGGAAAACGCTGCAGATGTGGCAGGCGGCGGAGAAAGCATTACCCGCGGCCGCGGACCACAGCGAGATCTACAAGTACCAGGCGACGCTGGCTACGCCGCCTTCCTCACGGAAAGCTGCTCCATCTCGCGCCGCGCCCGCACGGCGGTCGACTTCTCGTCCACGGCGACGTCGCTCCACCTGAGCGGCTGGCCGGCGGCAACCGGGCGCAGCAGCTTCCAGTGGTGCGCCAGCCCGAGGGGCAGGCAGCCTTCCTTCAGCGATGCCGCCGCCGGCATGAGCCGCCCGACGACGGTGTAGCCGCCCTCGCCGTCGAGGAGCTCGCCCGGCTTCAGGTCCTTCTTCGCCACCGCAACGGCGTCGGCGCGCCAGCCCGTCGCGCAGCCGGTCGGCTCGCCGCGCAGGCCGACCGAGGCGACCGAGATGCCGGCCTCGAGGCCGATCAGGTGCCAGCGCTTGTACATGCAGGCGTAGCGCCCGCTTGGATCGG
>Ga0070741_10013187_pt1 | contig 14684 bp, 13 predicted proteins | sample Coa_R1_4_FD_66440 | JGI IMG/M metagenome (GOLD analysis project Ga0070741, IMG submission 66440) | Surface soil microbial communities from Centralia Pennsylvania, which are recovering from an underground coalmine fire - Coalmine... | ecosystem: Environmental > Terrestrial > Soil > Unclassified ...
TGGCGCTCGACGAGGGCCAGCAGGTGATCTCGCTGCTCGTTGCCGAGGATGAGGCGCAATCGGTGCTCACCGCCACCGAGAACGGCTACGGCAAGCGCACCCCGATCGTCGAATACACGCGTCACGGCCGTGGCACCAAGGGCATGATCGCGATCCAGCAATCGGAGCGCAACGGCCAGGTCGTTGCCGCCGCGCTGGTGCGGCCGGAGGACGAAGTGATGCTGATCTCCAATCGTGGCGTGCTGATTCGCACACCGGTGAAGGCGATCCGCGAAATGGGCCGCTCGACGCAAGGAGTCACGCTCATCAACCTGGGCGAGGGCGAGAAGCTCGCCGGCCTGGAGCGCGTGGTCGAGACGGAATCCGAAGAAGAGGGCGGAGAGGCTCCAGGCACGCCGACGCTGCAATGACCCGGGTCTACAACTTCAGCGCGGGGCCCGCCGCGCTGCCGCAGGCGGTGCTCGAGCGCGCGCGCGACGAGCTCCTGGACTGGCACGGCGCGGGCATGTCGGTCATGGAGATGAGCCATCGCAGCAAGGAGTTCATCGCCATCGCGGAGGATGCCGAGCGACGTCTGCGCGGCCTGCTCGCGATTCCCGACCGGTACAAGGTGCTGTTCCTGCAGGGTGGGGCACTGGCGCAGAACGCGTTCGTCCCGCTCAACCTGCTGGGCGATCATCGGCGCGCGGATTACGTCGATACCGGATCATGGTCGAAAAAATCCATCGAGGAAGCGCGCAAGTACTGTGACGTGCACATTGCCGCGTCCTCGGCCGATGCCCGATATACCTATGTTCCGCCACAGTCGTCGTGGCAGATCGCGGACGATTCGGCGTACGTGCACCTGTGCACCAACGAGACCATCGGCGGTGTCGAGTATCAATGGCAGCCCGAGCCCGGCGCAGTACCGATCGTGGCGGACATGTCCTCGCACATCCTGTCGCGGCCCGTCGACATCTCCCGCTACGGGCTGATCTACGCCGGGGCGCAAAAGAACATCGGGCCGGCGGGGCTCACCGTCGTCATCGTGCGCGAGGACCTGATCGGACGCGCCCGCGCCGACACGCCGGCGGTGTTCGATTACGCGGTGCAGCTCAAGCACGATTCCATGTTCAACACCCCCGCGACGTTCGCGATCTATCTCGCCGGGCTCGTGTTCGAATGGCTCGAGGCGCAGGGCGGCCTCGCGGGCATCGAAAAGGTCAACATCGCCAAGGCGAAGCTGCTCTACGACGAGATCGATCGCGGCGGCTTCTATCGCAACGACGTGCGGCCGCAGGATCGCTCGCGCATGAACGTGACGTTCTTCCTGCCGGACGCTGCGCTGGATGGCCCGTTCCTCGCAGGCGCCAAGGAGCGCGGCCTCGCGCAGCTCAAGGGTCATCGCTCGGTGGGCGGGATGCGGGCTTCGATCTACAATGCCATGCCCCTTGCCGGCGTGCAGCTCCTCGCCGACTACATGCGCGAGTTCGCCGCGCGTCGCGCCTGATCCGCGGGCACCGCCCTTCCCCGAACGTGAGCGCTGATCAACCGCCGTCCGCTGCGCGCGATGCCACCGTTCCCGGCGAGAGCAGCGTCGATGCGCTCGCGCAGCATCGCGCGGCCATCGATGCGCTCGATCGCGAGATCCTGGAGCGTCTCAATGCGCGGGCGGCGCACGCGAAGGCGATCGGCGCGTTGAAAGCCGGCGCGCTCGCCTATCGGCCGGAGCGCGAAGCGCAGGTGCTGTCGCGGCTGTTGCAGGAGAACCGCGGCCCGCTGACCGCGGAGGCCGTCGCGGTGATCTTCCGCCAGGTGATGTCGGCGTGCCTTGCCCTCGAGCAGCCGCTGCGCATCGCTTATCTGGGCCCGCCGGGAACGTATTCGCACGATGCGGTGGCGAAGCACTTCGGCGCGCTCGTGTCCGCCGAGCCGTGCGGCACGATCGACGAAGTGTTTCGCGCCGCAGAGAGCGGGCAGGCCGATTACGCCGTGGTGCCGGTCGAGAATTCGACCGAAGGGGTGGTCGGCCGCACGCTCGATCTCATGTGCCAGACGCTGCTCACGATCTGCGGCGAAGTGCGCCTGCGGGTGCGCCAGAACCTGCTTTCCAACGCGGCATCGGTGGGCGAGGTGACGCGCGTCTATTCGCACGCTCAGTCGCTCGCGCAATGCGTGCAATGGCTGGCGACCCACGTGCCATCGGCACAGCGCATCGCCGTCGCAAGCAACGCCGAGGCCGCGCGCCTTGCCGCCGCCGAAGCCGGCGCTGCCGCCATCGCCGGCGAGAATGCCGCCGCGATCTATGGCCTGTCCGTCCTTGCGCGCAACATCGAGGACGAGCCGAACAATACGACCCGGTTCTGGGTGCTGGGACGCCAGCAGGTGCCACGCTCGGGGCGCGACGAAACCTCGCTGGTGATGTCGGCGCCCAATCGTCCCGGCGCCGTGCACGCGCTGCTCGAGCCCTTCGCGAGGCACGGCGTGTCGATGTCGCGCCTGGAATCCAGGCCCGCGCGCACCGGGCTGTGGGAATACCTTTTCTTCGTGGATCTCGAGGGCCACGCGAGCGATCCCGGCGTTGCGAAAGCACTTGAAGAGCTGCGCACCAAGGCGCCTTTTCTCAAGCTATTGGGCTCGTATCCTTCCGCGGTTTATTGAAAGCGATTTCTGATCATGAACGCACCCGAGCCTCCCGCTCACATCGCCAACCCGGCGGCCCTTGCGCCGGAGCACGTGCGCCGCATCGCCCCCTACCAGCCCGGCAAGCCTATCGCGGAAGTCGCGCGCGAGCTCGGGCTCGAGGAAGCGATGATCGTGAAGCTCGCCTCGAACGAGAACCCGCGCGGCCCCAGCCCCGCCGTGCGCGCGGCGATCGCGGCGGCGACCGAGGAGCTGTGCCGCTATCCGGACAGCAACGGTTACGATCTCAAGAAGGCCCTGTCGACGCGCTATGGCGTCGCCCCCGAGCAGATCGTGCTGGGCAATGGCTCCAACGACGTGCTCGAGCTCGTGACGCAAGCCTTCCTGCTGCCCGGGCAGCGCACCGTTTATTCGCGCCATGCCTTCGTGGTGTATCCGCTCGCAACGCAAGCGCGTGGCGGCATTGGCGTCGAGGTGCCCCCGGCAGCGGACCTGGGGCACGACCTGCCGGCGATGCTCGCTGCGATCACGGCGGACACGCGCATCGTGTTCATCGCCAATCCGAACAACCCGACCGGCACATGGCTCGACCCCGACGCCATTGCCGCGTTCCTGCAGCGCGTGCCGCCGGAAGTCATCGTCGTGCTCGACGAAGCGTACAACGAATATCTGGAACCCGAGCAGTACGCGCCGAGCGTCGCCTGGGTCGAGCGTCATCCCAACCTGATCGTGTCGCGCACGTTCTCGAAAGCGTACGGCCTCGCTGCGCTGCGCGTCGGGTACGGTCTCATGCATCCTGCGCTCGCGGACATGCTCAATCGCGTGCGCCAGCCGTTCAACGTGAACAGCCTCGCCCAGGCGGCGGCCGTCGCCGCGCTGGACGACATGCAGTACGTCGACGAAAGCCGGGACATCAACCGAAGCGGCATGCGCGAGATCGAGCGCGCGCTGCAGGCGATGGGCGTTGCGTACACGCGGTCGTACGCGAACTTCCTGCTGATCGATGTCGGCGACGGCGCGCGCGTCAATCGACGGCTGCTCGAGCAAGGTGTCATCGTGCGACCGGTCGCCAATTACGCGCTGCCACGCCACCTGCGGGTGACGATCGGCCTGCCGCACGAGAACGCGCGCTTCGTGCAGGCGCTCGAGCGCGCGCTGCACGACTGACCCGGCAGGCGCGATCCGATGGCGTCGTCGAAGCGGGTCGGCAAGCTGGTGGTCGTCGGCGTCGGATTGATCGGCGGGTCGTTCGCGCTGGCGCTCAGGGCCGCGGGTGCGGTGGGCGAGGTGGTTGGCATCGGGCGCACCCGATCCAATCTCGATGACGCCCGGCAGCGCGGCATGGTCGATCGCGCGTGCACGCTCGACTCCGACTGGCTCGAGGAATTGCGCGAGGCCGATTTCGTGCTGTTCGCGACGCCGGTCGCGCAATTGCCCGATCTTTTCGCGGCCTGCGCGCGGTGCATCGGTCCCACGACGGTGCTGTCGGATGCGGGCAGCACGAAGCAGGACGTGATCGCGGCGGCGCGTTCGCGCCTTGGCTCGACCCTGCCGCAATTCGTCCCCGCGCATCCCATCGCGGGCACCGAGCACACCGGCGCGAAGGCCGCGTTCGCAACGCTCTTTCGCGAGCGCAACGTCGTGCTGACGCCCACTGCCGAGACCGACCGCGAGGCCGTGCGCCAGGTGCGGGAGCTGTGGGAGCTCACCGGCGCGACCGTGCGCGAGCTCGACCCCGCGCAGCACGATCGCGTGTTCGCCGCCGTGAGTCACCTCCCGCACGTGCTGGCGTTCGCGCTCGTGGACGAGCTCGCGCGCCGGCCCGATGCGCAGGCCTTCTTCGCCTATGCGGCGAGCGGGTTTCGCGATTTCACGCGGATTGCGGCGAGCTCGCCCGAGATGTGGCGCGACATCGCGCTCGCCAATCGTGAGGCGCTTCTTGCCGAGCTCGCCACGTTCCGCAGTGAGCTCGACGCCATCGCGCGACTGATCGAGGCGGGCGATGGCGCGGCGCTGCATGCCATCTTCAGCCGCGGGAGCGCGGCGCGACGCGCCTGGGGCGAATCACGCCGCAGCGATGTCCCGGACGACGGTCCACGCGAGCCGTGATGATTCCGTGCACGGCCTTCGCATGATGCGCTCCGGCACGACCGCGAGCCTCGTGGTGCCCGCAGCAAAGCAGGCGTGCGGCACGATCGTACTGCCCGGCTCGAAAAGCATCTCCAATCGCACGCTTCTTCTGGCGGCGCTCGCGGAAGGCACGACCACACTGCATGGCCTGCTCGATGCCGACGATGTCGAGCGCATGCGCGAGGCGTTGACCGCGCTCGGGGTGACGCTGCGGCGCGAGCGCGGCACCACGTGGAAGGTGACGGGCGTCGCCGGCGAGGTTCCCGTCAAGCGCGCGGAGCTCTTCCTCGGCAATGCGGGCACCGGCTTTCGTCCGCTCACCGCCGTGCTTGCCATGAGTGGCGGCGACTACGAATTGCGCGGCGTTCCGCGCATGCACGAGCGGCCCATCGGCGATCTCGTCGACGCGTTGCGTCATCTCGGCGCGAATGTGCGGTATGTCGGCACCGACGGATTTCCGCCGCTCGCCATCGCGCCGGCAATCCAGCAGTACCCGCAACGTGTGCCGATTCGCGGCAACGTATCGAGCCAGTTCCTCTCGGCGCTGCTGATGGCGCTGCCGCTCGTGACCTCGCGCGCGGGTCACGACATCGCGATCGAGGTCGTGGGCGAGCTCATCTCCAGGCCATACGTGGCGATCACCACCAGGCTCATGCGCCGGTTCGGCGTCGAGGTGCGCGCGACGCGGACGGGATTCGTGGTGCCGGCGCACGCGCGCTATCGCAGCCCGGGCGAGTTGCACGTCGAAGGCGATGCATCGGGTGCGTCCTACTTCCTTGCCGCGGGGGTGATCGGCGGGGGTCCGGTGCGCGTGGAGGGCGTCGACCGCGAGTCGATCCAGGGCGATGTGGCCTTTGCCGACGTGTTGCAGGCCATGGGCGGCGACATGCGCTCCGGCAGCGGCTTTCTCGAGGCGCGCGCCGGGCAAGGCTTGCACGGACGCACGATCGATTGCATCGCCATTCCCGACGCCGCGATGACCCTCGCCATGGTCGCGCTGTTCGCGCACGGCGATACCACCTTGCGCAACATCGGGAGCTGGCGGGTGAAGGAGACCGATCGCATCGCTGCGATGGCAACGGAGCTTGCGAAGCTCGGCGCGAGCGTGCAAGCGGGTGCCGATTTCCTGCGCATCGAGCCGCCGGTGGCATTGCGGCCGGCAACGATCGACACGTACGACGACCACCGCATGGCGATGTGCTTCGCCCTCGCGTGTCTCGGCGGCGTCGAGGTCCGCATCAATGATCCGCAATGCGTGGCCAAGACTTACCCGACGTTCTTCGACGAGTTTCGGAAGATCCTGGCGTGAGCGTGCCCGTCATCGCCATCGATGGACCGGCGGCGTCCGGCAAGGGCACGGTGGCTGCCGGGGTCGCGGCCGGCCTGGGATTTCACCTGCTTGACAGCGGCGCGCTGTACCGGCTGGTCGCCTGCAAGGCGCTGGAGAGGGGGGCCGACCTGGACGATCCGCTCGCCATCGCGGAGATTGCCGGCACGCTCGACGTACGCTTCATCCAGGGCCGGATCCTGCTCGAAGGCATCGACGTCACCGATGCCATCCGCGAGGAGAGCGTCGGCGTGGGAGCGTCCCGAGTAGCGATCCATGCGCCCGTGCGCGCGGCGCTCCTCGATCGCCAGCGTGCGTTTCGAACCCCTCCGGGCCTCGTCGCCGACGGCCGCGACATGGGCACGGTGGTGTTCCCGGACGCCGTCCTAAAGGTGTTTATCACCGCAAGCCCCGAGGAACGCGCCAGCCGCAGGTATAAGCAGTTGATCGAAAAAGGAAACCGCGTTACACTGGACAGTCTTTTGCGCGAGATTCGGGAACGCGACGCGCGGGATGTCGCGCGCAGCGCGGCCCCTCTGAAACCCGCCGCGGATGCGCACATCCTGGACACGACGACGCTCTCCATCGGCGAAGCCGTGTCCTTCGTGCTCGAGAAGTACCAGCAGCTGTTAATTCGTGATCGGGGGCTTTAGCCGGCGTCCGAGCACGGAATCGTCAACCAACCCGTCGCGCGAGAAACAGGGTTCTCGCCGCGCCGGCTTAAACGTAAGAAGGAACCCAACCCGTATGGCTACCGCCATTCAGCAACAGAGCAACCCCCAGGGCGCGGGCACGCCGCCCGGCATGGAAGATTTCGCGAAGCTGTTCGAAGAATCGCTCTCGCGCCAGGAGATGCGCCAGGGCGAGCTCATCACCGCCGAGGTGGTGCGCGTCGATTACAACGTCGTTGTCGTCAACGCGGGACTCAAGTCGGAAAGCTTCATTCCGATCGAGGAATTCAAGAACGACAAGGGCGAAGTGGAGGTGAAGCCCGGCGACTTTGTCGTCGTGGCGATCGAGAGCCTGGAAGACGGCTACGGCGAGACGCGCCTGTCGCGCGACAAGGCCAAGCGCCTGAAAGCCTGGCACGACCTCGAGCAGGCGATGGGAGAGGGCACGGTCGTGACCGGCACCGTAACCGGCAAGGTCAAGGGTGGCCTCACGGTCATGGTCAACGGCATCCGCGCCTTCCTGCCCGGATCGCTGGTCGACATCCGTCCGGTCAAGGACACGGGTCCGTACGAAGGCAAGACCCTCGAGTTCAAGGTCATCAAGCTCGATCGCAAGCGCAACAACGTGGTGGTGTCGCGGCGCGCGGTGCTCGAAGCCTCGCTCGGTGAAGAGCGCGAGAAGCTCCTCTCCACGCTGCAGGAAGGCGCGACGGTGAAGGGTGTCGTGAAGAACATCACCGACTACGGCGCGTTCGTCGATCTCGGTGGCATCGATGGCCTGCTCCACATCACCGACCTCGCCTGGCGACGCGTGAAGCATCCGTCGGAAGTGCTGTCGGTGGGCGACGAAGTCACCGCCAAGATCCTCAAGTTCGACCAGGAGAAGAACCGCGTGTCGCTGGGCATGAAGCAGCTCGGCGAGGATCCGTGGGTCGGCCTTTCGCGCCGCTATCCGCAGGGCACGCGTCTTTTCGGCAAGGTCACCAACATCACCGACTACGGCGCGTTCGTCGAGATCGAGTCGGGGATCGAGGGCCTGGTGCACGTCTCGGAGATGGACTGGACCAACAAGAACATCCATCCGACCAAGGTGGTGCAGCTCGGCGACGAGGTCGAGGTGATGATCCTGGAAATCGACGAGGACCGCCGCCGCATCTCGCTCGGCATGAAGCAATGCATGTCGAACCCGTGGGACGACTTCGCGATGAACCACAAGAAGGGCGATCGCGTGAAGGGCACGATCAAGTCGATCACCGACTTCGGCGTGTTCGTCGGGCTGCCCGGCGGTATCGACGGCCTCGTGCATCTTTCCGACCTGTCGTGGACGCTTCCCGGCGAAGCCGCCGTTCGCGACTACAAGAAGGGCCAGGAAGTCGAAGCGGTCGTGCTCGCAATCGACGTCGAGCGCGAGCGCATCTCGCTCGGCATCAAGCAGCTCGACGGCGATCCATTCAGCAACTTCGTCGCGGTGCACGACAAGGGCAGCGTGGTGTCGGGCAACGTCAAGTCGCTCGATGCCAAGGGCGCGGTCATCACGCTCGACGGCGACGTGGAGGGTTACCTCCGCGCCTCCGAAGTCGCACGCGATCGCGTGGAGGACATCCGCACGCACTTGAAGGAAGGCGACAAGGTCGAGGCGATGATCATCAACATCGATCGCAAGAACCGCTCGATCAACTTGTCGATCAAGGCCAAGGACAACGCCGAGGAAGCCGAGGCGATCCAGTCCGCCAAGGCCGACAACGCCGGTGCGACGACGGGCACCACCAACCTCGGTGCGCTGCTGCGCGCGAAGATGGACAACAAGACGAACGAGTGACCGGACCCGTGATGACCAAATCGGAGCTGATCGACCGCCTTGCGGCGCAGTTCCCGCAACTCGTAGCCAAGGATGCTGAACTCGCAGTCAAGATGATCCTCGACGCCATGGCCGAAAGCCTGGCGAAGGGGGAGCGCATCGAGATCCGCGGGTTCGGCAGCTTCGGTTTGAACTACCGGCCGCCGCGCACGGGACGCAATCCCAAGTCGGGCGAGAAGGTGCAGGTGCCGCAGAAGCACGTGCCCCACTTCAAGGCCGGCAAGGAGCTGCGCGAGCGGGTCGACTTCAAGAAAACGGCTTAGGCAATGCCAATCGCGGGCGGTGCGTCGTCGTGGAGAGTCCCTCTCCCGGCGATGTTCACCGCCCCTCTTTTATCTGCACCACGGGATCGCTGAATGCGCGTCGTACGCTGGATCTTCGGGATCGCGCTGTTCGTGGCGCTGTTCTTCCTGGCCCTCCAGAACATGTCCACCGTCGAGCTCCGCTTCTACGGCTGGGAATGGCAGGGACCACTCATCTTCGTGGTGCTCGTCGCGTTTGCCCTCGGCGTCGCGGCGGGACTCCTCACCGGCGCGATGCGCACCGCGCGTCTCAGACGCCAGCTCTCGAAGCTGCGGCGCGACACCCCCCGCTTCACGCCCGCGTCCGCGCCCACCGACGGCTTGCGTGGCGCGGCCCCGGGCACGGTCGTTCCACCGGGTCCGTACGGACCGAAGCAGCGTCCCATCGACGGGGCGTGATGGGCGATTTCGAGCTATGGTGGCTGCTTCCGATCCCGGTGCTGTTCTTCGCCATGGGTTGGATCGCCGCACGCATCGACATCAAGCATCTGCTGCGCGAATCGCGTGCGCTGCCGCTCACCTATTTCCGCGGCCTCAATTTCCTGCTCAACGAGCAGCCCGACAAGGCCATCGAATCGTTCATCGAAGTGGTGAAGGTCGATCCGCAGACCATCGATCTGCACTTCGCGCTCGGCAGCCTCTTTCGCCGCCAGGGTGAGATCGACCGCGCCATCCGCATGCACCAGAACCTGCTCGATCGACCCGATCTCGCGGCCGACAAGCGCGAGGCGACCATTTTCGAGCTCGCGCAGGATTTCCATCGTGCCGGATTGCTCGATCGCGCCGAGGAGCTTTTCACCAGGCTCGAAGGCACCCAGTTCGAGCATGCGTCGCTGGGCTTCCTGCTCTCGATCTACGAGCAGGAGAAGGACTGGACCAAGGCGATCAGCGCAACCCGGCGCATGGAAGCCCTCGCCAAGCAGCCGTATTACAAGGAGATCGCGCATTACCAATGCGAGCTCGCGCAGGGCGCGCTGCTCAAGTCCGAATTCAGCCAGGCGCGCCGGTACATCGAGCTTGCACTCAACGAATACCGCGCCTGCGCCCGGGCCACGATGCTGCTCGGCGATCTCGAGGCGCAGCAGGGCAATCTCGAGGCCGCGATCGAAGCATGGCAGCGCATCGAGTCGCAGAATCCGGCGTTCCTGTCGCTCGTCGCCGATCGGCTGGCGGATGCGTACCGCAAGACCTCGAATACCGCGCAGGCGCTGCGGGTGATCAAGGCCTACCATGCGCAATATCCGTCGCTGGATATCCTGAACACCGCATTCAACCTGACGCTCGCGGAGGAGGGCCCGCAGGCCGCGAGCGAGCTCATCAAGGAGGAGCTCGCACGCAATCCGACGCTGCTCGGGCTTGATCGGCTGCTCGAAGCGCAGCTCGCCTCCGCGCCGCCGGATCGGCGCCACGATCTCGAGCTCGTGAAGCAGCTCGTCGCGCAGCACATCAAGCGGCTCGGCATGTACAAATGCGACCACTGCGGCTTTCGCGCACGTCAGTACTACTGGCGCTGTCCCGGCTGCGGAAAATGGGAGACCTATTCGCCACGCCGGACGGAGATTCCCGATGGCTATCAGTGATCAGCAGCCAGCTGTCAGCTTTCGACAACCGCCGACCCGATGCAGGAGCGAACCGCGATGACGACACAGGCACCCGACCCGCGCGTCATCGTCGCGCTCGATTTCGCCAATCCGATGCACGCGCTCGCGCTCGCCGATCGGCTCGATCCGAGGCAGTGCGCGCTCAAGGTCGGCAAGGAGATGTTCGTGGTCGCGGGGCCCGAGCCCGTGCGCTGGATGGTCGAGCGCGGGTTTCGGGTATTCCTCGATCTCAAGTTCCACGACATTCCGAACACGTGCGCGCAGGCGTGCGCGGCGGCGACGAGACTCGGTGTGTGGATGCTCAACGTGCATGCGTCCGGAGGCAGCGCGATGCTGCGCGCCGCTCGCGACGCCGTGGATCGCACCGCGCGCGAGCAGCACCGTGCCGCGCCGCTGCTCATCGCCGTGACCGTGCTCACGAGTCTCCTCGACGCCGATCTCGCCGAGCTGCGCATGCCGGCCGACGCTGCGAGCCAGGCGCTGCACCTCGCACGTCTCACGGCGCAGGCGGGACTCGACGGCGTCGTGTGCTCGGCGCTCGAGGCGCCGGCGTTGCGCGCCGCGCTTCCTGCTCCGTTCAAGCTGGTCACGCCGGGCATTCGTCCGGCCGGTAGTGCCACCGATGACCAGGCGCGCATCATCACGCCGGAGCGCGCGATCGCCAACGGCGCGGATTATCTTGTGATCGGCCGTCCGATCACCCAGGCCGCGGATCCGCTCGCGGCGCTCGCACAGATCAACACCACCCTGGGAGTCCTCGCTTGAAGATCACGATGATCGGGACCGGTTATGTCGGTCTCGTCACCGGCACCTGCCTCGCCGAAGTCGGCAACGACGTGCTGTGTCTCGACGTCGATGCGCGCAAGATCGATACCCTCAATGCCGGCGGCGTGCCGATCCACGAGCCCGGCCTCGAGCCCATGATCCAGCGCAACCACGAGGCCGGCCGCCTGCGTTTCACGACCGACGTGGATGCCGCCGTCGCGCACGGCACGCTGCAGTTCATCGCGGTCGGCACGCCACCGGACGAGGACGGTTCGGCCGACATGCAATACGTGCTTGCAGCCGCCCGCAATATCGGCACGCGCATGAACGAGTACAAGATCGTGGTCGACAAGTCCACGGTTCCGGTCGGCACCGCCGATCGCGTGCGCGAGACCATCGCCGGCGCATTGCGCGAGCGCAAGCTCGACCTGCCGTTCGCCGTCGTTTCCAATCCGGAATTCCTGAAGGAAGGCGCGGCGGTCGAGGACTTCATGAAGCCCGATCGCGTGGTGATCGGGGCCGACGACGAGCGTGCGATCGCGACGATGCGGGCGGTGTACGCGCCCTTCCAGCGCAATCACGAGCGCCTCCTGGTGATGGATGTGCGGTCGGCCGAGCTCACCAAGTACGCTGCGAACGCGATGCTCGCGACGCGCATCTCGTTCATGAACGAGCTTGCCAATCTCGCCGACGAGCTCGGTGCGGACATCGAGCACGTCCGCCAGGGCATCGGCTCCGATCCGCGCATCGGCTATCACTTCCTCTACCCGGGTGCGGGCTATGGCGGGTCCTGCTTTCCGAAGGACGTGAAGGCGCTGCAGGCCACCGCGCGTCAATACCGGCGGCCGCTCGCCGTGCTCGAGGCGGTCGAGCGCGCGAACGAAGCGCAGAAGATGCGCCTGGTCGAGAAGATCGAGGCGCGGCTGGGATCCCATTTCTCCGGCCGCACGTTCGCGCTGTGGGGCCTCGCCTTCAAGCCCAACACCGACGACATGCGCGAAGCGCCGTCGCGCACGATCATCGCCGAGCTTACGCGCCGCGGTGCGCGCATCAACGCCTACGATCCGGTCGCGATGGGCGAGGCGAAGCGCATCTTCGCCGATCGCGATGACGTGACGTTTGCGAACAGCCCGATGCACGCATTGCACGGCGCCGATGCGCTCGTCGTGGTGACCGAATGGAAGGAGTTCCGCAGCCCTGATTTCGAGGAGATGCGCCGCACGTTGCGGCAACCCCTGCTGTTCGACGGCCGCAATCTGTACGATCCGCAGCTCGTGCGCGCGGCAGGCCTCGAGTACTTCGCCATCGGTCGCCGATAGCATGCAAGTCTCCGCCGTCCGCTTCTCGCAATGGGCCGAGCGCGTAGCTGCGACGCGCGTGCTGATCGCGGGCGATGTGATGCTCGACCGCTACTGGTTCGGCGAGGTCGAGCGCATCTCGCCCGAAGCGCCGGTGCCGGTGGTGAAGATCGCACGCAGCGAAGAGCGCGCCGGTGGCGCGGGCAATGTCGCCCGGAATGCGACGGCGCTCGGGGCGAAATCGACGTTGCTGTCGGTGACCGGCAATGATGAAGCCGGAAGGACGCTCGAGGGCCTGCTGGCCGACTATGGCGTGCAGACCTCGTTCCATCACGACCCCACCATCGCCACGACGGTGAAGCTGCGCGTCGTCGGGCGACAGCAGCAATTGCTGCGCATCGATTTCGAGACGCCTCCCTCGCACGAGATCCTGAACGCGAAGCTCGCCGATTACGATCAGCTCCTGGCCAATTGCGACATCGTCGTGCTGTCGGATTACGGCAAGGGTGGCCTCACTCACATCGCGGACATGATCGAGCGCGCGCGGCGCGCCGGCAAGCGCGTGCTGGTCGATCCCAAGGGCGACGACTGGGCGCGCTATCGCGGCGCCACGCTCGTCACGCCCAATCGCGCCGAGTTTCGCGAGGTGGCGGGTCGCTGGCGCGACGAAGCCGACATGGCGCGGCGCGCGCAACAGCTGCGCAGCGAGCTCGCGATCGAAGCGCTGCTCGTCACGCGCTCGGAGGAAGGCATGTCGCTCTTCACCGCCCAAGGCGCGCAGAACTTCCCCGCCGTTGCGCGCGAGGTCTATGACGTTTCCGGCGCCGGCGACACGGTGATCGCAACGTTGGGTGTGTTGCTGGGGGCGGGCGCTCCCCTCCCGGTCGCCGTGCAGCTTGCCAATCAGGCCGCGGGGATCGTGGTCGGCAAGCTCGGCACCGCCGTGGTCACGCCCGACGAGCTGGGCTGATGGCCAAGGCGAAGACGGTCTACAGCTGCACCGAGTGCGGCGGACAAAGCGCGAAGTGGCAGGGTCAATGTCCGCATTGCGGCACCTGGAACACCCTCGTCGAGACCGTCAGCGCGCCGGCCCCCTCGCGCTTCCAGGCCGTGAGCGGCAAGTCGAGCGCGGTGCGGGCGCTGGGCTCGGTCGATGCGCGTGATTCGCCGCGCTTCGCGACCGGCATCGAGGAATTCGATCGCGTGCTCGGAGGCGGCCTCGTGCCCGGCGGCGTGATCCTGCTCGGCGGCGATCCGGGCATCGGCAAGTCCACCTTGCTGCTGCAGGCGATGGCGGCGATCGGCGCGGCGCGCAAGGCGCTCTACGTCACCGGCGAAGAGTCGGCGGAGCAGGTCGCGTTGCGCGCGCAACGTCTTGGCCTCGTGAACGCGCCGGTGTCGCTGCTGGCCGAGGTGCAGCTCGAATCGATCGTCGCGACCATCACTGCCGAAGCGCCGGAGGTCGTGGTCATCGATTCCATTCAGACCGCGTATACCGAGATGCTCACCTCCGCACCCGGCAGCGTTGCGCAGGTGCGCGAATGCGCCGCGCAGCTGACCCGCCTTGCCAAGCAGCGCGGGGTGGTCGTGATCTTCGTCGGCCACGTGACCAAGGAAGGCGCCATCGCGGGCCCGCGCGTGCTCGAGCACATCGTGGACACGGTGCTGTACTTCGAAGGCGACACGCATTCGAGCTTTCGTCTGGTGCGCGCCATCAAGAATCGCTTCGGCGCCGCCAACGAGCTCGGCGTGTTCGGGATGACGGAGAAGGGGCTCAAGGGCGTTTCGAATCCGTCGGCCATGTTCTTGTCGCAGCACGCGCAGGAAGTGCCGGGCTCGGCGATCGTCGCCACCATGGAAGGCTCGCGGCCGCTGCTGGTCGAGATCCAGGCTTTGGTCGATCCGGTGCAAGGCGCGATGGCGCGACGACTCTCGGTCGGTCTCGATCCGCAACGCCTTGCGCTGCTGCTCGCGGTATTGCACCGCCACGGCGGTGTGGAAACCGCGGGTTACGACGTGTTTGTCAATGCGGTGGGAGGCGTGCGCATCAACGAGCCCGCGGCCGATCTCGCCATCCTGCTCGCGGTGAATTCATCTTTGCGCAGCAGGC
>Ga0070741_10013188_pt1 | contig 14683 bp, 6 predicted proteins | sample Coa_R1_4_FD_66440 | JGI IMG/M metagenome (GOLD analysis project Ga0070741, IMG submission 66440) | Surface soil microbial communities from Centralia Pennsylvania, which are recovering from an underground coalmine fire - Coalmine... | ecosystem: Environmental > Terrestrial > Soil > Unclassified ...
AGCGAGCAGTAACCATTAGTGATCCAGGTGAGCGTGTCTGGTTCGTAGAGATCATAAACCTCTTCCTCGCTCTCGGTATCCGTCACCGAGACAACTGATGCCGTCCATGTTCCGCCGATATAATGCCAATTTACGGCGATGTCTTTCAGGCGCGCAGCTTTCTCCGGGTGACTTAGACCAACCTCTGCATAGAAGCGTGCAATGCCTTCATTCATAATGATGACATCATACTTCTCGCCAGTACCATACATCGAGCGACCATCGTACTCCAGATCCTCATCGCGTGTTGTGCGATAGATGCGTCCGTGAATGCCGAATTGAAGCAGAATCAACCGTACCTGTTGCGCCAATTCATATGATGAAGTATGGAAACGCAGCATAGGATTATCCTGTTTCATAAGCACGCTGCCATCTGTGGAGAAGAGGCCATCAAGGATGCCAGCCAGGAACTCTTTTTCCATGCTCATAAAAGCAGCAGGTATAGTTTTTTGCGATGCCTTAACATTGGGTATCATACCAATGCGTGCTAGCAAAGATGCCAATTTATAGCATTCTAACCGCACAGATGCATGCTTGACAGTAATACCCCCTTCACGTACAAACTCTTTTTCGTCGAGCGTGCGGTGCGTATGAATGTTCATCTCCATCATCAAATTCGTGAATATATCATACCAGCCATCTTCATGCGCTCCAAACGCTACTTTACATTGATAAGAATGGCTGTTTCCATTTGGCAGTTCACGCAGTGTGCCATCACCTAGTACAGTACCAACGATCAAGCCAAGCTTGCGATCATAAAAGCTGGCGGCATTAAGTTCTCGTTTGGTAATATACTCCAGCGCTTTCGTTGGAAGGTTCTGACGTGGCCCAAAAGCCTCGTTGGACACAACAAGAACCTTATCGCCCTCAGTCAACTCAGAAATGGGCACCCACTGATATTTCTTGCCGCGCACAACTTTAAGCTTGTGATCGGCAGTGCCCTTCACATAACCACCGTCTGAAAAATCGACACGATAGATGCGCTGAAGGCCATTGTTATATATCTTTTCGATTGGTTTGAGCCCAGCAGGCGTGCGAACTTTCATCCCTAGCTGCAAGTCACGTGCATATGTATATCCATGTTCAGTAGAAACAAGTGTATCACCAGTGACACATGGATTCACGCATCGTATATTTTCATAATACCATGTGTTGGATTCCTTGTTATAACGATCCATGAACACCACGCCCGGCTCCGCAGACTCCCAGGCTGAATGACAGATCAGGTCCCACAGGTCACGGGCGCGGATCGTCTTTTTGACTTCGCCTTGCCAGATCAGGTTCCAATCCGCGTCATCCTTCACCGCTTGCATGAACGCATCGGAGACACATACTGACAGATTGGCATGTTCAATTTTGCCGGGCGTGCGCTTGACGGTAATAAATTCTTCTATGTCTGGATGTGTATCATCCAGCATAAGCATTAATGCGCCCCTCCTCGATCCACCTTGCTGTATTACATCTCCTGTCGCGACTGAATACAATTGCGCCCAGGAACAGGGTCCCGATGCGGTCCCATTCACGGTCTTGATATATGAGCCACGAGGCCGCAGCGTGGAGAGGTTGATACCGACACCCCCGCCGCGTGCCATGATTTCGGTCATGATCTTCAGGTTGTCGAGGATACCCTGACGACTGTCTTCCGGGCTAGGTATGACGAAACAGTTCGATACTACAACACCAGCTGAAATGAATGAATGGTCTTCCTCAACTTCAATATCCAGCACGATACCAGAATACTCCTCAACCGCAATTTCCTCGACTCGCACCCACGTGAGACCGTCGTATTCAAAATCGGTGCTATGCTCAGGTGCTTGAATCCTGTTGGAAAGATGTTCCTCGTCGTTATATACAATGGCAACAAAATCACCGGGTTGCATTTCTTTGGCAGGAATCCAATCTGGCTCGTGTTGCAAGCGCAGCCCATCGCGCGACCTGTGCCTGGTCACCCATTCTGAACGGATAACATATACTTTGTGCTCGCTCGTCACGCGCAAATCATCGTATCCCACTTTCTTAGGTCGGATGACGTAGAGCGTTTCTTCAGTCACGCGCTCAAACTTGTGCAGTACTGGACGCAGACGTTTGCGATGCGTGACCACAAGATCGCCAATCTTGATATCCGAGATTGGTCGATATCCATCTGCAGTAAGCACTTCCTGGTCAGGCGGCATACAATTATAGTACGTGACCTGATGGCCCGTGCCTGCTCCTGCCAGGATACGCCCACCGGGTACAAACTGGAAGTCGGAGAGAGCTTCGTAAAAACGCTTCTCCCACTCCACACGCTTCTCTTCCGTTGGCTCCACGGCAGCAATGCCTCGCGCCACACGCGCCCACAATTGCTCGGGGTAGAACTCTAGCGGGTGCCCATCGGCGTCCTTGAGCGAGTAGCGATCCATGAAGACTTTTTGACGTACGCCTTCTAGCTGCGTCATATTTTGTACATCCTCATCATTCTGCTGGCCTTGAGAAGAACGCTTTTCCTGCTCTAACATCCTTATTCACTCCTTTTTCCTTCGTACAGAGAAATAATCAACGTTCGATGCCCTGTTCTTACCGCGACGGTTGGCACCTTTGTTCTTATTATTTTTGAACCCTTGCCTATCAGTATACTCGTAAAAAACGCCAAAAACAAGGCTTTTAGCACAAGATATTGTGTAATTTCTATTTATGACACAATATATTGATATACCAGCAAGCTTGCTATCATCCTCGCACGTTCGTGTACCTCCCTAGCACATAAGCAGAGATGAGAATTTGATCAACCACAAATTTTCACCTCACATGCGTGAAGTATCTCACAGAAAATCGTCGCCATCCGATACTAGAGTAATAAGGTAAAAATAAGTTTAAGATGGTAAATCAACCTTTATTAATGTAGTTATGTCTCTGTCAGCTATTTATGTATACTTTAAGAAGAGGGTAGACAATGTATTATAACAGCACGTCGTGCCCATCTGTAGATCTCTATTTCGCTTATCACGCATTTTATGCATGAACATACTGGTAAACTGGCTCCAGGACGTTGTGAGCCAGAGGGTATACATTTATTTTTACACAGCTTGCCTCGCAAGCAGAGGAGTAGTATGTTATTTACGTTTCTGTATCGCAACCTCAAGGGCTATCGTTTCCTGGTTATGCTCGCTATTGTGGTTACTATTAGCCAGGTAGGTTGCGACATCATGGCAGCATTTCCACTCAAATTTATCCCAAGCAAGATTAATAATCCGGGATCTGATCCCGCTTGCACCTTTCCTATCCTCAATCCTATCCTGGATCGCTTTGATATTCCGCAAATCGATCCCTCCTTGTTAGATCCCTCTACGCACCAGGTTCTTCAGCCCCCCACATCGCAATGTCCCGTCGCTTCAACCGACATCAATAGCGCGCTTCACCCCATGATGACGCATCACAGCATCTATGGTGTGATCGTTTTTTCAGTCTTAATGCTGCTTGTTTTTGGCCTGCTCAGCGCCGTTCTGGCCTATCTGGATCTCTTCCTGGCGGCGTACATAGCGCAGAATCTGAGCGCGCGATTACGCAACCAGTTGTTCGACCACTTACAACGTCTGTCGTTAGACTGGCATGGCAAACAAAAGAAGGGTGACCTGGTTCAGCGCGTAACAGGCAACATTGCCGACATCGAAAAACTCGTCACCGATGGACTGGTAGACTTGTTAGCAGGCACACTGACGCTGATCGGTGTAGCCGTGATTATGTTCTACATCAGCGTCCCTTATACCATGATCTCACTCGCTATTGCTCCAGCGCTTTTCCTGATCGTACTGGGCTATACCCGTGGAATCAAGCTCGCAGCGAAAAAAGCGGCGAAAGCAGCTGGACAGATAGCTGATGTAGCTACAGAGGACATCAACGCGCTCACCGTGATCAAGGTCTTTACCCGTGAAGAGCGCGAAGCCTTACGCTTTGGCAGCTACGTAGATAAAAACCGCCGCGCAGCACTACGAGCTAGAGGCTTACAGGCGCAGTTTACGCCGTTTGTCAGCATTCTCGTCGTTCTCGGTACATGTATTGTCATTGGGACTGGAGGCTACATCGCAGCGGGGACAACATTCAACATAGGGCCTTTTACCATTGGTGCCGAGAGTGTTGATATCGGAACACTCGTATTGTTTCTGACCTACCTCAAGCTCTTGTATCAACCGATGCGCGATCTCTCAAAGTTAACCAACCTGGCAAGTAATGCGGCTTCGGGGGCTGAACGCATCCAGGAAGTACTGGATCAGGCCCCGGAAGTCATCGATTACCAGGAACCTTATCATGGTCCTACGAAGTTACGAGGCGAGATTACTTTTGAAAATGTGACTTTCGGCTACACTCCTGAGCAAGCCGTTCTCAAAGGCATCAACTTGCATATCCCGGCCGGCCGTAAAATAGCCCTTGTTGGCACCTCGGGTGGTGGAAAAACGACGCTGATCAAATTGATTCCGCGCTTCTACGAGGTCCAACAAGGAACAGTGCTCGTCGATGGTATGGATAATCGTACGTATCCTTTAAGTGTGTTACGCCAGAATACCAGCATGGTCTTGCAGGACTCGGTGCTCTTTGAGGGCACAATCCGTGAAAATATCGCCGTCGGCAAGCCTGGTGCCACGCTCGAAGAGATCATCGAGGCTGCAAAGATGGCCGACATACACGGAACCATCATGACCCTGCTGGGCGGCTATGATCGGATGGTACGCGAGCAGGGCAAGGATCTATCGGGCGGTCAACGCCAGCGCATTGCCATTGCGCGTGCCATCCTGCGTGATGCCCCTATTCTGATTCTCGATGAGCCGACAGCCTCACTCGATGTGGAATCTGAAGCTGAGGTCATGCATGCCCTGGACAGGCTTATTGTTGGCCGAACAGTTATCACGATCTCGCATCGCCTGAGTACGCTTGGCAAGGTTGATGAAATTGTTGTGCTCAAAGATGGGCGCATCGTCGAACAAGGATCGTATCGAGAACTGAAGCGGAAGAGAGGCGTGTTCGCGGGATTACTCGCCGAGCAGAATCGCTATAACCAGGAGAGGTTAGCAGAAAAATCGATGATTCATACCGGCTATGTCCCTGTTCCGCTGCGATATGATCGAGACCACGTTACGCTTCCCCTACAGCTCCAACGAGGATCTGTCGTTACTGAGCCTCTGGCATCAAATGGTTATCATCGCAAGCCGTCTGGCTCTCAGCAAAAACCTGTGGAAGATACCCCACCTCCTGCGGCAAAAATGCTCATCGAGCTAGACGGCAAGGTTGTCAGCGAGCACAAATTGGACAAACCCACTCTCACCATTGGTCGTCTGGCACAGAACGATATACACATACCCGACCAGCGCGTTTCGCGCTTGCACGCTCGGATTCGTGCCGAAGGGAACAGGTGGATCATCGAAGATGCAGATAGCATCAACGGCATCATCTACCGAGGGAACCGCATCGAAAGCTGCATCCTCTCCAACGGCGATAGCATTTATATTGCTCCGAAAACCGTGCTTCGTTACGAGACATTAGCATAGAAGCCCTCTCCACCGTATTGAGCTTCTTCGGAAAGTTAGCCCCATCGCCCTCAAGGGGAGGTGCTACGGCGATTGGCCCTGTGGGCCAATCGCCGTAGCACCTCCCCTTGAGGGCGAATAATAAAATCCCTCCCCATTATCCGCCGCATCAGGCAGTGCTATAATGGGGAGGGATTTTATGCTCCAGGAGGCTTCGTTTAAGACAACCATTCTCGAAAATGAGAAGAGGTACGCCACAAGCCTCAAACCTGCGAGTAATCCGACAACTATCAGCTTGAACATGTTTCGAGGAGGAATGCATGCCAATATATACACATATCAGCGTGGAGTATGGGTTCGAGGGCAAGATTGCAACGGTGACGCTGAGACGCCCGGAAGTACACAATGCCTTTAATGCACAGGTCATTCAGGATCTTCTGACCGCGTTTCGTGAACTGAGCACGGATGAGCGCCTGCATGGTGTGATGCTCACAGGCGAAGGGCCTTCTTTCAGCGCCGGGGCCGATATCAGTATGATGAGGGAATCGACGACGTTTAGTGAGGAGCAAAATCTTGCCGATGCGCTGCTCTTAGCTGATCTGCTGGAAACTATCAACACGCTTCCTTGCCCGGTCATCGCGCGGGTGAATGGTGCAGCAATGGGCGGTGGTCTCGGACTGGTCGCCGTGTGTGATATAGCTATCGCAGCAGAAAGCGCGCGTTTTGCCTTCAGCGAGGTGAAACTTGGCATCGCGCCTGCCGTTATTTCGCCTTATGTGATACGCAAGATCGGCGAGACGAATGCACGCATGCTGTTCGTAACAGGTGAACGCTTCAGCGCCGCTCGCGCTCAAGCTATTGGTCTGATCCACTCAGCCGTACCGCTTGAGCTGCTTGACGACGCAGTACAAAAAGCGCTCAATGAATTAGTTAGCAGCGCACCAAAGGCGATCCGTGTTTGCAAAACGCTGGCCCTGACAGTTGGACAGATGAGTGCAGATGATGCACGACGTTACACAGCCGAAACAATCGCCCGCCTGCGTATCAGCGAAGAAGGGCAGGAAGGGTTGAGCGCCTTCCTGGAGAAGCGGAAGCCACGTTGGACGCGCTCATAATAGTATTACCAATAATATTGCAACGGTACAGCTATGTTTCATAAGATTTTGATTGCCAACCGAGGAGAAATCGCCGTTCGTATCATGGCAACATGCCACGAGATGGGTATACGCACCGTCGCAGTATACTCCGATGCGGATCGGCAAGCTCGTCATGTACGCGAGGCAGACGAGGCATACTACATTGGTCCCGCAGCAGCCAGCCAGAGCTATCTGCACATCGATACCATCATCGATGTAGCCAGGAAAAGTGGCGCGGAGGCAATACATCCAGGCTATGGCTTCCTCGCTGAGAACCCTGACTTTGCCGAGGCTTGCCAACAGGCCGGGATCGTCTTCATTGGACCGCCAGCCTCCGCTATGCGCCTGATGGGATCGAAGATCACGGCAAAACAGCTTGCACAGAAAGTTGGTGCCCCAACTGTTCCGGGCTACAATGGAGAGAGCCAGGACGATGCGACCTTGCTGAGCGAGGCCCAACGCATTGGTTTTCCTCTGCTCATCAAGGCTTCGGCAGGAGGTGGAGGCAAAGGCATGCGCGTTGTCTCTGCGGCTGCCGACTTTCTAGAGCAGCTGGCTGGAGCGCGCCGTGAGGCTCGTGCAGCCTTCGGCGACGAAACCGTTTTCCTCGAACGGCTTATCCAGCATCCACGTCATATCGAGATCCAGATCCTCGGAGATAGCTATGGCAACCTCATTCACCTGGGGGAACGTGAATGCTCCATCCAGCGTCGCCATCAGAAAATTGTTGAGGAGAGCCCTTCGATAGCCCTCACACCCGCTCTACGAACAGAGATGGGGGAAGCCGCAATACGCATTGCCAGAGCCGCAGGATACGTAAACGCGGGAACGCTGGAATTCATGCTTGACGAGGATAAACGTTTCTATTTTCTTGAGATGAATACACGCCTCCAGGTAGAACACCCGGTAACGGAACTGGTGACCGGCCTCGATCTTGTGCGCCATCAACTATGCATCGCCGCTGGCGACTCGCTGAGCCTCACACAGCAACAGATCAGCCAGCGCGGACATGCCATTGAGGTACGTATCTATGCCGAAGATCCCGCCCACAATTTTCTGCCTTCGACAGGCGTAATCTCCCACTTTGTCAAGCCGGAAGGACCGGGCATTCGCATAGACAGTGGCATTGAGAACAACGATGAGATTTCACAGTTCTACGATCCAATGATCGCCAAGCTCATCGTTTACGGTGAAAATCGCCCTTCGGCTATCGCCCGTTTACAAAGAGCACTCGAAGAGTGTGCTATCTTTGGCGTCACCACCAACGTTTCGCTGCTGCACGCCATCAGCAAACACCCGGCATTTCAAGCAGGAATGACCCATACAGACTTCTTGCAGACGTATGGCTTGCTTGACACACCAGCAGAGCAGACGCTACCAGATGCCGTATTGATGGCAGCAGCGCTCTATGAATTGCCAAACGAGACCGTCGTCAGAGAAGCACAGGCATCCCTCAATCGGTCATACAGCGCGAACGCGATAAATCCCTGGAAAGTGCTTGGGCCGTGGCGCATGATTGGAGATGCGCGCACGATTACCTACAATTATGGCGGAAAGGACTATAAGGTCGCCCTCAGGCCGCTTCAAGGCACAACGGACATATGGCGTATCCAGATCGACAGGGGACCTGCTGAGGAGATCACATGTACATTAGAGCAGAACACACTTGTCCTGCTCAAACGCGGGACGGAACAATTACGAATCTATGTGCAGCGGCAACAGGCAGAGACCCAGGTAGTACTTGATGGACACAGCTATCAGCTACGACGGCGGCAACCTCCCGATGTGAGCGCCACCGCACACAAAAGAGGGCTGGAACATGCACAAAAAACGCTGACCGCCCCGATGGCAGGCACGATTGTTAAAGTACAGGTGCACGAGGGCGAGACGGTAGCAGCACACCAGGTGCTCGTCATCCTCAGTGCAATGAAGATGGAGCACACCATTACCGCTCCCTACGACGGAAGAGTGCAACGAGTCCCCTATCAGGAAGGGGCAGTTGTACCGGGAGGGGCGATCCTCGTCGAAATGGAATAAAATAGAAGCTGTATTGCCAAAGATGCACAAAATATTTATATACACTCATGGATAGAAAGGAATAGTAAGGTGCAACTAGGTTTTATTGGCATTGGCGTCATGGGGCGACCCATGACCCTTAATTTGCTCAAGGCCGGGCACGAAGTCACAATTTATGCTCGTCACCCGGAAAAGCCGGAGGTACAGGAGGTACTCAAGGCGGGAGCGAAACTGGCTCCATCCTCACGAGCAGTGGCGATAGCATCGGAGATCGTGATTACGATGGTGCCCAACTCAATGCAGGTCGAAGAGGTCGTAGCAGGCCCACAAGGCATCCTCGAAGGAGCACGTAAGGGACTGATCATCGTTGATATGAGCACAATTGCCCCGGCTATGACCCGCAAACTGGCACAGGCGGCAGCAGAGAAAGGTGCTCATTTTCTCGACGCTCCCGTAAGCGGTGGCTCGCAAGGAGCGATTAATGGAACGCTCACGATTATGGTTGGTGGTGAGCGCGAAATCTTTGACCAGGCACGCCCGGTACTGGAAGCAATGGGCAAAAAGGAGAATATTGTCTTCGTTGGACCAAGCGGCTCCGGCGAGGTCGTCAAGTTGATCAACAATATGCTCGCCGGAACGATTGCTGCGGCAACGGCGGAGGCAATGGTGCTGGGCGTCAAAGCAGGTGCCGATGTGGAGACGATGACTCGCATCATCGCCACCAGCACCGGCGCAAGCTGGCAACTCTCGAATCAATTCCCGCTGCGCGCCTTCAACGGTAGTTTCCAGCCCGGCTTTATGACAGATCTGCTCCACAAAGACCTCGGCCTGGCGCTTGACCTGGCAGCCGAGAACCAGACGCCAGTAGCAATGACGGCCCTCTCGCGCCAGTTGTACGAAATGGCTCGCGCAGCTGGTTATGGCCGCTCTGACTATACATCATTGATGAAAGTATTGGAACAAATCGCGGGCGTGGAAGTAAGGAGTAAATAACACGAACAAAAAAGGGTGTTACATGTTGAGCATGTAACACCCTTTTTTGTTCGTGTTATTGCATGCTGGTTGGAATCGGCATCAACGAATGTGCCATTGTCATGCCCAGGAAAAGCACACCGGCTAGCCCAAAGTAGAGTAGGGTGAGCACGATACGCGTCCCAACAGGCACATTATAATACTCGCGAGCCTCCGGCGTATCGGGCCTCAACCCACGAGACCACAGCTGCGCTCCCGCAATGAAGACAAAGAAGAGCAGCCACAATGAGAAGTTGCCCTGAAGCCACGACCAGACCTGGAAGGCCAGCAGCGCCAGGAAACCGATAACCCAGACGCGCCGGTCAATCGCTGCCAGGACACGACCACCATCGAACGGGACTATCGGAACGAGATTAAACAGGTTGATGAAGAAACCAAAGTAGGCCAGAGGTGCCCATATTGTATGCACATGTGGCTGCAACTGGGCCAGGTATAAACAGAAAGAAGAGGCGATAGCCCCGGCTATCGGTCCTGCAATTCCTACTTCAGCCTCGTCACGAGCATTTGCAGGCATCTGGCGCATAGTCACCGCAGCGCCCAGGAGAGGAATGAAAATCAGCCCACCTACGGGGATGCCTTTCAGCCTCATCACGAGCGCGTGTCCCATCTCATGGATAAAGAGCAGCGCGACGATCCCTATGGCAAATGTCCAACCAAAAATGAGCGCGTAAACGGCAATCGAGATCAACGCAGTGAAACCGGCAAAGCCAAATTTCAACAGGAACAAAGCACCTTTGAGCTTGAGAAGCAAAGCCCCGATAGCTGTCAGGGCGCTCCCTATGCCAGCCAGACCCTTACGTTTCTTGCCACCCTCTGCGCTGCCATGCTCAGCTGCTTCGCGTTGTTCGACGCCAACATCAGATGTATAACCCTCCATACTCTGCGGCCCACGATATTCGTTCACCATTCCTGTATCATAAGGGGAATAGACCGGAGTATCGGCATAGTTCTCAGGATCAGAATATGCCGCATACGGGTCAGGGTGCTGTTCGGGCTGAGCAGAGTGCTGAGATGGTGTGGACGAAGATTGGTAGTACTCTGGATGAGCATAATCTAGCTCATATGGACTACTACTGTCTTCGCGGTATTCAGAAAATTCATCACGATTTTGATACACTCTATGCCTCAATTCTGGCAAGAAGAAATTCTTTCCTATTATATTTTACCACGTACTGGTTTGTCCGTACAAAATATAAGCCATCCCCATTTTTTGCTCATCCATTCAGCTGCGCTGAAAACCCGCCTGCGGCGCACTCACGGGAAAATAACTTCTTTCATCACCTGCCACTGGCAGGTGATGAAAGAAGTTATTTTCCCGTGAGTGCGCCGCAGGCGAGGTAGAGATTATTTTAAACGGGCGTTTCAAATAATTTGGGAGGAATAGTTTACAAACTCCAGACCTGCACTTTGCTGAAAGACGCTTCGACCGATCCTGCATCGCTATCAGCATAGACACCGATTTGACCACTCTGGTATGTTGTATCGTTTGTGCTATTGACATATTGTTTATTCACAAAGGCGGAGATAGTGCTTCCCTGCACAACCACACCAATCAGGTTGGCATGGTTCAGACCCGTGACGATCGCTGCAGCAGAGCCACTGAACAGCGTTTGCAATTGAGGCTTGCCAGCGCTATCGAGAAAATACTTGTTGAGGATATAGGTACCATCTGTGCTAATACGGAACTGATACGCCTGGTCAGTCTGGCTATTAGCGCGGAAGACGATGCCGCCAGAATGACCCTTGATCAGTGTGACCTGCACCTGAAAGACGAAGTTGTCAAATTTGGTCGCTTTGGCATAACAGGGAGAAAAGAACCCGGATTCAGCCTTCGCGTGATAGGTCCCCGCGCTAAAAGAACAATTGGTGTTTTTCGTCGCGTAATTATCCCAACCAAAGTTATCCGGCTGCGTTAATGCATCATTTATGACGGGTGCCTGTTGCGTTGTCTGATTATAGAGAGCCTGAACCGAGGTTGGAGTCGATTGCAGCACCGTTGTTGCTGCTGGAGTTGTCGCAGCCGTTGTCGCTGGAGCCGTCGAAGTCGTCGCAATACGAATGGCTGGCGCCGAACCGGTAGATGCTGGCTGCTGGCATCCCGACAACATTACACTACCCGACAAGATCAGGAAAACAAGCAGAAACCCTGGCATCCACCTGAATTTCCATAGTTGATGCACAGCTGGCAGGGTCTCTGTGCACGCAGGATGAGAAGGCGGCGGCAGTTGCGATTCGCAAGAACTGCAAGACATGACTATTCCTCCTTGAACAAAACACTATTTGAGATACGATAAATACTAGAAACACAAGTTTCCTTGAAAGAAGATGGTGACACAAATTAATTTGGATTGATTTACGAGGTGATTTTTCAAGAATTCGCGTAGGAGCGTGAATGGAGCAAGGGCGCTAATTTTGCTCCTACGCGAATTCTTGTCTTTGCGACCCCCTTAGCTTATTGTATGAGTACGGTATCATTAACGGTCACTTGCTGTGTAGAGGTCGCTCCGTTGCTTGTCGTGATCGTGAATGTGATTGTGCCAGTATCAGTAAAGTCATCAACAGAGACAGTGTAGGACTTACTAGCGTTCACATTTAGCTGGTTACTACTATCGTTACTGCTCACATGTAACCAACTTTTACCATTAGAGGTTGAGGTAGAGAAAGACAGTGTTCCTGCCCCACCACAGTTCGTAACGGTGACGGTTTTGCTGCTTATAGAAGTCATAGAGAGCGAATTTTGATCTACCGTGATACACGGCGGAGTTGGCGGTGCCTGTATAGTCAAGGTTACCGTCAGCGTTTTCGTGGTTGACCCAGAGGTAAAAGTGATATGTCCCGTATAGGTATTTGCGGACAGGCCGTTGAAGTTCACATTGATAGTGACTGTCACCGTCCCATTATTGCCCGCAATCTGCCCGCTAGAGGGGTTGGGGCTTAGCCACTTTGCGTCCGAATTCGCCGACCAGTCGCCTGCATCACAGGGGCTGGGATTATTTATCGTGACAGATTTACTATCGGTTCCCCCTTCCGATGTTGCCTGCTCCGAAAAGCTTAGCGTGGAATCGCTCAACGTGATACATGTCGCGGGTGGCTGTATGGTCAGGGTCACAGACACCTTCGCCGTAGTCGTCCCCGAGGTAAAGGTGATCGTGCCTGTATGCGACCCAGCACCCAGGGTATCAATCGTAGTACCAATGCTCACGTTGGCTGAACCTTTAGCGGCAATCGAGCCATTGGCAGGATTGATGGTAATCCAGTTGGCATCCGCCGTCGCCGACCAGTTGCCCGCGCCACAAGGGTTGTTGAGTGCGAGCGATTGTGCGCCGGGAGTGGCACCATGAGCAGAATTGAAGGAAAGCGTACCTGTAGCAGGCTGGACACAGATCGGCTTGACAGACACATTCAATGTCACATTTACCGTCACTGTCTGCGTTCCGATGCTCAAGGTCACAATCCCTTTATAAGTACCGGCTACCATATTGGCATTAGAAACTTTGATGGCCACATTCTGAGCAGCCCCGGCACCCAACGAGCCTGTTGTTGCAGAGGAACTAAGCCAGTTACCACCACTCTGCGTGGTAGTTGTTGCCGACCAATTTCCGGTAGGCCCGCAATTGGTAATGGTCACGTTCTGCGCAGCAGGATCGCCCTGGCCCTCCTGGCTTGCAAAAGTCAGTGCTTGCGTGTTCGCTTTGATACAGGGAAGTGGTACCGGCGTCGGTGTTGGCGGTTGGAGCGTAGGCGTTGGTTTGGCCTGCACAACCAATGTTACCTCCAAAGACACCTCGGCATTGCCACCACTAAAGGTTACGGTAGTCGTATATGTTCCAGCATTGAGATTGACGGAGAAGGCACTGAGCGTAAGCTGTTGCATCTGCGGAGCCTGCGCCTGTCCGCTGGTATGATCGATCTGGAGCCAGGGAGCCTGGTTTTGATCCCAATTGCTGGTCCAGTTCACGCTACCCTTCCCCTGCGTACAGAGCGTGAAAGGAGCAGAGACGGTCTGGCTTTGCCCCTCCGTGATCGGCCCGATGTTGACCTTCTTCACAGAAGTACTGGAAGTACAATCCGCTACCCGAGGTGTAGTATCAGAGATGACAACAATATCTTTGCTCAGGACAAACGCGCCACTTTGATCATAGACACGCACTGTATGAGTACTACTGATACTCCAATTTGGATCGATATGAATAGTGAGGCTAAACGTCCCATCGCTGCTCACCTTTACCGGTGTACCCGACAATGGAGTCTGCTGCCCGAGCAGTTGGAGCATACTCATGGTGGTAGGGCCATTGCTTGCGCCAAGCGATTGATTATCGAGCGTGACTGTAACTGTGCTGCCTGCCACGAAGTTGCTTCCACGCATGATCACCGCTTGCCCCGGTATCGCGCTGCCATTTATCGCTACAGCAGGCGGAGGGGCAGCCGAGGAAGAAGTCTTGTTCAAGTACAGGACAAACAATACGGCAGTAACGGTGGCAACAACAACAGCCACCGACACAACCGTTGTCAGGAACGATGGCCGAACTGCTCGCGAGGCTTTTCCGCCATAAGAGATACGCGACACCTGAGGCTGCTGGTGATCGGCGTGCACTACCTGCGGCAACTGGTGGGCTGCATGATCCTGCACAACCCCAGGCCGCACATGAGCTGCATAGGCCAATTGCGGCTGTTGATGATCGGCATGAAATAGCTGCGGCTGTTGATGCTCTCCATGAAGCAATTGCGGCTGTTGATGGTCTGCATGAAATAGCTGCGGCTGCTGATGGTCTGCATGAAGCAGTTGCTGTCGCTCTCCATGAAGCAGTTGTGGCTGCTGACCTTCTCCATGAAATAGCTGCGGCTGCTGATGCTCGCCGTGAAACATCTCTGGCTGCTGATGTTCTCCATGAAATATATCTGGCTGCCGATGCTCACCATGCAACATCTGTGGCTGCAGGTGGTCTGCATGGGGGACCTCCT
>Ga0070741_10013189_pt1 | contig 14683 bp, 13 predicted proteins | sample Coa_R1_4_FD_66440 | JGI IMG/M metagenome (GOLD analysis project Ga0070741, IMG submission 66440) | Surface soil microbial communities from Centralia Pennsylvania, which are recovering from an underground coalmine fire - Coalmine... | ecosystem: Environmental > Terrestrial > Soil > Unclassified ...
GATGCCGATGCCCGGCGGCTGGACGATGTCGATGGCGTGGATGCGCATGCCTGGACAAACTTGGGCCGGCGCCGCGGCCTCTTTCCTCGGCATGTGGGTCGTAATGATGGTAGCGATGATGCTGCCATCCCTGGCCCCCACGCTATGGCGTTATCGCCAGGCAGTCAGCGGGACCGGCGCAGCGCGCCTCGGCCGCCTGACGGCGCTCGTGGGCGTCGCTTACTTCTTCGTCTGGACTGCGTTCGGAATGGCTGCTTTTCCTATGGGTGTCGCGCTGGCGGAAATCGAGATGCGCACGCCGGCGCTGGCGCGCACCGTACCGATCGCGGTCTGTGTGGTCTTCATCACCGCCGGCACGCTGCAGTTCACCGCGTGGAAAGCTCATCACCTTGCCTGCTGGAGGGAAGCGCCCGAAGCCGGCCGTAGCTTGCCGGCGGACCCCGGCACGGCTTGGCGACACGGCCTGCGTCTTGGCCTCCACTGCAGCTACGGCTCAGCCGGCCTGACGGCGATCCTCCTCGTGATCGGGGTTATGGATCTGCGTGCGATGGCTGTGGTGACGGCAGCCATCACCGCCGAGCGCCTCTCACCTGGCAGTGAACGCGTCGCGCGAGCCATTGGAGCGGTCGTTATCGGGGCAGGATTGTTTTTGATGGCGCGAGCCGTCGGGCTCGGATAACTTGGCAAACAGAAGTACATCTGACCAGCTCCGAGGCCCTCAACGTCCTCGGATCCTTCAACGTGATTTTGTCGCCCATCGCGGCACGTTGGAAGAGCCGCCGGAACCCAGGTGGCAAGACTCTAACGGATTACCCGTATATAATGCTTTCCAACGGACCGCGTGAAAGCTGGCCCTATTTCAATGTCCGAAAACGGCCATGAGCTCGGGGGATCCCACGCGGTAAGGAGAACCAAATGAAGCGCCGACCGATCTCCGCACCAATAGCGGGAGTCGTACTGCTGATAGGGAGCGCGATGGCCGTCCCGGCCACGGCTGCCGGTGCGCCGACTTTCTCGAAACAAGTTGCGCCGATCCTGTACAACAATTGCGCCAGTTGCCACCGCGCGGGCGAAATCGCTCCCATGTCGCTCCTTACTTATGAACAGGCCCGGCCATGGGCCAAATCGATTCGCGAAAAGGTCTTGAGCGGCCAAATGCCACCCTGGCACGCCAGCGAGCCGCGCGGCACCTTTCTCAACGATCGCCGTCTGACCGACGCCGACAAGAATACGTTGGTTGCCTGGGTGGACGCAGGCGCGCCGCAGGGCGACCCCAAGGATCTGCCCCCGGCTCCTCAATTCGCCGAAGGGTGGCAGATCGGGAAGCCGGATCTGGTCCTGTCGATGCAACAGCGGTATGAAGTGCCGGCCAGCGGCACCATCGCGTATCAGTTCTTTACCATTCCGACCAATTTCACCGAAGATAAGTGGGTACAGGCCCTTGAACTCCGGCCCGGCACTCGCAGCGTGGTGCACCACATCCTGGCTTTCGTACGCGAGCCCGACAAGCCGGCGGAGCAGCCTGGATATATCACCGTGCTGCCAAGGCTGCAGCGGCTGCCTGCGCGCTCCGGCAATGCGCCTCAGCAGAGTCAACCCCCGCGTCCCGACACCCTGATCGCCACCGAGGCTCCGGGAACCAACGCCATGATCTTCGAGCCCGGCTCGGCGCTCAAGATCCCCGCCGGTTCGTCCATCGTCTTTCAGATGCACTATACCGCCAACGGCAAGGCCGCCACGGATCAGTCGAGCATCGGCCTGATCTTTGCCAAAGGAACACCCCAGCGCGAGATCCACACAGGGAACTTTTACAACCCGTTGCTGAAAGTTCCTGCCGGCGACTCCGACCAGGCGGTCGACTGTGCCATAGAGTTTACAGAGGACGTCCACATCACCGCGCTTTTCCCGCACACCCATTTGCGCGGGAAGAGCTGGGAATATCGTCTGATTTACCCGGATGGCCAGTCGCACGTGGTGCTGTCGGTTCCGAAGTACGATTTCAACTGGCAGACCTACTATGTGTTCGCCACTCCGCTGGCCGTGCCCAAGGGATCGCGCCTCGAAGCCACCGCGCATTACGATAATTCCGTCAACAACAAGTGGAACCCGGACCCGAAAATCGAGGTGCACTGGGGCGAGCAGACCTGGCAGGAAATGCAGTATTCCGGTATCACCTATTATGTGGATCGCCCGGCCGGCCCTGAGAGTGCCGGACTGAGATAACGTTCGGCTTCAAACTCAGCGACTGTTGCCGATCGCCATACTCAACCCATCCGGCGCCGCCGACGAGAGCCGCAAGTTCCCTCGGCCTCCTCCGCGCGCCGAACCGGATAAAGCAGCAGGAGTCCGAATTCCCCCCCGCGCCCGACAATCTTTTTTCTCAGCGTCTCGTCTCAACGGTTGCTCAACGTTCCCATTGGACCACGCGATACGCTACCAGCCGGACAAACCTCCTGGGGACCGCCCCAGAACCAACGGCCCCGTGGAAGAGACAATTGTGAGGAGATTTATGGACAGCTAGAAGGATTCGTTGCAAGGTGTCAGGCGGGCAGAAAAAGAGGAGGTCAATTGTCTCTCCGCGGGGCCGTAAAGCCAAGTCACGGCCTTAGCCAAAGCAATTCATTCACCAAAGTACAAGCCCCCTGAAATCACAGACCTATTCCCTCGCGCACGATTGGTGAGATGCAAAATTGGCATCTACCGCTATCCTTTTGTCTCAGAACGGTCTATTGCGATGAAGACTGGCGAGGCAGTACGTCCGGAATCCGCTCCGCAGGCTTGGAAATGGTTCCGTGGAACGCTTCCTCGAGTGAAATATTGTTATCGTTCAGCGTCTGCCCCGTGGCACGGTCCATCTCCACTTTCGCTTTCGCGTACGCCGCTTCCGCTGCCAGCACGTTCGATTCGGCCGTCACCAGATCGCGCTCCGTGAGAATCACGTTGTACGGCGTCGAGGTCCCCACTGCCAGCTTCATCCGTTCGGCATCGACCGTCTGCTGCTGGAGCACCCGTTGCTTCATCGCCGATTGGTACTGCGCGTGAGCCTGCTGTAAACCGATCAACGCGTTCTGCACCTCCACCCGCACCTGGTTATCCATGCGCTGTATTCCGATCTGCTGCTCGCGGAGAGTAAGTTCGCTGTTGATCATGTCCGCCTGGGCCGTGCGATTGTGCAGGGGAATATTGAGGTTGAATCCAGCGGAATACGTTGGAAAGTTGCGCGCGAACAACTGCGTCAAGACGTGACTATGGCCGCCATTGAAAAAGGTGTTGGGCGGAACACAGGTTATGCTTGAGGGATTGTACGTCGGCAGCGAAGGATTCGTGCAGGTCGGCGGCAGCGGCACGGGAGTTCCAGCCAGCCCATTATTGGCCAGGCTCGCGACCAAGTCCAAAGTCGGAAGCAATTCGTTCTTCGTCCCTTTCAGACTGATCTCCTGGTTCTGGATGAGAATCCGGAACTGCGAAAGCTCCGGCCGCGCCGACACCGCCATGGCGACGGCGTCCTGCATGGGCGTAACCGCCTCTACCGTGGGCACGACGATGCGGTCGATCGGAATAATGTGCGCATTCACCAGTTCCTGGCTCATGGCCCCTCTCCGGCTCAATGCGTTCTTCAAAATCCTTTCCTGCTGCAACATCTGTGTCTGCGCCACTGTGACCGCCTGCTCTCCCGATGCGATCTCCGCTTCCGCCCGCGTCACTTCAATGGGTGCCAGCGTACCCACCGCGACTTGTTTCTTGTTGTCTTCATAAAGTCGCTGCGAGGCCGCCAGCGCATCCTGCTGTACCTTGACATTCTCCTGGTAGCTGACCAGGTCCCAATATAGATCCTTGATGGCGGAAACGGTCGCGATCACCTGGGCCTTGAACGTCAGGTCGCTGAGTTCGCGGTTGTTTTTGGCAATCCGGATTTGCCGTGCGTTAAGTCCTGGGCCGAAACCCTGCAACAGATGTTGGGTCAGGTTCAGCGAAACCGTCGAAGTGGTTGACGGGTTGAATTGCGCGCGCTGGCTGTTGGTAACCAAGGAGGTATTGTTCAGCCCCAGACTGAGCTGGGTTCCGGTCGTCCAGTATTTCTGAATGCTGGCGCTCCAAAGGTTCTGGCGTTCAATCAATTCGGAGGTGCCCGTAATAAGCTGCTCGACTGCGGAATCGTTTGATGCGCCCAATTGGCGCTGCCGGCCAGTACCGGATCCAGGTTGGGGATGGGCGTCCCGGTTTCCGTTGAACCCGTCACCAGTAACGATTGCAGCCCCGGCGCTGCGGGACCGCCCGTGACACTAGCCGGACCTGCGGTTACGTCCACTGGCGCCGGTGCAGCGAATCCCCCGGCTTCTGCGCGTAGGACATTTGCCTCCGCGGCCTGTGACCCGTAGCGCTGCATCTCGATATCGAGATTATTCTCCAGCGCCAGCGCAACCGCATCGTGAATCGAAAGGTACACGCTCCCGGCGCGCATCAACGCGTCGAGCCGGCTTGAGTTCTTCAAATTGACGGGCGGTACGGCCTTGGTGCGGTAGGGAACAATCAGTCGCGTGAATCGGTTACTGGTTCCGGTATCCGCCGGAGGCGCCGCCCGGCCGCCTCCCGCAACCAGCGCCATCATCGTGCACACCGCCGCCGGAAGCGTCAACCGCTGCCAACGTGTTGTTTTGGAGTGGATGGTATAGTAGGCGTTTGTGAAGCCGCAACCTGAGTCCATTCAGAAAGTTCGCTCGCGGGGAGCCTATCTGGAAGGACCCGGTTGGCGCGCTCGTCGGTTACATTGCGCTGAACCTCCTGCGAGCGCTCTTGTACTCCAGCAACCCAACGGCTCCCTCCCAACTTGATGCGCCGCATCAAAGCCACCATTGCGTATGACGGCGGGGATTTTCACGGCTGGCAAATCCAACCGGGCCTCCCCACGATCCAAGGCGTCGTCGAACAGGTGATCTCGGAAATCGAAAACAAGCCGGTGCAGGTGGCGGGCTCGGGCCGCACCGATGCCGGCGTTCATGCTCTGGGACAAGTTGCCGCCTTCACGCTTGCCAACCCGATTCCATTGCCCAATCTGCGCCGCGCCATCAACCGGCTCCTGCCCCAGACCGTGCGGATCCTCTCGGTCGAGGAGGTCCATCCGGACTTTCATCCCCGCTTCGACGCTCGTGCCAAAACGTACGAGTATCGGATCGCGCGCCATCAAGTCTGCAACCCGTTCGAATGGCCCTATGTCCACCACTTCCCCTATCCGCTGCGGGAAGACCGCATGGCGGAGCTGGCCATGACCTTTGCAGGGGTTCACGACTATACCGTTTTCGCCGCCGCCGATGACCGCGATGAAGAAGGCAGGTCCAAAGTGCGGACCATCTTCACCTCCGTTCTGGAAAGCCGTCCGGGGCAATTAATTTATCGCGTGCGCGGCAGCGGTTTTCTGAAGCACATGGTTCGGAATCTGGTCGGCACGCTGATTGAAGCCGGGAAGGGCAATATCGCGGATCTAACCGTACTTCCGGAAAAATCCGGACCGACCGTTCCCGCCAAGGGCCTTTTCCTGATCGAGGTGGAGTATGGAAAAGACTGACCGCTTTTCGGTCCAGCGGGAGCGCGCCGGTGACATCGAAATCGTTCGATTAGCCGATCCTGCGCGCGGAATGGAGGTATGTCTCGCGCCATCCGTCGGGAACATGGCCTACGCGTTTACGGTTAACGGCAAAAACCTGCTGTGGTTTCCTTATTCCGGACCGGACGTGCTGCGGGCCCAGCCGATCTTTTGCGGCGTGCCCTTTCTGGCCCCCTGGGCGAACCGGATCGATGGCAATGCCTATTGGATTAATGGCCGCCAATTTCTCTTGAACCCGGCGCTCGGTAATTTGCGCATCGACTCGCACCAGAAGCCGATCCACGGTTTGTTGAATTTTTCAGCAGCTTGGCAACTCGTGGCGGCCGGCGCGGACGGGCAGTCGGCCTATTGCACCAGCCGGTTGGAGTTCTGGCGCCACCCGGAAATGATGGCGCAATTTCCGTTTGCGCACAGCATTACGATGACTCACCGGCTGGCGAACGGTACCCTCACGATTGAGACCGGAATCGAGAATCATGGGACCAGCCCGATGCCCATCGCGATTGGCTACCACCCATACTTCCAACTCCATGATGCGCCTCGCGACGATTGGACTGTGCACTTGGCTGCTCGGGATCACCTGTTGCTCGACCAGTACCTGATTCCAACCGGGGCGCGCGATCCCGTGCCGTTTGCCGATCCCCATCCGCTCCGGTTGAGTCAACTGGACGATGTCTTTAGCGGCCTGATTCGCGATCCGGACGGGCGGGCCCGATTCTGGGTCCAGGGCAAAAACGAGAGAATTACGGTTACCTATGGCTCGAAATATGGAGTAGCCGTAGTCTATGCGCCCGAAGGCAAGGACTTCATCTGCTTCGAGCCGATGTCCGCCGTCACCAACGCATTCAATCTAGCGCATGCCGGAACCTGGCCGGACCTCCAGACCGTCGCCCCCGGCGCGGAGTGGAGAGAGACCTTCGGCATCACGCCGTCTGGATTCTAAAACTTATAGCCGAAGCCCAGTCGGATTACCGGGTAATATTTGAAAAAGTCCACGCTGTTGTTGATTTTCGTCTGTTCGGCTTGAACATTGGCCTGAATCGCCGGCGTGGACGCAATATCCTGGCAAAACGAACTCACGCACGCGGTGCCGCGCAGGTTGAGCGCTGCTTTGGGCGTCCCTTGGAAAACCACTCCCGCCTCAAAGTTAACCGTAAAATGGCGCGTATTTCGAGGAAGGAGATTGCCCACGCCAAACAGGATCATCGGCGCCACCTTTCGCGTGTCGAGCACCCCGGTTCCGGTGACGGGATTTGCCGGAGAACTCACGTAGCTGGCGCCGCCCAGGGAAAACAATTGGCCGCCTGGGACCAAGGCGTTGGCCGTGGCCTGATTGCCGTCGTAGGCCATCAGCCCGGGGCTGATGTGAAAGCCGCCAACCAGGTACTGGTCGTAAAGAATCTCGAACGAGCGCAGCCTCAGGTCGCCATCATAGCTGATGCCATCTTTGGAGAAATTCCCGCTATAGGTGAACGCGTTAAATCCCACCCGCACATTCGAGCGTTGGGTTATGGCGGTTGCCGCTTCCCCGCCGATTCCCAGTGCGGATACGGTGATCTGTGCTCCGAATCTGGGTAGTCCTTGAGCCGTGAGAGAAAGCGGAAGCAGCAATGTGGTAAAAAACAGCGTTTTGCGCACGATTCAGTATAGCGATTTCAATTACCATTTCCATGTTAATTCAGGTGAATTTTGCGACGGCATCTGCTTAATTCGGTTATCCTTGCGACGGGTTGCGCGCATCTGCGACACTGGCGATACATGACCCGGTGGCTATGGGTATTCCTGGTCTGCCCGCCGTTGGTATGGCCGCAGGGCTTTAGCCCTCCGTCCAAGGAGGTCCTTTCCTATAACATTGAGTGGCGCCTGATTACCGCGGGCAAGGCGCGATTGGAATGGAACGCCTTGCCGCCGAGAGGCGGATATCAGCTCAGTGCCCATGTCGAGTCGATTGGCTTCGTTTCGAAACTGTTTAAGGTCGAAGATGATTACCACGCGAATCTGAACCCCGGACTCTGCATCGAGAATTCGCAACTTCTGGCCCATGAGGCGGCCCGCCGCCGGGAAACCAAAATCACCTACGACGCCGAGGCCCGCAAGGCCCGTTATGTGGAGCGCGATACCGCAAAGAATACGGTCTTAGACAACAAAGAAATCGATATCCCCGAGTGCGTTCACGATGTAATCGGCGGAATATACTTCCTGCGTACTTTGAATCTAGAACCGGGGCAGAGCACGGAAATTCCAGTAAGCGACGGCCGCAAGAGCGTGATGGCGCGGGTGGAGGCGCAGCAACGGGAAGACGTCAGGATTCCGGGCGGCCCTTACAAAACGATCCGCTATGAAATTTACCTGTTTGACAACGTGCTCTACCGCCGCTCCGCGCACCTCAATGTCTGGTTGACGGACGACCGCCGCCGGCTACCTGTGCAGATTCGCGTTCGGATGCAGTTCACCATCGGAACCATCACTCTGCAACTGGCGAATTCCGAATAGGTGGTTTCGTTCTGCGCCTCAGCGGTTCACTTCGTATGTCTTAGTGAAGCTGTTTCGCGTGTTGGTCACGCTGAAGGCCCCGTCCCGCTCGGCTGACAATTTGATCCAATACGCCATGCCGTTGTGGACCGGCGCGGGAGGCGCAGCGGGCCCCGGCTGGGGAGGCGGAATCGGCGCCACGGGCATGGCGGGCTGCGGATCGTCGGTCGTGTTCGCGATGAACATCCCCGGAACCGTGTACTCCTGCCCGCTGAGCATCGAAAAATGGAGCTGCCAGAGATCTTCCAGCCCCGGAGAGGAGTGGACGGTTCGCATCACTTCCGGTTCGCCGCCTTTGCGCGTTCCGTCATTCATGATCGCGACACGCGGATGAAGCGCGTGCACCAGCACCGTCGAATTCGAACTCGCCTGTCCGTGGTGCAAACCCAAGAGCACGTCCACGGAGCCGATCCGGTTGGCGGGGCACATCAGCTCGAATTCCTTGTTCTTCGTAAGATCGCCCAAATGAACGGTACGGAATTTCCCGAACGTGACATGGATCCCAACCGATTGCGGATCTTCGGCATTGTTCTCGCCGGGTTTGAAGCTGGCGCAGTACGGATTCGCCTGGCCCGCGCCGGGCAGGGAACTCTGGATTGTTTGGCCGGCGGAGGTCACGACGCGAACTTCGAGGCCGGTGAGGGCGATCGTATCGCCCGGCTTCACTACCCTGTGTTTGGCCTTGGCATAAAGCTGCGGGTAGGTCTCTCGCAGAAATGTATCGGCCAATTCGCCGGGCTGCACGTTCGGTCCGTGATCGATGAATTCCCGGATCGGAATCTGAGACGCGAGCGCGCTCATGCCCCCGAAGTGGTCGCCGTGCCAATGGGTGGTAATCAGATGATCGATCTGTTGCAGCCCGGCGGCCTTGGCGGCTTCCATGATACGGCCCGCGTCGCGAGCGGCTGCAGCTCCCGCATTGCCCGTATCGATGAGCAGCGACTCTCGGTTCGGCGTCACAAAAAGCGTGGCATTGCCGCCCTCGACATCGATGACATAAATGTCCAGGGTTCTAGGGGCGGCGCTCTGGGCGGACGAAATGCCAGACAGCGTGATTGCCAGGACTGTCAAGAGAATCAGCGACCGGCGCATGATGCCTCCTTGCGAGTTCTGTCACTATATCACCTGCGCGCCAAGACACGCGCCAAGACCCCCGCTTGACGCCAAGTTCCTGTTCTCAGTAGACTTGATCCATTCGCGAAGGAGCGATCGAGCATGAACCGCATCCAGTTTCGGCCTCGTTTGATGCATCTCGGATTATTGATAGCTCTGCCGTTGGCGGCGAGCACAGTGCGCATTATTCAGACGAACAGCGCCGGAGATGATGTCTCCATCATCGATCCGGCAACCAATAAGGTTGTGGGAACAATTCACGGCATTGAGGTCAACCATGGCGCGGCGGCGGCCCCCGACGGCAGCCGATACTACGTGAGTGACGAAGCCGACCGCACGCTCGACGTGGTGGATGCGAAGACGCTCAACGTGACCCGCAAGATTCCGCTGAGCGGGCACCCCAATAATATTTCGATCAGTAAAGATGGCAAACGGGTGTATGTCTCGATCGCCGTGGCGCCGGGCGCGGTCGACGTCATCGACACCGCGTCAATGGAGAAGGTCAAGAGCATCCCCGTGAAAGGTGCGGTGCACAATACCTACGTCACACCGGATGGCAAGTACGTCGTGTCCGGCTCGATCCCGTCGAAGGTCATCACCGTCATCGATCAAAAAACGGAAGAGCCGGCCTGGTCGCTCCAAATGGATAAGGGGATCCGTCCCATGGCGTTCGCGACGAATCCGGATGGAAGCACGAAGTGGATCTTCGTCCAACTTTCCGCCTTCAACGGATTCGCGGTCGTGGACTTCGCAACGCACAAAGAGATCAATCGCATCAAACTGCCCGACTTGCCGCCGGGAAAAGCTCCGTTCCCGGAAGGCGGCAACGAATCACACGGCATGGCGGTCACCTCGGATGGGAAGACGCTGGTGGTGAACAGCCGGCTGAACAGTTCGATCTACACGTATTCGATCCCGGATTTGAAGCTGCTGGGCAGCGTGGAAGTGGGCAAGTCGCCGGACTGGGTGACGCTGACGCCGGACGGCACGAAGGCTTACGTGGCGAATGCCGCGTCGAACTCGGTGTCGGTGATCGACATCAAAGCGATGAGGGAGATCACGCGCATTCCGGTGGGCCAGGTTCCCAAGCGGAACATTACGGCTGTACTGCCGTAGCGGTACGGCTCACGCCAGCCCCGACCGTACCAGCAACGCAGACGGATCCGGGTCGCGTCCCATGAAACGGCGGTACAGCTCCGCCGGGTCTTCGCTGTCGCCGCGCGACAGAATATTATTGCGGAACGCGCTCCCCACCTCACGGCTGAAAATGCCGTGCTCCCGGAAACGCGTGAAGGCGTCGGCGTCCAGCACTTCCGCCCATTTGTAGGAATAATAGCCCGCGCCATAACCGACCGCGCTGCCGAACAGGTGCGTGAAGGCGGCGATCATGGCATGCTGCGGCGGTAGCGGCGCCGGGCTGAATTCCTGCAGGATGCGCCGCGCATAGTCCACCGGGTCCCCGTCGGTTTCCGGGTTGTAGCGAACGTGCAGCAGCAGGTCAATAAATCCGAAGCCGAGCTGCCGCATCTGCGCGTTAGCGGCCCGGAACGTGCGCGCCCGCTTCATCTTTTGAAACAGGTCCTCGGGGACGGGCGCGCCGGTCTCCCAGTGCCGTGCGAAGAGGTCCAGAGCCTCGCGCTCCCAACACCAGTTCTCCATGATCTGCGACGGCAGTTCGACAAAGTCCCAGGCCACGCTCGTGCCCGCCAGCGTGCGAATCTCGACGCGGCTGAGCATGTGGTGCATCAGATGCCCGAACTCGTGGAAGATCGTCTCGACTTCGCGGTGCGTCAGTAAAGCCGGCTTGCCGCCCACCGGCGGCGTCAAGTTTCCGCAAATCAGCCCAAGATGTGGTTGGAATCCGTCGGCGGCAGGTCCTCCCGTGATCAGCGCATCCATCCAGGCGCCGCCGCGCTTGTTGTCGCGCGGATACCAATCGGCGTAGAAGCCGCCGAGGAATAAGCCGTCCTGATCGTGGACATCGTAGTAGCGCACCTGCGCGTCCCAAGCCGGCACGCCGGGGCGCTCGGTGACCCGAATTCCATAAAGGCGTCCGGCCAGTTCAAACAGTCCGGCGACCACGCGCTCGAGCGGGAAATACGGCCGCAGCGCCTCCTCGTCAAACGCATACAAGGCCGCCCGCTGCTTCTCGGCGTAGTAAGAAACGTCCCAAGGTTGCAGTTCGGGCGCGCCCGCGCCTTCCACCGACCGCCGGAATTCCAGCAGTTCCTGGTTCTCCTCACGAAAGCGACGCTCGGTCTTCGTCTTCAGGTCTTCGAGAAACGCCAGGGCGCGCGCGCCGTTGTGTGCCATCCGGTCTTCGAGTACCAAGTCGGCGAAGTTACTGAATCCGAGCAGCACAGCTTTTTCGCGCCGCAGGGCCAGGATGCGGCCGACGAACGCTCGGTTGTTCCAGGGCTCGGCAGCTCCGCGCACGTTGTACGTTTCGTAAAACTGCCGCCGCAGCGACGCATCATCCAGATACGTCATGATGGCGAAATAGTCGGGCGCCTGCAGGGTGAAACGCCAGCCCTCCTTCTGTTTGCGGGCCGCGCTTTCGCGAGCTGACGCGACCGCGGTCGGCGGCAGACCGGCCAGCTGGCGCTCGTCGGTAATCAAATACTCGAAGGCATTGGTCGAGTCCAGCACATTCTCGCTGAATTTCGTGGTGATCTGGGTGAGCTCGACATCGATTTCCTCGAGCTTTTTCTTGCCCGCCGCATCCAGGTCGGCGCCGTGCCGCCGGAAGCTCTCCACGGTCTTTTCGAGGAAGCGGCCCGGTTCGCCGGCCAGCGCGGCGGCTTCCGGCGTCCCGGCAAAGGACCGGATCGCTTTCCACAATCCTGCGTGCAGCGGAATCTTCGAATAGAACGCGCTGGTTTCCGGCTGCACCGCGTTATAGGCCGCCCGCAGTTCCGGATACGTAGCGACCGATTCCAGGTGCCGTACGACCGCCATGGTGTAATCCAGCGGCTCGGTCAGCCTGTCGAGCGCCCGCATCGTATTCTCGAATGTGCGTTCGTCCGGTCCAGCGGCCAGCGATTCGAGCCGGCGCGTCGCTTCTTCCAGCAGCCTCGCGACGGCCGGTTGCACGTCGGCGGCGCGAATCTCATCGAAGGGAACGCGGAACCGGGGTCCGAATAGCGGGTTCGAGTCGGGGCTACTGGGCATCATACTGAGGTTAGCAGGCGCGGAGGGGTACTTCGGTGCAAATTCTACAAAATGGTTACCATAGAGAAAGCCATGAGTTTTGACCCGCTAGGAGCGCACCGGGACGTGCCGTTAGAGGAGCGCCTAAACCTTTTTGCGCTTGTGATTTACGTGCCAGATCCCTTAGGCCAGTTCCTCGACGGCCTGCGGCGGGAGCTGGTTCCTCACGATAATCCCCACGCGCACGTCAGCGTTTTGCCTCCCCGGCCGCTGCGCGTCGAGTGGCCTCTGGCCTCGTCGCAGGTCCGCACGTTGACCGAAGCCTGGAACTCTTTCGATATTGAACTGACCAACATTGGCATCTTCCCGGTTACCGACGTCGTTTACATTGAGTTGGGCGCCGGGGCTGCGGAGTTGCGCCGTATGCATGCGGCGATGAACCGGAGCGCGCTCGATTTCGTCGAGCCATTTTCTTATCACCCCCATTTGACTCTGGCCCAGGAGATCGCTCATCCGGACGTGGCGGCGGTGCGTGATCTGGCGGACGGACGTTGGCGGTGTTACGAAGGTCCCCGCCGGTTTCGCGCCGAGCGCGCCGTCCTGGTGCAGAACACCGTCACCAACCGCTGGATCGATCTGGCCGAATACTCGCTCGGCGCTGTTGCTGTGCGGTAGTCCCCCAGAGTTCGCAAACTTCTTGAGAACCGCCGCGTCTGCTCGCCACTAAACTATTCGGAAAACTCAGCCGATAGGAGTATTCGGAAGCACCTTTCGGGGTGCTCAGGAGTGCCGAGTGTATACGCTCGTAATGTGCGATGTCGAACCCGTGGCCATCGAAGGCGTTCGATGTGTTCTGGAGGCCCACGGCGAAATGACCGTGAGCGCGGCCGAGACCCGTCTGGATCAAGCCATAGCCTCGGTCCGAGAACTGGCTCCCTCGGCGTTGCTGATAGACAAAGCGTTTGGAATTCACGCGGTCATGGACGTTCTGAAGGCTCTCGAAAATCACAAGAACGGCACCGCCGTGGTGGTCTGGGGCTCCCCTCTCCCGGAAGCTGAAGCGCTGCGATTTCTACAATCCGGAGCTGCCGCCGTGATCCGGAAAACAGCGCCTGTCGGGCTTTTGGTGGAGTGCCTGCGCGCGGTGTGCGAGGGAGAAACCTGGGTCGAGCCCGGCGTTCGGCTTGCCAACGATCAGCCGCAGCGGTTGGCGCGCACAGCGCTCACATCCCGCGAACTACAAGTGATGGAACTGATCGAGCGGGGCATGAAGAACAAAGATATCGCGGGCGCCCTTGGCATTCGCACCGGCACTGTCAAGATTCACCTGAAGCACATCTTTGAAAAAACGGGGATCCGCGGCCGGTATGGCCTGGCACTCTCCGGGCTCCAGGCCAAAGGTCTGCTCACCCTGCCCGCCGTCGAGGCTCGCTAAACCAGCCCCATCGAGCGATTCTTCCCGGCAAATTTCGCTGGTAGGATATGTAGTGCCCTGAGGCCCGGTTCTGGGGAGAGCGGCCTCAACAGGAGGGGAATGCTATGTCTACGTCGTGGGCGCCGCGGCGCTTTTGCAAAGTCATCGCGGTAGCCGGAATTTTCATGTGGCTCGCATCCATCTCGGTCGCGGACCTCAACCCGGCTGCCATCGCGATCCAGATGCCCAACCAGATCAAGTGGGTGGCCACCGGCAACGGATCGGAAGTCGCCAACCTGGTCGGGGATCCATCCAAACCCGGCCTGTACGTATTGCTCAACAAGTGGACGCCGCATCATATGAGCCACCCGCATTTTCATCCGAACGATCGGTACATCACGGTCCTGTCGGGCACCTGGTGGGTCGGGACGGGTCCCAAATACGATCCGGACCAAACCGTGGCCATCCCCGCGGGAAGTTATGTCACGCATTTCGGCAAGCAGATTCACTGGGACGGCGCCAAGGATGTGGAATGCGTGCTGGAGATCGTCGGCCAGGGCCCCGCAACGTCAACGCCGGCGGAGATCAAGTAAGATCGCCGATCAAGCCCGCCAGTTGTACGGCTGCTCGCAGCACCTGCGCATCCTGCCCATGTGCCGCTGTCAGTTGCAGGCCGAGCGGCAGAGCGCCGGTCACGGGCATCGGGATCGAAATCGCGGGCGTTCCCAGAGCGGTCCACGGCGCATTCACGCGCGGGTCGCCTGTCGAACTTAGTCCCTTCGGCGCCGGACCCGTGGCCGCGGGCGCAAGGATCACTGGCGTCGTCCGATACCACTCGGCAATCTTTTGCTTGGCGTCCGCGATGCAAGCGA
>Ga0070741_10013191_pt1 | contig 14682 bp, 6 predicted proteins | sample Coa_R1_4_FD_66440 | JGI IMG/M metagenome (GOLD analysis project Ga0070741, IMG submission 66440) | Surface soil microbial communities from Centralia Pennsylvania, which are recovering from an underground coalmine fire - Coalmine... | ecosystem: Environmental > Terrestrial > Soil > Unclassified ...
GTTGTCCAGGGCTTGTTGTAAGTCCGTCTGGGCGTTTTGGCCTGCCGAGAGCGTCACGCCGTTCAGAAGCTGCTTTTCTCCTTGGTCATGGGCACGTGGTCCACCGGGCACCATCGGATCAAAGTAGTTGGCAATCTCTGGTTGCGGCGGCGGGGCTAAAACCCAGCCGGTGAACGCACGCGCGAACGCCGCGACGGTGTCCTCTGTATAAGCAGGAATGGGTTGCCCTTGTGGGTCGAGTTTCTGCGTGCCATCCGGGTTCAGTTCGTACAGCCCAAGAGTGAACAACTGCAACAGCTCACGTGCGTAGTTCTCATTTGGCGCTTCCGCGCGGTTGCCTGCCACGTCGAGATATTTGCCCATGCCGGGATTAAGCGTAATGTCCGTCAGTAATTCACGAAAGTTGCCAAACGCGTGACGGTCTAGCACTTTGAGATACGGCAGCACGCGGCTTGAAAGACGCAGGTCGTTATCTTCCGCAGATATGACGAAGAGCTGGTTAAGGGCAAAAGCGACCCGCTGGCGCAGTTGGTCCGGTGCACTGAGCGCGTTGCGGAAGAAACGGATTTGTAGCGGGTACATCGTGTAGTTGAGAAGTCGACATTCCTTTAGGCAGTCTTCCGGCGGTCGCTGCGGCCACAGGCCGAGGTCGGGATACGCCGGGAGTGGCAGGGCGAGTTGTTCGTCGAGAAACGTCTCGAAGCCGACCTGTCGGACGTGAGCGACGAGCTCGGGGGAGGGGCCAAAGGTCGATTGTTCGAGAAAACGAACCGTATCAGCAAGAGATGGGGGCGCGGCCCATACGCGGCTTGTCAGGCCAAGAAGAACGGGGCAAAGGAGAAGACTCCAGGCGACCAGGGACGGTGCTAGTCGCGAGCAGAATCGAGAGGAAGTTGGTTGAGGTGGTTCGGCCATCGCGCCCTCCATTCTCTGCCAGACAGGAGAACGCGCGGTACGGAAAAAAGTTCCCGACTTGCGTCACGCTTTTTTTTCAACGGATGCGAGACCACGTCGGAGGTGCACAATCGTCGCTCCCCAACTTCCGGCTTCGAGGGGGGCGTCGTGAAAGTTGCGCACATAGGGCAGACGCGCCAACAGGGCACGAATGCTTTCACGCTGCACACCTTTGCCCTTGCCGTGAATCAACCGCACTGATGAGAAGCCGGCCTCATAGCACTGTGTGAGATATTCTTCGACGGCACCGCGAATCTCTTTGGGAAGGAACGGGTGGAGATCTAGTACGTCTTCAAGCGGCAGCTCGACCGGCTCGGGGAAGGGGTTTTCGTCATCGAGCGGGCCAAGTGTGGGGTCAGCAGAAGTGTCATTTCTATTTTTTGCTACCATGCGCAGCGAAGCCTACTCTGAGCGTAGTCGGAGGGCGTTCACGACGTTTTCCAGCCCAGCTCATTGAGGTTCCTCTATACGTCTTTCTACTTCACAGCAAGAGGCGGAGACAAGCGAGAGCGGCGACTACACCTCCCACTTCGTCAACTTCTCGGGACTGTACGAACAAAATGTGCCGGTTTTAAGCGCGGCAAAGAGGTGGCGCCACAGCGGCGGGTGGGCTTTTTTGATCTTCAGCAGCGCCGTGCGTATCCGATGCGTAACCGTCTTGCGTACTTTTTCGACGTCCTCATTTCGTTTGCGGGCGTGAGATTCGGTCCCGTAGGCGGCAGTTAACTCGTGAGTAAGAAAGTCGATTTCATTACGGAGTTTACTTACTCGCGCCGGGTCGTTAAAACGCTCCGCTTCGCCGAGTTCTTCGCGCAAGTCTCGCAACCGTTGTTGATAAACGATTCGTGCTTGCCGGTCGGGTAGTGGATGGGTGTCAGAAGACTCACTGCTTGAGCGAAGTTGAGGCACTTGAGCTTCATACTGTCCCGCGCGCAAATCGTTCGCGGGCACGCCATCAGTCATTGCCAGGAGATCGAAAACGTGAAACTCCCGGTGGGGTTCGCGGAGGAGCGTTACCAGGTGGAGGACCCCCTTCGCACCTTGTAAACGTGCGACCATGCCCTCGTACCCGACTGTCCAATAATCGCCCTCGCAACGGAGCGTGTTGGGGGCCAGGGGCTGGGGGCTAGGGGCTGGGGATTGGGAATCAGAACTCGGTGCAGAGCTGTTACGTTCGGCGAGGAGTTGACTGGGAGGTAACAGGCTGCGGGGATTATGATTTTCTTTCCCTGGCCCCCGGCCCTTAGCCCCCAGCCCCTGAATTTTCCCTTCCAGCCGCGTCATCCCCAACTCTCGCGCGGTGGCGAGCGCTTGGGCGAGTAACTCTTGGGCGGGCATCTGATCTCTTTGGACACCACGAGTGAGGAGCATGCAGGCATACTCATACTGCGTATGAGCCACGAACGGGCGAGCGCGCAACCGCGTGTTCGTTTCGATCGCCACAGTAAAGTGGTGTTCGGCGGCGTCCCAGCGGGACAGAGTCGTAGCGAGGAGTCCCAGATAGCGACTCATAGACCCATAACAATCAGTCGCTGAGCCGACAACGATGACGGATCGGGCGTACGGTAGGAGGCGGTCGTACAGGAGAGTCGCGCTGTGAGTGTCCCCCACAGCGCTGGCGACGAGAGAAAGAAGGGCCAGGCTACTGAACCATCCCTGGTCACGGGGAAGATCGGCGAACTCGTTCGCCGCGAGGCGTTCCAGCTCCTTTTGCGCTTCGGCAGTGCGCCCGAGTTCGAGGTGCACGACGGCCACCCCTACCCATAAGCTCGGCATTGCTGGATAGCGTTCGGCTTGCAGGCGAAGCGCGTCTTCAAGTTCGTGCAGTCGCCCCTGTTCGCGGCGCAAAGTGGCAAGCTGCACGGCGAGGAGCAAGAGGGCGTTCGGGGTTTGGGCGCGCTGCCCGAGCAGAAAAGCTTCCTGGACAAGTTGTTCCCCTTGCTCAAAGCGCCCTTCCAGGAGGGCTTGCATGGCGTGCAGCACAGCGGCTTGCCACAGGTAAATTGGTTGTCGGATCTCTTCGGCAAGCTGGCCGTAGCGGCGTACTTCACGATCAACTTCGGCACTATCCCCCAATTCGAGGACATCCATAAGACGCCAGAGGTGCCCTATGGCGGCGATTTCTTTCTTATCATTGGTCTCTGCTAACTGGATTACTTCATTTGCCAGGGCGAGCCGTTCCGTGACGGTATCAGGTCCGATCAATGCCATGTGGCGAGCGCTGAGTGCGTGCGCGAGGGTAATAGGGTCTTCTAAGCGCCTCGCTATGGCAACGGCCTCTCGGCTGAGGACGTCGCGACGATCGACGAAAGGAGAAAAATACAGGGCCATGGCAAGACGAGACAAAAGCCTCACTCGGAGTGTGGAACCTTCCTGAGGCAGGGCTGCGAGCGCACTTTCGAGGAGATCGACCATAATTTGGTCGAACCGCGTAGCAACGTCGCCTCGTCCCGCTACCCCCATTGCCGCACGAGCCAGAAGCGTAGCGGCTTGATCATGGGTGCGTTGTCGCTGCAACCGTTGTGCAATATCAGCGGCCTGTAAAAAAGTCGTGCGCGATTTTTTCGCCTCTCCGGCTTTGGCCTGTACACTGCCGAGTCCCAATAAGATCTCGCAGCGTTGTGCGTCTGCTTCAGGGCGCAGGAGAAGGAGTCGTAACGCACGCTCGTAGAAGACGACGGCGTCTTCATACGCTAACAGCGCATTCGCTCGCTCTCCGGCTTGAATGGCGTAGTGCAGCGCTTTCTCGCTTGTGCCGCCGGCAGTGGCTTTGAAAAAATGATCAGCCAACTCGGCGAGATGAGGTTTTAAGTAGCCAGCGTAGAGGATTTCAATTGCTTCGCCGACGTGGCGGTGCAGACGAGTCCGTTCAGGCAGGGGAAGGTCTTCGTAGAGTGTCTCCCGGACAAGGGCATGAACGAACCGATAGCCATACATTTTGTCGGCAACCTCGGTGAGGAGCCGGGCAGTAAGTGCCTCTTGCAGCCACGTCAAGAGTCGGAGCCGTTCAGCTTCTGTCTGAACTCCCTTGCTTTGGCAGAGTAGATCAAGCGTGAACTCGCGCCCGATCACTGCCGCGCGCGTGAGAAGTTCGACGCATGCGGGCGACGCCTGTGCGAAACGGCGGCGAATCGTTTCCCGCACACCATGCGGAATCGGAAAAGGTGCAGACGTCGGCTCTTCGTCATGTACGAGTAGATGCAGCACTTCGGAGAGGAAAAACGGATTCCCTACAGTCTCTCTGTGGAGTGCCGTGACGAACGCTTCCTGCGGCTCCAAGCCGATCCCGGCAACAAGGTGTGCCACCTCTGCCTCTGCGAGCCCGCTAAGTGAGATCCGGTGACTGTCGCGCGCCAGAGTCCCCAGAGCGAGAGAGAGCGGATGGCTCTGATTGACCTCGGTGTCACGATACGTGCCGAGCACGAACAGCCGAGCGTCTGCTGCTTCGCGCGCCAGGAATTGCAGTAGCAACAGCGAGGACGTGTCGGCCCAGTGCAAGTCGTCGAGAATCAGAAGCAGTGGCTGGCGGACCGCAGCTTTTTTGAACCAGCTTGTGAGACTGTCGAAAAAACGGAACCGAGCGGAGTCTGATTCCAGTCCCGCAGTAGCGGGTACGTGCGGAAGGCGTTCTCGGACTTCAGGGACAACTTGTGCGATCGTGGCCGCACCGCTCCCCATTTCCGCGGCGAGGATATCAGCGTCACACTGTTGCGCCAGCGCACGAACAATTTGTACCCACGGCCAGAAGGCCGGTGCACCGTCGCCTTCCCAGCAGCGGCCCCAGAAGGCAATGACCCCTTGTTGCTGTGCGGCCGCCGCAAACTCCTGTGCTAAGCGAGTTTTGCCGATACCTGGTTCCCCGCTGAGTAACACAAACTGACCGCGATTGGTAAGGACTTGGGCTAAAGCAGTCTGCAGAGTCGTGAACTCACTCTCGCGACCGACAAAGAGGTCGTGTGAAGATCGATTGGGCAGTTGGTTTAAGAGAACTGTGCGTTGTTCGGAAAGAACAGGTTGTTGGGGTGCAGGCAAGGGAGAGCCCGGGAAACCAGGAGCAACAGGCCGCGGCATATTTCTGTCATACCAAAGCCGGGACGCTGCGTGCAACAATGTAGAATGGCGAACATTTGTCAGCATCATTCCCTATCTCCCTCTTCTTTGTGTAGTGCTCGGAGTGGTGACTACGCCGGAATCCGCCTGCGCGTGTAGTGAGGCGCAAGACGTGTGCCGTTGTGGATTCACACGGGAATCAGGAGATTATGGGGAATACTCATCTGACGAGACGGTTTTTTTCGCTTCCTGTCAAAAACAGTTGACAGGAAAATGTGTGCAGTGAATCGGAGAGAGGGGTGAGCGGGTGTGGGCAACGCCGCGGCGTTGCCCACAGGGTAGTGCGTTCTCTCGGGTTAGGCCGAGGGTCACTCTAGTGTGACGTCTATCACTCTCTGTTTTGAAAGCCTAATACAGGGCCGCACCAAAATTATCGCCGGGCTCGACCGCACCAGGTACGCCAGGGCTGTCTTGCGTCCAAATTTGGCTGTCTGTGGTTGTAAGACCATTGGAGAGGGAAGAACCATACATGACGTTCACCGTGCCAGCGTCCTTTTGGCCATTCACATCCTTGAATGGTATGCCAACAGCAAGGTCAGCCGTTTTGATGTCAACAATGAAATTATCCGGCGGGAGAATCCGAGTCTCATTCCTGCCGAAGTTCCACGCCGTCAAACTCCGACCAAACTCGGCGCCCGCTTCGAGGGTGTTATCCTGGAATCTTTGTGGGGCATGCGTTGCCGTCGTCGAGAGGCCAATGTTTGTCGAACCATAAATCACGTTTACTTCGCCCGCTGCGGCAACGCTCCCTACATCTTCCCCTGGCACGCCAATGGCAAGATCTGCCTTACCGTCGGCGTTGAAGTCCCCTGCCGCTAAAGATCGGCCAAACGCATCTCCTGTCTCACCGCCACTCCCAAAAATCCGGTCCTGGTTCCAAAACTGACTGGCGGTCGCCGTCAGACCATTACTTGAACCAGGAATGATATGGACCGCACCAGCATCTGGGGTTGTCCTAGTGACGTTTTGCCCACCAGCTGCGGTCACTACAATTTCGCCGAGTGATTGGCCAGGAACACCGACAGCGAGGTCATCTTTCTTATCTCCATTAAAGTCTCCCGCAGCCAGGGCAAAGCCGAACTCTTCGTCCGCTAGGGGTTCGGAAACAATGCCATTGCTCTCTTGAGACCAAAACTGATTGCCCGTACTGGTCAATCCGGTGCTTGAGCCGAAGATAATATTCACCGCACCAGCATCCTTAACGCTGTTATTGTTCAAATCCTCGCCTGGCACACCGACAGCAAGATCGGAGAAGGTATCGCCATTAAAATCACCTGCCGCTAGGGCCGCACCGAATCGATCACCGTCTTCAGCCCCTCCTCCGATTGGGCCATCTTGACTCCACACCTGATGCCCGAGGAGGGTCAGGCCATTGCTCTGTGAGCCATAGAGCACGGCAGCTGCCCCGACTTTTCTGTCTTGGAGGAGAGGGTCAGTGGGGAGTCCTAGGAAAAGGTTCTTATTCGGAATTCCTATGGCTAAATCTCCAATGCCGTCGTGATTGAAATCACCCCATGCGAGCGAAGAACCAAAGCCATCGCCATCAACCAAGACGAGACGCCCATGCGCAAATTCGTCGAAATCGGTTTCATCCCAAAATTGGGCGGCCACAGGAGGATTCGTTGTGGTCAAGCCGTTAGCCGAGCCGTAAATAACGGTGACTGCACCGAGGTTCTTAAAGTTTGAGACCCCTTCGATCACAATATCCTCACCAGCGGAACCAATGGCTAAATCAGAGAAGCCGTCGCCGTTGAAATCGCCTGCGGCAAGAGCCGAGCCAAAATGGTCACCATCTTCAGAAGTCCCAGGTACCCCTGGACTATTTTGTGACCAGAACTGACTCGCTGGCTTCGTGGGGTCAGTAGCGGTTAGCCCGTTGGCCGAGCCGTAGATGACGATTACCGCGCCAGAATTTTCCACTTCTGCAGGTGTGTCTTCGTCCGGCACCCCGATGGCTAGGTCGGCAAAGCCGTCGCCATTGAAGTCGGCCTTGGCGATGCCGCTGCTGCTGCCTCCTTGTGGGCACTTTTTGGCGAGCTTCTTTCCCTCTGCAAGCGCACGTAGGCAGCGTTCAATCCGATCCTTCCCATCGCCTGCGTGGCTACCGTTATCTTCATCATCGCCCTCATCTTGGTGATCCTTGCCTACGTCTTGCTGTGCGTCCTTGCCTTTGGCGAGGCTGTATGATGGGACGATAAGGCCCAACAAGCTGAGAAGAACAAAAACGTCACAAAGAGTGGAGAAGAAACGTTTGACGGAGGTCATAAGAAATTCCTTTCAGGGAGGAACAAGCAGATAAGCTCATCTCTGAGTTAGGTGCGTCAAAACCTTCACAAGTGGAGGGGCACACGAACGTGTGCCCCTCCGGCTCAGTACAGCGTTAAGCCGAAACTGGCTTTCTGGGAGGTGCGCGGTGCCCTCAATCGTCATCCCCGCTACCACCGCCATGCCTTGGCAACACCGTAATTTCCCCGGCGGCGTCCCACCCCTGCTCGATCCCAGAGTCGTCCGTGGCGCGCGCCTCGACGGTGAACGTGCGTCCGGTGGCTTGCTTCTTGAAGCGCAAAGCCAAGTTCAACAGGACTGACGGCCCGGTGGGGCCGCTCCCGATAACTTCACTGTCTTTCAGGAATAGGTTCACTTCGGGGCTGTTAAACCGCACGTGGCTGCCCGGCAGGCCTGACTTCCGGGTCTGCCCGTTTGCGGTATTGATCTGGCTGAAGGTGTTGGTCGCCTCGTCCCAACGCAGCTGGAGAATTGCGCCCTCCTCGTCAATGAGGCGGACATCCAAAGTCTTCAGCGAGTGCCAATTCTTGGGATCGGGGACAGTCCAGCGGACACCATAGGTTACGTCGTCGCCGACCCGGGTAGTTGTGTCCACAGGAACCCCCTCGACAGTGCCGACGGTATTAACACAGCCGAAGGAATAATTTCTGCTCGCCACGTTGACGAAGCTGCCGTTGGAAACTTGCCCTACTCTGAGTCGGATCTTAAACAAGTCGGCACTGTTGAACCGATGGTCTATAAGGCTCTGGTTTTTGCTGTCAGTCGCGCAGCAACCTTTGCCGTCTAAAGTGGAGGTTCGTGTTGCGAGTGTATTGCCATTTCTGTCCTTAAAATCCGTAATGGCTCGCACAGTCCCGTCGCCGAACAACGCGTCCCAAAAGAGGATGCCGTTCACGCGTCCGAAAACTATGCCATCGCCTCGAAGAGACAGATCAATCGATCCATCCGACTGAGGTGAGCCACCCGAGTGCGGGCGAAAGCCGAAATCGGCGTTGCCGTTATTGATTTTGTCGCCAAAGTGTACATCTGTAGAAGTACTAGCTATTCCAGTATGAAGATCATCGATCGTCCCTAACGTTTGCCCTTCACCTAAAGTGAGTTGGACTTGGCGGAGTTGCGCGCTCGGAAAGACATTCGTCACGTCGATGGCGCGTTGATTTGCGCTACTGTTAGCATCGTTCCCCGGACCGCAGAACGCGACGTCTTGCGTCGCCTCCAGGTTGTTGCCGTTGATGTCCTGAAAGTTGATTCGCAGCCGCGCGCATTTCTGACCGGGACCAACTTTGTCCAAATAAAGCGTCCCGCGCACTCGGGCTGTACCAACGATGACGCCGTTCACAGACGTGAAGGTCCAGGTGACAGTACCGTCTGCGGCCGGAGAGCCGCCAGAGTGATTCCCGGATCCGAAATCCACTTCGCCGTTAAAAATTGAGTCCTTATAGCCGCAACTAGTGGAAAGCGCTCCCTGCGCTGTGGAACTCAGCGCCCCGAGCATAAAGGTCATTATCGTCACAGTGATAAGAAGCCTAGGGATGAATCGACGGCGAAACATAAGTGACCTCCTTTGTGGTTGAAACTGTGTTGCTGAAGTTGGGTGAAATGAAACACGCCGCTGCCCGTTCCTGCTACGCTGACCTTTTCATAGGGGTCTCTTTTCAGCGGTTGGCGCAGTACAATTTGGGAAGGTGCCGACCGCCTACTTAAGAGGCGCTAGATAGCGTGTAGCAATGCGAGACGGCGTGTAGCAAACGCGAGAAAACAGGCTGAAGGCTGCAGGCCGAAGGGAGGGCCGAAAACAGGGAATCAGACTGAGGGCTGTGAGAAGGGTACCTGGATAAAGGAGAAAGGGGAGAAGGGCGACAGGCAGTTCAAAGTCCAAGATCCCAAGCTAGACTCCGAACTGCGAACTCTTTCGTAACTCGTGCGTGTAGGGCGTACTACACCTGCCACCCCGTCGGCTTCTCGGGGGTGTACGAGCAATGCTTGCCGGTTTTGAGGGCGGTGACGAGATGACGCCACAGAGCGGGGTGGGCTTTTTTGATTTTCGTTAACGCGGTGCGGAAACGATTCGTCACTGCTTTGCGTGCACGTTCGTTACTGCCGTTGTCTTGTGGCGGCGATCCGTCCGGCTGCCCGTCCGTCATGCGTAGTAGCTCTTCAACATGAAACTGGCGGCCTGGTTCGCGTAAGAGTGTTGCCAAGTGATGAAAACCCCGCGCATTATTCAGCCGCACGGTCTTTTCGCCATACGTGATGCTCCAGTGATTGCCTTCGTAGCGGAATAGATTGGCGGATGTGACGTTCGGGGTCCGGCGTTCAGGGTCCGGGGTCTGAGAGGCAACGTCCGGCGTCCGGCGTCCGAGGTCCGGGGTCTGAGAAATAGAACCATGCTGACTACTGACTCCTGAATACTGGCTACTTTCTCCAAAACTTTGAACCTGGAACTTTGAACCTTGAACGAGAAAAGCGATTTTCTCTTCCAGCCGTGCCATTCCCAACTCGCGCGCAATAGCGAGCGCTTGCTCAAGCAGAAGGCGCGCGGTGTCGTGATCGGCAGCGTGTCCTCGGGCACTCAGCATCCGCGCGTAGTCGTACTGGGTTCGGGCGAGAAACGACCGCGCACCGATGCGCCGGTTCACTCGCAGTGCCGTAATGAAATGCCCCTCGGCTTGCTCCCATCGCCGCAAGAGCGCGGCGAGGATGCCGAGACTACGCGCCACGGCGCCGTAACAAGCAGTACCTGTCCCGATGATGATCACTCGATCGGCATACGGCTGCAGGAGTGCATAGAGGCGGCGGGCACGGTCGGCGTCGGCGAGAAAATCACAGGTATCCGTACTCATGGCCAAGGCAGACAACCATTGCTGGTCGAACGGAAAATCCGTGAAATTGTGTTCTGCGACTCGCTCAAACTCAGCGCGCGCTAACGCCGCCTCGCCTAACTCGCTGTACAGCACTGCTAACCCGCAGCGCCAGGCCGGAACGGTCGGCGATTGCGCTACAAAATCACGAAAGGCCGACTCAACCTCGCGCAGTGAACCTCGATCGCGATGCAGCATCCCCATCTGCACGCCGAAGGCCGGCACCGCATCAGGCGCGTGTACGTGCTGCCCAATTTGCAGGGCCTGGGAGATAAGCTGTTCGGCTTCGACAAAACGGCCTTCGAGCAAGGCGAACATGGCCCGCAGGGAGCTGGTCCACCATGAATATAGCGGTTGGCGAACATCCTCGGTCAGACGGACCACAACACCAAGGTCGCGCCGGGCACGTTCGTGGTCTCCCGTTTCGAGCAAAGCAACTACGCGCCAGGTGTAGCCAATCAACGCGGCGACGTCATCCCGCCGGTGTTCTGCCAACGCGATCATCTCGCTTGTTGCGGCAAGGCGTTCAGTCACATTGTTCGGTTGCCAATTGGTCCAATGCCAGGCGCGCAGTGCGGCACCGAGGGTCTCGGCATTACCGAGCCGCCGCGCCATCGCCACCGCTTGCTGACTGAGCCGCGCTCGATGCTCGCGCGCGGTCGAGGAACCGGCGAGTTCTGCCGCCAGGCGCGCCAGGACACGGGCGTGAAGGTCACTGTCGGTGTCTCCTAATACACTTCGGGCCTCCTCTAACAAGCGGATCAGCGTGTTTTCGACCAGGCCGGTGCCAGTGATGACCCAGACGCCGCCGAAACCTAACACCGCACGGGCCAGGAGCGCGGCGGTCTGTGGCGTCGGCGTTCGTGCATGCAGCTTGCGGGCAATAGCGGCAACCTGCAGGAAGATCTCGCGTGCTTCCCGGGTGTGTCCGGCGTGGGTTTGGGCATCCCCCAAAGCGAGAAGGATCTCGGCTCCTTGTGGCTCTTGTTCCTCACGGTGCTCTAACAGCGTCACGGCGCGGGTGTACGCGGCAGCAGCGGCTTCATAGGCCAGCACCGCGGTCGCTTGTTCCGCGACCTGGAGCGTGTATTGTAAAGCCTTCTCCGTGGTGCCGAACGCGACGGCACGAAAAAAATGATCGGCGATTTGCGTCAAATACTCAGGCAGACTACCGGCGTAAATAGTTTCCAGCGTTTCTCCGACTTGGCGATGCAAACCCGCGCGCTCGGGAAGTGGGAGATCTTCGTAGAATGTCTCTCGTACCAGTGTGTGGACGAAGCGGTACGCCCGTGGCTGTCCGGGCACGGGGTCGAGCATCCGAGCAGTCATCGCTTTCTGGAGAAGAGAGAGTAACTCTGTGTGCAATGATGATGTCCGTACCGCGGGGATGTATTCGAGAACGTCAAGTGTAAACTCGCGCCCGATCACTGCGGCGATGGAGAGCAGCCGATCACAATCTGTCGGCAGGCGTTTGCGATGGCGGCGGATCGTCTCCCGTACCCCGGGCGGGAGACTAACGGTCCCGGTGGTGACCCCCGCCGAGACGTATAACCGATTCTCTGTCGTGAGCAGTTGGACGATTTCCTTGGCGAAGAACGGATTTCCCTCAGTCTTGGCATACACGGTAGCAATAAGCTCCTGGGACGGCGTCAGGCCGGCAGTGTGAGTAATAAGGTGGGAGACGGCATCAATCGTAAGGCCGGACAGCGCAATATGCCTGCTCTCCCGGGCGAGGGGGCCAAGGACCTCGGACAAAGGATGTTGGGCAGTCACTTCGGTGTCCCGATACAGGCCGATGACCAGCACATGCATCTCGTAGAGCTGACGAGCGAAGAACTGCAGGAGCAGCAGCGATGAAGGGTCGGCCCAATGGAGATCATCAAGAATGAGCATCAGGGGTTGCCGCCGGGAGGCTCGGTTCAGCCACCTCGCGAGGCTGTCGAAGAAGCGAAACCGAGCCCGCTCGGGTGTTAATTCAGGCGGCACAGACAGGTCCGGCAACCGTTCCCGAACCTCGGTCACAATCTGTGCAATAATCGCGGCTTCGCTACCAATGTCGGCCAAAAAAGCATCTTGAGCACAGCGCGAAAGATACGCACGCACAATCTGCACCCACGGCCAAAAGGCAGGGGCACCATCGCCTTCCCAGCACCGCCCCCACAGCACGTGGACGTTCTGTGACTGGGTAAAAGCCGCGAACTCATCGGCAAGACGAGTTTTGCCGATCCCCGGCTCACCGCTCACCAACACAAGTCGGCCACGGCCCTCGAGGGCACTAAGGAACGCCTCGTGAAGTTGCGCTAACTCGGCTTCACGGCCGACGAAGATTCCTGTAGAGCCGGAAAAAAGAGGAGGTGGCATGGCCCTGTTCTAAGTAAGTGAACAAAAATTCTTTGAGAGGGCGAGCATCTTGAGCACGCCGAGTAATTAAGGGGACGCGAGGGCGGTAGTCAAGCGCAAGGCGAGAGAAGGGATTCAATTTAGAAGTGAATTTCAACGCTTATCCAGGTAGGCGTATCGGGCGCGACCTAGAGGATTTCCAGCTGTCGATTTCCTGTCTTAAGCGCGCGGGGGCGGCGCCAGACGGAAGCTATTTCTCTAATTGACTGACGAGGGTCATTATTGTACTTTATGGATTACCAATGAGTATCAAAATTATACTCATCAGACGGTTCGGAAAATCGCCTGTTCAGGCCCCGGTAGCTTGACACGCTGTGGGCACGAGACAGTGCGCAGGTAGAGAGCGTTATAGATAGAAAGCGCACCGCCAGGGCGCCATTCTAAAGGAGAGACGTGAGTATGTTTGGCTTCGATATTTTCCCTATTGCCGCCGCAAGTCTTGACATGACTGCAGACCTCGCTCCCTTGCTATCTGGTTTATGTGGGTTACTCGGGTTGAGTGCAGCGGGAATTGTGGTGAGTGCTGTGTCGCTGTGGAGACTCACCCCGCGACGGACGGCGGCCATTCCTCCGGCGACTGCGTCCTCGGCCCTCGCGCCGCAGGAACAGAAGGCAGCGTGAAGAAAGGTGAGGCGACGTCAATATCGTTTGCGCGCGTGGGAAGCTCCTCTCATTGTGGATAACAGAAAGTTACTATCCACTGTGCGGCAGATCCTGAAAGCTCGCCTCGCCCGGGCCCCCCGGCGCCGGGAGGATCCCTATCTTGACATAGACGGGACGAAGCTCGTGCCGTAACGCCGGCAGCGAGTGGGCAAACCAGAGCGCTCCCACGACGCAGCCTATCCCCCCCAGCCTCAGGGTAGCGGCGGCCCCGAGCGCGTGCGCGACGCCTCCCGCCAGCAAACTGCCGAAGGGAGTAATCCCCATGACCGCCATCGTATAAAAGCTCATCACCCGCCCGCGTTTATCTTCGTCGACGACCGTCTGTAGTAAGGTATTACTGCTCGCCATCTGGACCATGAACCCCAGGCCGGTCACGACCAAACACGCCATCGAGAGCCAGAGGAGGTGGGAAAACGAGAAGGCAATCAGGCCGACGCCAAATGTACCGGCGGCCAGTGGAATGACTCTTCCTAAGCCCAGGACGGATTTGCGCGCCGCGAGCACCACGGCCCCCGTCAGCGCCCCCACCCCTATGGCCGCCATGAGAAGCCCGAGCGTGGTGGGCCCTCCGCCCAGTATTTCGGTGGCGACCACCGGCATTAACACTGTATAGGGCATGCCGACGAGACTGACTAACGCTAAAAGTAGCAAGATGTAACGAATGGGCAAAAAACTGGCTACATACGTCCACCCCTCGCGCAATTGCTGGCCCATCTTCCCGCCTCTTTGCCCCTGCCTCTGCGGCGGGGCAACTGTCATAGCCAGAAGCGCGATAATGACCGCAAAATAACTGAGGCCGTCGAGCAGAAAACACCATCCTTCGCCCACCGCGGCAATGAGTACGCCACCAAGAGAGGGCCCGAGAAGACGCGCGACGTTGACCATGGAGGAGTTGAGAGCAATCGCATTAGGTAAGTCCTCTCGCCTTTCGATCATCTCCACCACGAACGCCTGTCGCGCCGGCATATCGAAGGCGTTGATGACGCCTTGAAAGAGGCTCAAGTAGAGCACCTGCGTGATCGTGATCAGTCCTGTCAGCGCCAAGAGAGCCAGCGCCAAAGATTGCACCATGGCCAACACCTGCGTCACCACTAACAGCCGATGCCGATTCCACCGGTCGACGAGCACACCGGCAAAGGGCGCCAGCAGAAAGGACGGCAGTTGTCCCGCAAACCCCACCAGGCCCAACAGTAGGGCGGAATTCGTCAGGCGGTACACGAGCCAACTTGTCGCGACCCGCGTCATCCACGTGCCGATGAGCGAGATGCTCTGTCCGCTAAAAAAGAGCCGATAATTCCGGTGGCGCAGTGCTCGGATCAGAAACCGCAACCCTGTCGCTTGGGGGGCAGGGGCAGAGCGAGCAGAGGAAGAAGCACGAGGTTCAGCATTCATATTTTCCTTATGATTG
>Ga0070741_10013192_pt1 | contig 14681 bp, 11 predicted proteins | sample Coa_R1_4_FD_66440 | JGI IMG/M metagenome (GOLD analysis project Ga0070741, IMG submission 66440) | Surface soil microbial communities from Centralia Pennsylvania, which are recovering from an underground coalmine fire - Coalmine... | ecosystem: Environmental > Terrestrial > Soil > Unclassified ...
GGCGGCTTCCTCGGCCTCGACAACATCGGCGTGTTCGATCGCTCCCATCCTCTGCCGGGGGCCGGGGCCCTCGAGCAGGCGGATGGGACGGCGTGGATGGGCTTCTTCTGCGTGACGCTCCTCGAGATGGCGCTCGAGCTCGCACGGGAGGACCCGGCCTGCGAGGACATGGCGTCGAAGTACTTCGAGCATTTCATCGCCATCATCGACGCCATGAACACGTTCGGCGGCAGCGGTCTCTGGTGTCCGGAAGACGGCTTCTACTACGACCAGCTGCAGCTCGGCGGCCGGGTGGTCCCGCTTCGCGTCCGTTCGATGGTCGGCCTGCTCCCTCTGATGGCGTGCACGGTCATCGACGAGGCGGTCCTCGAGCGCTTTCCGGCGTTCGCCAAGCGGATGCGGTGGTTCCTGGAGAACCGGCCCGACCTGGCCCGCTACGTCAGCCTGGCACAGGCCGACCACGGGCATCGGCTGCTCGCGATCCCGTCGCGGGAGCGTCTCGAGCGTACTCTCCGCTACATGCTGGACGAGAACGAGTTCCTCTCGCCGCACGGCATTCGCTCTCTCTCGCAGGTGCACCGCGAGCGCCCGTTCGTGCTCGCGGTGGACGGGCAGGAGTACGGTGTCCACTACACGCCCGCCGAGTCCGACACCACGCTCTTCGGCGGCAACTCCAACTGGCGCGGTCCGGTCTGGTTTCCGGTGAACTACCTGCTCGTCGAGGCGCTCGAGCGCTATCACCACTTCTACGGTGACACGCTGCGCGTCGAGTGTCCGACGGGCTCCGGACGAATGATGAACCTCGGCGACGTCGCGCGGGAACTCTCTGGACGGCTCGCCGGCCTGTTCGTCCCCGATGCGGATGGCGGCCGGCCGTGCCACGGCCGGGACGCGCGCTTCCGTGACGATCCGCACTGGCGGGACCTCGTCACCTTCGGCGAGTACTTCTGTGGTGACAGCGGCCGAGGGATTGGCGCGCGCTACCAGGGCTGGACGACGCTCGCCATCCGTTGCTTCGAGGACCTCGCGCGGAGTCGGTCGTCGTGATGCGTCGGGCGAAGCAACGAACGGTCGGTCTTGCCGTGCTGGTCGCGGCCCTCTTCGCCTCGGTGGCCGCCGCGAGCAGCGACGTCCGGCCCCGGCGGAGGCGTGCGCTCCTCCGTGGCTGAAGGCCGATCCGGACGCGGCTGGCTCGACGCCGAGCCAAAGCACGTGGTCGTTCTGAGGGGGAACGTGACCTTGCTCGAGTCGCGGACTCTTGGCTGTTACAACTGTCGCAACGTCGAGCCTCACGTGAAGGAGTGGCCCAAGAAGTACGCGGATCGGGGGCGATGCGAAACTCTCCTCGGCGAGCTGTGAGATGGGGATGACGTGCCGCGAGCTGGTCGACTTCCTCGGGGCGTACCTGGATGGAGCGCTTCCCGATGAGGTCCGACGGCGGTTCGAGGAGCACCTCGCCGTCTGCCCGGAATGCGCCGCCTACCTCGAGACGTATCGGGAGACGGTGAAGGTCACCACGGCCGTGTTCCGGGACCTCGATGATCCCGTGCCCGCGGGGGTTCCGGAGGATCTGGTGAAGGCGATTCTTGCAGCTCGCCGGAAGGGATAGCGGCGGTCGAGTCAGTCCACGCCGGCGATGATTCCATCGTCGAGCCAGCGCGCGAGCAGCGCCGTCGCACGCTGGGCGCCCTCGAGAGGCGCGAGATCGTCGAAGGCCGTGCAGATGATCCCGAACGGCTCGCCGGCGATCAGACGATCGAGCGCCTCGGCATCACGTGCATCCATCGGGGCGTGGTACACACGGAAGTCCTGGCTGCGCCACACGCGGATGCAGGTGGCGGCGGGCACGCTCGCGGTCTCGGTCCCTCCCCACACCTCGTGGACGGGCCAGTCGGCTCGGAGGATCGCCAGGGCGGGAATCGGCGCGAAGCGAAGGCGCGGCCAGTCCGCAGGGCTAACGGCCTGCAGAGCATCGGCCGTCAGAAACTCGCAGTCGCGAGCATCGAACACTTCGCGCCTGGCCCACTCCAGGCGAGCGAGATCGGCAAGGTACGGCGGGAGGTCCGTGCGCTGCGCGATCGCGGCGGCCAGATCGCGCCCCAGGTGATGAACCGAGAAGTGTGTGGATGGATGACTCGTGAGATATTCCCGGACGACGTCCTCGAAGCGCTCCCCGCCCAGGAGCGCCGCGACGCGCGGAAAATCCTCCGCCAGCACATCGTGGAGCCGCCCGAAGTACGCGTCGGCGTACACCCGTAAGCGCTCGGCGGCACCGAGCGTCGCGCTCGGCTCCAACACCTCGAGGAGCGCTGGCGCGACGCCCGCGGGGTCAGCCGAGATCGAGCGCCAGAAGAGACCCTGGAGCTCACGCAGGTCTGGCGTAGGCATCGAGCACTTCGGCCTCGAGAGCGCGCGCACGGTCGGCCTCGGCGACGAGCTCCTCGAACGACGGAATGCGATCGTCCCACTCGACGAGCGTCGAGACGGGACCGAAGCGCCGCACGGCCGCGCAATAGATCTCCCACACCGCCGGAGGCACGGGATGATCGTGGGTGTCAATTAGGTGTGTTCCCGCATCCGTATGCCCGGCCAGGTGGATCTGTCCGATGCGATCGAGAGGCAGGCCGGCGAGGTAGTCGTAGGGCGAGAAGCCGTGATTCACCGCGCTCACATAGACGTTGTTGACGTCGAGGAGGATGCCGCAGTCGGCCGTTTCGGCCACGGCGCCAAGGAAGCTCCACTCGGGCATCGCCGAATGGCTGAAAGTGACATAGCTCGACACGTTCTCGACCAGGATGCGACGGCCGAGACGGTCCTGGACGTGACGAACGCGATCCACGACCTGGCGCAGGGCGTCCTCGGTGAAGGGTAGCGGCAGGAGGTCGTGCGCGTAGTGCCGGCCGAACGCTCCCCAGCAGAGGTGCTCCGAGACCCAGGCGGGATCGAAGCGACGGATGAGGGTGTCGAGCGCGTCGAGATGACGCTCGTTGAGTGGATCGGTTCCTCCGAGATTCATCGAAACGCCGTGGAGGACGATCGGCGCAAGAGCGCGTGCCCGCTCGAGAACGCGAAGCGGCCGGCCCCCGGCGATCATGAAATTCTCGGAGATGACCTCGAACCAATCGGCACGTGCCGTCCCGTCCAGGATGAGCGGGTAGTGCGGTGGCCGGAGGCCGATGCCGTGTCCAAGGTGAGGTTGGAGGGGCATGGGTAAGGCGAATGGGCCCCGAGCAACCGTGCCCGGGGCCCGACGACTCACTTCTCCTGCTTCGCCTCGACGATCTTGCCGCCCTTCGCCGTGCAGTCGGCGGCCGACGTCTTGGTGTGCCCCTGTCCCTTGCAGGCGTTCTTTCCCGCGCAGGAATGGCCCCCACCCGCGCAGCTGCCGTGCCCCTTGCAGGCGTTGATCCCGTCGCAGATCACCTGATCGCCGCCGGCCTTTTCGTCGGCCCGGGCGGTGACGGCGCCGGACAGGAACAGCGTCGCAGCCGCGGTGGCAATGAGAAAACTCTTCGCGTTCATCAGTCCTCCTTCGGATGTTGGTGGCTCTTTGATGCCGCGACGCCCGTCGGCGTTTCGGCTCACCGACGGGCGAAGAGGTGCCGGATGCGCGGAACCAGGCGGACCGAAGCATGGCCTTCCGCCCGGGCAGCGGCCGGGATCGATGCTTCGCCCGCCCCGACGAGGGCGGCCTGCCGGGCGGCGGCGATGGCAGAGAGGTCAGCGCCCAGCTGCGCGTCCCCGGCGACGACCTCTTCGAGCGCGCGATCATCGAACCGGTAGAGCGTGACATCGGAGTGCGCCGTGCACTCGTCGTCGCCCGAAAGCAGCTGGCGTCCCACGAGCTCGCCGGCGCGTAGCGTGGCCACCTTCTGGCTCGTCCCGTTCGACCGGCGATGAACGGCAACTTCGCCGGAGTCGATCAAGTGCAGGGAGCTATCTGGCTCGTCCGGTCGCAGCAGATGCTCGCCCCGAGCGAACTCGACGCGCCGGATCCCGCGCGCGCACCGCTGCCGGCTCGCGGCCTCGAGCCGGCTGAACGGCTCGGTTGCTTCGAGACGACCCAGAGCCTCTCCCTGCTCGTGGCCTTCGGCTGCGGCCCGTGCGGTAGCGGCGCCGTGTTGTGAGACCAACGTGCGCGTCGGGAACGGAATCTCGAGGCCGGCGCGCCGCGCCGCATACCAGACGCGAGTGTGGACTTCCTCGTCGATGATCGTGTCGCGCGCAAAGTCCGCGATCCAATACCGCAGGGCGTAGACCACCGCACTCTCGCCGAACTCGATCGGGCCGCAGTCGGGCGCCGGGTGATTCACGATTCCGGGAGTGTCGCGGATTGCCGTCAGCAGCACCCCTCGCACCTCGTTCGGCGGATGCCGGTAGTGAAAGCCGATCCGCACGGTCATGCGATGCGCACCCATCGGCCGTGCGAAGTTGAGCACCTCCTTGGAGATGAGCTCGCTGTTCGGGACGAAGACCGTGTCCCCGTCCTTGGTCTGGATACGGGTCGAGCGCCAGCCGATCTCGAGAATCTTCCCGATGCGGCCTCCCACCTCGATCCACTCCCCGTGGCGGAGGGTGCGGTCGAGCTGCAGGCCGAGGCCGCTGAAGACGTTCGCGATCGTGCTCTGGAGCGCGAGGCCGATGACCGCCGTCAGCACCGCGGAGGTGGTGACGAGCGAGAAGACGTCGAGACCGGCGAGGCGAAGGAACCCCATGCTGATCGCGACCCCGATGGTGACGAGCACGAGGTCGCGCACGATCGATGGGACGTCGATCCGGAGCCGAGGCAGGACGACGTCGAAGACGAAGAGACCGCCCATTCCGACGAGCCCGAGAACCAGGGCCAGGAGACCGATGAGCTGAAGAATGTTGCCTGGCGAGGCGGCTCCCATGGTCCCGACGCCGATGGCGCTCACGGCGAGGAGAAGGGCAAGGCCGAGGAAGAGTCGCGCCGGCCCTCCCCGATAACGGCGATTTCGGGGGGCGAGCCAGCGAAGGATGGGGAGCCCGAGCAGCGCTAGGATCGCCCCGACTAGGACGACTGCCGCGGGTCCTGCGTCCGCGATGTGGCTCCAGGCGCTCGAAATCGGCATCGCGACCGCTCTACCGGAACACGGCTGCGCCCACCTTGGCGATGTCCTCGTCCTCTTGCGGCGTGTTGCCACTGACCCCGATGGCCCCGATCACCTTGCCGTCCACGGTGATCGGGACTCCGCCTTGGAGCGGGGTTGCCCCAGGGAGGGCGAGTGCCGCGACGCGTCCCGAACGGGTCTGGTCCTCGAACTCCTTGCTCGGGCGCCGGAAGATCGCGGCCGTCCGCGCCTTCCCGATGCCAACCTCGACGCTAGCGACCTGTGTATCGTCGAGCCGGTGCAGCAGGATGAGGTGCCCTCCGTCGTCGACGACGGCGATGACGACGGTGGCGCCACGCTTGGTCGCCTCGGCCTGAGCCGCGCTGGCGACCTTCATGGCGGCCTCCAGGGTGAGGATCTTCTTCACAGGGAACTCGTCTCCCGCGTGGACGACCCCGGCGAGCAGGGCGACGGTCATGAAGCTGGCGGCGACGGTCCTCGCGCCGAGCTGTCGACCCCTTGACGGCAGCTCGAGGTCGGACGACCGCGAGGGACCCTTCGCCATACGTCGACTTCGATGCCGTAGGCCCGGCTCCGGATACGCGCAGCGCGAAGCAAGGTCGCTCGCGTTCGGCGCGACCGGTAAGGTCGTCTTCGGTCGGCGCTCAGGGGTGCAGCGTCGTCCTTCCAGGGACTCGCTTGCTCGAGGCCTGGACGGCGCGCGCGCTCGAAGCGGCGTAGCGGCTCACGGCCGGACGCCGACGAGGAGCGCTCCGTGCGCTCTCGTCGGCTCGAGCTCGCCGGTCGACGGATTCACGCGCAAGCCGAGGACCTCGAGCGTCTCGACGCCGAGAAGCGGCTCGCTCCCGGGCACGATCAGGGCCGTCATCGGTCCGGTGCGCCCGCAGAGCTCGATGCCCATCGTGCACGCCTTGACGGTTCGCACGGTGCCGTCCGCAAGCGTCACGCCGAACTTTGCAGCCAATGGCGTCACGCCGACCGCGCGCGCGAGCGACGGTGGCACGATCGAATACGTTGCCCCGGTGTCGACGAGGAAGTGCGTCGTCCGGTTCCGGCGATCGAACACCCGAGCGTCGACGTAGACGCGACCCATGCGGATCCCATAACACCGGGCGCCAGCGCGGTCGATGCTTGCGGTTGGATCATTACTCTCCTATCCCCGCCGCATGGCGACACCGCGCGTGCGGGCGGGCGGCGGCTGGGCGGCCGTCCGCTACGTGCTCGCGAAGCGACGGGACGCCGGCGGGCTGCTGAAGCTCTACGGCCGCCTCCGCTCGCGGAACGCATGCAAGACGTGCGCGGTCGGGATGGGCGGACAGCTCGGCGGGATGGTGAACGAGGCGCGCCACTTTCCCGAGGTCTGCAAGAAGTCCGTCCAGGCGCAGGCCGGCGACATGGCCGGTCCCATCACCGAGGAGTATTTCCGGACGACGCCGATCGCGGCGATGGAGCGCCTCACCTCGGCGGAGCTCGAGCGCCTCGGTCGTCTCGGCTTCCCGGTGATCGCGACCGACGGCGACGCCCACTTCCGCCGCATCTCGTGGGCCGAGGCGCTCGACCGTACCGGCGCCGCACTGCGCGAGGCGCCGCCGGAGGAGACGTTCTTCTACGCGTCGGGACGCTCGAGCAACGAGGCGGCGTTCCTGCTCCAGCTCGTCGCGCGCGCCTACGGGACGGCGAACATCCACAACTGCTCCTTCTACTGTCACAACGCGTCCGGGGTCGCGCTGTCGCAGGTCTACGGCTCCGGGACGTCCTCGGTCGGCCTCGACGACCTCGGGTCCGCCGACCTCGCGCTCGTCGCCGGCGCGAACCCGGCGAGCAACCACCCGCGCCTCATCACGCAGCTCGTGCAGCTCCGGCGCCGCGGCGGGAAGGTCATCGTCGTGAACCCGCTCCGCGAGCTCGGGCTCGTTCGCTTCCGCGTCCCGTCGGACTGGCGGAGCATGGCGTTCGGATCGACGGTCTCGGACCTCTACCTCCAGCCGCACGTCGGCGGCGACGTCGCGCTCTTCACGGCGCTGCTCCGCGGCGTCGTCGAGGCGGGCGGGGTCGACGACGCGTTCGTCGCCGAGCACACGACGGGCTGGGGCGCCGTCGAGGCCGCGCTTCGCCACTCCTCGTGGACGGAGCTCGAGGCGCGCGCCGGCGTGTCGCGCGCCGACATCGATCGCGCGGTCGCGATGCTGGTCGCGGCGCGCCGTGGCGTCTTCCTCTGGGCGATGGGGCTCACGCATCACGTCCACGGCGTCGACAACGTCCTCGCGCTCGCGAACCTGGCGCTCGCCCGCGGCTGGCTCGGACGACCCGGCGCGGGGCTCCTGCCGATCCGCGGGCATTCGAACGTCCAGGGCGTCGGCTCGTGCGGCGTGACGCCCGCGCTGAAGGACGCCTTCGCCGCGAAGCTCGAGTCGCTGTATGGGATCCCGATCCGTCCGGGCGTGGGGCAGGACACGTACGCCTCGATGGTCGCCGCGTCCGAGGGACGCGTGCGGGCGTGCGTCCTCCTCGGCGGCAACCTGTTCGCGAGCAATCCCGACCGCGCGTGGGCGGCCGCCGCACTCCGGCGGATCCCGGTATCCGTTGCGATCACGACCAAGCTGAACGAGGGCCACGTCCACGGCCGCGGCCGGACGGCGATCATCCTCCCCGTCCTCGCGCGCGACGAGGAGTCGCAGACGACGACGCAGGAGTCGATGTTCAACTACGTCAGAGTCTCCGAGGGCGGCACGCCGGCGGTCGCCGGCGAGATGCGCTCCGAGGTCGACGTGATCGCATCGCTCGCCGAGCTGATCCTGCCGCCGGGACGCTTCGACTGGTCGGCGCTCCGCTCGCATCGCCGTCTCCGCGACGCGATCGCGCGCGTCGTCCCGGGCTACGCGCCGATCGCGCGCGTCGACGACGGCGGCGGCGGCGAGTTCACGGTCGAGGGCCGGACGTTCGCGACCCCGCGGTTCGCGACGGCCGACGGCCGCGCGCACTTTCACGCGACCCCGCTGCCGGACTTCGCGCCCGGCCCGGGCGAGCTCCGCCTGATGACGCTCCGGTCCGAGGGACAGTTCAATACCGTCGTCTACGAGGAGGAGGACCTCTACCGCGGCACGCGCCGGCGGGACGTGGTCATGATCGCGGCCGAGGACGCGGCGCGCCTCCGCATCGCCGAGGGCGAGCGCGTCGTCGTCGAGACGGAGGCCGGCCGCCTCGAGGTCACGGTGTCGATCACCGACATCCGGCCGGGGAGCGTCGCGATGTACTACCCCGAGGCGAACGCGATCGTGCCGCGGCGGCTCGACCCGCGCTCGAAGACGCCCGCGTTCAAGTCGATCGCCGCCCGTGTGCATCGTCTGCAGGCCGGGACCGCGGACGGGCGCTGACGCCCCGAGCGCTGTGGCGTTTCATCGTGCCACCGCGCCTCACCGAGACGATATGCCGCGCGGATGCGCGGTCCGCGCGGGGTCGGCCGATCCGGGCGGCGCACGGCGTTCGCTCTGCGATGTGACGTCGGTCGGGGCGCCGATCGCCGCGCGAGAGCCGCGTGCGTGCGCGGTGCGATCGTCGTCGCGCGGCGCCGTCCGCGGCGGCTGCTGCCGCACCCGCCGCGCGGGCCCTCACGGCATTGTTCGCCGCTTCGGACGGCGGCAAGGCTGGCAGCGAAGTTGCTGCACGGGCCGGTTCGGTGCGTCTCGACCACCGAATTGGAATGCTCTGCGAATCGCGAGGTGCTGTGCGCGTCTCCGTAGCGAATGTCCGCAGATTGCGCGTTCTCGTCGCCGCGACGGTGGCGACGCTCGCGGCGTCGCGTGCCATGGCCGCGTGCGACCCCGGCGATCCGACCTGCTGCAGCGCGGACGCGGCCTGCGACGACGGCAACGCGTGCACCCTGGACACGTGTCTTCCGGACATCGGCTGCCGGCACGACCCGATCGACTTCGACGCGCTCCGTGCCAGCATCGCGGCCGACGTCTGCCCGGGCGAGGTGATGCCGCAGACGGTCGGCGCCCCGCTGGGTCGCACCGCGACGCTCGTCGAGCGCGCGTCGACGAGCCGCACCACGAGCCGCAGCCGACGCCTCGTCCGCATGGCGCTCCGGAAGCTCGGCGTCGGCGCCGCGAAGCTGAAGGCGGCCGGCAGGCGCGGGCTCGTCTCGCCGGGGTGTGCGAGCTCCCTCGGCACGGCGATCGCCACGACCGAGCGCGAGGCGAGCTGCCTGCTCGCGTCCCTCGCCGCGGGTGCCGCGTCGACGCAGCCGTTCGCGTGCCTCGCCGGACACGGCCCGCTCGTCCACCTCTCGGGGACGCGGGACAAGGAGTACAGCGAGCGGTCGCTCAAGAACGGCACGCGCATCGACGCCCGCGGCGCGACGTTCCACTCGTCGCCGTCGGAGCACTACCCGATCTCGATCGGCGGGGGCGACGACATCTGCCTCGCCGGCGGCAAGGTCCGCGGCGAATACGACCGGGGTCTCGACTGGGCCACGATGCACGACATGAACAACGCCGGCGTCGTGTTCGAGAGCCCGACGACGGTCGACGGCATCCGGATCGACGACGTGACCGACGGGATCCGCCCGCGCGGCGCGGGCCCGTTCACCATCCGGAACGTCCATCTCTCCTACGTTCGCGACGATTGCGTCGAGAACGACCACCTCGCGGCCGGCCTCATCGACGACGTGCTGTTCGACGGCTGCTACGTGGCGCTGAGCGAGCGCCCGTCGCCGTCCGAGTCGGTCGACGGGCGGGGCCAGCTCGTGACGATCCGGAACTCGCTCCTCCGCCTCGAGCCGATGCCGGGGCCGCGCGACGGCGCCTCGTCCGAGCTCGGCAACGGCGAGTTCTTCAAGTGGAGCGACGGCGCGACCCGACTCGCGCTTTTCGGGAACGTCTTCATGGCGGAGAAGGTGGGGCAGGGCGGTGCCGACACGATGGGCATCCCCGACAGCCTCACCGACTGCGCCGACAACGTGATGGTTTGGCTCGGCCCGGGCGATTATCCTGCCCGCCTCCCGGCCTGCTTCAAAGTCACCAAGGACCGCGCGGCATGGGACGCCGCGGTGGCGGACTGGCTCCGCCGACATCCGGAGATCGCGCCGTGAAACGGACCCGGACGCGTCTCACGTTCAGGGGGTAGAGGATTCATGCACCGACGACTGCACATCGTACTGGCGGCGACGTCGCTCCTGGCGCTCGCTGCCCTGATCCCGGCCGAGACGCGCGCCGCCGGCGACGGGCTCGCCTTCATCGAGTCCGCGCACAACGGCGACCGGGGCGTGAACGGTCTCAAGGGCGCGCAGTCGCTCGCGCTGAGCCCCGACGAGTCGCAGCTCTACGTCGCGTCGAGCGGTGACAGCGCCGTCGCCGTCTTCCGCCGCGACGGCGGGACCGGGCGCCTCTCCTTCGTCGAGAACGAGCAGCAGGGCGTGGCCGGCGTCCAGGGCCTCGGCGGCGCCGGCGCGGTCGTCGTGAGCCCCGACGGCGCCAACGTCTACGCCGCCGGCACGCTCGACAACGCGATCGTCATCTTCGCGCGCGACGCGGCGACGGGCGGCCTCCGCTACGTCGACATGACGCGCGAGAACGTGAACGGCGTGACGGGCATCGCGGGCGTCAACGCGCTCGCGATGAGCCCCGACGGCGCGACGCTCTACGCGGCGGCGCCCGGCGACAACGCCCTCGCCGTCTTCCAGCGCGACCCCGCGTCGGGCGCGCTCACGCCGCTCGAGGTCCAGCGCGACGGCGCCGGTCCGGTGCGTGGGCTCCGGACGCCGCAGGTCGTGGTCGTGACGCGCGACGGCGCGCAGGTCTACGTCGCCGGCGGGAGCGACGTCGCAGTCTTCTCGCGGAACGCGACCACCGGCGCGCTGACGTTCGTCGAGTCGCAGGGCAACGCCGCGAACGGCGTGGCGGGTCTCGGCGGCGCGTCGTGGCTGGCGCTCAGTGCCGACGGCACGAGCGTCTACGTCGCCGGCAAGGTCGACGACGGCCTCGCCGTCTTCCGGCGCGATCCGGCGACCGGCGCGCTGACCTTCGTCGAGGAGATCATGCAGGGCATCGGCGGCGCCGATGGGCTCGACGGCGTGGGCACCGTGACGGTGAGCCCGGACGGCCACCACGTCTACGCCACGGCGTCGTCGTCGACGTCGATCGTGAAGACCGTCGCGGTGTTCCGGCGCGACCCCGCGACCGGCGCGCTCACCTACGTCGGGAAGCAGGCGGACGGCGTCGGCAACGTGAGCGGGCTCTCCGGCGCCGCGGCCGCGCTCATGAGCGGCGACGGCGTGTACCTCTACGTCGCCGGGAAGAGCGCGAACGAGGTCGCGGTCTTCAGCGCCCTCTGCGGCGACGGGATCCTCGATCTCGGCGAGCAGTGCGACGACGGCAACGCCGTCGACGGCGACGGCTGCTCCGCAGGGTGCCGTCACGAGTGCGTGACGCACACGGATTGCGTCGACGACGACCGCTGCACCGAAGGGCGCTGCCGGAGCGGCGAGTGCGACTTCCCGCGCTGCGGGCTCACCGGCGGCATCTGCGAGCTGACGGACGCGATCGACACCGCGGTCCCGGCGCTCGAGACCGCCGCGGCCTGCACACCCATGCAGCCGGGCCTCGCCCATGCGGCGACCGCGAGCCTCCGCCTCGCGCGGCAGCAGGTCCGCGTCGCGAAGGCGCAGGGCATCTGCATCCACAAGGGCAAGAAGGGCGCCCCGTGCGTCCGCTCGAAGAGCACCAAGGCGCTCAAGCGGCTCCTGTCGCAGGTGAAATCGACCCTCGGGACGGTCGACACGCGCGCCGCGCGCCTCGGCAAGCGGAAGCAGATCAGCCCCGAGTGCCAGTCGACCGTCAATCAGACGGTCTCGACGCTCACGAGCGACCTGAAGACGATGGTCCTCCAGAAGGGCGTCTGCGCAGAATAAATCGCGACCCGAGACATCTCGGGTCGCGGACCGGACGCGAGCGTGGTGCGGCCCGAGCACGCGCGACCGGGTTGTCGCGGCTGGCGAAGCCAGCGCGACAGGCGGACACGCGCCGGGCGCCTATCTCTTGAGGACCAGGACTAGGTCGTGGCGGTGGGAGGAGAAGAGGTGGGGGCTCTCGAGCACTTCGCTCCAGGCGGGCGGATCGTTCCAGGCGTCCCAGTGTTCCTGCTCTAGGACGTAGTAGCCGGGCGGGACGTCGGGCGGGCGCCGCCCGCGCGCGCCGAGGACCGGCACGCGGCGGCCGACGTGGAAGATGAAGGGGATCTCCTCGTCGTTGGTGAGGAGCGCGAGCGGATCTTCCGGGCGCAGGCGGGCGCGGACGGCCTCGGCGAAGGGGCGCACCGACTTCTGCGCGGCGCGCGTCGGTACGAAGACGCCGTGGATCAGGAACGTCGTGCAGGCGACGGCGCCCGCGATGCCGATGCTCGCCGTCCGCCATCGACCGCGTCCGAGCGCGCGCGCCGCGATGACGGCGGCGATCGCGCCACCGACGCCGAGCGCGACGAGCTGGATCCACGCGTCGCCCGCGGCCCGGAAATATCCTGCGACGTCGGCATCGGGCCGCGCGGTCATCGCGCCGATCCGTTCGATCGGGACGAGCCCCGCCCCGAGGGCGGCGCCGAGGGCGGCGACGCCGATCCCGAGCGCGGCAGCGCCGAGCGCGAGACCGCTTGCCACGCGCACGAGGCCGCCCGCCGGGCGGGCCTCGCGCGCGACCTCGGCGAGCCACCAGCCGATGACGAGGGCGAGTGCGGGGCGGAGGGGCAGCATGTAGGCGCCGCGCTTCAGCGGCGCGAGCGAGAAGAACGCGAACACGACGGCCGTCCACAGGAGACAGTACCGTCGCGCGAGGTCGCCGCGCCACGCGCCGCGGACGGCCCACGGCAGCGCGAGCGTCCACGGGAGCCCGCCGGCGAGCAGCGGCACGACGTAGAAGAGCGGCGAGCGGTAGGGGAAGCGGTCGCTGCCGAGGAGCGCCTCGCCGTTCTCCGAGAGGATCTGCTTCGCGACGAACGCCGAGCCGCGATGCAGGTACGCGAGCGCGTACCATCCGCCGGCGATCGCGACGAACACGAGAACCGGCAGGGGGCGCACGAGGCGCAGCGCGGCACCAAGCCGTCGGGAGCCGATGGCGAAGAGGAGCGCGGTGAGACCGACGAGCCCGGGGCCGACGGGGCCCTTCGCGAGCATGGCGAGCGCGAGGCAGAGCGCGAGCACGACCGACGTCGCCGGCCCGCCGCCGCGCATGGCGTGCACGAAGGCGAGCTGCGCGCCGGTGATCGCCGTGCAGAGCGTCATGTCGACGCGGCCGTCGCCCGCCTCGCGGAGGAACTGCGGCGTCGTGGCCAGGACCAGCGCGGCGAGGAACCCGACGTCCTCGCCGCCCCAACGCCGGCCGGCGAGGAAGACGAGGAGCACGACGCCGCCGCCGAGCACGACCGACGGCGCGCGCAGCGTGCGCGCCGTGACGCCGGCCCCGGTGAGTCGCGCGCCCGCGGCGACGAGCCAGTGGAAGAGCGGCGGCTTCGACGGCACGACCGTGCCGTTCCAGAGCGGCAGGATCCAGTCGCCGGTCTCGACCATCTCGCGCGCGACGAGCCCTTCGCGCGCCTCGCCGCCCTCGTAGATGTCCGAGCCGATCGGCCGTCCGCCGAGCGCGACCGCGAGCGCGACGACGGCGAGCGCGGTGAGCGCGGTCCGACGCGTCACGGCGCGCTCATTTCTCGTGTCGCACCGGCCATCCGTCCTTCCGGCACGGCAGCCGGGTGTCGCGCCGCCGGCGGAACCGGTCGAGCACGTTCCCGTGGAGGTCGACGGCGCGGATGTCGAGCGCGTCCGGCGTGACGGTCACGTGGACGATGTGGGTCGCGGCGACGACCCGCGCGAAGCTCGGGTGGTCGACCGCTTTGTCGAGATGTCCCCCGCCGCCCCCGCTCACGACCTGGAGAACGGCGGCGTCCGGGACGTACGCGCAGGCCGGGTCGGCGCGCTCGTACACGTGCTCGTGACCGGTGAGGAGCAACTCGACGCCGCCCGCTTCGACGATCGGCTGGAGCGTCGTCCGGAGCCCGTGATCCACCCACTTGCCGACGGGACCGAACGGCGGCTCGTGCAGGAAGACGATGCGCCACGGACGGCCGCCCGCGGCACGGAGATCGTCGGCGAGCCACCGGCCGCCGTCACCGCCGGCGGCGACCTCGGGCGTCGACACCGACGCGAAGTGCGCGTCGCCCCAGTCGAACGCGTAGTGGGGCAGGGCGGCGTCGCCGTCGCTCGCGACCGGCGCGAACGCGAGACGGTACACGCTCTGGCGATGGAGGTCGTGGTTGCCGGGCGTCGGGAAGAGCGGCACGCGCGCGAGCGTCGCGGCGTAGGGGCGGAAGAAGCGCGCGTCGAGCCCGTCCGCGCCGGGCCGGCCGTACGCCATGTCGCCGAGGTGGATGAGGAAGGCGGGGTGGGTGGCGCGCACGCGTCGCGCGATCGCGGCGGCCTCCGGGCTCGCGTCGCCCGTGTCCCCGACGACGGCGAACCGAAAGCGCGTTCCGGCCGGCGGCGCCGTCCGGAAGCGCACGCGTCGGCCGCGGGTTCCGATCCGGCACGAGTACGCGGTCGCC
>Ga0070741_10013193_pt1 | contig 14681 bp, 12 predicted proteins | sample Coa_R1_4_FD_66440 | JGI IMG/M metagenome (GOLD analysis project Ga0070741, IMG submission 66440) | Surface soil microbial communities from Centralia Pennsylvania, which are recovering from an underground coalmine fire - Coalmine... | ecosystem: Environmental > Terrestrial > Soil > Unclassified ...
CGGCTACGCGACGGCGCTCCTCGCGTCGGTCGAGCCGGAGCTCGCGTTCGCGGTCCCCATGATCCCGCTCGCGTCGCTCGCCGACATGATGTGGGCGGGGAACGAAGGCGACCCGCGGCTCGCCGTCGCCGCCGAGCACGGCTGGAGCATGCCGGCGCTGCGGGACCTGACCCGGGTCCACGCGCCGCTCTCGCGTCCGCCGCTCGTTCCGCACGAGCGCCGGCTCATCATCGCGGCCCTCGGCGACCGCATCTGCCCGCCGGCGCACGCCGACACGCTCTGGCGCCACTGGGGCAAGCCGCGGATCCACTGGTATCCGGGCGGCCACCTCGCGCAGTTCCGGCGCGGGGCGGCCCTCAAGTCGGTCCGCCGGCTGCTCCGGGAGACCGGCCTCCTCCCGCCGCGGCACTGACCGTCAGCCGCCGGCGCCCGGCAGCGGGACGGTGAGCGGACGGATCCACCGCGCGTGCCGGAGCGTCCGCGGCTCGGCCGCGAGATCGACGCTCGGGTCGATCAGGAGCTGCCGCGGCCGGCCGTTCAACGACGCCCACGCACGCGCGCGGACGTGGACGTCGCGATGGCCCTTCGCGCGGAGGTCGTCGGCGATGTGATGCGCGAGCTGGAGGATCATGTCCGGCCGGCTCGGCATCTCCTCGGCCTGGAAGCCCGCGACGTAGTCCTCCGGCTCGACCTCCCACGTGCGCTCGGCGTCGCTCACCACGAAGCGGACGTCGGCGTCCTTGTCCCGCAGCATCATGTGCCAGGAGAAGCGGTGCCCCTCCTCGGTCCAGTCGACGTTCCCCGGATAGACGAAGTGGCGCAGCGGGACGACCAGCTGGAGCAGGAGGTAGACCGCGAGAGTCGCGGTCACGACGCGGGGTGGCGGGGGCTCGACGGCCGGCGTCGGCGCCGGGAGGTCGATCCCGGCGCGCGCGAGCACGGGGCGGAGCGCGGGCGGCGGCAGGAACAGCAGCGTCGCGCCGAGCATCAGCCAGGGGAAGATGCCGATGTCGAAGAGCGTCGCGTTCATCAGGTGGAAGCTCACCGCGAGCGCGAAGCCGAGCGGGCGCGTCCGGCGCCAGAGGAGGAGCGGCACGACGGCGAGGTCGACGACGAGCCCGCCGTACGTGAACCCCCACACGACCCGTTCGTCGGTGAACCAGCGGCCGACGACGGGGTACGCGGTCCGGCGTGCGAGCCGCGCGCGCATCGGCTCGCCGGCGAGCCAGTCGGGGTTGATCTTCGCGATTCCCGCGTAGACGTACGCGATCGCGACCTGGGCGCGCAGGAGCCAGAGCGTCCAGGCCGGCGCCGTCCCGCGGGCGATCGACGGATCGCGCCGCGCGTCGATCGACGCCGCCCGCTCGCCCGGCACGAAGACGAGAAGGAACGCGAGCAGCGTGATCAGGTAGAAGTGGTTCAGGTAGCGCGCCTCGTCGAGCAGGAACACGTACGCGAAGCCGACGAAGAAGAGCGCGCTCGCGAGCCGGTATCGGTATCCGACGGCGATGCACATCGCGAGCACGCCGAGCGCGCCGACGTGGACGTACATGCCCGCGCCGGGCCACGGCCGGACCCAGCCGAAGCCGTAGTAGGTGAAGTGGAACGCCGGCTCGATCCAGTAGCGGCGGATCCAGCCATGCGCGAAGTAGCGGACGACCTCGCAGCCGAGGCAGACGCCGAAGGCGATCCGGAAGACGACGATCGGCGCGACGTCGATCGGCGCCAGCAGCGCGCGACGCCACGCCGCCGGGAGGCCGGCGCTCAGCGCCGTTCCGGCGGCAGGGAGTCCACGATCTCGCGGAAGAGCCGATGCCAATTCCGCACCGTTCCGAAGGCCTTCAGGTACGCGTCGACGCCGACGAGCGCCCGCATGAGGAATACCTGATACCCCGGGGTGCGGAACAGCCGGTGCTTCATCGCGACCTGCGTCACCTCCGTGCCGCGCTCCATGACGTCGTAGGCGCGCGGGTCGAACGGCTCGTCGCGGATGAGCGGCTCGTAGAGCACGTGCACGAGCCGGAGCCACGGCGCCGGATCGTCGCCCGGCTCCCGGATGCCGAGCGCCTCGCAGCCGGCGAGGATCTTCTCCTCGTCCTGATCGAGGATCCCGCGCGCGAACAGCCGGTAGCCCCGCCGGATGGCGGCGTCGAAGACCCGGACGCTTCCGAAGTCGAGGATGCCGAGCCGCGGATGGTGCGTGACCAGGTAGTTTCCCGGGTGCGGGTCGGTGTGCAGCACGCCGAACTCGAGGAGCTGCCGCCAGAGGAGCTGGAAGAGCTTCACCGCGACCCAGTCCTTCAGCTCCTGGTCGACACCCGGTGCCATGATGTCCTGGATCGGGTAGCCGTCGAGGAACTCCATCGTCAGCACCCGCCGGGTCGAGAGGGCGCGGTGGACGCGCGGGATCATCACCTCGGGGTCGTCGGCGAGAAGCGTCCGGAAACGCTCGAGGTTCCGGGCCTCGTGGCCGTAGTCGAGCTCCTCGTGCAGGCGCGCCTCGAGCTCGATCGCGATCTCCTCGGGGTCGACGCGCTGCCGCATGACGTCGCGCGCGATCGCGGCGAAGACCCGGACGAGCGCCTTCACGTTCTTCACGTCCTGGTGCACCGTCTCCGCGACGCCGGGGTACTGGACCTTCACGGCGACGGGCTGTCCGTTCTTCAGCTCCGCGCGATGCACCTGCCCGAGCGACGCGGCGGCGAACGCCTCGGGCTCGAAGCGCTTGAACCTGGTCTCGGGCGGCGCCCCGAGCTCGTCGATGATCAGCTCCCGCACCCGCGCATACGGCATTGGCGGCGCCGACGACTGCACGACCGAGAGGACTTCGAGCGCCTCGGCCGGGAACAGGTCGCTCCGCATGCTGAGCATCTGCGCGAGCTTCATGAACGCGCCACGCAGCTCCTGCGATCCCGCGACGACGCGCTCCGCGTTCCGGATGTGCGCGTCGAGCAGCGCCTGCTCGGTCTTCGACGCCGACTGGAACGGCCGTTTGATCGCCTGCCAGAGGTAGCTGCCGCCGACCGACGTCGTCAGGCGACCGACGGACAGCATGCGGCGCGCGCGGCCGCTCGTGATGTCGGCCATCAGCCGTGGTTGATGCGCGTCGCGGCCGCGGCGGCTCCGAACCCGTTGTCGATGTTCACGACCACGACGCCCGCCGCGCAGGTGTTCAGCATGCCGAGGAGCGCGGCGAGCCCGCCGAGGCTCGTCCCGTAGCCGACGCTCGTCGGCACGGCCACGACCGGCCGCGCGACGAGCCCGCCGACCACGCTCGGCAGGGCGCCCTCCATGCCGGCGACGACGATCACGACGGCCGCCGCCCAGAGCCGCTCGCGATGCTCGAGGAGCCGGTGGATCCCCGCGACGCCGGCGTCGTACAGCCGCTCGACCGGGTTCCCCATGAGCTCGGCGGAGATCGCCGCCTCCTCCGCGACCGGCAGGTCGGCCGTGCCGGCGGAGACGACGAGGACCGTCCCGCGCCCGGTCGTGTCCACCGGGTCGCCGCGCCGCACCGCCAGGCGAGGGAGCGGGTGGTACTGGAACCCCGGGACCGCCGCGACGAGCCGGGCGCCGGTCTCCGCGGCGAGGCGGGTGACCAGCACGCGGCTTCCCGCGGCGGCCATCCGCTCCGCGATCGCGATCACCTGCGCCGGGGTCTTCCCCTCGCCGAGGATCGCCTCGGGGAAGCCGTTCCGCAGCGCGCGGTGATGGTCGATGCGGGCGAAGTCGAGGTTCTCGTACGGGAGGTCGCGGAGGCGCTTCAGCGCCTCGTCGGGCGTCGTCGCGCCCGCCTGGACCGCGCGCAGCAGCTCCGCGAGCGCGTCGCGCTCCATCTCAGTCGACCCTCGCGCGCAGCTCGTGCACCGCGCGCGCGCTCGCACGCGTCACCTCGAAGCGGACGCGCCCGGCCCGGACCGCGTCGCCGGGCTTCGGGATCCGTCCGAGCCGCTCGAGGACGAGGCCGCCGATCGTCTCGTACTCGCCCTGCGGAAGGTTCCAGCCGAAGCGCTCGTTCAAATCCGCCACCGGGGCTCGCGCGCTCACCACGAAGACGCGCGGGGCGACGCGCCGGAAGAGCTCGCGGGGTCGATCATATTCGTCCTCGATTTCGCCGACAATCTCCTCGACCAGATCCTCCACCGTGACGAGCCCGACGAACCCCCCGTACTCGTCGACCACGAACGCCACGTGCCGCCCCTCCGCCTGCAGCGTCGCGAGCAGCTCGGGCAGCGACTTCGCGTCGGGGACGAAGAACGGCTCCCGCAAGAGCGACGTGACCGGCGCACCCGGGTCGACGTCGCCGAGCAGGTCGAATGCGGACACGACGCCGGTCACGTTGAAGAGCCGGTCGTGGAACACCGGGACGCGCGAGAAGCCGCGCGCGCGGACGAGCTCGACGACCTCCGCGACGGTCGCCGAGTCCGGGACGGCGCAGACGTCGACCTGCGGTACCATCGCGTCGCCCGCGGTCTTCGCCTCGAAGCGCGCGATCCGCGCCACGAGACTCGCCTCGGACACGTCGAGCGGCGAGCGCCGCGGCCGCGCCGTGAGCCACCCGCCGAGGCGGTGGAGCTCGGCGAGCGACGCCGGCTCCCGGCGGCCGAGGAGCCGCGCGAGGGCGACCCCGAGCGCGACGAGCGGCGCCACGACGACGCCCGCGGCCAGCAGGCCCCGCTCGACCGCACCGCGGCCGCGCGCGCCGAGCGCGGGCGCCAGGCCGCGCGGGACGAGGTCGAACACGACGAGCACGATCGGGACGAAGACGAGGAGCGCGACCGGAACCGTCCCGCGCCGCGCCGCCATCCACACGATCTCCGTCGCGACGCCGATCAGCGCGCCGCCCGCGACCATCGCCGCCGCCCGCGCGACCGGCGCGAGCATGCCCTCGAGCGCGGCCGGCGCGACGGATCGGCGCAGCCCGCTCGCGACGAGCGCTTCGCCCGCGGCGGCGACGACGCGGAGCGCGACGCAGATCGCGGCGACCGCGACGAGGACGATCACGGTGCCACCGCCGCGTCCTCGTCGGCGATGTCGCCGAACAGCTCCTCGAGCAGGTCCTCCATCGTGACGAGACCCGCGACGCCGCCGTACTCGTCGACGACCACCCCGAGGTGCACCTTCCGGCGTCGGAGCTCGCGGAACGCGTCGCCCGCGGGCATCGCGAGCGGAACGAACGTCGCCGGGCGGAGCAGCGGCTCCAGGCGGAAGCCCGGCGCACGGACGTCGAGCCCGCAGAGGTCCTTCGCGTAGAGGACGCCGATCACGTTGTCGCGATCGCCCCGGTACACGGGCACGCGCGAGTAGCGCTGGTCGCGGAGCGCCGCGAGGACGTCCGGGCCCGGCGTGTCGACGGGCAGCGCGAACCCCTGCAGGCGGGGCGTCATCACCGACCGCACGGGCCGCTGCCGGAACGTGCGGAACCGCGCGAGGAGCGCGCGCCCCGGTTCGCCGAGCGCGGCCTCGTCGTCCTCTTCGACGGCTCCGTCCTCGGCGAAGCGGAGCACGCTCGCCGGCGCGAGGCCCGGCTCACCCGCGAGCCACTCCGCGAGCATGACCGCGGGCCGCTCGAGCGGACGGCGGAGCGGCGCGAGGAAGCCGGACAGCGCCTCGCCGAGCCGGTCGCCGAGGACGCGCGGCATCCGCGTTCCGACGGCCGGCGCGACGACCTCGGAGACCAGGTACGCGAGCGCGCCGGCTCCCGCGCCGGCGGCCCAGGCCGGGAGGCGCCCCGGCTCGACGAGCGCGATCCACGCCGCGCCCGCAGCGGCGCCGGCCGTGCAGAGCTCACGGGCGACAACGAGCGTCACCCAGAGCCGCCGGGGCCGCGGCGGCGCGTGGCCGTGCCGGAACAGCCGGGGCGCGTGCGGTACGACGAACACCAGCAGCATCGCGATCGACGTCGCGAGCACCGCCAGCGCGACCGGCAGCGTCATGGGACTCCGCTGTCTAGCAGGGAAACGGCGCGAGACAAGCGAAGCCCCCGCGCGACGACGCCGGCTCCGCGCGGATGCGCGGGCCGGCGTCGCGCCGGGGGAGCGAGTCAGGGACTATCGGGAGCCGATCGTCAGGTCCTGCTCGACCGAGCGTACGCCCGGCGTCGAGCGCGCCGCGACGGCCGCCGAGAGCCGCTGCTCCTCCGAGCGCACGGTCCCCGTGAGCCGGGCGACGCCGTTCTTCACCTGAGCGTCGATGTCGGCGTCCTTCAGATCGGCACGATTCTCGAGCGCGCTCTTCACGTCGCGCTGGATGTCGGCATCGTTCGCCTTGACGGTGTTCTCCTGCGACTTCGGGACGACCTGCAGCTCGTTGCGGACCTGCTGGACGCCCTTCACGCCCCGCGCGTCCGCCTCCGCGGCCTTCCTGGCGGCGGCCGTCGGCACCATCCCGAAGAGCGTCACCACGCCGTCCCGGGTGTCGACGTTGATGTCGGTGCCCGGGGTGCGAGAGTCGGCGATCAGCCGGAGCTTGGTCGCCGACGTGACCCACATGTCGCGCGCGGTCGATCCGGCCCCGTGATCGGTCGCCACGTGCTTGCGGTCGGACTCGGAGCGGATCTCCTCGTCGGCGAGGGTGTCGGGGCTCTGGATCTCGCTCGCGACCCGCTTCACGCCGGGCACGCGCGACGCATCCTGCACGGCCCGGAGATGGTCGGTGACGCTCGCCGCCTTCCCCGAGAGGAGAACGACGCCGTCGTTCACCGAGCTCACGGCGACGCTGCTGTCCTTGAGCGTCGCGTCGTCGTGCAACGTACGGTCGACGCGCGTCTTCAGCTCGTCGTCCGACGCCTTCACGGCCTTCGCCTGCGTGGGCTTCACGACCTGGAGCAGGTTCCGGACGTCGGACACGCCCGAGATCTTCCGCGTCTCCTGCTCGGCCCGCTGCTTCGCGTCGGCCGAATCGACCTTGCCGTGGAGCGTGACGCGCCCGTCGACCGTGTCGACGTCGATCGAGCTGCCGGAGACGCCCGGCGTCGTCATGAGCGCGATCTTCGTCTTGGCGGTTATCCAGGCATCCGGGGCGGCGGCACGCGCGCTCGCCGGAGCGAGCGCGAGCGCCGCCGCAATGCACACTACCAACGTACGAATCTTCACACGCATGTCCTCCTTCTCGCGTCAGCCGCTCAAGGAACCGGTGTACCGCCGCGACCGCTCAGCAGACCGACGGCGAGGAAGATGACGGCGAGGACGACGAAGATCCATCCGAACTCGGCGGACAGACCCGCGACGCCGCGGAAACCGAGCACCGCCGCAATCAGCGCGATGACGAAGAACGTGAGAGCCCAGCTCAGCATGAGAACGCCCTCCTTTCCGAGCGTAGCCGCTCTCGAAGCAAGGCCGGGGCCAGGGCGAGCGACCACGGAAACTCGCGCGTGCGATCGCTCGCGTGTGGAATCCGCGACACGAGGACCGCGGGTGTATGGAAAGCAGACGCCGCGCGCCACGGAGCGGCGCGCGGCGCTGGCATCGGGGTTGCTGAATGCCGAAATGGTGCGAATGCGTATCCGGTTCCTGGTCGTCGCGCTGCTCGCCGTCGCCGGCGTGCATTCCGCGGATGCCGCCACCCGCCGGCTCCGCCGGATCGTCGTGGTCGGCGACAGCCTGCTCGCCGGCTGGGGCTCGGGCGGGCTCGTCGAGCGCGGGCGGCCGGGCCAATTCGACAGCGTTCCGGCGTTCATCGCGTTCCGCGCGCACGCGCGGCTGCCGCGCCCGTCGATGGATCGGCCGGGCGTGCCGCCGCAGTACGCGATCGTCGACGCGAACGGGAACGGGACGCTCGACGCCGGCGAGGTGCGGCGGACGAACGACGGCATCGGCTTCCGCAGCGACCCGGGGGAGCGGGCCCGCAACCTCGCCGTCCCCGGCGAGGACACGGCGAGCATCTTCGACGAGATCGACCCGGTGGACGTCGGGCGCCGGCTCGTCGCGCGCGACGACGTCGCCGGGCGCGACGCCCTCAAGTTCCTGATCCTCGGGCTGCCGCCGCAGACCGGCGGCGTGTCCCAGCTGAGCGCCGCGCGCGACCTCCATCCGAGCGTCGTCATCCTCTGGATCGGCAACAACGACGTGCTCCCGATGGCGACCAAGACGGACCCCGGCGCCGTGACGCTCGGCGCCGACGAGTTCGGGACGCGGTTCCATCGCATCCTGAACGCGCTCGCGGACACGGGCGCGCCGATCGTCGTCGCGAACCTGCCCGACGTGACGGGCGTCGCCGCGCTGCGGCACGCGGCGACCGACGTCACGTCGTGCCGGGCCGCGGACGGCTCGACGGTGCCCGTCGCACCGACGGACCTGCTCCCGATCGACCTCGATCCGTCGACGCTGCCGGTGCCCTCGTGCGCCCACGTGCTCGACGCGAGCGAGCAGGCGGCGATCCGCGCCAAGATCGTCGCGTTCAACGCGGAGATCGCGACGGCCGTGACCGACGTCGAGAACGCCCGCGGGCTCGACGTCGTGCCGGTCGACATGTTCGCCCTCTTCGACCAGGCGCGGCAGGGCATCGACGTCGACGGGGACGGCAAGGCCGACGTCACGACGAGGTATCTCGGCGGGCTCTTCAGCCTCGACGGCGTCCATCCGACGCGCACCGGGAACGCGCTCCTCGCGAACGCGTTCATCGCGGCGATCGACGCACGCTTCGGCGAGACCGTGGGTCCCGCGAACGTCGCGCGCGTGTGGAAGAAGGATCCGCTCGCGCACAGCAGCTTCGCGCCGCCGGGAGAGCCGCCGTTCGGCCTGATCGGCGACGGCGCCACCGACGACCTCGCGGACATGTTCCAGAGCGCGTTCGACCGCATCGAGCGGAGCAGCCGCGAGCTCGGCGACCGCGCGCGCCGGGCGCTCGTGGACGTCTTCCGCCGCTTCTTCTGAGCGGGGCGACGCCTTGCGCCGCTGGCTCCCCGGCGGGAGAATGCGGCCCAGGAGGACGCCATGGAGCGAACCGAGCTGACGCGCGACGTCGAGGTCGTGCAGATCCCGGCGGGCCACACGGTCACGCTCGAGAAGGGGACGGACGTGTTCATCACGCAGTCCCTCGGCGGCGCGTACACGGTCCAGGCGCCCGCGTACGGCGGCCTCTTCCGCATCGCCGGCAAGGACGCCGACGCGATCGGGAAGGAGCCGGTCGAGTCGCCCGCGCCCGTCGACGCGCCCGGCGACCCGGCGGACCTCGAGCGGCAAGTCTGGGATCAGCTCCGGACCTGCTACGACCCGGAGATCCCCGTGAACATCGTCGACCTCGGCCTGGTCTACGACATGCGCGTCGAGCCCGGAAACGCCGGCGGGAGCCGTGTCGAGGTGCGGATGACCCTCACCGCGCAGGGCTGCGGCATGGGGACGATGATCGCCGCCGACGCGCGCCAGAAGCTCCTCGGGCTCCCCGGCGTCGAGGAGGCGAACGTCGACATCGTGTGGGATCCGCCCTGGAACCCGCAGATGATCTCGCCCGAGGGCCGCGAGCGGCTCGGGATGTGAGGCGCCGCGCGCCGTTCCGGCGCGCGTATGGAGCCCGGCTTCTAGCCCGGAGCGTCGGCCGGGGCCTCGACGGCGCCGTGGGAGCCGCGGCCGCGGCGACGGCGGCCGCCGCGGCGGCGACGGCGGCGTGAGCCGGAGCCGGCGGCGGACGGCGCCGCGGGGTCCGCTTCGGGCTCCGTCGGCTCGGCGGACGCCGACTCCTCGCCGCCTGCTTCGAGCTCGGCCGGCGCCGGCGGCTCGGACGCGTCGCGCGGCTCCGCCGTGTCGCCCGACGACACCAGGCGGATCGTTCCGTGGCGGCCGATCTCGAGCTCCTTGATGCGGCGGAGACGCGTCACGAGGCGCGGAGAGCCGGGCGTGCGCGCGAAGCCGCGCGCCTTGAGCGCGTTCGAGAGGGCATCGAGGCCGACGCTCCGGTCGGACGACGCCTCGATCAGCTCGCGCGCGACGTTCAGCAGCTCGTCGTGCGGTGCGGTGTGCGGCTCGACGGCGTGCTCCTGCTCGAAGCGCCCGTTCGACGGCGCCGGTGCGTCGCGGCGCGGCTCGTGGCGCGGCGTCTGGTGTCGCGCGCCGGACGACGTCGAGCGCCCGCCGCGGCGCCCGCTCCGCCGCCGACGGCGCGGCGCCCGGTCCTGCTCGACGACCTCCGCCGGGATCTCGCCCATGCCGGCGAGCGCGCGATACGAGAGCCGCCGGAAGGCGACACCGAGGCTCGCCGCGACGTCGCCGACGGCGTCGAACGCCTGATCGTCGGTCACGATCTCGATCGAGTCGCCGGGCCGCGTCGTCGCGAGCCACGCGCCCGCGGCGACGGCGATGCGCAGATCGCTCCAGTCGCGCACGCCGACCGACGGCGCGCTGTGCACGAGCTGCGCGCCGGCCTTCGCGAGGAGGCGCGCGGTCTCGTGCCCGACGACGCGCCAGTTCCCGACGGCGACGAGCTCGGTCGCGCGGCTCCGCCAGTCGAGCGCGAGGTGCTGGAGCACGCGGGCGACGTGCTCGACGCGGCTCGTGTTCTCGACGTCGAAGAAGATCGCGCGGCGCGGGCTCGGATGAGGGCGGGGCGCGGGCGGCGCGACGTGCGTCGCGAAGATGCGCTCGACGTCGACCGTCGCGGGCAGTTCGTGCTCGTGCGGCGGCTCGGGCTCCGCCGCGACGACGGGGTGCGGCTCGGGCTCGGGCGGCGGAGACGCGAGGACGGGTTCGGGAGGGGGAGCCGCGGTCGCCCGGGGCTTCCGGGCCCGCGTCGTCGTCGTCCGCGATCGTCGCGGACGGGCCGGCTTCTTGGGGGTGGTCACTGGAGGCGTGCCATATCACGTCGCCCGGGGCGGTGCAGCTTCCGCATGGCAAACGCGTGGTCGGGTCCGGCGGTCGGCACGTTTTCGACGCCCGGTCCCCGCGCCGACGACGTATCGACCGCCGTAGACCATGGCATCGTCGTTGCTCTACCGCGCCGGGACATGGCGCCGCCCCCCGAAGACCCGACCACCGACGAATCCAGCACGGGCGACCTCGGGACCTTCAACCGGTGGCTGTGCGTCTCGCGGCTGCGCGCGTCCGGCGCCGTCGCGGCGTTCGCGGTCGGCCTGTCGTGGGTCGACCCGCGCGCGCTCGACCGCGTCGCGGTGCTCGCGGTCTGCGCCGGCCTCGCGATCACGTCGATCTTCGGCCTCGGGTGGCGGCGCCTCGGCCGCTTCCCGGTCCTCTTCTTCTACTGCCAGACGATGATCGACGTCGTCGCGATCACGGTCGGGATCGGGTCGTCGATCGCCGGGCCGACCGCCGTCCTCTTCCACCTCATCTACTCCCTGGTGATCGTGCCGGCGAGCCTGTTCTCCGGGCTCGCGGGCTTCACGTTCGCCACCGTCGCGACGATCGGCCACGAGCTGCTCCTCGGGTTCGAGCGCGGCTTCTCGCTCGGCACGCTCGCCGGCGTCGAGTCGCTCGTGCCGACGTTCCTCTTCTACCTGCTCGCGCAGCAGGCGATCTTCTACGGCTCGCATCTCCACCACAAGAACCGGATGCTCACCGCGCTCGCCGGCCGTCTGAAGGAGAGCCGTCAGAAGCTCGCCGCCGAGGGAAGGCTCTCCGCCGCCCTCGTCGACGCGGCGCAGACGCTCAGCGCGACGCTCGACGCGCCGGTCCTGCTCGACCACCTCACGCGGACGACGCGCGAGCACCTGTGCGCCGACTGGAGCGCGACGTTCCTCGTCGACGCGGCGCGCGGCGTGTTCCGGCTCGCGGCGGCGACGGACGCGCAGATCGCCTCGACGGAGCTCTCGCGGATCGAGTTCCCGATCGCGAGCTGGTCGGCCGTCGGCCGCGTGAGCGCCCATCGCGTCGTCGTGCTCTCGGGCGAGCCGGCCGAGTCGACCCCCGAGCTCTTCACCGGCGACCGCCGGCTCTCGACCGTGCTCCTCGCCGCCCTCCACAAGGACGGCGACATGGTCGGCTTCCTCGCGGTCGGCTACGCCTCCGTCCTGGTCGAGTCGAGCGACTGGGCGCTCCGGCTCCTCGCCGGCATCGCGGAGCACGCGACGGTCGTGCTCCACAACGCGCACCTGCTCGAAGAGGTCCGCCAGGCGAGCGCGCTCAAATCGGAGTTCGTCGGCGCGATCTCCCACGAGCTCCGCTCCCCGCTGAACGTCGTCCTCGGCTACCTCGAAATGGCGCTCGACGGCGGCCTCGGCCCGCTAGCGCCCGAGCTCGCCGACGCGCTCCGGCGGACGCGCCGGCAGTCGGTCGAGCTCCTCGAGCTGATCACCGCGCTCCTCGACCTGAACCGGCTCGAAGCGGGCCGGCTCCCCGTCCACCACGCGCGCGTCGCGATCGGGGATCTCCTCGGCGCGATCGTGCAGCACATCCCGGAGAACTGGCAGCGGAGCGGCGTCGACGTGCGGCTCGACCTCTCAGCCGACCTGCCCGTCGTCGACACCGACGCGCAGAAGCTGAAGACGATCGTCCGGAACCTGGTGCACAACGCACTCAAGTTCACCGACCGCGGACACGTGACCGTCGGCGCCCGCGTCGGCGCGGCGGACGAGGTCGTGATCACGGTCGCCGACAGCGGCCGCGGCATCCCGGCCGACGCGGTCCCGTACGTGTTCGACATGTTCCGCCAGGTGCCCGGCTCGGGCGGCGGCGGCGTCGGGCTCGGGCTCCACATCGTCCAGCGCTTCGTCGAGGTGCTCGGCGGGACGGTCTCGATCGCGAGCGAGGTGGGCGTCGGCTCGACGTTCACGGTCACGCTGCCACGTACGTCGCTTTCTACCGACGACGCGCGAAGCGCGTCCGCCGACGCCGCTTGAAAAGCGCGGCCCCCTCGCCGACTGTCCGTCGGCGATGCGGGCTCTCGCGGCGGCGCTCCTGGTGCTCGGGACGGTCGCCTGCGGCTCGCGCACGTACACCGGCGTCGGCGACGTCGTCGCGGTCGACGCGCCCGCAGGCGCGGTGACGCTCCGCCACGACGACATCCCGGGCCTGATGGACGCGATGACGATGCGCTTCCCGGTCGCGTCGCCCGACGTGCTGGCCGGCGTCGCGACCGGCACGCGCGTCCGCTTCGACGTCGAGCGCCGGGGCAGCGCGCTCCGCGTGACGCGGATCGTCCTGCTCGGCGCCGCGGGCGGGCCGCGGCCCGGCGTCCACGACCACACGCCGCATCACGGCGGCGTCGTCGCGATGGTCGGCCTCCGCCACCTCGAGGCCCGGGCGACGCCGGACGGCACGATCCGCGCCTGGGTGACCGACGTCTGGCGCCGCCCGCTGCCGCTCGAGGGCGCGGAGGGCACGGCGACCGTCGACGTCGCCGGCACGAAGCGCGAGGTCCCGCTCACGCCCGACGGCGACGCCCTCGCCGGCCGCGGCCCCGCGCTCGACGGCCGCGAGGCCGCCGTCGGCGTGCGCGTCGTCCAGGGCGGCGAGCCGCTCGAGTCGCACTTCATCCTGCCGCTTGCCGGCGACGCGACGGGCGCCGCGAACGTACCGGCCGCGGGCTGCCGGCCGCCGGAGACGCCCGGGCCGCGCTGCGTCCTCGACTTCGGCGCGGCGGTGACGGTGGTCACGCCGACCCCCGACGGCGACGTGCTGGTCGCGGTCCTGAACGGCGGCGTCAGCCGCTGGCGCGCGCGCGACGGCGCGTTCGTCGTCGGCTTCGGCGCGCCGCCGCCGGTGGTCGCGCCGGCGAGCGAGGCGCCGCACCCGGAGGCCGCGAACGCGGTCGTGCTCCGGCCGGACGGCGTCGAGGCCGCCGTCGCGCTCGAGAACCGCGTGCTGGTCTACGACGCGCGCGACGGCCGCTTCCTCCGGACGCTCGCGACGTTTTCCGGCATCGTGCGGAGCCTCGCGTGGGCGCCGGACGCCGCGACCGTCGTCGTGACCGTCTTCTACGACGCGCGCGCGCACCAGCTGCGCGCGGCCGACGGCGCCGAGATTCGCGCGCTCGCGGTCGAGCGCGAGGCGTCCGCCGTCGCGGTCGCCGACGACGGGCGCGTCGCCGTCGGCAGCGAGCGGGGCGCGATCCGGCTCTACCCGCCCGCGGGCGATGCGCCCGCACGCGCGCTCGACGCGTCGGACCGCTCGATCGAGGCGGTCGGGTTCGCCGGCCCGCATCTCGTGGCGGCGGGATACGACGGCGTCGTCCGCACCTGGGACGACGCCGGCCGCGTCACGGCGGCGACGCCGCCCGGCGGCGCCGTCCTCCGCCTGGCGGTCGCCCCGCGCGACCGACGCGTCGCGGCGGCCGGCGTCGACCCGACGGTGCGCATCGTCGACGTCGCCACCGGGACGGTCACCGGCGTCGTCGCCTGGCACGAGGCCGCGGTCTGGGGCGTCGCGTGGGTCGGCGACATCCTCGCCACCGGCGACGCGTCGGGGCGACTCGCCTTCTGGCCCGCGCGCGCGCCGTGATTTCGCGCGTGCGACGTTGACGCCGGCGGACGCCGCGGTCTAGTTTTCGCGCTCACCCGGGAGGGTCGCCATGTCGCGTATCGCCGCCGTGCTCGCCGCTACCGTATTGCTGGCCGTTCCTGCCGCATCGCGCGCGGCCTTCCACATCACCGCGATCGACGAGGTCGCATCGGGCATGGGGGGAAACCCGAACGTCCAGTACGTCGACATCCGCGCCCAGAGCTTCGCCGGCCAGAACTTCGTCGCGCACACGCGGCTCACGGCGTTCAGCTGCGACGGCACGGCACACACGATCCT
>Ga0070741_10013194_pt1 | contig 14680 bp, 11 predicted proteins | sample Coa_R1_4_FD_66440 | JGI IMG/M metagenome (GOLD analysis project Ga0070741, IMG submission 66440) | Surface soil microbial communities from Centralia Pennsylvania, which are recovering from an underground coalmine fire - Coalmine... | ecosystem: Environmental > Terrestrial > Soil > Unclassified ...
GCCGCCGCTGCGGCGACCGCGAGCGTGTAGCGGAGTCCGCCGAGGAGGAAGGGCACCCACTTCAGGTAGAACGTCAGATCGAGCATGGCTGCGCCGTCGACCGCCGGCCGCCCGGCGTCACTGGGCGGCCGCCGCGCCGATGTGCCACTTGGCGGCCAGCCGGTCGATCGTGCCGTCCTTCCTGGCCTCGGCGAGGAACCGGTTGGCGGCCTCGAGCAGGTCCGCGTCCTCCTTGCGGATCGCCCACGCGTACTCGCCCTGCCCGAACAGCTTCGTTCCGAACCGGTACTTGCCCGGCTGGGTTCGCAGGTAGTACGCCGCGACGTCACGGTCCTCGAACGCGGCATCGACCCGGCCGATCGCGAGGTCCGACAGGACCTCGACCGGCCCCCCCTTGTAGGCCTTGAGGATCGCCCGGGGGGCGTTCTGGGTCAGGAACCGCTGCGAGTAGCCGCCCTGCAGCACGCCGATGGTCTTCCCGGCCGCTTCCTCCATCGAGTTGATCGCCGGCTTGTCCCTGGCCGTGATGAACGAGAGCCCGGCGACCCAGTAGGTGTCGCTGAAGTTGACGACCTGGCGCCGCTGCGGAGTGGCGTAGATGGAAACGACCATGTCCGTCTGCTTGCCGATGAGGGCGGGGATCACACCCTCGAACGCGACCAGTTTCACGTCCAGGTCGAGACCGTTCCGCTTGGCGAACTCGGCGGCCAGATCCGTGTCGAATCCGGTCTGCTTACCGTCCTCGCCGATGAACGAGAACGGCGGGTATCCGCTCGCCATGACGATGTGGAGCTTCTTCTCCGCCTGCGCCCGCTGCCAGGTCGTCTGCTGCGCCCCTGCCGTGACCAGCGAGAGCACCGGGCCCACGATCGCGATCGTCGTCGCCACGAGCCCCATCGCACTCCGTCGCCGTCTCATCGCGGACCTCCCGGGGTGAGTTGTTCAGAGCACCTTGCTGAGAAACGTCACCGTCCGGGGATGCCGCGGCCGGTCGAACAGCCGGTCCGGCGCGCCTTCCTCGACGATGCGTCCCTCGTCCATGTACACGACGCGGTCGGCGATCTGTCGCGCGAAGCGCATCTCATGCGTCACGAGGACGATGGTCATGCCTGCCCTGGCCACGTCGCGGATGACGTCCAGCACCTCGTTGACGAGCTCGGGGTCGAGTGCGGACGTCGGCTCGTCGAAGAGCATCACCCGTGGCCGGAGCGCCAGTGACCGGGCGATCGCGACCCGCTGCTGCTGTCCTCCCGACAGCTCGGCCGGCCGGGCCCGCGCCTTGTCCGCGAGTCCCACCCGGGCGAGCTGCTCGAGCGCGGCCGCCTCCGCCTCGTCCCGCCCGCGCCCGCGGACGCGCTCGAGCGCGAGCGAGACGTTCCGGAGCGCGCTCATGTGCGGAAACAGATTGAACTGCTGGAACACGAAGCCGACTTCCTGGCGCACCCGGCGGATGTCCGTGCCCCGGCGCCCGAGCTGGATCCCGTCGACGACGATCGTGCCGGCCTGGATGGGCTCGAGACCGTTGATGCAGCGGAGCAGCGTGCTCTTCCCCGATCCGCTGGCGCCGATGATGACCACCTTCTCGCCGGTTCGCACCGTGAGGTCGACCTCCCGGAGCACCTCGTGGGCGCCGAACCGCTTGACCACGCCGCGGAGCTCCACGATGGCCGAGCTCGCCGCGGTCGTGTCGCCGGGCGCCGCCGCGGGTTCCCCGGCCGCGGCGCCCGTCATCTCGCCGGGCCGGGCCGGCCGCCCGCCCGCACCCGGTGGCGGCGAGGCCGTCCCACGGGGGCGCGCCGGCAGGCGGCGTGAGGACCGGCGCGATCACGAGCCCTCCGCGGCGGGGCGCCCGGGAGCCGGAGCGGGGGAGGGATCACGGCCGGCGCTACGAGGGCAGGCCCGTCTCGGCCGGGCTGTAGCTCTTCGGGAAGGTGGGGTAGAGCGTCAGCTCGGAGATCGACGCGCGAGGGTGGAGCGAGGCCGCGAACTTCATCGCGTGCGCGAGATCCTCGGGCTGGAGGATGCGGGCCAGCTCTCCCGGCGAGTACTTCACCGGCCGCTTCAGCATGATCTCGGTGTTGGTCTCGTCGGGGAAGATGTTGCACGTGCGGATGCCGAACTTCCACGCCTCCTTGGTGAGCGAGACGCCGAGGCCCATCATCCCGAACTTGGCCGACTGGTACGCCATGCCGGCGACCCCCGAGGGGTTCTTGGCGGCGGTCGAGATGATGTTGATGACCAGGCCCTCTCCCTGGGCCCGCATGGGCGCGAACACGGCGCGGAACATGTTGTACTGGCCGGTCAGGTTCACGTTGATGACGTGATCCCAGTCGGCCGGGGTCAGGTTCTCCATCCGGCGCCCGTTCCCCGCGATGTTCAGCCCGGCGTTGTTCACGAGGACGTCGACCCGGCGGAGCTGCTCGAGGAGCTGCTTCGCCACCCGGTCCACCTGGGCGCGGTCGCCGACGTCGACCGGGGCCACCACCGCGCGCCCGCCGGCCGCGGCGATCTCGGCGGCGGTCTCGTCGAGCCGCGCCTTGCGGCGGCCCAGCAGCGCGACCGCGGCGCCCTCGCCGGCGAACATGAGCGCGCCCGCCTTGCCGATGCCGGTCCCGGCGCCCGTGATCCACACCACCTTGCCGTCGAAGAGCCCCATGCGAGCCTCCCGTGTCGGAGTGCGCGGCGATCAGCCCTTCATCGCCCCGGCCAGCCGGCCGCGGACGACGAGGCCCCGGAGGAGGAACGCGAGCGCGACCGGGATCAGCGCGGCGAACAGGCCGGCGGCGTTCATGATCCCCCAGTCCGGCTCGCGCCAGACGGACATGTTCCGGGCGAGCACGACCGACAGCGGGTACGCTCGCTCCGTGCTCGTCATGATGAACCCCACGATGAAGTCCGACCAGGTCGAGATGAACACGAACGCGCCGGCCGCGAAGAGCGCGTTCCAGGACAGCGGGACCACCACTCGTGCGAACACGGCGAAGGGCGGCGCGCCGTCGATCCTGGCGGCCTCCTCGAGGTCGCGGGGGAACTGCCGGAAGAACGCCTCGAGGATCCAGATCGCGAACGGCAGGAGCAGGCCGGAGTAGACCAGGACGAGCCCGGACAGCGTGTCGAGGAGGCCCGCCCGGAGCAGGATCAGGTAGATGGGGATCAGCACGGAGATGACCGGCAGCATGCGGGAGACCAGGAGCCCGAGGAGGACCCACCGGCGAGCGCGCCCGCCGAGGAAGCGCGAGATCGAGTAGGCGGTCACCGCGCCGAGGCTCGTCGCCACCAGCGTGGTCCCCAGCGAGATGACGAAGCTGTTGGCCGTCGCCCGCCGGTAGAACTTGAAGTGGATGTTCTCGCGCAGCACGGCCTCGTCGTACCCCGGCAGCTGCAGGATGACCAGGAAGTGCCGGAGGGTCGGCGCGGCCGGCAGCAGCGTGGGCGGGACACGGCGCAGCTCGGTGTCCGGCGAGAGGCTGGACCGGAGCATCCACGCCGGCGGGCCGAGCAGGTAGAAGAGGCTCAGGCAGGCGAACAGGCCGAGCACCGCCGTCTTCACCGGCTCCGCCCGCCAGCGCGGCTTCACGACTCGCGCTCCGACCGGCGGAGCACCCACCAGTACGCGAGGACGACGACCAGGGTGCCGGCGGCCAGCAGCACGGAGACGGCCGAGCCGGCGCCGAAGTCGCCGAACTCGAACGTCTTCGCGTAGGTGTAGTAGCTCAGGACCGTCGTCGACTCCCCGGGCCCGCCGCGGGTCAGCAGGTACACGACGTCGAAGGCCCGCATCGAGAAGATCGCGCAGAACAGGATCGCGACGGTGAGCGCCGGCACGATCAGCGGCAGCGTGACGTGGCGGAACAGCCGGAGGGCGCCGGCCCCGTCGAGCTGGGCGGACTCGACGACGTCGGGGGAGATGCTCCGGAGCGCGGCGTACAGGATCAGCACCACGAACGGCACGAGCTTCCAGGAGTAGGCGAAGATCAGGGCGTGCATGGCCGTCGGGCCGTCGCTGAACCACGCCCGGTACCGGGGGAGGGCGCCCACCGCGACCAGCAGCGCGTTGAGGGCCCCCCAGTTGTAGTCGAACACCCACTTCCAGATGAGCGCGTTGACGACCTCCGGGATGGCCCACGGCAGGACGGCGGCGGCGAGCAGGAGACGCGTGAAGGGCGCGCGGCTGTCGAGCAGCAGCGCGATCGCCGTCCCGACGAGGGTGGCGACCGCCACCGACAGGGTCGAGAAGTAGAACGTGTTGCGAAAGGCGGTGCGCGTGGACTCGTCGTCCAGGACGAACGCGTAGTTCTCCCGTCCGACCAGCGGTCCGGCGAGCTGCCCGGCCTTGACGTCGACCAGGCTGAGGTAGGCGACGTAGAGGAGCGGCAGGACGCTGAAGATGCCGATGAGCAGGAGGGCCAGGCCGTCGAGCCACAGCAGGGGACCCGAGAGGCGCCGACGGCGGGGTCGCCGCGGCGCTCCGCCGCCATTCGGCGGGAACGCGCTCGCGGCACGTCGGCGATCGTCGCGCTCGACCGGTGTCATCGGGATGGCTTGACAGCCCGCGCGAAGGGGGACTATAGCATGTGACCATGCCAGTGGCCAGTCCTGAGGCCTGTTCAGTCCCGGCATGACGCGCGACCGGCCGGCGCGGTCCAAGAAGGAGCACGTCTACCGCGCGCTGCGCCAGGACATCCTCACGCTGGTGCTGCGCCCGGGGGTCGTGCTGGTCGAGAGCGCGCTGGCGCGGCGGTTCCGGGCCGGCCGGACCACGGTGCGCGAGGCGCTGGCGCTCCTGCAGCAGGACGGCCTGCTCGCGGCGATGCCGCGGCGCGGCTACCTGGTCGCCGGCATCACGGTGAGCGACGTCCAGGAGCTCTTCGAGGTCCGCCTCGTCCTCGAGTCGGCCGCGGCGCAGCTCGCCGCCTCCCGCATCACCGCCGAGGAGCTGGATCGGCTGGCCACGCTGGCCGACCCGCCCGACACCGTGGTCGAGCCGCGGATCATGCGGCGGTTCCTCGACCGGAACCGCGAGTTCCACCTCGGCATCGCCCGGGCCACGCGGAACGCGCGCCTGGTGCGGCTGGTCGAGCGGACGCTCGACGAGATGACGCGCCTGGTCGCGATCGCATACGAGACCGGGGAGCACCTCCAGGTCCTGGAGGCGCTCCGGAGCGGCGACGAGCGGCGCGCCGGCGCCGCCATGGCCAACCACGTGCTGATGACGCGCGAGCGGGTGCTCAAGCGGGAGCCGGGGCTGTCGGTCGCCGCCGCCGACCGCCCCCCCTTCCGCCCCGTGCTGACGTCCGGAGCACCCGGACCCTGACCGGACCTCACAGGAGGAGACCCGTGATGCGACCGACGGCGACCTGCCGGTTCCTCGCCGGCCTGGCGATCCTCACCCTCGCGTTGGTGGGCCTGGGGCCGGGTTCGGCGACCGCCCAGAAGACGAAGCTGAAGATGCTCTTCTGGACGTTCCAGCCGCAGACGGTCCAGGGGTTCGTCGACGAGTTCATGAAGCGCAACCCGGGGATCGAGGTCGAGCTGGACGGCGCACCGTCCTCCGAGTACAACGCGAAGGCCTCGGTCATGCTGCGGAGCGGCTCGCCGTTCGACGTGATGTACATCCGCGACGCGACGCTGCCCCAGTGGGTCGAGAACGGCTGGGTGCACCCGATCGACGGGTGCCCGGGCGTGGACGCCGCCAAGAAGGACATGCTGCCGCTCGCCCGGCAGTCGCTGAGCTACAAGGGCAAGCTCTACGGCCTCACGTACTACACCGGCTTCTTCCCGATCATCGTGAACAAGAAGATGATGTGGGACGCCGGCTTCACCGAGCCGCCGCGGACGTTCCAGGGCTGGCTCGAGCAGGCCCGGGCGGTGAAGGCCAAGCACATCGCCGAGTACCCCATGGTCTGGCCGATCAAGCCGTACGGGTGGGGGGCGATGTACGTCTGGGCGACCATGGCGGCGGCTAAGGGCGGGAAGGTCTTCGACGACAAGCTCGAGGTGACGCCGGTCGGCCTGGAGACGCTGAAGTGGTGGCGGCAGACCTTCGACGAGGGGCTCTCGAACCCCGCCAACATCGAGTGGAACAACGGCGACGCCGCCAACGTCTTCAGCGACGGCAAGGCCTACATGCAGTGGAGCCTGCAGTTCTACGCGGGCAACCAGTACGCGAACCACCCGGAGAAGTCCAGGGTGCGCGGGCAGGCGATGCTGGTGGAGCCCCCGGAGACCGGCGCCACCGTCGGGTTCGCGGCCGGGTACGGCATCAACGCCGCCAGCAAGCACAAGGACGCCGCCTGCAAGCTGGTCACCTTTCTGGGCGGGAAGGACGACAAGGGCGTCTACCTCACGCCGAAGGCGTGGGTCGACGCGGCCGCCCTCACGTGGGGGCAGCGCGGGGTCGAGAAGGACCCGGCGGTCCGCGCCTCGCTCCAGTCCTGGGGCGCCGATCCCGACCGCATCGCCGGCTACCTCGACAAGGCGGTGCACCTGAACCAGGTCCTCCCGTACCAGGAGCTCTGGTACTTCGAGTGGCAGGAGCTCGCCGACAAGCAGCTCCAGGAGATCCTGGCGGGGCGGCAGTCGCCGGAGGACGGGGTCCGGGTGATGGCGCAGAACGCCAAGCGGCTGGCCGCCCGGTACAAGCGATAGCCGCGGCGCGCGTGCCGGGCCGCCGCGCCGCCCCGGTGGCCCGGCCGTTTCCCGTGAGCCCGGACCGCGCGCTCTGCGCGATCGGGTTCCTCGTGTACCTGGCGCTCGGCTCGATGGGCCCGCTGGTCCCCGAGCTCCAGCGGGCTCTCGGGGCCTCGATCACCGACCTGAGCCTGGTCGTGGCGGTGTTCGGCCTGGCTCGCGTCTGCATCGACGTGCCGGTCGCCAGCCTCGCGAGCCGGCTGGGCCCCCGGCCGCTCCTGGCGGCCGGGACGGCGTGCCTCGCCCTCGCCTACGCCGGGTCGGCCCGGGTCGACGGGGTGCCCGGGCTGGTCGCCGCCCAGGCGCTGGCCGGGGCGGGCAGCGCGCTGTGTCACGTGAGCAGCCTGGCCGCGCTCGGCGCGGGCTCCTCGCCGGAGCGGTCGGGCCGGATGATGGGCGCCTACTTCTCGGCCACCTTCGGCGGCCTGAGCGCGGCCGGCCCGCTCTCCGGCTACGTCGCCGGCCACGCCGGCTGGCGCGCCTCGTTCGCGGTCGCCGCCGGCGCGGCGGTGGGCGCGCTGGCGCTCGTCGGCGCGTGGCTCCCCCGGCGGGGCGGCGCGCTCGCGGTGCAGGGGCGCGACCGGGCGGACTGGGGGCGCGTCCTCCATCCGCGGCTCTGGATCATCTACCTGCTCCACTTCACGGCCCTCTTCCTGTGGGCGGGAGTGCGCGGGCTCCTCTGGCCCACGCTGGCGGGCGGCGAGGGCGGGCTCCCGGTCGACGCGGTCGGCGCTGCCCTCGGCGCCGGCGCGCTCCTGAGCCTCGGCGCCCTCTACGCGGCCGGCCGGGCGGGGGACCGCTACGGCAAGCGCCCGGTGATCGCGCTCGGGCTCGTGGCCGTCGTGAGCGGCATCGCGCTGCTCGCCGCCTCGCGCGTCCCGGCCGTCCTGCTGGCGAGCCTGGCCCTCCAGGACCTCGGCCAGGGCCTCATGGCCGGGAACGCCAGCGCGCTGCTGGCCGATGCCCTTCGCGGACCCGGGATCGGGCTCGCGACCGGCGTGATGCGGCTCACCGCCGACGTCGGCTGGCTCGTCGGGCCGCTGGCGCTCGGCGGCGCGGCCGGCCGGTGGGGCTACGGCGCCGCCGTCGCGCTCGCGGCGGCGGTCCCGTTCGCGAACCTCGTGCTGCTCGGCCGGCGAGCGCCCGGCCGCGTTCCCGGCCGGCCCGCGGGGCCGGCCGGAGCGGCCCTGCGCTCCTGAGACGGAGGAACGGCGGACACATGTACCGGGTCGGGGTCGACGTCGGCGGCACGTTCACGGACGTGGTGGTCTACGACGAGACGACGAAGAGCTGGCGGCTCACCAAGGTCCCGTCCACGCCGCCCGACTTCATGGACGGCTTCGTCCAGGGCGTCGACGCGGCCTGCCGCCTGTTCCCGGGCGGCACCGTGGAGGCGATCGCCCGGGTCGTCCACGGGACGACCGTCGCCACCAACGCGATCCTCGAGCACCGCGGCGCCCGGCTCGGGATCCTGACCACGAAGGGGATCGAGGACATCCTGATCATCGGTCGGATGAAGCGCAGCCAGATGTACGACCTGTTCATGGATCCGGACGAGCCGCTGTTCCTCGCCCCCCGGCGCCGGATCCTCGGCATCAGCGAGCGGCTCGATGCGCGGGGGCGCGTGGTCGTGCCGCTCGCCGAGGCCGAGGTGGCCGCGGCGGCCGCCGAGCTCGTCGAGCGGCACCGGGTGGACGCGATCGTGGTGTGCTACCTCCACAGCTACCTGAACCCCGACCACGAGCGCCGCACGCGCGACATCGTCCGGGCCGCGTACCCCGACCTCGACGTCTCCCTCTCCTCGGAGGTCGACCCGCGGTATCGCGAGTACGAGCGCCTCGTGCTGACCGGCTTCGACGCGTACGTGCGACCGGTGATCCGCCGCTACCTGTCGGGGCTGGAGGCGCGGATGGCGGCCGCCGGCGTCCGGGCGCCGCTCCAGGTCATGCAGTCGCGCGGCGGCATCAACGGGGTCTGGGGGGTGCTGGAGCGGCCCGAGGGCACGATCCTGTCGGGGCCGGCGGCCGGGGTGATCGGGGCCACGCAGGTCGCGAGGTCGGCCGGCTATCCCGACTGCATCAGCGTGGACATGGGCGGGACCAGCGCCGACGTCGCGCTCTGCGAGGGCGGGCAGCCGGTCGTCTCGACCGATGGCTACGTCGACCGCTATCCGCTCCGCACCCCGATGATCGACATCCGCACGATCGGCGCCGGCGGCGGCAGCATCGCCTGGATCGACGCGGGCGGCGTCCTGAAGGTGGGCCCGCGGAGCGCGGGCGCCCGCCCGGGCCCGGCGTGCTACGGGCGGGGCGGCGTCGAGCCGACCGTCACGGACGCGAGCCTCGTCCTCGGGTACCTCAATCCCGCCTCGTTCGCGGGTGGCATCGTCCCGCGCCCGGAGCTCGCCCGGGAGGCGGTCGAGGGGCGGATCGCCCGGCCGCTCGGGATCCCGGTCACCGAGGCGGCGCTCGGGATCCACCGCATCGTCAACGCGAACATGGCCCACACGCTCCGGGTCGTCTCCATCGAGCGCGGGAAGGATCCGCGCCAGTTCGCGCTGGTCGCGTTCGGCGGGGCGGGGCCGATCCACGCCGGCCGGCTGGCCGAGGAGCTCGGCGTCCGGACGGTGCTGGTTCCCCCGGCGCCGGGCGTCCTCTCGGCGCTCGGGCTCCTCATGGCGGACATCGAGCACCACCATTCGCGGACCTTCCGCGCGGCGGCGGGGGACGCGGACGTGCAGGCGATCGAGCGCGCGCTCGCCGAGCTCGACGCGGTCTGCGCCGAGCGGATGGCGCGCGACGGGGTCGACCCGCGGCTGTCCCGGGTCGCCCACTTCGCCGAGATGCGGTACGCCGGGCAGTCCTACGAGCTCGAGGTGCCGCTCGAGGCGCCGGTCACGCGGGCGGCGCTGGACGCCGCCGTGCGCGCGTTCCACGCCACCCACCGCCGGGTGTACGCCTACGCGAAGGACGCGGCGGCGGTCGAGCTGGTCACCCTCCGCGCGGTGCACACCTTCGAGCTCCCGGAGCGGGTCGCCATCGGGCGGGTCGCGCCGGTCGCGGGGGGCGGACCCGTCGCACCCGGCGCGCGGCGGGCGTGCTTCGACGCGGCGGCCGGGTTCGTGGAGGTTCCCGTGTACCAGCGCGCGAGCCTGGACGTGGGCGCCGAGCTCGCCGGCCCGGCCATCGTCGAGCAGCCCGACACCACGACGGTGCTGTACCCGGGCCACCGCGCGGTGGTGGACGGGCTCGGGAACCTGGTGGTGCACGTGCCCGCCGCGCGGCCCCGGGCGGACGCCCCGGCCACGGCGGCCGGCGGGCTGGACCCGATCACCCTGGAGGTCCTCCGCGGCCGCCTCGGCACGATCGCCGACGAGATGGAGATGACGCTGCTCAAGAGCTCCTACTCGTCGATCGTCAAGGAAGCTCTGGACGCCACGGCTGCGGTGTTCGACCGTCACGGCCGCACGATCGCGCAGGCCGAGGCGCTGCCGGCCCACCTCGGGATGCTGACCGCCTCGGTCCAGCGCATCGCCCGCGAGTACCCGGAGGGGGTCGCCCGGCCCGACGACGCCTACATCCTGAACGACCCCTACGACGGCGGGACCCATCTCCCCGACGTCACGGTGGTGGTGCCGGTGTTCGACGGCGGTTCCCTGGTCGCCTACTGCGGGACCATGTCGCACCACCAGGACGTCGGCGGCGCGGCACCGGGCAGCACGGCCCCGAACGCGGTCGACCTGCACGCCGAGGGGCTCCGGATCCCGCTGATGAAGCTCGCCGACGAGCGGGGCCTCGACGAGCGCCTCGTCCGCCTCCTGCAGGCCAACGTGCGCGTGCCGGTCTCGTTCCGGGGCGACCTGGAGGCGCAGCTGGCCGCCTGCCGGACGGGCGTCCGCCGGGTCGAGGAGCTCTGCCGCGACTACGGGCCGGGCGTGTTCCTCGGCGGCGTCGAGGCGCTCATGGAGTACGCCGAGCGGATGACCCGCGCGGTGATCGAGCGGATCCCGGACGGCGTCTACCACTTCGTCGATCATCTCGATGGCGACGGCGTGGTGCCGGAGGCGATCCGGATCGAGGCGACCGTCACCGTCCGGGGGTCGGACATCCACTTCGATTTCACCGGCACCGGGCCCCAGCGCCGGGCGGCGATCAACTGCGTCCCGTCCTCGACGATGGCCGCCGTCTACTTCGCCGTGCGGGCCCTGACGGGCCCCCACGTCCCCAACAACGACGGCTGCTACCGGCCCATCTCGGTCACGCTCCCCCCCGGGACCATCGTCAACCCGGACTACCCGGCGCCGGTCGGCGCGCGGGCGCTGACCTTCAAGCGCATCGTGGACGTGCTGCTGGGGGCGCTCGCGCGCGCGCTCCCCGACCGGATCTACGCGGCGTCGAGCGGGATCGTGAACGTCCTCTACGTCGGCGGGTCCGATCCCGAGGGGGGCCAGCGCTTCGTCGGGTTCATCGGCGTCCCGATGGGCGGCGGCATGGGAGCCCGGCCCACCAAGGACGGGATCGACGTCGTGGAGACCGACCTCAACAACACGATCCGCTACCCGATCGAGGCCTGCGAGGCCGACCTGCCGCTGCGCATCCGGACCCTCCGCCTGTGGACCGATTCCGGCGGGGCCGGCCGGTACCGGGGAGGCCTCGGGTACGAGGCGGAGGTCGAGTGGCTGCGCGGCGAGGCGCTGGTCACGCTCCGCCAGGAGCGGCACACCACGCACCCCTGGGGGCTCCTGGGCGGGCGGTCGGCCCCCGGCTGCCGGACCGTGCTGCACCGCGCCGCGGGCGGCTCGCAGGAGCTCGAGGCGAAGACGATCGTGACCATCCGGGGCGGCGACGTCCTCCGGATGTGGATGACGGGCGGCGGCGGGTACGGCTCGCCGCTCGACCGCGACCCCGCGGCGGTGCTCGACGACGTCCTGGACGGCCGGGTCTCCCGCGCCGCCGCGCGGGACGTCTACGGGGTCGTGATCGTGGAAGACGGCGTCGACGAGCCGGCCACGCGGGCTGAGCGCGCCAGGCTCGGGGCGGCGGCGCGATCGGGGGACGCGCCGGCGCGGTGAGGGCCAGGCGGATCGCGCCACGGGCCGCCCCGCCGCGGTCGGCCGCGGCGCGGAACGCCGGCCTCCGGCGCCGGTCGGCGGCGCCGCGGGGCGGGCCCGACGATCAGCGGGAGGGCGGCGTCGTGACGTTCGCGCGGTCCAGCTGCCGGGCGGGAGGGGGACCATGAAGGGTCGGGCAGTGTACGTCGCGGGGGTGGCGGAGAGCCCGCTCGGGAAGGTGCCGGACCACAGCGAGCTCTCCATGATGGCCGTCGCGGCGCGCGAGGCGCTCGCCGAGGCCGGGCTCCGGCTCCGGGACGTGGACGGCCTGTTCGTCCGCTACCGGTCGAGCGAGCCACTGGTCGAGCCGACGGTCGAGTTCGGGGAGTACGTGGGGATCCGGCCGCGTTACGCGGACTCGACCGACATCGGGGGCGGCTCGTTCGAGGCGTACGTCCACCACGCCCTCGCGGCGGTGGCGACCGGGCGCTGCGAGGTGGCGCTGCTCGCCCACGCCTCGCGCCAGCGGAGCCGCCGCAGCCGGTCCATGCTGGCCCCCGCCGACGACTACACCCTCTCCGGCCAGTTCGAGGCCCCGTACGGGCTGCCGTCCCCGATCGGCCAGTACGCGCTGATCGCGGCCCGCCACATGCATGAGTTCGGGACCACGGAGGAGCAGCTCGCCGAGGTGGCGGTCGCCGCGCGGCAGTGGGCCCAGCTGAACCCGAAGGCCTGGGAGCGGGGCCCGCTGACGGTGGCGGACGTGCTCGCCTCCGAGATGGTGAGCTCGCCGCTCAAGCGCCTGGACTGCTGCCTGATCACCGACGGCGGCGCGGCGGTCGTCGTCACCACGCGCGAGCGGGCGCGCGACGCGGTCAAGCGCCCCGTCCGGGTCCTGGGGGCGAGCGAGAGCCACAGCCACTGGCACATCGCCCAGATGCCGGATCTGACGGCGAGCCCCGGGGGCGCCTCGGCGCGGGACGCCTTCGCGATGGCCGGCGTCCGGCCGCAGGACGTGGACCTCGTGGAGCCCTACGACAACTTCACCAGTACCGTCATCATGCACCTGGAGGACCTGGGCTTCTGCCAGCGGGGCGAGGGCGGCCCGTTCGTCGCGGACGGCCGGCTCGGCCCGGGCGGCGACCTCCCGGCGATGACGTCCGGGGGCGGGCTCTCCTACAACCACCCGGGGATGCTGGGCCTCCTGCTGCTGGTCGAGGCCGTCCGGCAGCTCCGGGGCGAGGCGGGCGCCCGCCAGGTGCCGCAGGCGCGGCTCGGGGTCGTGCACGGGATCGGCGGGATCTCGTTCGGGGCGGCCGCGACCGTGGTGCTCGGCCGTGAGTGAGCGGGCTCCGGCGCCGTACGGGGATCCCCTCCACGCCCCGTTCTGGGAGGCGGCGGCGCGCCGCCAGCTGGCGCTCCAGCGGTGCCAGCGCTGCCGGACCCACCAGTTCTTCGCCCGCCCGTTCTGCCTGCGCTGCGACGCGGACGCGCTCGAGTGGGTGCCCGCCTCCGGCCACGGCACGATCTACTCCCTGACCACCGTCCACCGGCAGGTCTCGCCCGAGCTGCCGGTGCCCTACGTCGGCGCGCTGGTGGAGCTGGACGAGGGGCCGCGCCTGCTCACGACGATCGTTGGGGATGCGCCGGCGCGGATCGGCGCCCGCGTGCGGGTGGCCTGGAAGGAGCGGCCGAACGCGCCGCCGCTCCCGGTGTTCGAGGTCGTCGACCGCGTGCCCTGAGGGTCGGTCTCGGCGAACCGCCGCCGCTGCGCCGGGCCCGGCCCCCCGGACCGGAGATCGTCCCCGCCGGGCCCGGGGCCGGCGCCTCGCCCGTCGTGCGGGGCGAGGGAGGCGGCGGGGCAGGGGCGTCCTGGCCCGCAGTCCCTCGGTACGACCCCCGTGCAGTCCACCTCTGCGTGGAGGACCCGGACGTGACGGTCCGTCGGGCGCCTCGACGCGGGCGCGAGGGGAGGCCATGCTCCTCGCGGAGGTGGGCGGACCACGGTGGGCGCGGTCGGCGACCGGGCGGCGGTGGTCGCTCGCCCCTCGGGGGCCGACGCGGAGGCCCGAGCAGCTCCCGCAGGGACGCCCGGGGTGGCTGGCGAGGGTGGAGGCCGCCCGAGTCGAGCGGCGCCAGGCCGTCGGCCTCGAAGCTGCGGGGTGCCGGGCGCACGCTGCTGCCGCGCGCAGGCCTGGCGCGCCGGATCGGACGCCTGGTAGAATGCGTCCCGTCTCCGAGGAGCGTTGCAACGGGCGCCACGCGGCGCCCGCCAGGCTCGGGACACCGGTCGAGGAACGGCGCTCGCGAACCCTCTTCTGCACGGAAAGGAGGGCGCGATGAGCGCCGCCCCCGCCCGCCCGTCCACCACCGACTTCGACGTCGCCGACCTGCTCCTGGCCGAGTGGGGCCGCAAGGAGATCGCCATCGCCGAGGGCGAGATGCCCGCGCTGATGGCGATCCGCGAGGAGTACGCCGCCCGGCAGCCGCTCAGGGGCGCCCGCATCGCGGGCTCGCTCCACATGACGATCCAGACCGCCGTGCTGATCGAGACGCTCGAGGCGCTCGGGGCCGAGGTCCGCTGGGCCTCCTGCAACGTCTTCTCGACCCAGGACCACGCCGCGGCGGCCATCGCCGCCGGCGGCACGCCCGTCTTCGCGCGCAAGGGCGAATCGCTGCCCGAGTACTGGGAGTTCACGCATCGCATCCTCGAGTTCGGCGACCACGGGCCGAACATGATCCTCGACGACGGCGGCGACGCCACCCTGCTCGTGCACCTCGGGTCGCGCGCCGAGAAGGATCCGTCGGTCCTGGCCAGCCCGGGCAGCGAGGAGGAGACGGTCCTGTTCGCCGCCATCGGGAGGCGGCTGGCCGCCAGGTCCGGCTGGTACTCGACGATCGCCCGGGAGATCCGCGGCGTGACCGAGGAGACCACCACCG
>Ga0070741_10013195_pt1 | contig 14679 bp, 15 predicted proteins | sample Coa_R1_4_FD_66440 | JGI IMG/M metagenome (GOLD analysis project Ga0070741, IMG submission 66440) | Surface soil microbial communities from Centralia Pennsylvania, which are recovering from an underground coalmine fire - Coalmine... | ecosystem: Environmental > Terrestrial > Soil > Unclassified ...
GCCCGGCCCATTTCGGCCTGGGCGGAGGGGTCGCCGAGCGCCACGGCTTCGGCGAAAACCGGATCGTGCGCGAGTTCGGTGGCAAGCTCCTGCGCCGCGGCGGTCGGCGGGGTGGCCGGCGCGGCGGAATCGCGCAGGGCGAAAAGCATCACCCGGGCCTGGCGGTTTTCGGCCAGGTTTCGCACCACCGCCACCTCGGGCGACTGCTCATCCGGTGGAATGAGGTCGAGGACGTTGGTGGAAATTTTTTTCGGATAGTCGAGACGCAACAGCCAGCCGGCGCAGAAGAGGACAAAGACGGCGAGCGCGCTGCGGGCGAAAATTTTCTGACGCGCGGGCTCCACGGTGGTCAGCGAAAATAACCGGCCAGTTCCGCGGGGGAAAAGGTCACGCCTTCCTCGGTTTCACCGATGAGAATTTCGACGCGCTGGGCGGCCGATTCGATCAATTCAATTTTACCCAGCTTCATGTCCTCGCCAGAAATCATGACGGAGCTGAGGCTGGAGGCGAGCAGGGGATCGCGGGGCAGGAGGGCGACGGTCCACAGCCCCGCCTCCCGCCAGCCATGGACCGAGAAATTCTTCTGCAGACGCGGCAAATCGAAGCGCAAAACATCGACCAGGGCGGTGACCGCCGCCAGCACATGGGCATCCGCCGGCACGGCCTGCTCGCGGCCTTGGGCGTCGCGCAGCAGCAAGCCCTGGCGGTCGACGACCACGATGCGTGGCTCCGGCGTGAGGTAATGCAGGCTGAGGCCCCGGTCCGGATCGATGCGAACTTCGCCGGTGAGAACGATCGGGGCCTTGCGAAAAGGAAAATAACGGCGCTCGGTGAACGAGCAGCGGCGGTTTTTCGTCGGGGCCAGCCGGGCGAAGAGGTCTTTCCAGGCCGGATCATGCGCCGGATCGGCGATGAGGGTGGAGGCATCGAGCAACGACGGCGGCCCGGCCGGCAGGGGCGGTACCGCGGCGAGGAGAAAAAACAGGGCGATCATGCGGCGATTCATGACGATTGCGGCAGAACAGCCCCGGCGGTGGCGGCGCCGGCCCGGCGCCGGCGGATGACGCTGAACCAGCGCCAGAGAAGAAATTCCGTCAGCAACCGGAGATGCATCCAGACGAGGGTGAGGTTGGCGCGCACATAATGGAAATGCGACACGCCCCCGGCGCTTTTGGCAATGTACCGGCAGGGTGCGGGCAGGTTGAGCGTGGGCGCGCCGGCCCAGAACATCCGCACCGCCATTTCATGATCGAAATCAAACCGGCGCCCGCCGCGGGTGGAGGCGAAAGCGTGCTGCAGCGCGGCCGCCGGATAAAGCCGGAAACCGAAAAGCGGATCGTCGATTCCGGGACCGAGGATTTCCAGCCAGGCGAGCCAAACGCTCAGCTTGCGTCCGCAGAGGCGCGCCAGCGGCGCCTCCGGGCCGAAGACCGGCCGGCCGAGCACGAGCGCTTCGGGCTTTTTCATCGAAGCTTGCATGAATTCGGCGATGTGGGCGGCGGAATGCTGCCCGTCGGCATCGAAGGTCAGAACGTGGGTGAAGCCCGCGGCCAGCGCTTCCGCCACCCCGGTGGCGACGGCCGCGCCTTTGCCGCCGTTGCCTGCGCGCATGATCACCCGCACGCGTGGGTCGTCCGCCGCCAGCGCCTGCACCGCCGCGCCGCTGCCATCGGTGCTGCCGTCGATCACGACCCAGACCGGACTCCAGTGGCGCAGCGCGTCCTTCACCGTGGCGAGCAGCAGGTCCCCGGTATTGAAGGACGGAATCAGCACGAGATGGGTGGAGGAGTTCATCACGGCCCGCTGAGTCTCGCCCGAAATATTTGTTCCACGGTGTCGGCGACTTCCTTGGCGGAATGATCCGGATTCACCTCCACCCGGCAGTCAACATGGATGTCCATCCGCACCGGCAGGGCCGGCACCCGCCACCAGGGCTGACCGCGCGGGAGCAGCGCGGAGCTGGTGCGGATGACCAGCACCTGCACGGGCGCGCCCGCCCGGCGGGCGATGAGGGCAAAACCGGGCTTGAAGGGATTGAGCGTCCGGCCGGCCTCGGTGCGGGTGCCTTCGGGAAAAATCAGGAGGGTATGACCGGCGGCGATTTTGTCCGCCACCTCGCGGATGAGATCGACGCCGCTGTCGCCGGAAGCGTAACCGGCCATGATCGCGGCGGGGGCGAGAAAGGGATTGCGCAGAATGGCGGGCTTGAAAATGCAGATCGCATCCGGCAGGCGCGCGAGCAGAATGGTCGCATCGATCAGTCCGGGATGGTTGGCCACATAGACGGCGGGTTGCGGAAGTGCCTCCGGCCCGTGCCAGGTCACGGTCAGAATGCGGGTGGCGTGCAGCCAGCCGGCCCAGCTGGTAAAGAGGCGCCGGATGACTTCCCGCACGGCCGGCGCGCGGCGCTCCCGGCCGGGCAGGAGCAGGAGCACGGCGCAAAATGCGTTCAGCGCGAGCCCGACCGTTCCAAACACCACCCACGAAAAAAAATACGCGCAAACGAAGTAGGAGCGTTTAAACATGGGGCGCTCAGGCGGGAAGGGCGGTCATTTTCGGCGCCCCGGCGGCGGGGGGATTGAGCGGAGTGAAGTTCGCCCAGAGAAAAGGATCGCGGCGCAGCAGGCTCTCCACCAGCGCGAGAAAACTTTGAAAATGGGCGCGGGCCCGGACGAGGTTTTCATCCTTCGAGGCTTCCTTCGGGGTGAAAACCGGCGAGCTGTAAACCATCGACTCATCCCGTCCGTGCGGCACGCTGACGCAGAACACGACCGGCCGGCGGAAGAGCAGGGACAGGTGGTAAATGGTGAAGGGGAAAAGCCGTTGCCGGCCGAGGAACTCAAACGATTCCAGCTTCGCGCTGTAATCGGGCCGGTCGCACTTCAGCGCAATCGAGGCGCCGGACTCGACCGCCTCTTTCAGCGAAAAAAGCAGGTTTTCCGGCTCGTTGATCCAAAGATAGGTGACGGCGGCGCCGAACCGCTTTGCCAGGCGCTCGGTGTCGCGGGAATTTTCCATCCGTAGACGGATCATGCAGACGCGGCGGTTGAACTGGCCGAGGACAAATCCGAGCAGGTCCGAATGGCCGAAGTGAAAAGTTCCCAAAAATGCCGGCTGGCCCGAGGCCATCAGGTCCAGAAAGGGCGAACAATCGGCTCCGCTGGAGCAACGATACGGCCGGCCTTCGGCGAAGCGCAGCTTGACCATCAGCGCCTGGGCAAAGGCGAAAAAATGCCGCCAGACGTCGATTATCCCGGGCGGACGCGACAGGACCTCGGCCAGGTAGGCGCGCGAATTGCGGCGGGCCGCCGGCATCACGGCCACCGCCACGGCGGTGCCGAGGCCGAGCAGGAAGTCGAACACCGACGCGGGCAGGAGGGCGTCGGCCCAGGTCAAAAAAAGGCAGCCCCAGCTCGGACCGGGATTGCGGGGCGGGGCGTCAGGGGAGGTGGCGTTCAATGCCATGAAAGGTCAAGGGTCAGGCCGGGGGCGATGACTTGATAACAGGGGCGCCGCTCGAGCAGAAGGGCAAAGAATTCCGGCAGCGCAAGTGCCCCGTCCGGCCCGCCATCGGGAACTAGGCGGACGGTGCCGATGGCGCCGGAGGGCTGGGCGGAGAGAGCCACGGCAAAGGCGAACGTCTGCGCGCTCGCCACACCGCACTCGGTCAGCCAAGTGCCGCGCTCCTCTCCGCCGCAGAAAATCGTGCGCGGGGCGCCGGCCAGCAGGGCCGTCTGAAGGGCGTGCGCCACCAGCTGCCGGTGGCCGGTGAGGGGAAAAAATTCGCCGATGGGTTGCTGACGGGCGATCAGGACCTGCTGCACGGCGCTGGGATGGATCGACAGTTGAAAGAGGGTCGGACTCGCGGCCGGAAAACTGGACAAATAGTCCTCCAGGGCGCGGCCTTCAGCGTAGGTTGAAGCATAAACCAGCGTGTCGTCGGGGCGCGGGTTCAATTCCGCGAGGACGCGGCCGAGGATAAGTCCGAGTTGGGTCATGCGCCGTGTGCTGCCGCGCGGAAAAAAATCGCGGAGGCGGGCGCGGGTTGCGTCCGGTTCCTCCGTGCCGGGATTTTCCAACTGAACGGAATGGATATGGCGTTCAATCATGACGGAGGAGGCAGGCGGCATGGGCGCCGCCGAAAGCATTGCTGGTGAGAAGCACCCCGTCGAATCCGCCGTTGGCAAACGATTCGGCGGCGATAGTGTCGGCAAAGTACGGCGCCGTGCTGCCGACGCTGCCCGGGGTCCGGCCGGACTTGATCGCGGCGAGGGCGATGGCGAGCTCGACCAGACCGCAGCTGCCAAGGGTGTGTCCGAGGCTGCCTTTCCACGAGACGAGCGGAGCCGCCGGAAAAAGCCGCGCCAGGGTCTCGGCCTCGAGCCGGCCGGCTTCGAGCGTGCCGGTGCCATGGCCCTTGATCCAGAGCCGGCCGCCGGCCGCGGCTTCGGCCAGCGGCGCCAGGCAGGTGCGAAAGCCGGCCCCATCAGCCTGGTTGGCGGTGAAATGGTGCATTTCGTTATGGACTTGCTGGTGGGAAAGGCGGAACCCCCCCGGTCCGCGACTGAGCACGGCGAAGGCCGCGCCGTCGCCCAGCCCGATCGAACCGGCGGCGCGGGCGGAATAGGGGGAGGGCATCTCCGCATTGAGAATTTTCAGGGCATGAAATCCGCCGGCGACAAACGGGCTGATGAAGTCGAAAGTGAAGACCAGCGCCAGGTCCGCCAGTCCGGCGGCGAGGACGCGGCTGGCGAGGAGCAGGCCGATATGCGCCGAGACACAGGCGTGCGAGAGAACGGTGACATTCGCGCCCCAGCCCAGCCGTTGGCGCAAAAACTCCACCACGGCGAACGGCGTGGCATGGGCGAGGTGGGCCGGCTGGCGCGTGCGTTGGAAGGCGTAGAGGTTGCCCACGCCGAAGTTGCTGCTCGTGACAAACACCGGATGCCGCGCCGTGCCCCAGGGGCCGGGCGGAATTTCCGTCGCGAGCGCGTCGACCGCGGGCAGCCAGTCGGGCGGGGCGGTTTCCGCCAGGCTGCGGCCAGGCAGGGGTGCGAGGGGCACGCGGTCGCCGCCGTCCGGGCCGAGCACCGGCCGGAACTGGAGGGCGCGATCGCCGGCGCAAAGCGCGGCGCAGGTGGCCTCGGCCGGACCGAGAGCGGTCCGGCAGCCGCAGGCTTCGATACGCACGGCGTGGGGGGAGGACCGGCTCATGGGGCAGGCCGGCTAGGCCGGCAGCTTGTCCTTGGGGGCGCGGTCGCGGATGAAGGCGGCCAGCCGGGCCACGCTGGCCAGGGCGGCCCGCGCCTCCTCGCTGTTGGTGATCTTGATGCCGTATTCCTTTTCCAGGCGCACCACCAGTTCCAGCGCGTCAATCGAATCGAGGTTTAGGCCGCCGCCAATCAGCGGCTCGTCGTCGGGGATGTCCGCCGCCGGCGTGTCTTCGAGTTTGAGCGTATCGACGATGAGTTGTTTGAGCTGGAGAAAAAGCGGGTCCGGCATGGGGGACTTAAGAATTCGCGGTCGAGGGAACAGATTCAAGGGCGGGCTCACTGTAGTCCAGTTGCGGGCAGAGGCGCAGCCGCCGCTGCTGCAGCCAGCAAATGCCGAGGAAGGCGCGAAACCGCCACCACAGCGGCCAGGTCAAGTCGGCATGGCCCGCCACGATGGAACAGAGGGCGGCGCGGATGTTCCATGGCGCCTCGGCACACATGAAAACGGAAAAGCTCTCGTTGTCATAAAACATGGCGATAAGCTTTTGAAAAACCGCGGCATGGCGCTTGACGGCATGGGTGTAATGGTGGCGTTCCGCCCGGGTCAGGCCGCGGCCGGCCCGGTCGGCCTGCGCCAGCAAATCCACCGCGGTCTTGGCCGACCACATCGACATGTAGACGCCGGAGGAAAAGATCGGATCGAAAAATCCCGCGGCGTCGCCCACCAGCAGCATCCGCTCTTCCGCCAGCTGCCGGCGGAAATAACTGTAGTCGCTGGTGACGTGGAACGCCATGACCGGTTCGGCATGGGCCAGCAGTTCGCGCAGCTTGGCCGAGCGCGACACGGTGCGGGCAAAAAGCGCCTCCGGCCGCAATGCCGCGGCGCGCATGGCCTCCACCGTCGTAACCAACCCGACGGAGGTGCGCTCCTCGTCGAGCGGAATAAACCAGAACCAGCCGTTTTCCAGCCGGACGGCGATGGTGTGCCCGGCGGCGCGGCCGGCGGCGCGGACCACGCCGCGGAAGTGACTGTAAATCGCCACGCGCTTGGGAAAAGGGGAGGGGTCAAGCGAACGCTTCCGTTCCGCCTGGAAAAGATTATCCCGCCCGCTGGCGTCGAGCAGCCAGCGCGCCGTCACGGTTTGCGCGGCGGCGCCGGTCTCGAGATGGACGTGGTGGAGCCGGCCCTTGGTTTCGACCGACCGGGCGAGGGTCCGGACCAGGACTTCCGCACCCAACTCGCGGGCATGATCGAGCAGGAGGGTGTCGAACTTGCCCCGTTCCACCTGGAAGGCGTAGTCCAGATCCGGCACCAATCCCTCGGAAAATTCGATCGCGGTCTGCGCCCGGGCGTTGGAGAGATGAAAGGCGGCGCCGTACTTGCGGATGAAACCGGCGGCCTCCAGCTTCGGCCATACCCCCGTCTCATGCAGGATGGCATTGCCCATGGGCAGGAGCGATTCACCGATGTGGAAGCGCGGAAATTGCTCTTTTTCCACCACCAGCACCTTCATCCCGTACTGGCGCGCAAATGCGGCGGCGGTGCTCCCGCCCGGCCCTCCGCCGATGATGATCAGGTCATAATCGTATACTTGCATCGCCGCTCTCATGCCTGTCACTTCATTCTTCCGACATCAAGCCATGATGGTTGAAAGACGCTGATCGGCACGCCGCCGATGAAATTTTAACCAAAATCTCTTTTCTTCCGGCATTCTGCACTGCCCGCCTATGACATTGTCTGCCGAACTCCAAACTTGGCGTGATACTCCGCCGCTGGCGCAGGAATGGCTCGCCTCCCGCCGCCCCCGACCGCAGATTTTTACCATGCTCTGCGCGGTCATTTCCACCCGGGCCGAAAGCCGGGCACGCCATGCATCTTCCTGACGGATTTCTTGACGCCAAGACCGCCGTGGTGACGGCGGCTGTCGCCGCGGTCGGCCTCGGGGCGGCTTTGCGTCAGCTTCGACGAGAGCTGCCGCCGCGCCGCGTGCCGCTGCTCGGCCTGGGGGCGGCCTTCGTTTTTGCGGCGCAAATGGTGAATTTCCCCGTGGCGAGCGGCACCTCGGGCCATCTGGTGGGAGGCGCGCTCGTCGCCGCGCTCCTGGGCCTTCCCGCGGCGGTGGTGGTGGTGTCGACGGTGGTGATCGCCCAATGTTTTCTTTTTGCCGACGGCGGAGTGACGGCGCTGGGCGCGAACATCTTCAACATGGCGATGGTCGCGCCGGTGACAGGCCTGCTGGTGTACCGCGCGGTGCAGCGGATCATTCCCGGTCTGCGCGGCCAGATTGCGGCCCTGGCGTTTGCCGGCTGGTGTTCGGCGGTGGTGGCGGCGGTGGTGTGCGCCGGGCAGCTCGCCTGGTCGGGCACGGTGGCCTGGTCGGTGGCCTTCCCCGCCATGGCCGCGATCCACATGCTGATCGGCCTCGGCGAGGGGGCGATCAGCGCGCTGGTCTTCTATGCCGTGGCGCGAACGCGGCCGGACATCGTCGGCTCAACCCCGGCCGGCGGCCTGCGCGGTATTGTCGGCTACGGATTGCTGGCGGCGCTGGGCGTGGCCCTGTTCGTCGCGCCTTTTGCCTGCGCGTGGCCGGACGGCCTGGAGGCGGTGGCGGCCAAACTCGGCTTTGCCCGGCAGGGGGCCAGTTCCACTGCAGCATGGCTGGCGGATTACAAGCTGCCGGGAATCGCCTCCGGCGGCCTGGCGACGGCCGTGGCGGGAGCCGCCGGCGCGCTAATCGCATTTGTCCTCGCGCTCCTGCTCAGCCGCCTGCTGGTGCGCGCTCCGGTTGAGGTCGGCGCCAAAACGGAGGCTGACTCGTGAGCCGCCCCGCCCTTGCCTCCGAGCGGACGCCAGCCGGCCTGAAGCTTGGCCTCGCCCTGGTCCTCGCCGTCGGGACGGCGCTCGCCCCGACCGCCTGGTGGTGGTGGCACAGCGCGGTCGCGGCACTGCTGCTCGCTTCTGTATTCATATATCGGATACGAATCCGCCCCTTGCTGGCCAAATTGCTCTGGTTTTCCCCGTTTGTCGCCGGGGCGGCGCTGGCCTCGGCCCTGCAGGGGCCGGCCAGTCCGGGCTGGCGGGCGGTGGCGCAGCGCGGCGGTCTCTGCCTGCTCATCATGCTCGTGCTCGGTGCCACCACCTCCTTCAGCGCCCAGCTCGCCGTCCTCCGCCGGATGCGCGTGCCCGCGCTGCTTGTGACCACCCTGGCGCTGATGTATCGTTACCTTCAGGTGCTTTCGGACGAAGCGCAGCGGATGCACCGGGCACGGGCCTGCCGGACTTTCGTCCCCTCGCGCGGGCGCACCTGGATGGTCTCGGGCGAGATCGTGGGCCGGCTTTTTATCCGCGCGTCGGAGCGGGCCGAACGCATTTATCTGGCGATGGCCGCCCGGGGCTGGCGCTGACCACCGCAATTCAACCTTTGGACCGGCCTGAAATGAGACCCCTCCTCGAAATCACGAATCTGGATTACGACTATCCCGACGGCACGCGGGCATTGCGGGAGGTGAGCTTTGCCGTTGCGCCGGGGGAATGTGTCGGGCTGCTCGGGCCGAATGGCTCCGGCAAGTCCACCTTGCTCCTTCATCTCAACGGCATCCTGCCGGAAAAGGCCGTCTCGCCCGGCGCCGTGCGCATCAACGGCGAAATCATTTCCGCCCGCAACCTCGAGGCGGTCCGGCGCCAGGTCGGTCTGCTCTTCCAGGATCCGGACGATCAGCTTTTCGGTTCGACCGTGGAGGAGGATGTCGCTTTCGGCCCGTCCCAGCTCGGACTTGCTTCGGACGCCGTCACGGAACGCGTCCGCCGTGCGCTGGCCCGGGTCGGGCTGGCCAATCACGCCCGCCGCCCGCCGCACCACCTCAGCCAGGGCGAAAAACGCCGCGCCTGCCTGGCGGGCGTGCTCGCCTGCGAGCCGGCGTTGCTCGCGTTGGACGAACCGACGAGCGGGCTCGATCCGCGCGGCCGGCGGGAGTTCAAGACGCTCCTCCAGGAGCTCGCCGGCACCAAGCTCATCGCCACCCATGACCTCGAGCTGGTGGTGGAACTGTGCCCGCGCTCGATCGTGCTCGACGGGGGGCGGATCGTGGCGGACGGTCCGACGACGGAGCTGCTCAATAATGAAGCGCTCATGCTCGCCCACGGGCTGGAGCGCCCGCATATTTTGCGCCACCTTCATCCGCACCGGTCGGTGGCGGACGAGCCGCAACCGGATGCCGGGGAAAAGCTTCCCGGCCTCTCCTGAATTTTATCCGGCGCGGCCGGGTAACGGTTGCTAATCCACGGCGGCAACGCTTCTTCTGTTTTGCAAACTGCTTGCATGGCAATTGAAGTCGCGCGCGGCCGGCGGTAGTTAAGGGGAAGTCCGGCCGGATGCCGCTACCCCTCAACCCCTCTGCGGATGCGGCCGGTTTCAACCCGTACCATCATGAACCGCCGCGATTTCCTCAAATTTTCCGCGAAGGCCGCCACCCTCGCGTCCGCCGTCAAGGCCGCCAATCTGCTCACTCCCAACGCCTCGGCCGCCCCGGCCGCCGGCTGGACGCCGAAAGATGCGCCCAATACGCCGATGGGCACGGCCAAGGGCATTTTCCCCGGGCGCGTGGTCTGGGTCCGCGATCTCGCCGCCACGCCGTGGAACGGCGACACCGCCGCCGGCCATTGGTGGGACTCGGGCACCGGCGTAGTCCAGGGCGTGGTCGACGTCATGCTTTCGCGCGCCCTCCAGGCGTTGACCGGGACGACGACCGATCCGCTCGCCTGGGAAAAACTTTTCACCTTTTTCAACTCCACCCATGGCCGTGGAAATGTCGGCTACAAGCAGGGCGAAATGGTGGCGCTCAAGATCAATTGCAACAACGCCTATGCCGGCTACGGCGACAACGACAACCAGATCGACGCCTCGCCGCAATCGGTCCTGACCATGCTCCGCCAGCTCGTCTACCAAGCCGGCGTGCCGCAGAACGACATCGTGGTTTGCGAGGCGGTCCGGGTGGTTCCCGACCACATTTACCAACCCTGCCATGCCGAGTTCCCCAACGTCCTCTGGATGGACTCCAAGGGCAACGGCACGAACGGCCGCCAGCCGGTCAAGTGGCATTCCAAGGCGTTCGCCCTCTCCGTAACCAAGAACAACGACGTCGGGACCAGTATTCCCACCCTGATGTACAACGCCACCTACATTATCAATATGTCGTTGATGAAGGGCCATCCCACCGCCGGGATCACGCTCACGGCGAAAAACCATTACGGTTCAATCAACGGCCGCGACCACAAATACTACATCAACACCTGGCAGCACAAGATGGGCATCTACAATCCGTTTGTCGATCTGATCGGCGCCCGGCAGCTCGGCGGCAAAACCGTCCTCTTCATGGTCGACGGCCTGTTCGGCATCCGCGACGCCAACGACTCGGTCATCCAACAGTTCGCCGCCTGGAAAAATCTTTTCGGCGGACACTGGAGCTCAAGCTACTTCCTTTCCCAGGATCCGGTGGCGGTCGATTCCGTCGCCTACGATTTCCTCCGCTCGGAATTCGGCGCCGCCCTGGCCAGCAGCAGGGGCAGCGGCCATGCGGTGAATGCCGACAACTATCTGCACGAGGCCGCCCAGGCGAACAAGCCGCCCTCCGGCACGACCTACAAGCCCGACGGCACGCGGCTGGCCAGCCTCGGCGTGCACGAGCACTGGAATAATGCCACAGCCAAACAATATAGCCGAAACCTGAGTTCCAGCGGCAAGGGCATCGAGCTGGTCGCTATATAATCGATTGCTATAAGCTGAACGCGCCGGCGCCATCCCGCGCCGGCGTTTGTTTTCCGCCGCAGGTTCCTCCCTGCGCCGCGCCGCTGCGGGGCCGGAAAATGGTCGGGGCGGAGAGATTCGAACTCTCGACCTCCTGGTCCCAAACCAGGCGCTCTACCAGGCTAAGCTACACCCCGTTGGCGAAGGCAGCCTCGCGCATTTGCCCCCACTGTCAATGTTCTGTCAACGTTCCGCCCGGCCCGAATGCAATCTCTGCTTGCCATGCCCGGCCGATCCGCTTAGTCGTTTTCCTTAATCTATTTCGCCCTCTCATGGACACCATCTCTCGTGAAAATAACAGTAGCAACTACTTGCCGGTAGCCGGCGTGATTGTCGGCCTTCTGGCCCTGGTGCTTTCCGCCGTCGCACTAGTCAAGGTCTCCGGCGTGGGCAAGACCCTGGCTGCCGACAGCGAAAAAATCGACAAAATCGATGCAATCGAGAGCAATGCGAATTCCGCCGCGGCGGACGCATCGAAGGCGAAGACCGACATCGCGTCGCTCCAACGCTCCACCCAGGACGCTTTCAACCAGGTGGGCACCGATTTGGGCAACATTCACGCTTCGCTGACGAAGCTGGAAGAGGCGGCCAAGCCGGCTCCGAAACCGGCCAAGGGAGCCAAGGGCGGCGCGACCAGCACCGAAGGTTCCGCTCCCGGCACGGTTTCCGCCGATGGCACCTATACCATCAAGTCCGGTGACAGCCTGGCCAAGGTGGCCCGGGCCAACGGCGTCTCGCTCGCCGACATCCAGGCGGCCAATCCCGGCATCGACCCGAAGCATCTCAAGATCGGCCAGAAGATCAACCTTCCGGCCAAGCGATAACCGCCCCATCCTCATTTCCCGCGCCTCCTCGACTCGCGTCAGGGGGCGTTTTTTTTGCCAACGGACCATGAACCCGCCCGACTTCGCGCCGCACCGCTGGGAAAAGCTTGGCGAGGAATCCCTCGCCGCCACGCGCATTTTCAACCTCCGCCGCCAGCGCTACCGCCATCCACGGCGCGGGGACGCGCGCGATTTTGTCGTCATCGACTCGCCCGACTGGGTCAATGTCCTCGCCCTCACGCCGGAAAAAAAGCTCGTGCTGGTCAGCCAATTCCGTTTCGGCATCGATGACTTTTCGCTGGAGATTCCCGGCGGCGTGATCGAGCCCGGCGAAGACCCCCTGGCCGGCGGTTTGCGCGAACTGCGCGAGGAGACCGGTTACGCCGGCCGGAACGCGCGCATCATCGGCCGCGTCCATCCCAACCCCGCCATCCAGAACAACACCTGCCACCTCGTTCTGGTCGAGGAGGCCGTGCCCGTCGCCGCCGCCCAATGGGACTACGACGAGGAGATTGCGGTCAGCACGCTGCCGGTGGACGAAGTTTACGCCCTGGCACAGGCGGGCCGTATCACCCACGCGCTGGTGCTCGACGCCCTGCTGTTTTTCGCCCCCCTCTGGGCTGCCGCCAAAGGCGGCCCGGTCATTTGACTTCACTGCCATCCCCGTTTAGCTGCGATCTTGAGCACCCGCACCATGTCCGCTCCCGCCTTCGCCAACAGCACCGCTGCGCTCGGCCCGGCGGTCAACGGCTTTCTCCCGTCCGCCTTGGAGGAGGAAATCCGGAAGATTTACGAACGCAGTCCGCTCTATGGCCGGCGGTTCCCGCTCCATGCCGAGCCGCTGCAATGGTCGTGTTACCGCGAGATCCCCTCGCTTTCGAAAAAGGAGATCGTCGAGCACGGTCATCAGGCGTTCTTTGCCGACTACCGGGCGGTCGAGCGCGGGCTGCAGTCCAGGCGTTACGAATATGAGAGCACCTCCGGCACCACCACCAGCCCGATGACCGTGATCATGGAGGACGGGTGGTGGAACGAGCAGACCCGCCGCGCCTACGAGGCTCATCCCCTGCTTGCGCCCTTTGCCCGGCGGCCGCACCGCAAGTGCGTGCTCGCCCCCGTCGGCTGCTCGAGCAATCTCTGCCCCTACGAGGACCATCCGTTTCCGCACCGCTATTTTGACGGCACGGTTTACCTCAACCTCACGAGCGATCCGTTCGCCTTTCCGGAAAGCGAATGGGATCGGATCGTGATCGAGCTGCAGGCGGTGCAGCCCGATATCATTGAGGGCGAGCCGGTCTATCTTTCCCTGCTGGCGCGCGCGGCGGCGCGGCGCAAAATCCGCCTCCCCGGCCTGCGCGTCGTCATCCTCACTTATGGCAAGGCGAGCCGGCAGCACAGCCGGCGCATCGCGGAAGTTTTTCCCGTGCCCCAGGTCGATCTCTACGGCTCGACCGAGGCGGGCTATCTTTTCGTCGGCGAAGCCTTCCAGGACGACACCCGGGTGATCGACGCCAATGCGTTCGTCGAGCTGGTGTCCTGGCGGCCGGAGCTGGCCGATGTTTTTCAAATCTATGTGACCACGCGGCACCGCGAGGCCATGCCCTTGCTCCGCTACCACACCGGCGATATCGTCAAACGGCTGCCCACCGGCTACCGGCTGCTCGGCCGGGAGCGCGATCTTTATTTCCGGCCCGACGGCGGCCTTGTTTCCGCCCACGAGATCGACGGCGCCTTTCCGGAAAATTTTTCCTGCTGGCACTGGACACTGGTGCAAAGCGGCGAGAGCCGCTGGGATTTCCATTACGTGGCCGATCACACCGCCCCGCCCCAGATCGAGTCCGCCCTCGCTCCGGTGCTGGGCGACGGAGTGCGGGTCGCCGCCTTCCGCCGCCGGTCGATTGCGCCCGCAGCCAGCGGAAAATTCTCCCTGCTCAAGCCTCTCGCTCGCTGAAAAAAGGGCGGTTTCGCCTATGATGGCGAAAAGGCCAGCTTCTTTTTCGAGTAAGGTTCGCTAATAAGCGCGCGGAGTATTCGGCGTCCCGGCCGATAGCCTTTACTTACCGGAAAGGTTCGCTTTACCTCGCTGGCCGCGAAGGATTTCCCTCTTCGTGCCCCGCCCTGTCTGCAATCGCATGAGTTTTTTCGGTAGATTATTTTGCTCCTCCATCGGCCGGAAATTTTTGATGGCCGCGACCGGCGTCATTTTGATTGGTTTCATCGTCGGCCATCTCAGCGGCAACCTGCAGATTTTTGAGCATCCCGACCACATCAACGGCTATGCCTATTTTCTCCGCCAGCTCGGGCCGCTGCTTTGGGTGGCGCGGATCGTCCTTCTCGCCGCCGTGATCATTCATATCTGGGCCGCCACCGCGCTGGCTCACGACAATCTCCGCGCCCGCGGTCATCCGCCCTACGGGGCCAAGACCTGGATCCAGGCCTCCTTCTCCTCGCGCTACGTGCGTTGGACCGGCTACATCGTGCTTGCTTTCGTCCTCTATCACCTGGCCCATTTCAGTTTCGGCCTGGTCCAGTCGCGCACCTACAAGGACAACCTGCCGCCTTATACCATGGCGGGCGATTATCGCGTGCTCGGATTTTCCGTGGTCAAGGCCGGCACCCGGGTGCCCGACGTGCAAAGCATGGTCATTCTCGGGTTCATGAACCCTCTTGTTTCCCTTTTCTACATTGTGGCGGTCGGCCTGCTTTCTTTTCACCTCCTGCACGGCGCCGACAGCCTTTTTCAAACCTTCGGCTGGCGTAACGACAAATGGTCGGGCGCGCTGCGCAAAGGGGTGACGGCGTTCTGCCTGCTCTATTTTCTCGGCAACCTGATCATTC
>Ga0070741_10013196_pt1 | contig 14679 bp, 14 predicted proteins | sample Coa_R1_4_FD_66440 | JGI IMG/M metagenome (GOLD analysis project Ga0070741, IMG submission 66440) | Surface soil microbial communities from Centralia Pennsylvania, which are recovering from an underground coalmine fire - Coalmine... | ecosystem: Environmental > Terrestrial > Soil > Unclassified ...
ATGCTCTCGCACTTCAACCTCGTCGCGAACGCGATGCAGTGCCGCGCCTGGTTCTCGAACATCGTGGAGGGCGAGGACGGGATCATGTGCGTGCTCCCGTTCTTTCACTCGTACGGGATGACGACCGAGTTGAATCTGGGAGTTCTCGCGGGCGCGAAGCTCGTGCTCGTTCCCCGTTTCGATCTCGGGATGGTCCTGAAGGCCCTGTCGAAGGAGAAGCCGTCGCTGTTCCCGGGCGTCCCGAGGCTGTACCAGCACCTGAACGAATCGCCGGAGACCCGCAAGTACGATCTGCGCGCGGTCAAGGCGTGCGTCTCGGGGGCGGCGCCGCTGCCGACGGCGGTCGCGGAGAAGTTTCGCGAGATCACCGGGGGAGCGGAGCTGGTCGAGGGCTACGGTCTCACCGAGGCCTCGCCGGTCACGCACGCCAACCCGATCGACGGACGCGCGCGGCCCGGGACGATCGGCCTGCCGCTGCCCGACACCGAGTGCAAGATCGTCGCGCTCGACGATCCCGAGCGCGAAGTGGGCCCCGGCCAGCCGGGCGAGCTCTGCGTCCGAGGCCCGCAGGTCATGCTCGGCTACTGGAATCGCCCCGAGGAGACCGCCCTCGCGATCCGCAACGGCTGGCTCCACACCGGCGACGTGGCGGTGATGGATCCGGACGGGTACTTCCGGATCGTCGACCGGATCAAGGAGATGATCATCGTCTCCGGGTACAACGTCTATCCGACCGAGGTCGAGGAGGTGCTGTACCGGCACCCGAAGATCGCCAAGGTGTGCGTGATCGGCGTTCCGAGCGAGGAGACCGGCGAGGCGGTGAAGGCGTTCGTGGTCCTTCGACCGGGTGAGACGGCCACGCCCGCCGAGATCATCGCCTGGGCTCGCGATCCGGCTCAGGGGCTCACCGCGTACCGCGTGCCGAAGCAGATCGAGTTCCGCGACTCGCTCCCCGAGACGATGATCGGCAAGGTCCTTCGCCGGGTCCTCCAGGAGGAGGAACGGCAGAAGGCGGCCGCGGCCCGGACCTCGTGAGCCCGCTCCCCGCCGATCTCGGCGACGGCGCGCTCCTACGCCGCCTTCGAATGGAGGACCTCGAGGACGTGTGGTCGCTGGTCGAGCGTGAGCGCGATCGTCTCGGCGTGTGGATGCCGTGGGTCGAGCTCACTCGGACGATCGAGGACGAGCGCCGGTTCCTCGAGGCCGTCGTATCCGACCCGCGGAACCTCGACGGCCTGGGGCTGTTCGTTGAGGGCCGATTCGCCGGCGGGGTAGGCATGCGCCCGGACCAGTTCGGGATCGTCGCAGACATCGGGTACTGGATCGGCTCGCCCTGGGAGGGGCGGGGGTTCGTGACGCGGGCGGTGCGAGCCCTTCTTGAGATCGCGTTCGAGGAGCTCGGGCTTCACCGGGTGACGATCCGCGCGGGGGTCGAGAACCTCCGGAGTCGCGCGATCGCCGAACGGCTCGGGTTCACGCTCGAGGGGACCCTTCGCGGTGAGGGGAGGGGCGTAGGCGGCTTCTACGACCTGGCCCTGTACGGCTTGCTCGAGGACGAATGGCGGGCCGGTCGACCGAGTCTGCCCTGAGAGGGGCGCCGGAGCGCAGGAGTCTGGGGACCTGAGCCCGGGTCAGTCGGGCGGGAGCACCCCGACCGCGCGCGCCGCCTCGAGAACGATGACGCGCTCCGCTGGATCGAGGGTTCGGAGCGGCGCGCGGACGTGCTCACGAATCGGGACACCCCGTTCGGAGAGCACGGCTTTCAGTGCCGCCTGAAAGGGCACCGTCGCCAGCCGGTCGCGCAGGAGGCACACCTGCTCGTGCGCCGTCCGGCTCCGCCCGTGAACCAGGGCGGCCACGACCTCGGGAAAGGCGCTCGCGAGCCCGCTGACCGAGCCGACGGCTCCGTGCTCCATTCCCTCCAGCGCGAGGGGCTCGTTCCCGACGAACACATCCAGGCCGTCGAGCAAGTAGCGCCTGACCGCGTCGAACGGGGTGTCGGAGACCTTGAGCCCCACGAGGTTCGAGGCCTGGTCGCGGATCCTGGCGATGACGTCGAGCGAGATGGCGTACCCGCTCCGCGCCGCGAACTCGTAGACGTAGAAGGGCAGGGGAGCGCACGCGCGGGCCGCCTCGACGAAGTGGTGGACCAGACCCCGCTCGTCGAACGTGAAGTACGGCGGCGCGATGACGGCGACCGCGTCGGCGCCGATCTCGGCCGCGTGGGCGGCCAGGGCGACCGTGTCGATCGTGGTCTGGGCACCGCAGTGAACGGCGACGTCGAACCCGGGCGGTCGCGCAGCGACGAACAGCTCGGCCACCCGGCGCCGCTCGGCGACCGAGAACATGATGCCCTCGCCTGTGGTGCCGAGGGCGAGAATCCCGTCGAGCCCTCCTCCCGCGAGGAATGAGACAAGCGGAAGGACGGCTTCCTCGTCCAGCGACGCACCTCCATCAGCGAGCGGGGTGACGGCCGCGGCGAGGGCTCCCTTCAACATGCAGTGGACTCTACCGAGCGGACGCCTCCGCTGACCCGGCCGCACCCGGAGAGCCGTCGACCCGTTCACCCCGGACCGACTCCCGGAACTGCGCGGCCTCGGTCGACCCGCCGAGCGCGAGCGTGGAGGTCCGGCCTCCGCTCACCACCTCGGAGACGAGGTCGAAATACCCGGTCCCGACCTCTGTTTGGTGTCTGGCGGCCGTGTACCCGAGGGACGCGAGCTCGAGCTCACGTTCCTGGAGACGGACGTACGCGGGCATCCCCTCGCGGGCGTACGCGTGCGCGAGCTCGAACATCGAGGCGTTGAGGGCGTGGAACCCGGCGAGCGTGACGAACTGGAACCGGTATCCCATTTCGGCCAGCTCGTCCGAGAAACGGTCGATCGTCCGCTGGTCGAGGTTCCGCCTCCAGTTGAATGAGGGGGAGCAGTTGTATGCGAGGAGCTTGCCGGGAAACGCCTCGTGGACGCCCTCTGCGAACGCCCTGGCCTCGCCGAGGTCCGGTCGTGAGGTCTCGCACCACAGGACGTCGGCGAACGGTGCGTACGCACGACACCGGGCGATCGCGGCGTCGAGTCCGTTCCGCACCCGGAAGAACCCCTCGACGGTCCGTTGGCCGGTGAGGAACGGCCGGTCGCGCGGGTCGGCGTCGTTCGTGAGCAGCGTCGCGGCATCGGCGTCCGTGCGCGCGACGAGCACGGTCGGGACGCCCAGGACGTCCGCCGCGAGGCGCGCGGCCGTGAGCGTCGCGACGAACTGGCCCGTCGGGACGAGGACCTTGCCACCCAGGTGTCCGCACTTCTTCTCCGACGCGAGTTGGTCCTCCACGTGCACCCCTGCGGCACCGGCCTCGATCATCGCCTTCATCAGCTCGAACGCGTTCAGCGGGCCGCCGAATCCGGCCTCGGCGTCGGCGACAACCGGTGCCATCCACGAGATCTCCTCGTCGCCGGCCGCCCATGCGATCTGGTCGGCGCGCCGAAGAGCGTTCACGATGCGGCGCACGAGCGCCGGCGTGGAGTTCGAAGGGTACAGGCTCTGGTCGGGATACGTTTGGAGCGCGAGGTTCGCGTCGGCGGCGACCTGCCAGCCCGAGACGTAGATGGCCTCCAGACCCGCCTTCACCATCTCGACCGCCTGACCTCCGGTCATCGCTCCGAGGGCGAGCACGGCCGGCCGATCGGAGAGCAGCGACCACAGACGTTCGGCGCCGAGGCGGGCGATCGTGTGCTCCACGGAGAACGAGCCCCGGAGCCGGATCACGTCCTCGGCATGGTAGGGGCGGCGGACGCCGTTCCAGCGTGGGTGCGTCCTCCAGGATCGGTCCAGAGCCTCCGCTTCGGAGCGGATGCGTTCGGCAAGCGCGGTCATCGGTCTCCTTCCGTTGGCGGGGGAGTGGTCGAGCGAGCGCGAGGGGCTCCCCGGGGATGGGTGGGACGGCGGCGGGCGCGTGGGTGGGGCCGGGCCGGCCCCGCGCCCTAGGCTCCGGGTACGCCGACCGGCGGAGTCGTCAGGAAGTTGAACCGCCGCTCAAACACGTGGCGGAGTCTGCCCTGGCCGTCCACACGTGTCAAGCGGTGGGAGCGACCCCCGGTCACGGGACGATCTTGGAGATCGGGAGCTCGAGGATGTCGGTGGCTCCGTGCGCCTTGAGGAGCGGGATCAGTCGGTTGACCTGCGTCTTGTCGACGACCGTCTCCACGGCGTAGCCGCCCTCGGAGAGCTCGGATATGGTCGGCGATTTCATCGCGGGGAGAACCCCGAGCACGCGGGGGAGCCGGTCGCGACCGACGTTCAGCTTGATGAGCACCCGACCCTCGGCTCGCAGGGCACCGAGGAGCAGGGTGGTCACGTCTTGCATCCCTCGATGCTTGACGGGGTCGGCCGCCGCGTCGCGGTTGGCGATCAGCACGGGCTCCGAGGTCATGAGGGTCTCGATGATCTTCATGCCGTGGGCGCGGAGCGTGCTGCCGGTCTCGGTGATGTCGACGATCGCGTCCACGATCTCGGGCACCTTGGCCTCGGTGGCGCCGTAGGACCACACCACCCGAACGTCGATGTCGAGGTCTTCGAAGTACCTTCGGGTGACGTTGAGGAACTCGGTCGAGATCCGGGTCCCCGGCGGGATCTCCTTCGCGCTCCGAGCGGGGTGGTCGGCCGGAACCGCGAGGACGATGCGGGTCCCGTGCCCGGTGCCGCTCTTCGCGTAGGCGAGCGACGTGAGCACCTCGACGTCGGCGCCCGTCTCGGCGACCCAGTCCTGGCCCGTGATGCCGAGGTCGAACAGTCCGTCGGCCACGTACGTCGGGATCTCCTGGGGACGAAGGAGTGAGACGCGTTCGATGCGCTCGTCGTCGATTCGGCCGTGGTAGTCGCGGCTCGACCCGCGACGGACGTGGAGGTCCGCGGCCTCGAACAAGCGGAGCGTCTGCTCTTCGAGCGACCCCTTGGGAAGCACGAGCCTCAGCATCTACATCCTCCGGTGGAAGCACGACCGCCGGCCCGTGTGACACGCGGGGCCGACCTGGTGGACGCGCACGAGCAGCGTGTCGGCGTCGCAGTCGACGAGGACTTCATCGACGTGCTGCACGTGGCCGCTCGTCTCGCCCTTTCGCCAGAGCTCGCCGCGAGAGCGGCTCCAAAAGACCGTCCGGCGCTCCTCCAGCGTGCGCTCGAGGGACTCTCGGCTCATCCACGCGACCATCAGAACCTCGTTCGTCACGGCGTCCTGCACCACGGCCGGTATCAGTCCCCGTTCGTCGAAGACCAGCGCGCGGAGGTCCGGTCGCTCGCTCATTGCCGCACCGGAACCCCGAGACCCGCAAGGTGGTCCTTAACCTGTCGGATCGACAGCCCACCCGAGTGGAACCTCGAGGCGGCGAGCACGGCGTCGGCCCCCCCTTCGATGAGGGCCCGCGCGAAGTGGTCGAGGGTCCCCGCACCGCCGCTGGCCACCACCGGCACGGGCACGGCGCGGCTCACCGCGGTCAGGAGCTCGAGGTCGTAGCCCTCTCCCGTCCCGTCCCGGTCCATCGAGGTGAGGAGCACCTCCCCGGCGCCCCGGCGAACCGTCGCCTCGCTCGCCCACGTGATCGCGTCCAGCCCGGTCGGGGTTCGTCCGGCGTCGATCCAAACCTCCCAACCTCCGCCGGGGCGACGCTTCGCGTCGATCGCGAGGACCACGCACTGGGCGCCGAAGCGATCGGCGCAGCGAGCGAGGAGTCCGGGGTCCCGAACCGCGGCGCTGTTCAGACAGACCTTGTCGGCCCCTGCTCGGAGCAGCGCGCGGACGTCCTCTTCGCTGCGAACGCCGCCTCCCACCGTGAGCGGGATGAACACACGATCGGCGGTCCGCGCGACGACGTCGAGCGTGGCTCGGCGACCCTCGATCGTGGCGGTGATATCGAGGAACACGAGCTCGTCGGCGCCCTCGGCGTCGTATCCGGCGGCCAGCTCGGCGGGGTCGCCCGCGTCCCGAAGGTCGGCGAAGCGGATTCCCTTCACGACGCGGCCGGCGTCGACGTCCAGGCACGGCACGATGCGCTTGGCCAGGCTCATCGCAAGGCCCTCCCGCACACGCTCCCGACCGACACGAGGGCTCCCGGCACGGCGCTCATCATCCCCGAACCACCTCCGAGAGACGCAGCGTGCCCGCGTACAGCGCCTTGCCGACGACGACCGCCTCGAGACCGAGGTCCCGGAGCGCGTGGACGTCCTCGGCCTTGCGGACGCCGCCGCTCGCGATCACCGGCAGGTCGGTCAGCGAAAGGATCCGTTCGTAGAGGGCGAGATCCGGCCCGTCCATCGTTCCGTCCCGCTGCACCGCGGTCACCACGAGCCGGGGGGCTCCCGCGTCGGCGAGCGCGCGGACGGCCTCCTCCACCCGCGGTCCGTGGTGGCGCCAGCCGTGCAGCGCGAGACGACCGGCCCGGACGTCCACGGCGACGGCGATCCGGTCGCCGAACCGCCGAACCGTCTCCGTCACGAGCCCCGGGTCCAGGATCGCCGCCGTCCCAAGGATCGCGCGGGCGGCGCCGTCGGCGAGCGCCCGATCGGCCGACTCGACCGATCGGAGGCCACCTCCGAGCTGCACGGGCACGGCGACGTTCCGGCAGATGGCGACCACCACGTCGCGGTTGGATCCCGAGCCCAGCGCGGCGTCGAGGTCGACGACGTGGAGGCGACGAGCGCCCTCCGCCTCGAATGCCCGCGCGACCTCGACGGGTTCGGCGTCGTAGACGGTCTCGGCGGACGGGTCGCCCCGGAACAGGCGAACGCAACGGCCGCCCCTGAGATCGATCGCCGGGATCACGATCACGCCGCCGCCTCCTTCAGGAACCGCTCGTAGATCAGCAGGCCGGCCTCCCCGGACTTCTCCGGGTGGAACTGCGTTCCAAAGATCGACCCGTGCGCCACCGCCGCCGAGAACGGTCGCCCGTGCTCGGTCACCCCCACGGTGAGGCCGGGCGACACGTCGGGGGCGTAGGAGTGGACGAAGCAGAACCGGGTTCCGCTCGGGATGCCCTCGACGAGCGGGTGACGCCGAGTCCAGCGGACGGTGTTCCAGCCCATGTGAGGCACCTTGACCTCCGCGGGGAGGCGTCGGCTCGCCCCGGGGAGCAGCGCGAGGCCGGGAGCCGGATCCTCCTCGCTTGCCTCGAACAGGAGCTGCATTCCCACGCAGATCGCGAGCACCGGCCGCGCCTGGTCCGCCATCTGGCGAACGCAGCGCGCGAGGCCTCGCAGCTCCAGGTTTCGAACGCAGGCCCCGAAGTTCCCCACGCCCGGCACGACCATGGCGTCCGCGCGCAGCACCTCCTGCGGATCGCTCGAGATCTGGGGGGAGCCCCCCACGCGCTCGACCGCTCTGGCGACCGAGCGGAGGTTGCCCATGCCGTAGTCGAGGATCGCGACCTTCACAGCGCCCCCTTGGTCGACGGCGGGCCGGCCCTTCCGGTCGGCTCGACCGCCCGCCCCAGGGCCACCGCAAGCGCCTTGAACTCGGCCTCGACGACGTGGTGGGGTGAGCGACCGCGCAGCAAGCGAAGATGCACGGTGAGCCCTCCGGTCGTCGCGAACGCACGGACGAAGTCCTCGGTGAGCCCGGTGTCGTAGCTGCCGATCGTCTCTGCCGGGACCGCGACCTCGTGCACCACGAACGGACGCCCCGACAGATCGAGCGCGACCTCGACCGCCGCCTCGTCGAGCGGCACCGTGATCGAGGCGAACCGCCGGATCCCTGCGCGGGCACCGAGCGCCTTCGCGAGCGCCTCCCCGAGGGCGAGCCCGACGTCTTCGACCGTGTGGTGGCCGTCGATCTCGAGGTCGCCGTTCGCCTCCACGACGAGGTCGAACCCCGCGTGCGTGCCGAGCTGGCTCAGCATGTGGTCGAAGAACGGCAGGCCGGTGTCCGCGCTCGCCGATCCGGACCCGTCAAGCCGGAGCTCGACCCGCACGCGGGTCTCGCGCGTCGCCCGTTCGACGACGGCCTCTCGCGGCCTCGTCGACGGACCTTGACCCGGTCTCATGCCGGACCCCCCGACCCGTTCATCGCATTACCTCCGCGAGGGCCTCCAAGAACCGGTCGACCTCGCCGCGCGTCCCCGCCGTGACACGGAGGCACCCGGGCACGGAATCGCTGACGTCCCGGACCAGCACCCCGCGCTCGAGAAGTCCGCCCCAGACCTCCATCGCGGGCTTCGGGGGTCGGAACAGGACGAAGTTGGCCTCGGAGGGGAAGGTCTCCACTCCCATCGCCGGCGTCTCCGCCAGGATGCGGTTTCGCTGCGCGCGGATCTCGGCCAGGATCGCGCTCGCCTCGCCGGCATGCCTGAGCGCTACGAGTCCGGCCGCCTGGGTGAGCGCCGAGAGGTGGTACGGCAGGCGGACACGCCGCAAGTCGTCGACGACCTCCGGTGCCGCCAGGCAGTAGCCGATGCGCGCGCCGGCGAGACCGAACGCCTTGGAGAAGGTCCGGACGACGACGACGTTCGGATGCGCGCCGAGCAGGTGGAGCGCGCTCTTGCCGCCGAACTCGACGTAGGCCTCGTCCACGACGACGAGCGCGTTCGTCGCGCTCGCAAGCCGCTCCACGGCCGCGACCGGCTGCGTGTTCCCGGTGGGGTTGTTCGGCGAGCAGACGAGCACCACGCGAGGATCAGCCGCGATCGCCAGATCGACGTCTTCCGGCCGAATGGTCCAGGGCTCCGGCACCCTGATCGACTCCACCGGGCTGTGAGCGATCCAGGCCAGCCGTCGGTGGAGCAGGTAGGTCGGCTCGAACACGACCACGGTGCGCCCCGGTCCACCGTGGGCCAGCAGGAGCTGCTCGATCACCTCGTTGGAGCCGTTTGCGGCCCAGACCCCCTCGAACGGATGACCCGTGTGCCGAGCGAGCTCCCGCCGGAGCGCCTCGGCCTCCCCGTCCGGGTAGCGGTTGAGCGACTCCCGACGGACCGCCTCCGCGAGCTCCCGGCGGAGGGCTGCGGACGGCGGGTAGGGAGACTCGTTGGTGTTCAGGCGCACGTCCGTCGGTGGCTGCGGAGACTGGTACGGGTCGAGGTCGCGAAGCCCCGCGCGGGGGGAGGCGCTCATCGAGCCATCCCGGGCGTGCGCGCCCGGCCGAGAGACTCGGAGGACGGGGAGCGGATCTCGAGGCGTCCGGGCTCGAGCCGCTCCCCCCGCGAACGGAGGTCGAGGAGCTCGAGCACTCAGCGCTCCTCGATGACCTCGCGATGATGCGTCGAGACGGGCGCGGAGGCGGCCGTTCGCCGATCGCGCACGAACAGGATCCAGCCGCTCGCGGAGACGAACGCCGCGGCGGCGCCAAGCATGCCTAGTGCCAGCAGGAAGGTCGCCTGGCGATCCATGGAGCAACAAGGGTACCCGAAAGCTCGGGCGCCGCCACGGCCCCGCACCGGGCGCCGGACGCTCAGGAGGGCGTTCGCGCGGCCCGCCGTTCGGCGGCGCGGCGCTCCGCCTCGAGGCGCTCGAGGTCCACCTCGGATCGGTCGACGAACCGCATCGCGGCGGCGATCGCCCGGTGCCCGGCCGTCTCGGCGATGAGCTCGTGCATCCGGTGGGCGACGCGCCGGTAGGTCGGGTGGCCCTGCGGCGAGCTCCGGAGCTCGATCAGGTGCATCGCCTCCCTCGCGTTCATCTGCATGACGAATCGGATGCGGTAGGCCATCGACACCGCATACTGCGCCACGTCGCGGCCGGTCTCCTCGGCGATACGCGCCCAGGTCGCGGCGGAGTCCTCCATCACGCGGTGCCAGTCCTCCACGAGCCCTGCCTCAACGATCTGTTCCGGTGTCTCGTACCCGTGGCGCGGGGTGAGCGTCTGCCACTCCAGTGTCAGCGGGCGGTGGCGCTGGAGGTCGCGGAACGCCCCGAAGTCGCACAGCACGTCGAACCGGTACGAGGTGCGCTCGAACGCCCGGCCAGGCTTGTGGCGGCGGTTGCCTCGCTCGCCGACGTACGCGGCGAGCACTTCGGCGCGCTCGGTCTCGCTCATCGAGCGCACGAGGGCGCGCAGTTGGTCGTCGGGCAGATCGGTCGAGGCGTACAGCGCCGCCGCCACGACCTTCTCCTCGCCGTCGGGGTCGAAGTCGACCAGGGTGATCTCCTCCCGAGCCTCCGGTTCGACGTCGGCGGTCGATCGCTCGGCGACCTCGGCCATGCGCTCTCGCGTGTCTCGGAGGTACTCCGACCACGCGATGCCTCGGTCGGGCAGGTCGACGCGCTTCAGAAACGCCGGGATGACCTTGCGAAGCTCCGCGAGCATCAGGTCCGCGTACTCGCGGACCTCGGCGAGCGGGTGCGCGCGCATCCGCAGCACCATCCCCTCGAACGCCTGGCCGTCGGCATACACGCCGAGGTTCGAGCGAGTGCCGGCCGGCAGCAGCACGCGGAGCGTGTCGCACGTCTTGGCGGTGATCGTCGAGCGGTACACGAAGTCCGAGTCGGCGGGATCCTTCGGGAAGCGCTCGGCGAACAGGTCGTACACGGGCCGGAACATCCGGCCGTACGCCGCGAACGTCCGGTCGGCGAAGGCGAGGTACGCCTCTCCCGCAGGCGTTCTCTCGATCTCCGGCGGCACGGTAAGACGCCATCGGCCCCCGGGTTTGTCGTCGTAGCGCATGTAGCGAGTGGACTGCTCGAGGTAGGCGGCCAGCCGTCCCCATTCGATCGCCTTGGCGAGAAGCTGGGACGCCTGTTCGCAGGCCAGGTGCACGCCGCCGAGCTGCGCGACCGAGTCGTCCCCGTACTCGAAGAACACGTTGTCGTACAGGCGCTCGGCCCGCTCGAGCCCGACCGAGGCGGGCGCCGGCGAGCCCGTGGTCTCGACGTCCTTCGCGAACTCGTCGAGGAACAAACGCCGGAGCGACTTCGGTGTGCGTGAGTAGCGAGCGAACAGCGCGCCCTTTACCACCTCGGGCAGATTCACGAGCGCGAACACCGGCCCGTCGAGGTTGGTGAAGTACGGCTCGAGCCGCGCTCGCTCCTCGGGCGTCCAGTCCTCGGTCGCGAACCACATGGTCACGGCTTGATTGCCCTCAGGTCGCTCGGGGAGGGGCTGGGAGAGGGGGTCGACGTGGTGCTCGGGCTCGGCGTCGGCGAGACGTTCGTCGTCGGGATCAGCGTCACCGTGTCGCCCTGGTGGGCCGGCGACCCGGCGACCGGATCCTGCGCGGCGACGTGGTTGAGCTCGGGGCAGTCGGGGTTGTACTGAACCTGGGTGTCGTCGATCACGACGGTGAACCCCATCTTCTCGAGCTCAGACTGCGCATGGCCGAGGCTCTGGCACACCTCGTCCGGGACCGTGAGCGGCTTCGGACCCTCCGACAGCACGATGTCGACGGTGCTTCCCCTGGCGACCGGAGTGTTCGGGGGCGGGCTCTGGTCGATGACCGTTCCCGTGGGTTGCAGGCTCGGCGCCGTGGTTATGGCGCCGGGGATCAGGCCACGGGCATCGAGCGCGCTCTTGGCTTGGTCCAGTGTCAAACCGGTGAGGTCCGGAACGTCCACCTGCTTGGGGGCCTTGCCGACCGTGATCGTCACGGTGTCGCCTCTGCGCACGAGCTCGCCCGGGAACGGGGTCTGGTCGATCACGTTTCCGTAGTCCGCCGGGTCCGACGAGACCTGCGTCCTTACGACCGGCTTGAGACCGGCCGACCGGATCTCGTGCTCGGCCGCAGCCTGGGTGAACCCGATCACGTTCGGCACGCGCACCTGCACCGGTGTGTCGTTTCCTCTCAGCAGGCCGCTCGCGAGCAGGTAGGCGCCGGCGCCGAGCATCGCGAGGATCAGGATGGCCACGGTCACGCCGATCCACCGGCGGCCACCGCCGCCGGTGGGCGCCTCTGCGGGCGGCAGCACCGCCGTCCGCTCCGGCCTGGAGATGACCTGCGTGGTCTCTGAGGCGGGCAAGAGCGGGGTGGCCTCCACCGGCCTGCCCGTTCGGACGCGCTCGAGGTCCTCGCGCATCTCCTCGGCGCTTTGGTATCGATTGGCCGGGTTCTTGGCGAGCGCCTTCATGATCACCGCGTCCAACTCGGGCGAGACGTCCGGGTTCAGGGTGGAGGGCGGGTCTGGCTGCTCCAGCACGTGCTTGGACGCCACCGCGACGGCGCTCTCTCCGGTGAACGGGGGCCGCCCGGTGACCATCTCGTACATCACCGCGCCGAGGGAGTACAGGTCGCTGCGCCGGTCGACCGGTTGTCCCTGCGCCTGCTCCGGGGAGAGGTAGGAGGCGGTACCGAGCACGGCCGCCGTCTGCGCCACGGTGTCGGCGGAGGTCGTGAGACGCGCGATCCCGAAGTCGGTCACCTTCACGCGGCCATCGCGCGAGACCATGATGTTCGCGGGCTTGATGTCTCGGTGCACGATCCCGGCCGCGTGCGCGACGGCGAGCGCCTCGCATACGGACTCGGCGAGCTCGACCGCGCGCTCGGGCATGATTCGCCCGCCGCCGGCCAGGTAGTCGGCAAGTGTCCTGGCCTCGACGTACTCCATGACGATGTAGTGGACGCCGTCGTCCGAGCCGGTGTCGTAGACGCCGACGACGTGGGGGTTGTTCAGCCGGGCGGCCGCCTGCGCCTCGCGCCGGAACCGCGTCACGAAGTTCGCGTCGTCTGCGAACTGGGGAGCGAGGATCTTGATCGCGACCTGTCGGCCGAGCACCATGTCGGTTCCCCGGAAGACCTTCGCCATGCCGCCGCGGCCAAGCTCCTCCTCCACTCGATAGCGACCCGCGAGGAGCGCCCGCTGCGTGGTTCCGTCCTGTTCGTTCGCCATCCGGCTCCCGTCCGTCAGCGCCCGAGCGCGGCCTGCATGACCGCCTTCGCTATGGGCGCGGCCACCCGTCCGCCCGTGGCCTCGCTCCCCAGGCTACCCCCGTCGAGGACGATGACCGCGGCGACGACCTGCGGGTTCTCGGCCGGCGCGAAGCTCACGAACCAAGCGTGGGGCGGCTGTCCCTCCCCGTGCTGGGCGGTGCCGGTCTTGCCGGCTACCGTCACGCCGGGGATCTGGGCGGCGGTTCCCGTGCCGCTCCGCACGACGCTCACCATCATCTGGGTAAGCTCGGCGGCCGTCCGGGGCGAGATCGGCCGTCCGTACTCCTTGGGGGCGAAGCTCCGGATCACCCGCCCGCTCGGATCGCGAACCTCGGTGACCAGGCGCGGCGCCATCTCGACCCCGCCGTTCGCGATCGCCGCCGCGACGAGCGCCATCTGCAGCGGATTGGCCGCCACGTTGTCCTGTCCGATCGCCGAGAGCGCGACGGCCGGAAGGCGATCGGTGAAGTACGAGGGGTCCGGGAAGACCCCCTCCTGGAACGGCAGGTCGAACGGAACGTCCCCGCTCGACGCGTCGGCCGCGAACCCGAACGCGCGCGCCTGCGCGGCGAGGGAGTCGGCACCGAGCGCCAGCCCGATCTCCCCGAACACCACGTTGCACGAGACCGTGAGCGCCTGAGCCGTCGTGATCTTCGGGGCGCCTCCCAGGCAGTGCTCGCCGCCGAAGTTCTCGAGCACGTGGGTCGTTTGCGGAAGCTGCAGCGCGGGCGGGTTCGGCCACAAGCTTTCCGGTGTATAGCCGTTCTGGAGGGCGGCTGCCGCGGTCACGAGCTTGAAGGTCGAGCCCGGGGGATACAGCTCCTGGTATGCCCGCGATAGGAGCGGCTTGTCGGGATCGTTCGTGAGCTCGGCCCACGCGCGCCGGACTTCCCGCGGGTTCTGTGATGCGAGCAGGTTCGGGTCGTAGGTGGGGTTCGCGACGAGCGCGAGGACGTCGCCGGTCCGCGGGTCGAGGGCCACCACCGCCCCGGGCTGACTACCGAGGGCCTGGGCGGCAGCCCGCTGAAGCGCGGGCTGGATCGTGGTGATGATGCTCGCGCCGCGCTTCGGGCGGCCGAGGATCTGGTCGGCGAGGGTCTGCGGCAGCAGCTCGGGCGCGCTCCCGTTCAGGTACGGGTTGAACGCGTCCTCGAGCCCGCTCCGCCCGTAGATCACGGAGTAGTAGCCGGTGACGTCAGCGTAGAGCGGTCCTTGCGGGTATCGCCGCTGGTACCGGAGCGCGCCGCGGCTCCGCCGGCTGGTCGCGAGGACGGTCGTTCCGTCGGCCGCGAGGATCGAGCCGCGATCGACCTCGTACTCCGCGATGAGCTGCCGCGTCGCGTTGGCCGGGTTGTCCGCCAGGCGTTGCGAGGCGAGCACCTGCAGATAGTTCACCTGCGCGAAGAGCAGCAGGAACAGAACGAGCAGGGCGAGCCCGAGTCGGCGGATCTGGCGGTCCACGTCAGGACCCCCCGATCTCGTGGGTTCGAATGCCGGTTCCGATCCGCGCGTCGCGGACTCGTCGCGCCGGCCCCGACGAGATGCGAACGAGAAGGCCGAGCAGGACGAAGTTCGAGACCAGGCTCGACCCGCCGTAGGAGACGAACGGCAGGGTGACGCCGGTGAGGGGGATCAGGCGCGTCACCCCGCCCACGATCACGAACGTCTGGAGCCCAAGGCTCGCGGCCAGGCCCGTCGCGAGGAGCTTGCCGAACGCATCGGCGGCCCCGAGGGCGGTCTTCAGGCCCTTGCCGACCAGGACCACGAACAGGAGCAGGATCGCGGTCGTGCCGAGCAGCCCCAGCTCCTCGCCGATCGCGGCGAAGATGAAGTCGGTCGA
>Ga0070741_10013197_pt1 | contig 14677 bp, 14 predicted proteins | sample Coa_R1_4_FD_66440 | JGI IMG/M metagenome (GOLD analysis project Ga0070741, IMG submission 66440) | Surface soil microbial communities from Centralia Pennsylvania, which are recovering from an underground coalmine fire - Coalmine... | ecosystem: Environmental > Terrestrial > Soil > Unclassified ...
TTCGCGCCGAGGTGCTGACCCCGGACCGGCTGAACACCGTGGTCTTCGGAGGATTCGCGGGCGTCGCGCTGCTGATTGCCGTCGTGGGAGTGGCCGGCGTGCTGGCGTTTTCGGTGAGTGGGCGAACGCGCGAGTTCGGGATCCGGCTGGCGGTTGGTTCCGAGCCGCGGTCTCTGGTTCTGGACGTGATTCGCGAGGGCGCCATCATGGCGCTCATCGGAATCGCCGCGGGAACGGCCGGTGGATTCGCCCTGGCGCGCCTGGCGGGCAGCTACTTCGAGGAGGTGCGGATGCCTGGAGCGATTCCGGTGATCGCGTCCGCAATCGTGCTGTTGGCCGCCGCGGCTGTGGCGTCTGTTCTACCCGCCGTTCGCGCCGCGCGAGTGGACGTGATGCAGGCACTGCGGGCGGATTGAGCCGCACGCCGAGCGATGGTCTAGCCGTTCGCGTCCCCGAAACTTTAAACCGTCTGACGAAACAAAATACCCTGTCACGACGTAGGTTCTTGGGAAGGCCATGGGATCCGTCTTCACATTCTTCTCGCTGACGTACCTGATCAGTTGGAGTTGCTGGTTCGCGGCAATCGCGATACTGCAGCGTGTGTCGGGACAGCCTTCCCCGGTTGCCTGGCTGCTGTTGATGGCGGGCACGATCACGCCGGCCGTAGTGGCCTTGGTTCTGACCGCCTATTCCGGCAATAAGGCAGGCCCGAGATCGTTTCTTTCCCGTGTGATTCAGACCAGCGTCAGTTTGCGCTGGTATGTATTCGCCATATTCTATATGCCAGCGATAAAAGGCGCGGTGGCACTGAGCCACCTTGCGCTGACCGGTGAATGGCCTCCATTTGGCGAAGAGAGCCCAGTGGTCATCGGCATTGCGATTCTCCTGTCGACTCCCGTACAGTCGGGTGAAGAAATCGGTTGGCGTGGCTATGCATTGCCTGCCATAGCCGCGCGCATCGGCTTGCGAAGCGCGAGCATTGTTGTCGGCCTCGTCTGGGGTGCCTGGCACCTTCCACTGTTCTTCCTGCCGGGCGCCGACAAATATGGACAGTCGTTTCCTCTCTATGTCACAGGAGTGGTGGCATTCTCGGTTGCCATTGCGTGGCTGTACGGGCACACGCAAGGCAGCCTATTGCTCGCGATGCTGATGCACTCATCGCTGGATCAAACAATCGGCATCGTTTCTGACATCCTCCGGCCCGGCCAGAAGCCCTTCGCGCTGGGAGCATCTCTTCCATTTCTGTTGACGGTGGCGTGGATGTGGGTTACGGCCGGATACTTCTTTTTAAAGATGCCACCTTTGCCTGTAGCTGACCGCGCGCGCTTTAAGAGTGGATTGCTCTAACGTCTAACTCCGAAGCCTTATGAAACCGGGCGGATTGAGGGACCCGGTGCTACCATTAAGAGGAATGCCTGCCACCACCGAAGCAGGGGTGTTCGATGAGTCTGGTTTGCTGGCCAAGGCTCGCGAGGGCGATCTTGCGGCCTTCTCGGAGCTGGTGAACCGGTACTCCCGTAAGATCTACCGCCTGGCCAAACATATTACTCAGAACGACACCGACGCTGAAGACGTGCTCCAGGAGACCTTCATGAAGGCCTTCGAGCACTTAGGGGATTTCCACGGCCAATCTAAGTTTTATACCTGGATTGTGCGCATCGCAGTCAATGAATCCCTAATGAAGCTGCGCAAACGGAAAACCGATCGAACGGTTCCACTGGATGAACCGCTGGATACGGGTGAAGATACCGTAGTACGTGAAATCGCGGTTTGGGACGAGGACCCCGAACAACGGTACTCTCGCGATGAAATGGCTAAGATCCTCGACGAGGCAATCCAGAGCCTGAAGCCGTCTTTTCGCACCGTTTTTGTTTTGCGCGACATCGAAGAATTGAGCACGGAAGAGACGGCCCAAGCGCTGGGAATTTCGGTGCCGGCGGTAAAGAGCCGCCTTTTACGCGCGCGTCTGCAATTGCGTGAAAAGCTGACGCGCTTCTTCCGACGGAAGGGGGATGACGTCTTTGCTTACCTGTAAAGAGTTTTTGCAGGAGCTCACCGACTATCTGGATTCAGCCGTGGACGCGGAACTGCGCCGCAAGCTGGAGGCGCATATAAGCGAATGTCCCAATTGCTTTGTGATTCTTGATACCACTCAGAGAACCATCAAAGTCTATAAGGGGATGCAGCCTCAGGAAATTCCCGCGGAGGTCCATGCGCGTCTGATGCGGGCGGTGGAGCGGAAAATAGCGGCCGCCAAAGCTGGGGCGGGAACAGCGCCCAGCGGTCCCGACGCGCGCGTTTAGCGGTCCGGTTCTAATCGCTTTCCGATCGCGCCAGCGGGCGGGATAATTGCACCGAACCGCCGTCGAACCCGTGCCGCAGCAACTCGTCGCGGACGTGTCCCACCTGGTTTGAGTAGGCTGGAAACTCCACCAGCACTTCCGCCGGACGGTGATAAAGCTGGGGATTGACGGGAAAATCGAGCGAAGCCAAAACATCCAACAGGTTCTCGAGATCTCGGGGTTCCGTCGCGATACAGAGGGAAATAAGCTCGCCTTCCCGTCCAAAGAGGGTGGCATTTTTGCAACAGCCTGAATCCGGGGGCGGAGACGCCGTCATCGTGATATCCTCTCCGGCGACCCGGCCTCAAAATAAAAATCCCCTGCGCTAGTGCCACAGGGGGTTTAGTTTCGTGAAGACCGACTCACCTTTAGCACTTTTTAGCGTGGTTGCAATTAGTCAGTCCCACCTCACGGTGGAACCTAAATCAATCCACGGTTCAATTTCAGGGTACCACCGGCAGCGCCGGAATTCAAGAGCAAAAGCGTCCTGGATTGTGCGCTGTCCGCGCCGCAATCGAAGCACTACCCTGGTCTAGGCGTCTGATTTGCCGCGCGAGGACGCCCAAGAAACACCCTTGCTTTATGAGCGTCCCAAAAGTAGTGGTCTCTCGGTGGCTGGTTCAACTCTAGATCGCGGCGCCCTGCTCTTCGGATACGTCGGTGAGCTTGGATTATTCGGTCTGAAAGCGGTTCGTGAAACCTTCCAGCCTCCCTTCGAATTTACCGAAACGGTCCGCCAGCTTCTGGAAATCGGTTGGAAATCCGGTCCGCTGATCGTCGTTTCCGGATTCGCGTTCGGGATTGTGCTGGCCTTGCAAACCGGATCCTCGATGGTCCGATTCGGCGCCCAAGCCATGATCCCGGAAGCAATTTCGCTGGGATTGTTTCGCGACATAGGCCCCATTATGACCGCGCTGCTGGTGTCGGGCCGCGTAGGCGCGGGAATCGGCGCGGAACTGGCAGGCATGCGAGTCACGGAGCAGATCGATGCCATCGAAGCTCTGGGCGTTGATTCCTTTAAATATCTGATCGTGACGCGCATCGCGGGTTGCGTAATTGCGGTTCCCGTTCTGACACTTCTCTTTAATTACGCCGGACTGTTCGGCGGTTTGGTTTCTGATCTGGTGGCGTACCACGTGTCGGTGCACCTGTTCATCAATAACGCGTTCGGACCGATGGGCTGGTCGGATTACATCCCGTCCACGGTGAAGACGGTCGTGTTCGGGTTCATTATCGGCACTGTCTCATGTTTTTTGGGATACAACGCCCAGCAGGGAGCTGTCGGCGTGGGACGCGCCTCTACGCGAAGCGTGGTGTTGTCTTCGCTTCTGGTGATTTTGTCTGAAGTGATTTTGGTCAAAATCATTCTATTCTGGTGGCCCTGATGCCTGATGGGAAAGCCGCTGTGGCGTTCGAACATGTTTTCAAATCGTTCGGCGAAAAAAAGGTCCTGACGGACGTCTCCTTCCGCATTGCCGGCGGCGAGGCCTTTTGCCTGTTGGGCCGCAGCGGTACGGGCAAGAGCGTCACGCTGCGGCTGATGATTGGGCTGCTCGCGCCCGATCAAGGAAAAATCCTGATCCACGGAGCGAACATCGTGCAGTCGCAGGGGGCGGAGCTCAGTCGCATGCGCAAGAGCATTGGCTTCCTCTTCCAGGACGCCGCGCTTTTCGATTCGCTGACCGTATTCGAGAATGTGGCTTTCCCGTTGCGCCGGCATACGAAGAAATCGGAAGACGAAATCAGAGCTATCGTCGAAGAGAAGCTCCAGCACGTGGAACTCAAGAAAGATGAAAAGGCCATGCCGGCACAGTTATCGGGAGGCATGCGAAAACGCGCCGGCTTGGCGCGCGCGCTGGCGCTGGATCCCCAAGTTCTGTTGGTGGACGAACCCAGCAGCGGACTGGACCGCATAACCGCAACCGAGATCTACCAACTGCTGGCGCGGCTGAAAGAAAAAAGGAATGTGACGCTGGTGGTGGTGACGCATGATGCAGCGGGCGTGCATGCCTTCGCCGACCGGTTTGCCGTATTAAATCAAGGCAAGATTGTCGCCTGCGGCAACTACGACGAAGTAGAGAACAGCGAAAACTCGCTGGTACGCGAGCTCGCGGGGGGTGCTCAGACATGAATACCAAAGCCGTCAAAGTGGGAATTTTCCTGGTGATTGGACTGCTCCTCTTTGCAGGCGGCCTGTTTCTCATCGGGAATCACAATCAATTTTTCGCCAGCCATTACACTATTTATACTCAGTTTGCGAATGTGGATACGCTCGAGAGCGGCGCGAAAATTCGCGTGTCCGGAATGGATGCGGGCCAGGTAAAAGACATCGCAATTCCCCGGCGGCCGGCGGAGAAATTCCGGCTGAAGCTCGAAGTGGATAAGAAGTTTCAAAACGTGATCCGCCAGGATTCCCAGGCCAGCATCGAAACCGAAGGCATGGTGGGCAACAAGTTCGTCAACATCGCTACGGGAAGTCCAAAATCTCCTGAATGCCAAGGCTGTACGCTTCCCAGCCAGGAGCCGTTCGAAATCAGCGATCTGATGAAGCAGGGCAAGAACCTGGTGCAGACGGTGCAGGGCACCATCCAGGACGTCCAGCATCACGCCGATACGGCCATCGATAATTTTTCAAACGTCGGGCAGCACGCTGACGGCATGCTCCTCGCGATGCGCGGTAATGTGGAGCGCATTGCGTCCAACGGTGCGCGAATCACTAACGGCGTAAATACCATCGTCTCTGACGTCCGCGATGGCCGCGGTACCGTCGGCAAACTGCTCACCGATGATCAAATGGCAAAGAACGTAGCGACCACCATCGCGCAAGCCAAAGCGACGAGCACGAACATAGAGCAGGCTTCTGAAAAAGCCAAGAATATGGTGGCGCAGCTCGACAAGCAGAATATTCCTCAGGAAGTGGGGCAGACGGTGGCGAACGCGCGCGACACGACACAGCAAATCAAAAGTGCGGTCGGCGATTTTTTGAATGGAGGTCCGCCGAATCAGAACACCGCCCAGGCACTGCGGGAGACGGTGGACAATGCCGAGCGCGCCACCAGAAATCTTGCCTCCGATACCGAAGCGATCAAGCACAACTTCTTTTTGCGGGGCTTTTTCCATCGCCGCGGTTACTACAATCTGACCTACTTCAATCGCACAGAGTACGAGTCGAGTAAGTTCGTGAAGAAGCCCGCGAAACGCGTCTGGCTAAAGGCCGACGGGATGTTCGCGATGTCGGAGTATGGTTCCCAAGAGCTTACCTCAAAAGGCCGGAGCGAATTGGATCAGGCGCTTTCGCAAGTGGCCGCCTATCTGCCGAATAATCCGATCATGGTGGAAGGTTATTCCGAAACCGGCAGCGCGGCGGAACGCTATCTTACTGCCATGCAGCGCGCCACTGACGTCAAGAACTATTTGGAGTCCCGTTTTGAATTGAAGCCCGGCCTGATCGGAACCATCCCGCTAGACGACAAACCGCCGGACGGGGCGGGGCCGGAAACCTGGAACGGCATATGCCTATCGTTAGTTATGTCGCGCGACTAAGATGTGTCTGGCGCCTGAGCCTTAGATTGCGCGACTAGGCTGAATGCTTATTGGGATGGGAGCTCGCCGGAAAGCTGCTCGAAGCGCTTACGCTGTTCGGGAGTGAGGATTTGTACGATCCGGTTACGGCCGGTGGCACGCACATCGTCGATCTGCGCCTCCAGATCCTGGTGATATTTAACAAAATCGTCCAGAATCGTCTTTAGCCGCGCGGACTGCTCGGGGGTAAGATCCAGTTCTCGTTTCAGCCGGTCGTAGGAAAAATCGGCTTTGTCGCCGCGCCAATAGGCGGCGCTGCGCCGCAGTTGTTCATGCAGACCCGCGCGCATGCCGATCGCCCCGGCCATGGCGCCGGTGAGGAACACCAGCACAAGGGTGGTGAGAATCTTCGGATTTAACCAGCCCGGCCGGCTCGAGAGCGGCTCACGTAGAGTCAAGCTCATGGATTCGATTTCATCGGCCTACTGGCGGTAGCTGGCCAGATTCACGAGTACGGCGTCGCGTTGTTGCTCCTGCCAAGCGCCGTCCTCATCACTTGCGGCTTGAGTGCCCCCCACGCTTGTCGAAACATTTTGCGACATGCCGGCGGGTTTCGAGATGCCGGCGGATTTAGACACGCTGGCGGGCGAGGATGCCAATTCTGGTCCACTTGGCTCGGAAACCACCAAATATGTCCCGAGCAATGCCGCCAGCGCGGCGGAAGCCACGGCCAGGCGGAACCCGAACCTCGGCTCCAGGAATACGGACCAAATGGACGCCGGTTGCGCTTCAATGCGCTCCATCACGCGCGCGTAAAACCCGGGCCGAGGTTCGACGTCCTCACTTGCACGCAGCGTCCGCAGCCATCCGGCCTGCGCCCGCAATGCTTCGAGTTCTTGCGTGCATTCGGCGCACTCTCCCAAATGCGCCTTGAATCGAGCGGGAATTTCCGGATCGGTCGAGTCCCCGCTCAGGTACTCTTCCAGTCCCTGCCTGATTTCGTGATGCATGACCTCTTCCCTCAAAAAGGCGGCCTCAAAGACCGCTTACTTTCACCGCTTACGGATCGATTCGTCCGTTTCAACTGCCAACCGCGTTCATCAGTTCTATCACAGGAACAGCTAGCCCGGCGACGCCGCGCCGCGCATCAGCCGCTGCGCGAACTTGAGCAGCTTCTGGCGCGCCCGAAACAATTTGACCTTAATTGTATTTTCATTCATTCCGGTCATTTGCGCCAGCTCTTCTACCGAATGTCCCTCCACTTCCTTCAACAACAGCAGAGTCCGGTCTTCTTCCGACAGCTTCGCCAGCAGCTTCAGCACCAGGTCTTTGCGGGCCAGTTGCGTGTCCACGCCCGGAATCTGCCCGCTGGCCGATTCGCTGTTTTGCATGCGCTGCGCGTCTTCTTCCGAGAAATCGCTCTCGTACACCAGCTTTCTCACGCGTTTCTTGCGCAGGTAGTCATAGCACTCATTGACCGTGATCTTATAGATCCAGGTCAGCAGCGAGCTTCGAAAGTCGAAGCTTTGAATCGAAAAGTAAATCTTCGCCAAGACCTGCTGTGCAATATCCTCGGCATCATTATGGTTGCGGAGAATCCCATAGATGATCGAGAACACCTTGGCCTGGTAACGCTCTACCACTTCGCGAAAGGCCATGTCGTCCCTGGCCTGAACGCGTCTGACCAGAGCGGCCTCGTCAGAATTTCGGTGATCCACTCTGCTTTTGACCTGGACCCGGGCGCCAGCCACAGGGATCGGTAGGGTACCAGCAAGACCACTCATACATCCAGCGAGACGTATGCCAAACGCTTGCGGTTGCGGCCGGTTGGCAAGAAACACAAGGATTTGCGCCTATTGGCATGCAGAAATGGGGCGGGTCCTACCGGCGAGTGTACCATTCAGGGGTTACCTACGCGTCTAGGAGGGGCTTGCGCTCGGCGATTTTCGGGTATATCTTTACAGTGCAAGGGAATACGGAGGTGTATGCAAGCCGTGAATAGAGCGTGGTGCCTGCCGGTTCTGATTGGGTTCGCCCTGCTGCCACCCACTGCCGTTCTGCAAGCTGGTTCTTACGGCGCGACTGCCGTGGCCGACGCCGCCAAGACAGACGATTTGACGGAGGTCCGCAAACTCATTAAGGAACACGCGGACGTCAATGCGCCTGCGAGCGATGGATCGTGCGCGCTCCTGTGGGCGGCCTACCACTCCGACCTAGAAATGACTAAGGCCTTAATCGCGGCCGGCGCTCGGGTGGACACGCCGAACCATTACGGTGTGACCCCGCTACTGCAAGCGAGCCGCAACGGCGACGTCGAAGTGATTCATGCATTGCTCGATGCGGGCGCCGACCCGACGCGTTGGCACCCGGAAGGCGAAACACCGCTCATGGCCGCTTCGCGGACCGGAAATGTCGAGGCCGTCAAACTGCTGCTCGCGAAAGGCTCGTTCGTGAACGCCGCGGATCCGTATCAAGAAGAGACGGCGCTGATGTGGGCCTCCGCCGAAGGACATCTGGAAGTCGTAAAGACGCTATTAGCTGCCGGCGCGGATCCGAACCTCAAGGCGCATGTCTCCACCATTACCGAGCGCAAGGATGCGGACCATCCCTCGGGCGGTTTCACCGCGCTGATGTTCGCCACCCGCAACGGACATGCGGACGTGGTGGAGGCGCTCATTAAGGGCGGGGCCGATCCAAAGCTGACTAATGCCGACGGGGCGACCGCCACCGTGGTGGCGATCGTGAATGACCGCTTCGATCTTGCAAAACAACTTCTCGACCTGGGCGCCGATCCCAACGATGGATCCCTGTACTGGGCCGTGGACATGCACGACGGCACCACCGATATGCGCGCCCACGACGGCTCTCGCATGCAACCCAGGCATCCGAATAATTTGACATCTTTGGCGCTGGTGAAAGCGTTGCTTGACCTGGGTGCGGATGTGAACAAGCCGTTTATCGGTGCCTTGCATTCCACCACGCTGTGCTGTGGCGCGTCGGTGAACAGCACCCCCTTGTACCGCGCCGCGACCGCGGCCGACGTCGAAGTTCTCAAGCTGTTGCTGGCTCACAAACCGCAAATCGAATGGAGCCCGAGCGAGGCCAAGCCAAAGGACGGCAAACCCGCCGGTCCTGGCCGTCCGAATCCCAACGTCGGCAAGACGCCCCTCATGGCCGCCATTAAAGGTGGCATGGGTGCGCCCATTGCTGGGGGACCCGGATTTACCCGCATTGGTCCGCCAGAGTTCCGCGAGCCCGGCAGCCGCGATCCGCTGGAAGCGCTCAATATTCTTTTGGCGGCGGGCGCCAATCCGAATGCCAAAGCGCCGGACGGCAACACGCCGCTCCATATAGCCGTACAAGAGTCGCACGTGGGGATGATTCGCGCGCTTGTAGCCGCGGGTGCAAAGCTGGACGCCGTTAACAAGGACAATCTGACACCGCTGCTCTTGGCCGAACAGCCCAAGAAACCCGACCCCCTCGATATGGGCGATCAGGACGTGTATAAACCCAAGCGTGATTCGAAAGAACAGGTGATCGCCGCCCTGCGTGAGCTCATGCACCTGGGTCCGAACGATCCGGCGCCTAAGCCGCCGCCGCTGCCCGCCGCCGACAAGAAAGACGACAAGAAGGATGAGAAAAAAGTCACTGACGAAAAGAAAGTGACCGATCAGAACAAACCGACGGAAGAGAAGGAGCAGAAGACCACCGCCGTGGCGGCAGTCCCAAGCGCGCAATGAGCAAGACCTTAATCAAAACCGCTTTCGCCTGCATCGCAGTCAGCCCGCTGTTCATTGTGGCGCAGACCGGAAGCAGTCCGTCCAAAACCGCTAGCGCGGCGCACCCGACCGCAGCTCATACACTCCCAGCTCAGAAAACGGCGGCTCAGCCGGCAGATGACGCCAAGTACCGCGCGTTTGTGAATCAATTTTGCATTGCATGCCACAGCAAACGCGCCGCGAATCCCGCCGAGGCTCCGGTAAATCTGGAGACGGCCAGCTTCGACGACCTTTTGGGACATGCCGACACTTGGGAAAGAGTCCTGCGCAAGCTCAGTGTGCGGGCGATGCCGCCTCCTGGCGTTCCTCGACCAAAGGAGGCTGAATACGCAGCCTTCACGAACTGGCTCGCCACGTCGCTGGATCGCGCGTGGGAGGGCCATAGCACTCCGGGGCGCTACGTCGTTCACCGGCTAAATCGAGCGGAATACGCGAACGCGGTGCGTGATTTGCTCGCGGTGGATCTGGATGTATCGGACCTGCTGCCGACCGATGGCGCCGAATACGGCTTCGACAATATTGCGACGGCGCTGAAAACCTCGCCGCTGTTGCTTGAAGGATACGTAAACGCTGCCGAGCGGGTAAGCGCCATGGCCGTGGGCGATCCGCAAGTGAGGCCCGGCACGACCGAGCATTCCATCAGCTACGAATTCAGCCAGAGCGGGTATATCGATGGACTGCCTCTCGGAACCATCGGCGGCACGGTTGTCCATCACGTGTTTCCGGCCGATGCCGAGTACAAGCTGTCCGGCCGGCTGACCCGAGGCGTTCAGGAAGGCTACTCGGGCGTAGAAGGCAACGACATACCTTTCACCTTTGTCATCACCATCGATGGCGCGGAAGTGTATTCGGCGCCCATCGGCGGTCCGGCCGATGATGAAATGCAGGCTAAGGATCTGGCCGCCGCCCAACCGGTGATCGACAAACGAATGACGGGCCGTGTGCGAGTCAGCGCTGGTCCTCATGAGGTCGGGTTCACATGGCGCGAGCGGCCTGCTCAGCTGCAGGATGTATGGGAGCCGGCCCGGCGCGACAGCCAGGAAATCCACATGGTTGCTGGCATACCGAGGCTCAGGACTGTCTCAATTGATGGGCCTTACAATGTGCACGGCGTGAGCGAAGGCGCCAGCCGGCAAAAGCTGTTTGTATGCCACCCCGGCTCGAATGCCAGCCGCACTGCGGCCGCGGGTGCATCCAAACCTACCGCCGCCGCTGCAAGCCCGGACGAAGCAACGTGCGCGGTGAAGATCCTCACCACCTTCGCGCGCCGGGCATATCGCAGGCCGGTTAGTGCAGCCGACGTCGAAGCGCCGCTTTCGTTCTATAAGCGCGCGCGGCAGAACGGCGGTAGTTTCGATGACGGAATTCGCGCCGGCGTGGCGCGAGTGCTCGCCAGCCCGAACTTCTTGTATCGCATTGAGAGCGACCCGCCGGGCGCCCGTCCGGGTGTCGCGCACCCGGTGAGCGAAGTGGATCTCGCCTCGCGTTTGTCGTTCTTCCTGTGGAGCAGCATCCCCGATGAAAAGCTGTTGGATTTGGCGGCAGCGGGTCGTCTGCGCGAGCCGTCAGTACTGACGGAGCAAGTGCACCGCATGCTCTCCGACGACCGCTCCGATGCCTTGGTAAACAATTTCACCGGGCAGTGGCTGCAACTCCGGAATCTGGAAGCCAAGGTGGTGCCGGACATCCTGATGTTCCCCGATTTCGACGACAATATCCGTAAGGCGTTCCGTACCGAGACGCAGATGTTTTTCGGCTACATTTTGCGTCAAAACCGCAGTGCGCTGGATCTCTTGAATGCCGACTATACCTTCCTCGACGAGCGGTTGGCGCGACATTACGGCATCAAGGGTGTTTATGGGCCGCAATTTCGCAAGGTGAAACTCACCGATCCTAACCGCCGCGGTCTGCTGGGGCAGGGAAGCATCCTCGCGATGACCTCCGTCGCTACCAGAACCTCTCCGGTGTTTCGCGGGAAGTACGTGCTCAGCACGTTCCTGAACACGCCTCCTCCGCCTCCGCCGCCCAACGTGCCGTCACTGGACGAGAGCAACAAGGATTCGAAAGTCCCCAAGACAGTGCGTGCGCAACTGGAATTGCATCGCAAGAACCAGCCTTGCGCGGGGTGCCATCGCGTGATCGATCCGGCTGGGTTTGCGCTTGAGAACTTTAACTCGGTGGGACAGTGGCGGGATAAGGGAGCCGATGGCGCCCCGCTGGACGTCGCGGGTACGCTCGCCGATGGATCAAAGGTAAATGGTCCAGTTGAGCTGCGCGAGGCTATTGCAAGCCGGCCCGACGCGTTCGTGACCGTCGTGACCGAAAAGTTGTTGACCTACGCTCTGGGCCGAGGTTTGGAGCCCTCCGACATGCCGGTGGTTCGCCGCATCGTCCGGAAGGCCGCCCAGAACGATTACGAACTTTCCTCAGTTATCATGGGGATAGTGGAGAGTGCGCCATTTCAGATGCGTACGAAGTTGCCGGTGGAAACGGGCAGTACGCCCGATGCTGTTAAAGTTGCACGATCAAATAACACTTCAGGATTAAAGAGGGAGCAGCCATGATCATTACGAAGAAGCATCTTTCGCGCCGCACTTTCGTGCGTGGCACTTTGGGGGCCTCCATTGCACTGCCGTTCCTGGACGCCATGATTCCGGCGCTCTCGGCGGCGCCGAAACCGGCGTTCCGCTTTGGCGCGGTCTACTTCCCCTGCGGCGTGTATCCTACCACCTGGCATCCTGATGCGGCGGGAAGCGACTTCGCATTCAAGCCCGTCATGCAGCCGCTGGAGCAGTTCCGGAACCAGCTCGTCACGGTAAGCAAGATGAAGGCGCCGTGGGGGGAATCGGTCCACTTGGGCGCTAGCTCCGCTTTCCTGAACGGCGTCGGGCCTGCCGTCCGCCGCGACGGTAGAGGCGACTCTTTTGGGAAGATTGAATCGAAAAAGACCGTCGACCAGTTCATCGCGGATCAAGTTGCGGCCGATACGCCGCTGCGTTCCATCGAGGTCGGTACCGAGGACATGGGAACCGCCGTCGGCGCCTGCGATGGCTTCGCCTGCACGTTCTTCAACACGCTCGCCTGGCGGGACGACGAGAGCCCGCTGCCGGTGGGGATCAATCCGCGCGTCACATTCGAGCGCATGTTCGGCGAGACGGATTCCACCGAGCGGCGCTTCGCCCGGCTAAAGGAAAAGCAGAGCCTGCTGGACTCAGTGACCGAGGAAACCGCGAAACTGGAAAAATCGCTCGGAGCGCCGGATCGCGCCATCCTCGACGAATACATGACCAACATCCGCGACGTGGAGAAGCAGCTCGCGCGCATGGAGAACCGTCTCGGCACCATCACCGGCAATCCGGAAGCGCCGGTTGGTTTGCCGGAAGCGTTCGACGACCACATGACCATCACGTACAACCTGATGCACTTGGCCTATCAGGGCGACATCAGCCGCGTATTCACCTTCATGACTGGTCATGAAGCGAGCGACCGCTCCTATGTTCACATCGGCATTCCCGAGCAGCATCACACCATTTCCCATCACGGAAACGATCCGGAGAAGCTGGCTAAATACGCCAAGATTGCCACCTACCAGATCCAGAAGTTCGCCGATTTCTGCGAGAAGTTGAAGGCCACCAAAGAGGGCGATGGAAACCTGCTCGATCGGTCGCTTCTGTACTGGGGCAGCGGTATGAGCAACGGCAACCAGCATGATCGCAACAATCCGCCCGCGGTACTCGTGGGAGGCGCTTGCGGCCGGTTGAAAGGGAACCGGCACATCGTGGCGCAGGATACGCCCACGGCGAACCTGCTGCTGGCTATTGCGCACTTAGGCGGCGCTGAGATAGACAAGCTCGGGGCAAGTAACGGCCGAGTAGATCTCTAACGGGATCTCGGAACTACTGACACTTCTCGGCGACGCGCGTCACGGTGGTCACATTGATCCCGTCTTTGCCGCCGTCGCCGATTAGCAGTCCGTTCACCGCCACGCGCGAACCAACCAATGGATCCAGCTTGGTGATGACGAACTTGAGCTCAATCGTACGATTCCCTAGCGGCCTTGTGGCATCTTGACCGGCGGCGGAGCTTTCGGCGCGCTCCGGCGTGGTCGCTTTCGTGACTACCCAATCCGCTCCGCTCCGGCTTAAGCAACCCACCACCCGGGCGAGTGCGTCCGAGGGTAGCTCTGTACTCCCATCCTTCTTCACGATTTCTACGTTGGAGGCGTTATCCCGCCCCAGCTCGGTCTTTCCGGCGGGAAAGCCGTTGGATTTAAGCATCAATGCCACGAGGTCCGCGTAAGTGGGCGCGCTGAGAGAATTCGGCGAACCGTTCGGCATGTTCTTGGTGGTGAAATCGAGCAGATCCCCCACGCTCTTTTGGGCGAAGCTCTTCCAGAACGCGTCGCCCACCAGCGGCGCCCTTCCGGTCGGCGCGAGGGCGTGACACCCCCCGCAGCTGGGGCCGAATGCCTCCATGCCGCGGGCGGCTTGCGCCTCAGTATAGACACCATCCCATACGGTTCGACGTTGGACGCTCGTCTGGGCGATCAAAAGACCAGCGGACGCAAGAACCACGACACATACCGGCACGCTCTGCATTTGGTGATCGTGTCAAGTAATCCCTGTCTGTGTCAAGGCCGCAACGGTACCACTCGGTATGTGATGTTGCTACATTCCCTGGTTCAGGGGATAATGTGGCTAGAGACTTCTATCGCGAGGAGATCAGGAATGGTTCAACTTACCGAAACGGCCGTCAACAAGGTAAAAGAGATTTTGGGCACCCAGGAGCCGCGGCCGGCCGGGCTGCGCATCGCCGTCGTGGGCGGGGGCTGCTCCGGGTTCAGCTACTCCATGGCTTTCGAGAACACCCCGAACATGCTGGACAAGACGTATAACTTCGATGATCTGAAGGTGTTTATCGACCAAGCCAGCCTGCTTTATCTGGACGGCGCCGAGGTGGATTACGTCGAAACGATGGAAGGCTCCGGATTCAAGTTCAACAATCCGAACGTCAAGAGCACTTGCGGATGCGGCA
>Ga0070741_10013198_pt1 | contig 14675 bp, 12 predicted proteins | sample Coa_R1_4_FD_66440 | JGI IMG/M metagenome (GOLD analysis project Ga0070741, IMG submission 66440) | Surface soil microbial communities from Centralia Pennsylvania, which are recovering from an underground coalmine fire - Coalmine... | ecosystem: Environmental > Terrestrial > Soil > Unclassified ...
CTGGCAAAGATACCGCGCAGCTGTTCGTTCTGCGCGCGAATGGAATCGCGTTGTTCGCGATACGCGGCCGCGACGCGCTGCAATAGATCGATGAAGCCCGGCATGCCGTAGCGGGCGGTCTTCGGAAAATAAGTCCCGGCGAAGAACGGCATGAGGTCGTCCGGCGTCAAAAATACCGTCAGCGGCCAGCCGCCCGCTCGCTGCGCGAGCAGCTGATGCGCCGTCTGGTAAATCTTGTCGAGATCGGGCCGCTCCTCGCGGTCGACCTTGATGCAAACGAAATTTTCGTTCATGACGCGCGCCACCTCTTCGTCTTCGAACGACTCATGCTCCATGACGTGGCACCAGTGGCACGCGGAATAGCCGATGGACAGCAGAATCGGCTGGTCTTGCCGCCCGGCGCGCTCGAGCGCCTCGGCGCCCCACGGATACCAGTCGACCGGGTTGTGCGCATGCTGCAGCAAATAGGGGCTGGTTTCGCCGATCAGACGGTTGGTGTGAGCGAAGGCCATCGGAGGTTTCCGCGGGGTTCGTTGGACTATACCGAAGCGAGGCGGACTTGTCCTATAGTGCGCCTGGAAGGGCGTCTTGCGCCACCCAACGCGTGCGGCCGTCGCCGCATGCCACGGAGCCAGCAATTTCCATCCACCGCATCAAAGTTGAAACGGATCGAATGCCGCGCGCGGCGCGCGTGATAGCCGCGCTGCGTGAGCTGTACGCTCGGCCTTGGTTCGAGCCGCTAGTGCTCACGTTGTTGCTCGCCGTCTGGTTCGGCTACGAGCTCGGCGGCCGCGCCTTGTGGTCGCCGGACGAGGGCCGCTACGCCGAGATTCCGCGCGAGATGGTCGCGAGCGGGGATTACCTGACACCGCGGCTGAACGGCGTCAAGTATTTCGAAAAACCGCCGCTCGTGTACTGGCTCGAAGCGGGCGCGATCCGGCTCTTCGGCGTGAATGAATGGGCGCTGCGCGCGTGGCCGGCGCTGTTCGCGCTTTTCGGTTGCCTCGCCGTTTATTTCACCGGCCGCAAGCTCTACGGGCGTCGCGCGGGTTTATTCGCGGCCGGGGTTCTGGCGATCAGCCCGCTCTATGATTTCATGGGCGGCATTCTCACCCTCGACATGCCGCTCACCGCTTTTCTCACGGCGGCCATGTGCGCGTTTTTGCTCGGTATCCGCGCGCCTCCCGGCGCCATGCGCCGTACCCTGCTGTACGGCTTCTATATTTGCGTGGCGTTGGCGGTCCTTACCAAGGGTCTGGTCGGCATCGTCATTCCCGGAATGGTGATCGCGGTCTGGATTCTGCTTCTCGGGGAATGGCGCGTGTTGCGCGAGATGCAGCTGCCGAGCGGTTTTATCGTCTTCCTCGCGATCGCGGCGCCCTGGCATGTGCTCGTCGCGCGCGCGAATCCGGAATTCGCGCAGTTCTATTTCATTCACGAGCATTTCCAGCGCTACCTGACCACCGTACACCATCGTTACCAACCGGTCTGGTTTTTCGTACCCATCCTGCTCGCGGGTTTCTATCCTTTCACCGCGTTACTGCCGTATGCGCTGCGCGATGTGATGCGTGGTCTTTGGGTGCGGCGTCGCGAGCACGGCGACTCGTGGTTTTTGTTGCTGTGGGCGCTGTTGCCGTTCGTGTTCTTCTCGCTGTCCGATTCGAAGCTCGTGCCGTACATATTGCCGATTTGGCCGCCGCTCGCATTGCTGGTAGGCCGGTGGCTTGCAAAGAAATGGGAGGGAGACACGCCCTTCGCTCGGACCGGCCTCTGGTTCTTGCTGGTGTTGGGCGTGGTATTCGCCTCGGTCCTGGTCGCGGCGCCGCGAGTCCTGTCGCCCGAGACGAATGCGGCTCGCATCCTCGAGCAGCTCGGGTTTGGGCGCTACGCGGTGGCCGGCGGCGTGCTCGCGGCCGGGCTGCTGCCGTTTATAGGTTGGCGCGGCGCCAACCGGCGCCTGACGGTGCTGGCGCTCTTCCTCGGCGGCGTGATTCTGGTCGGATCGTTGGATCTCAACTTCGCGCGCCTCGACGTCGGTCGCTCGGTCAAGACGCTCGCGCTTGTCGTTGAACGCGACCTCAAGCCCCACGACGAGGTCATGACGTACGAGACGTATTACCAGGATCTTCCGGTTTATCTCGGCCGGCGCATCACGATCGTCGACTGGCAGGGCGAGCTCGAATTCGGCATGACCGTCGAGGACACGCGCGGGTGGATGATCGATGACGCCGAGTTCCGCCGCCGCTGGAACGAGCCGCGCTCGGTGTATCTGCTGACCGGGCGATCGAACTACGATAAGCTGCGCGCCAATCCGCCGGGGCCGATGCGGTTGCTCGCGCAAACCGAGTACGCGGTGCTGGTGGTGAACCGCGAGGCGAGCCCATGAATTATCTGCCGTTGATACTGCTCGGCGTGCTGCTCAACGCCGGCGCACAGTTGTTGCTCAAGGAGGGCATGCGCCGCGTCGGTTACTTCGAGTTCGCCTGGGCCAACGCCATCCCCGTCGGCATGCAGGTCGCCGCCAATCCCTTCGTGCTGCTCGGGCTCCTCGCTTACGTGGTGAGCGTCGGCGTTTGGCTGCTCGTGTTGTCGCGCGTCGAAGTGAGCTTCGCCTATCCGCTCCTGAGCGTCGGGTACATCGTCAACGCCGTCGCCGGTTACTACCTGTTTCAGGAAAACCTCTCGCTGACGCGCATCACCGGAATCCTCATCATCGTGGCCGGCGTTTATTTGGTCACACGGAGCTGAGGTGAGCGAAGAGTTTTTGCCGTTTGCGCGTCCGTCCATCAGCCGCGAAGCGATCGAGGAAGTGGTCGCGTGTCTGGAATCCGGCTGGATCACCACCGGTCCGCGCGTCCAGAAATTCGAACAGGCGCTGAAAGCGTACTTGGGCGCGCCGCACGCGCTTGCCTTATCGTCGGCGACCGCCGGGTTGCATTTGGCGCTGCTTGCGCTCGACCTCAAGCCCGGCGACGAAGTCATCACGACGCCGATGACCTTTGCCGCGACGCTCAACACGATCGTGCTTGCCGGCGGTACGCCGGCGCTCATCGACGTCGAGCTCGACACGTACAATATGGACGTGCGCCGGCTCGAGGATGCGATTACTCCGCGCACCCGCGCGGTCATTCCGGTGCACTTCGCCGGCCTCCCGGTGGATCTCGATCCCCTCTATGCGGCGGCCGCGAAGCACGGCCTGCGCGTGATCGAAGACGCGGCGCATGCCATCGGCGCGGAGTACAAAGGCAAGCGCATCGGGGCGTTCGGCGACACCCAGGTGTTCAGCTTCCACCCGAACAAGAACATCACGACGGGCGAGGGCGGCGCGATCACCACGCGTGACGACAAGTACGCCGAGCGCCTGGCGCTGCTGCGGTTTCACGGGATGGATCGCGAGGCGTGGAATCGCTTCGGCAAAACCGGCAATCAGCACTACGAAATCGTCGAGCCCGGTTTCAAATACAACATGATGGACATTCAGGCCGCGCTCGGGCTGCATCAACTCCCGGCGCTGGACGGTTTCATCGCCCGCCGAACCGCGCTCGCGCAGCGGTATCAGAAACTATTGGCCGGCTGGCCGCAATGGACCTTGCCGCACGCTCCCGCGTACCCGCATCGGCACGCCTGGCACCTCTATACGCCGCTGATCAATCCCGAGGCGGCCGGCATCGATCGCGACGCGTTCATGCAGGCGCTGAAGGAGCGTAATATCGGCACCGGGCTGCACTACCGGGCGGCGCATCTGTATCCGTATTACCGCGACAAGTTCGGCTTCCGCCGCGGCGATTTCCCGAACGCCGAAGCGATCGGCGATCGCATCGTGAGCCTGCCGCTGTTTCCGTCCATGACCGACGTCGATCAGGATCGTGTGGTCGCCGCCATGGGCGAGGCGTTCCACCGGTGACCGATGAGTAAACCCTACGTCAGCGTCGTCATTCCCGTGTACAACGAGGCGGAGAACCTCGAGGCACTGTTCATGCGCCTGACCGCCGTGCTCGATCGCGTCGGTAAACCGTACGAGATTGTTTTCACCAACGACGGTTCGCGCGACAACTCGCTGCCGTTGCTGCGCGACTTCCACCGCCGCCGGCCGCACCAGGTGCGCGTCATCGACTTCAACGGCAACTTCGGCCAGCACATGGCCATCATGGCGGCGTTCGAGCGCGTGCGCGGCGACGTGGTCGTGACGCTCGACGCCGACCTGCAAAATCCGCCGGAGGAGATACCCAAGCTCCTGACCGCGATCGAAGCGGGACACGACGTCGTCGGCAGCTACCGCAGGAACCGGCAGGACACGTTGTTCCGCCGCTATGCCTCGCGCGTGATCAACGCCGTGCGCGAGCGGTTCACCAATATACGTATGCGCGATCAGGGCTGCATGCTGCGTGCGTACCGGCGCCTCATCGTCGAACAGATCATCGCGAGCGGCGAAACGTCGACGTTCATCCCCGCGCTCGCCATGAGCTACGCGGCGCACCCGACGGAAGTCGAAGTCGAGCACGCCGCGCGAACCGCCGGCACATCGAAGTACCGGCTGTACGATCTGGTTCGCCTCAACTTCGATTTGATGACCGGCTTTTCGGTGGTGCCGCTGCAGTTGTTCACGCTGTTCGGCATGGTCGTCGCCGCCGGCAGTCTGGCGTTCGTGGTGTACCTCTTCGTTCGCCGCTTGATCGTCGGTCCGGAAGCCGAAGGCCTGTTCACGTTATTCGCCATTCTCTATTTGCTGGTCGGCATCGGCATCTTCGGGCTGGGCGTCATCGGCGAGTATGTCGGCCGTATTTACCAGGAGGTCCGCAAGCGCCCGCGCTTCGTCATCCGGGAAGTGATCGAGCAGCCGAATCTGTCCAAGGCCGCCGGGAATGAATGAGCCGCGCGTGCTCGTGTTCGCGTATCACGACGTCGGGTACGAATGCTTGGAACTGCTGCTGGACCGCGGTGTCAACGTGGTCGCCGTGTTCACGCACCCCGACAATCCGAACGAGCATGTCTGGTTCAAATCGGTCGCCGGGCTCGCGCAAGCGCGCGGCACGCCCGTGCATACGCCGGGAAACGTGAATACGCCCGAATGGATCGCGCGGATTCGCGCGCTACGTCCCGATCTGATTTTTTCCTTCTACTACCGCAACCTCATTTCCCAGGAGATTCTCAATCTCCCGCACTTGGGCGCCTACAACATGCACGGCTCGCTGCTCCCGAAGTACCGCGGGCGCGCGCCGATCAACTGGGCCGTGCTGCGCGGCGAGACCGAGACCGGCGCGACGCTGCATGCGATGGTGCAGCGCCCGGACGCCGGCGATATCGTCGATCAGGAACGCGTGTCGATCGGCCCGGAAGAGACGGCGCGCGATGTGTTCGTCAAGGTAACAGCCGCCGCGCGCACCGTCCTGGCCCGGCAACTGGATAATCTCTTAAACGGCCGCGCGCCGCGGCGTGGGCAGGATGAATCCCAGGCGACTTACTTCGGGGGCCGCAAACCCGAAGACGGACGCATCGACTGGCGGCACGACGCGCGCCGCGTATTCAACCTGATCCGTGCGGTGACGCATCCGTACCCCGGCGCCTTCACCGACGTCGGGGGTCGGCGCTTCTATATATGGTGGGCGGCGCCGAAACCCGGCGCGCGCGGCCGGTGCGGCGAAGTGATCGCCAGTTCGCCGCTCACCGTCGGCTGCGGGAATGGCGCGCTCGAAGTGAAAGAATGGCAGTGGCAAGATGACGCGGCGCCGCGCCGCGGCGATGATCACGGTATTTCCATCGGCACGGTGCTCGGCGCGCCGGGGCCTTCTCAAGCGAAGACGGGAGCAAGTGCATGAGCCTTAAAGTCCTCATTCTCGGTGTCAACGGCTTCATCGGCAGCAGCCTCACCGAGCGCATCCTGCGCGACACCGATTGGGAGGTGTACGGGATGGATATGGCGACGAACAAGCTCGACGGGTTGGTCGATCAATCGCGCTTCCGCTTCGTCGAGGGCGACATCACCATCAACCGCGAGTGGATCGAATACCACGTGAAGAAGTGCGACGTCGTGCTGCCGCTGGTCGCGATCGCCACGCCGGCGACGTACGTGCAGGACCCGCTGCGCGTGTTCGAGCTCGACTTCGAGGCCAATCTCGACATCGTGCGCCAATGCGTGCGCTACAAGAAGCGCGTCGTGTTTCCGTCGACGTCGGAGGTGTACGGCATGAGCACGGACGCCGAGTTCGACGAAGACGCGAGCAATCTCGTGCTCGGCCCGATCAACAAGCAGCGCTGGATCTATTCGTGCTCCAAACAATTGCTCGACCGCGTGATCTACGCCTACGGCGTGCAGGTCGGGCTCAAGTTCACGCTGTTCCGGCCGTTCAACTGGATCGGGCCGAAGCTCGACAGCATCCTGGAGCCGAAGGAAGGCAGCTCCCGTGTATTAACTCAGTTCATCGGCAATATTCTGCGCGGCAAGGACATCCAGCTCGTCGACGGCGGCGCGCAGCGGCGCAGCTTCACCTACATCGACGACGGCGTCGACGCGCTGCTGCGTATCCTCACCAATCGCGACGGCGCGGCGGACGGCCGCATCTTCAACATCGGCAATCCGAAGAACGACGTTTCCGTGCGCGAGCTGGCCGAGCGGCTGATCGCGGCGGTCAAGCGCTACCCCAAGTACGCGCCGCTCGCGGATAAAGTCCAATTGGTGAGCGTGTCTTCCGGCGAGTATTACGGCAAGGGCTATCAGGATATTTTGACGCGCGTGCCTTCGGTGCGTAATGCGGAAACGCACCTCGGCTGGAAACCGACGACCGACCTCGACACCGCGCTCAAGAAGACGCTCGACTATCATCTCGCCCGCCCCGCGCAGGACCTGTCGAGCTAAAGGACCTCGTGGCCGTCGAGCTTGCGATCAAGGTGGACGTCGATACCGATCGGGGCACGCGCGTCGGCGTGCCGAACCTGTTGCGGGTGTTCGAGGAGTGCGGCGTAAAGGCGACGTTTCTGTTCTCCCTCGGTCCCGACAATACCGGCCGCGCCATCAAGCGCATTTTCCGGCCCGGGTTCTTCAAGAAAGCGAGCCGCACCAACGTCGTCGGTGTCTACGGCCTGCGCACGCTCATGAACGGCGTGCTGCTGCCCGGCCCGCACATCGGCCGGCGCAACGAAGCCGTGATGCGCGACGCGCGCGACGCCGGCCACGAGGTGGGCGTCCATTGTTACGACCACGTGCGCTGGCAGGACGGGCTGGCGCGCATGTCGCGCGAGGAAGTGTACGTGCAGTTCGGCCGGGCGTGCGCCGAGTTTCAGCGCATCTTCGGCGTTCCGGCGCGCACGGCCGGCGCCGCCGGGTGGCAGGCGAACGCGCTGAGCCTCGCCGCCTATGACGACGCGGGGCTCGAGTACGCCAGCGACGCGCGCGGCACGCATCCTTTCTTTCCGCGCGTGGGTTCGCACATTTTCCGCACCATGCAGGTTCCGACGACGCTTCCGACGCTCGATGAATTGCTTGGGCGGCCGGAGTATCCCGAGGCCGGCCTCGGGCAACGCTACCTGTCGTGGTTGCGGGAAGATCGGCCGAATGTGCTGACCGCGCACGCGGAGCTCGAAGGCATGGCGAAGCTCGATTGGTTTCGGCGCTTTCTCGCGCAGGCGCGCGAGCGCTCGGTGCGGATCCTGCGCGTCGAAGAGGTCGCCGCGCGCTGGTTACGCGGCACCCGCGCCGTTCCCGTGTGCGATCTCGTCGACGGTACCGTGGATGGCCGTTCCGGCACCCTTGCCGTGCAGCGTTGTGTCTGACGGCGCTTTCCGTCGGGTGCATGGCTGCTTCATAATGCCGCGCCATGCTCGCGCCTGACATCGATCCGGTCGCCATCTCCATCGGTCCGCTCAAGGTCCATTGGTACGGGCTCATGTATCTCACCGGGTTTGCCGTCGGTTGGATACTCGGCGTGTATCGCGCCGGGCGCCCGAACTCCGGGTGGGGGCGCGAGGAAGTCGGCGATGTGCTTTTCTACATCGCCCTCGGCGTCATTCTCGGCGGGCGCCTCGGTTACGTGCTCTTCTATAACCTCGGCTATTTCGCGCAGCATCCACTCAAGATCTTCGCGCTCTGGGACGGCGGCATGTCGTTCCACGGCGGACTGCTCGGCGTGATCGCCGCCATGTGGTGGTACGGGCGCCGCACCCGGCGCAGTTTCTTCCAGGTCGCGGACTTCGTCACGCCGCTGACGCCGCTCGGGCTCGGCGCCGGACGCATCGGCAATTTCATCAACCAGGAACTGTGGGGCCGCGTGACCGACGTTCCCTGGGGCATGGTGTTCGCCCGCACCGGCGGTCCCGCGCCCCGGCACCCGTCGCAACTTTACGAGTTCGCGCTCGAAGGCGTGGCGCTCTTCCTTATTCTCTGGTTCTACTCCGCACGCTCGCGTCCGGCCGGCGCCGTGTCCGGCTTGTTTCTGATTTGCTACGGCATGTTTCGCTTCATTGTGGAGTTCTTCCGCGTCCCCGACGCGCAACTCGGTTATCTTGCGCTCGGCTGGGTGACGATGGGCCAATTGCTGAGCCTTCCGATGGTCGTTGCCGGTATCGCTCTGTTCGTGTGGTCGCATCGCCGCCGTCCCGTTTAAGGAAACCCTGATTAATTCGACGTAGGGTGCGTGGACGAAGTGCGCGATGGCGCCCTTTACTCCCGCGCATGACAGAAGCGCTGCGACTGGCATAAACTCCCGCTGCGGCCCGCACCACCGGCGCTGCTCCTACATGAACGGACGCTTCCTATCCGGGAGGGAAACCCATGCATCCGACTCTTCGCTCCGCCGTCCTGGCGATCCTGCTTGTCATCATGTCCGCCGCCGCGCGCGCGGAGATCACGCTCTGCACGACGATTGCCGCGCTGCCCCATACCATCACCGCGCCGGGTATCTATTGCCTCAAGAATTCCCTGAACGCCGCGGGCAATGCCATCACCGTCAACGCCGACGACGTGGTGCTCGATCTGAACGGTCACGCGCTGAACGGCAACGGGACGGGGGTCGGCGTAGGCGCCGCGGACCGCTCACGCGTCACGGTGCGCAACGGCACGATCCGCGGATTCGTCTCGGGTGTGCAGCTGACGACCACGGGGAAGTCCGAAGGCCACGTCGTCGAGGATCTGCGGCTGGAGGCGAACCGCTCGGTCGGAGTCGAGGCGGACGGCCGCGGTGTGGTCGTGCGCAACAATCTGATCATCGGCACGGGAACGGGCGCCGGCTCCGGCGTGTTCACCATCGGCATATTCGTCAACGGCGGCTCCGGCGCGCATGTGCACGACAACCAGATCGTGGACATGAGCGCGGCGAACGACGGCGAAGCCGATGCGATCCGCGTGTTCAAGTCGCCCGGGACGAGCGTGCAGCGCAACGTCGTCAGCAATTCGTTCTCGGCGGGACCGATCTCGTACGGCATCACCTTCGTCGCCTCGGCCGGCAACACGGCGGTCGGCAACCGTGTCTACAACATGGCCCACGGCATCGCGTTCTCGCTGGGCGGCGGATTGTACATGGACAATACGGTCGGCGGCGCGGCATCACCCTACGCCGGCGGCACCGCGGCCGGCGGGACCAACTTCGTTTTTTAGCCCCGCCGGCTTCGCCGGCAATCATGATGGTACTGCTCATGTTTCCGGTCGCGGGATTGATTCCATAACGCTGTCTCGGCTGAATGGGTGATCGCGTAGCGCTCGTCCGCGTCCCTGGTGTCAGCGCGCCAATCGTTGATGGGATAGCGAGGTAATCGGCTATCATTTACTTCTATGAAGCTGCGGATCCTGTTCGGTTGGATGTTGCTTTTGCTCGTAGCCGCGACCTGGGCGGACGTGTCTGCGCCGGAGCCTGAGCTGCAACGGCAAAATTACACGGCGGCGATTGCAGCGATACGCGCGAACGATGAAGCCCGCTATCTGAAGTACTTCAAGCAGCTGGACGGTTACGTCCTGCGTGGTTATGCGCAGTACGAATTCCTCAAGGATCGCGTGGAGAAAACGTCCGCCCCGGCGATCCGCCAATTCATGCGGGAGAATGCGCATACGCCCTTGCCGGAGCTCCTGCGCCAGAAGTGGTTGCACGCGCTCGCCGACCGCGGCGATTGGTCCACCTTCATGCGGGAATACGCCGATATCCCGGGCGACGCCGAGCTCACCTGCCTCCATTTGGGCCGGCAGCTGAAGAACGGCGAGCGGACCGCCGCGGTGATGCAACGCATCGAACAACTGTGGGCGGCGGGCCGCCGCACGCCGCCGGCGTGTGAACCGCTGTTCGCCGCCTGGAGCAAGGCGGGACACATGACGAGCGAGAAGGTTTGGGACCGCATCCGCAGCGCGATGGAGGCGCGCGACTTGAGCCTGGCGCGCGACGTGGGGACGTATCTGCCGGCCAAGGAGCAGGTGTGGGTGGAGCGCTGGCAGGCGATGCATCGCAATCCGGTGCGGGAGCTCGAAAGCCTCGATTACCCCGTCGAAACGCCGGTGGCGCGCATGATCGTGAAGCACGGCGTGGTGCGCCTCGCGTCTCGGGACCCCGAAGAGGCCATGCGCCAGTGGGAGCGGCTCAAAGAGCGGCATCAGTTCTTCGGCGAGGACGACGACTACGTGCTCCGCAACGTGGGCATACTGGCCGCGCAGAACCGCTCCCCGTCCGCGCTCAAGTGGCTGTCCGCCGTATCGGCGCGCGAAGACGACGTGACGCTCAAGATCTGGCGGATCTATGCCGCGCTCTGGGCGGGCGAGTGGGAGACGGCGCGACGTTTCATCGCGGCCTTGCCGGAGGAAGAGCAGCGCAGCCCGCGCTGGCGTTACTGGAACGCGCGCCTGCTGGAGCGCAAGGGCGAAAAGACGCAGGCGCGCGAGCTGTACGAGGCGCTCGCGCGCGAGCGCGATTATTACGGCTTTCTCGCCGCCGATCACGTCGGCGCCGAATATTCGATGCAGCATGTATCGGTTGAGGCGAGCCCGGACGAGGTGTCCGCGCTGCTGGCGCGTCCAGCGTTCGCAGCCGCGCGCGAGCTCTATACGCTCGGCCAGATTCCGGATGCGCGGCGCCAATGGCAATGGGCCATCCGCAACCTCAATAATCGCGAGCTGCAAGTCGCCGCTGTCGTCGCTCGCCAGTGGGGCTGGTATGACCGCGCCATCCAGACCGTCGCGTTGAGCGGCCACCCGGACGATCTCGATTTGCGCTTCCCGGTGATTTATCGCGGCGTCATCGAAGCGAGCGCCGCGGAGTACAACGTCGATCCGGGCTGGGTGTACGGCGTGGTGCGTCAGGAGAGCGCGTTCGTGGTCGACGCGCGCTCGGAAGCCGGTGCGCTCGGCCTCATGCAGCTCATGCCGGCGACCGGGCGCGCCGGTCTGCGGCGGCTCAAACTCGGGAACCGCGTCGATGACGCCTTGCTCACGGTCGAGCACAACGTGCGGCTCGGCGTCGGCTATCTCAAGGAGGTTCTGGAGCGCTATGCCGGCCACCAAGTGCTGGCGACCGCCGCCTACAACGCCGGTCCGAACCGGGTCAGCAGCTGGCTCCCCGCGGAAGCGCGCGACGCCGACATTTGGGTGGAGACGATTCCCTATAACGAAACCCGCGGATACGTGAAGAACGTGCTCGCCTTCGCCGCCGTGTACGAGCATCGTCTCGGCAAGCGCCCGACGCGGTTGACCGAGCGCATGCCGTCGGTCGCGCCGCGCGCGAACGGGCGTTCGTAGCCGGTTCTTTTCCCTCGTTCCATGTCCGTACGCACAATCTGCATGCTCGGTGGCACCGGCTTCGTCGGCCGGACGGTGGCGGCACGGCTGTCACGCGCCGGGCACAAGATTAGCGTGCTGACGCGCGCGAGCGCCTCGCATCGCGACCTCCTGGTGCTGCCCGGCGTCGTGTTGATCGAAGGCGACGTGCACGACCCCGCGTTCCTGCGACAGCAGTTCAAGGGGGCGGATGTCGTGATCAATCTCGTCGGTATTCTCAACGAGCGCGGTCACTCCGGCGCCGGCTTCCGTCGGATCCATGCGGAATTGCCGGCCAAGGTGGCGAGTGCGTGCCGCGAAGAAGGTGTGCCGCGGCTCTTGCACATGAGCGCGCTCAACGCGTCTCCCGATGCCCCGAGCCATTATCTGCGCACCAAGGCGGTGGGCGAGGACGCCGCGCATGCCGCCGCGCCTGACGTGCGCGTCACGAGCTTTCGCCCCTCGGTGATTTTCGGTCCGCGCGACAGCTTCACCAATCGTTTTGCGCGGCTGTTGCGCTACGCTCCCGGATTCTTCCCGCTCGCCTGCCCGGACGCGCGCTTTCAACCGATTTACGTGGAAGATGTGGCGCGCGCCTTCGTGGACGCCATGGAGGAATACCGCACGCACGGGCAGCGTTACGATCTGTGCGGTCCCCGGGTGTATCGGCTCCGGGAGCTGGTTGGCTATATCGCGGAGTTGGGTGGGCGCCGTGTGCGCCTGCTCGGCTTGAGCGATCGGCTATCGCGTCTGCAGGCGACCGTGCTCGAGTACGTCCCCGGTAAGCCGTTCTCTCTCGACAATTACCATTCGCTCGCCGTCGACGCCGTCTGCGCGGGTCACAACGCGCTGGCGTCGGTGTTTGGCATCGAGCCGACGCCGCTTGAGCGCGTCGCGCCGGGATATCTCACCTAGGGAAGCCGCCTCACGACTCGCGAAAGCGCCCGCGACGCGCCTCGTGGCGTCCGGAGTTTAGAACTGCGGTTTTTCGAGAGCCGCCGTGGGAGTCGGAAGGAGCGTGTTAAGCGCCGCCACGCGCTCCACGCTCGGAAGGCGCCCGAGATCCTCCGCCGCCTGGTAAAACGCCGCCAGATTGCCCCGATTGCGCGCGAGCAGCGCCTGCAGCGCGGGCACGTGACGGTGATACATGCCAAGTGAAATCAAGTGCGCGTTGTTCAGGTTCTGGGCGAACCAGCCGTCGAAACCGCTGTAGCCGTTCCAGCGCTCTTTGAGTTGTGCGTACTCGGCGCGCAGCTCGCTGAAGATGAGCGCCTTCCCGGCGCGTTTTTGGTCGACGTTGGCGCCCGATTCGTACAAAACTTCGAGTCGGTCGCGGTGCTTCATCACCAGTGCGGCGAACTCTTCGTACCGTTTGAGCTTGGTTTCATACTTCTCGTAGTCGTCGGGCGCCCCGTTGGCCTTCAACCAGCGGCGCATGCCTTCGAGCTCGATCGTCATGGCGAAGGACTCGCTGAACGCGGTATCGCCGCGCACGTAGAGACGCTGGTGCGCGAGCTCGTGAAAAATGAGACCCGCGATTTCAGGTATCGGCCGGTTGATCGTGGTGTTCAAAAGAGGATCGCGGAACCAGCCGAGCGTTGAGTACGCCGTAACGCCGCCGACGTAAACATCCGCCCCTTCCGCGCGCAATTTGGCGGCGAACGCTTCCGCGTCGCGTTGCGAGAAATAGCCGCGGTAGGCGACGCAGCCGGTGACGATAAAGCACCACTCGGTCGGCTTGAGCGAGAACTCCGGCGTGGCGAAGACGTTCCACAGCACGTACGGCCGCTTAAGGTCGGCGTACACCCGGTAGCTGTCGTTGTAGGGAAGCCCGAGCTCGTGACTGGCGTACTCGCGAATGCCGAGTACTTGATTGAGCTTGTCTTTCACTTTGGCGTCGACGGCGGGATCGGCCACGACGTCTTCGATGGGCCGGCTCTGGGCGTAGACTTCGAGTTGCCCGTTCAGGGCTTGGGCATAGTAGCCGACATTGGCGCAGCCGACGACCAACAGTGTCGACAGCGCCGTGAGCAGATGATGGATTCGAAGCATACGTTCCTCTTGCGCGCAGCACTATGCCACAATTCTGTATACCCTGAATTTAGTCGATGGATTGCCAGGTCGCGAAAACGACCGGCTTGCGGCCGGCTCGGAAGAGCGGTGTGATGGGCCCGAGTACCGTCCGTTTCTATCCGATAAAGACGGCGCCCACGGTTGCGCCACGAGAAGCGCTGTGTTTGGCACCGGCGCCGGAGTAAGCGATGCAGACATACCTAGTGGGCGGGGCGGTGCGCGACAAGCGTCTCGGCGTGCCGGTCACGGACCGCGATTACGTCGTGGTCGGCGCCACGCCCGATGAAATGGTGAAGCAAGGCTTCAGACCCGTGGGCGCCGATTTCCCGGTGTTTCTGCACCCAACGACCAAGGAGGAATATGCGCTCGCGCGCACCGAGCGCAAGTCCGGCCACGGCTACAAAGGCTTCACCGTGTACGCGGCGCCCGACGTCACGCTGGAGGAGGATCTGCGCCGGCGCGACCTGACCATCAACGCCATGGCCGAAACCCTGGACGGCGGCCTGATCGATCCTTTCGGCGGCGCGCGGGACCTGGAGCAGGGGTTGCTGCGCCACGTATCCCCGGCCTTTGCGGAGGATCCGGTGCGAATCCTGCGGGTGGCGCGTTTCGCGGCGCGCTTCGCCCCGCGCGGTTTTCGCATCGCGGACGAGACGATGGCGCTGATGCGCGGCATGGTCGAAGCCGGCGAAGTGGATCATCTCGTTCCGGAGCGCGTCTGGACCGAGCTCGATCGGGCGCTCGGTGAAGACATGCCCTCGCGATTCTTCGAGGTGCTGCGCACGTGCGGCGCGCTCGCGCGCTTGTTTCCGGAGCTCGATGCACTTTATGGCGTACCGCAGCCGCCCAAGTACCATCCGGAAATCGATACGGGCGTGCA
>Ga0070741_10013199_pt1 | contig 14675 bp, 13 predicted proteins | sample Coa_R1_4_FD_66440 | JGI IMG/M metagenome (GOLD analysis project Ga0070741, IMG submission 66440) | Surface soil microbial communities from Centralia Pennsylvania, which are recovering from an underground coalmine fire - Coalmine... | ecosystem: Environmental > Terrestrial > Soil > Unclassified ...
TGAGGAAAAAAAATGAAACCTAGCAGAAAGACGGCCAAAAAGAGTCCGGCCGTGCGCAAGACATTAACCAAGGTGGAACCGGCGACAGCGGTGCTGGAACCGGTGGTTCCGCGCTCCTCCCCAACGGTTGATGTCACCGCCCGCGCACAGCAGCAGGAAGGCCGTTACGTTTATGGCGTGATTGAATCGCGCTCACCTGTCACCTTTAATCGCAGCAGCATTGGCGGCGTGAGTGAAGAGGTTTACACGGTGCATTATGGCGATATCGCCGCCGTGGTGAGCCGCACCCCGGTTTTCATCTTTGATCCTACGCGTGACAACGCTCTGGCTCACGAGCACGTGATTGAATCAGTGATGAAAAATTACACCATCATCCCCATGAGCTTTGGCACCGTCTTCCGCACGGACGACGATATTCGCGAAGTCCTCAAGAGCATTTACGCTTCACTAAAAGACGTGCTCAAGCAGATGACCGGCAAACTAGAGTTTGGCCTGAAAGTTACCTGGGACCGTGACCGCATTATTGAAGAGCTGCAGCGTGAGCATGAAGAGATCCACCGCTTCCACCAGGAACTGACCCGCAAGCACCTGCAATCAACGTATTTTGCCCGCATGCAGCTTGGCCGCATGATTGATAAAGCACTGGCGGAGCTGGCCGCCAACTACGTCCGGGAAATTTATGATGGCCTGCGCGCCGTGTGCGTGGCTTCGCGCGATAACAAGCCCATTGGCGACAAGATGATTATGAATGCCGCGTTTCTGATCCAGAAAGCGCGGGAGAACGATTTTGACGCCGCCGTGAACCGCGTGGCCCAGAAATTCGGCGACCGCCTGAATTTCAAATACACCGGCCCGTGGCCACCTTACAACTTTGTGAACATTCGCCTGAAGCTGGAGCGTGGCAACCAGGGATAGAACAATCGCCATGATCGCGGAAGGCGCGTGATCGCATGAATCAGAAAAGCTTTGATTCATCATTGCTTTAACTTTTTAAAACTTTTTGTTTCACCAAAAAACAAGGCCGGCATTGCTGCCGGCCTTTGCTGTTGAGCAGTGTTTGCGAGTTAGAAGGTGAAACGCGCTCCAAACTCGCCGGTGAACGCACGCGGCAGCGTGCTGCTGGTGGGATTGATGAACCCGATCGGGTGTCCAAAACTCGCAAGCCCCTCGGTTCCGTCGAAGTTATTGCCGTAATTGGCATGGTTCGTAAGGTTGAAGGCCTGGAACATGAGCTGCAGGTTCCGGTTTTCACCCAACTTGATGTTCTTTGCCAAACGGGCATCCATGTCAAAATACGGATCACCACGCAAGTTAAAGATTGGATTCAAGCCGCAGGTTCCATTGTAGTATCCCTGCTCTGTACAGCCCGGAGCAAGAAGTACTTGAGCTTGGCTACCACCGCCCAGGCCTATCTGGTTGCTCTGTCCAATCGCGTTATATGGCCGCGCCGAACCGAACTGCAGGATGGGCGAAGCCTCCAGACCCCAAGGCAAATGGCCGATAGCAGCCAGTGTCAGATGGTGCCGCTCGTCATTAGCCGCCGGACCAAAGTCAATCGCCGCAAGCGGGATGTGCGGATCCCTTGGATAGTTACGGAATGCGGCAACACCTTCGTCATAACCCACGGCACGTCCCAGGGTGTAATTCGCGGTCAGATCCATACGGTGGAAGCCACGCTGACGGTAGCTCAGGTTCAGGCCGTCATAACGCGAGCGGCCGATCGATTGCTCGTCACGAACGCTGCCCAGCAACGGCACGCCCGCGTCCGTGAACGCGGCATCGAGCGGGTGGAAGAATCCGAGAGAGATGTTCGAAGGATCAATTGGAGTATTCGCATCTACATTGATGGTTTTGTTTTCATGCAAGCTGAGCACATGAACATACTCGGCTTCAAAAACTGATTTACTGTTGATCGCCCATGTATAACCTCCGTTAAACTCTTCCGTCACCGGAGTGCGATAGTTGGGGTCCATAAGGCGGCCAGTGGAGCCTTCGAGCAGTGCCGCTTGAGGGGCTGGAATCGTTGGCAGTGGATCTCCCAAATGCCATGCCGATAATGGTATGCCAGTGCCGGGCACGATATCGCCAGCGCCGTTGAGCGAGAACGCTTGCTGGAAGATCGTCGGGTTAGCCTGCTGCTCCATGAACAACGGAATGTTCTGGAAGGTATTGTCATAGTACATGCCGAAGCCGCCACGCAAAATGTGATTGCCATGGCCGTTTAAGTCATAAGCAAATCCAACGCGTGGGCTGAAGCCTTTGCTGTAGTCATTGGCTTTCTTCGACACCAGTGAGGCTGCCAGCGGGCTGAATGCTGCCGCTGCGTGCAGTTCCTGGAAGGTGCGGCTGTCACCGATGTCAGATCCGCCAACAAAATCAAAATCCTTGTCGTAGCGGAGGCCAAGATTGACAGTGAGACGTGAGGTCATTTTCCAATCGTCCTGGAAATACAAACCAAGCTGTTTTGCATCCCTGATGATAAAAGTGGGATCGCCCACCGAGATGCTCATGCCGTTTCCGTTGTTGTTGCCGCCAACCAGCAGCCCGGGAGTGTTGAAGCCCTGTGGTAACGCCAGAATGGCGCTGGGCAACTGGTTGAAATCGAGCTCGAGCGTTGGGTTGGACTCAAAGAAGCCACCCATAAATGGTGTCCAGATGTAGTCGACGCCAGTTTTGAAGGTGTGCCTGCCCATGGTCTTGGCAATGTCGTCCTTGAACTGGTACTTACGCTGAATTGAGTTCTGTGGAACGTTGGTGTTGGTGCCGAACTCAATGCCGGTTGGGAACGTGAAGAGCGGGGTGCGGCCGTTGCTGTCAATCAGGTTGTTCCAGTATTGGAAGCCAAACGTGAATTGGTTGATCAGCGTGGGGGTTAAGGTAGAGTTCACCGTCAAATTGGCAACTTGCAGGTGGTTCTTGGTGAAATTGCCTTCAGTCAAATCAAATAAACCGTTGCTCTGGTCGTTCAGGCTGTTATTGGCCTGCGTGGATACCGACAGATAGGCGGAATTATTGGGATTGAAAACGTAGTCAAGGCGGCCGTTGAGACGGTTTTCAAAGAACGGCGTTGGGATCGTGGTAGCCGGCTGCGCACCCAGGTTCGTTACCAGTGACAATTCCTGAAATGCAGCGGGAGATTCAGCAATCGAGGTATGCTCGCGCTGGCGTTCAAAAGCAAAGAACGCGAACAATTTGTCTTTCTTGATCGGTCCACCAATGGAGCCGCCGAACCACTGCCGAGAGTACGGCGGGTTGATGGAAGAAGTGGTGCCGTCGCCGTTCGGGGTCTTCTGGTCTGCGTTCAGGGCTTGAGCGCGGAAGAAGCCAAACGCGGAACCGTGGAAGTTATTGGATCCAGACTTCGTGATCACGTTGATCGCGGCGCCTGCCGAGCGGCCATTCACGGCAGAGAAGCGCTGCGTGGAAATTGCGAATTCCTGCACTGCTTCGGCGGGTAGCTGCATTACAGGTCCACCTACCGTATTGTCTTTGTTGTCGACACCGTTCACTGTCACGTTTACGTTGCGGCCATCATGGCCATTGACTGAAAGGATGGCATAGCGATTTTTGGTCGGGTCGTAAGAGTCAGCAGCTTTTACGCCAGGCGCCAGGTATGCCAGATCGGCGATGTCGCGGCCAATCAGCGGAAGCGACGTAATCTGCTGAGGAGTGATGTTTGTGCTGACGTCAGTCTTGGTCTGATCAACCAGCGGGGCCGCGGCAGTTACTTCTACAGTTTCGCTTACTCCGCCCGGGTTCAAAGTGAAATTCTGCGTTGCAGTTCTTCCAACCAGGATTTCCAGATCTTTTACTTCTGCACTGGAGAATCCCGGAGCCGTGACTTTAATCGCATAAATTCCGGCCTGAAGGGATTCAAAACTGTATTCGCCGGTATCGCTTGTCTTGGTGGTACGGACAGCGCCCGTTGCTTTGTTGGTGAGTGTGACTTCGGCCTTATTTCCAATTACGGCCTGGGTTTTATCTACGACCGTGCCCTGCAGACTGGCATTGGCTGTTACCTGCCCGAGCAAGCTGCTACTGCTTAAGAGCGCTAGACAGCTTAAAATGGCAATGAGTGACCATCGGTTTTTCATTTGCTCTCCTGTGTCTCGTGAAGATGGGGGTTCTTGGCACTCTCCCAAAGTGCCCATAGTTCTTGACTTGATGGAAAAACTGAACTTTGCCTTACTTTACAAATGAGCACGGCTGTGACCAAACGGGAGCTCTGATCTCCTTCTGGTGCTGAAATAGTGCAGCCCAATAAAAACAAATAAAATTATGAGAATTATTAATATTATTAAATATCATTAAACCAAACAGGGATATATATAGTGTTTATTCTTGCATCGGCAGGTGTTTGGGTGGGACTAAATGCATGTTTCCAACGCTCAAAACCTGTATATCTATGGAATTCTGTTTTTTGTAGGCCAATCCTATGATTTGACATTTTTGAGCGCAGATTCCAAAGCCGCAATGGGCTTGCCTGATCCAAAGTTAACTTTGTTCCTGTGCCTGTCACCTGGGGTCTTTGATCCACTGATCCCGATAAGCACCAACCTGTTTTGGCGAATTTATCTTTCGCTAGTGAACATCTCTGATCAGGGTACTCAGCTCAGGTTTAAGGGATTTTGTATTATCCTTTAGATATGGCTACCAGCGCCTCTGCACCGCTGCACGAATTCCAGACTGACGATTCCCGGCTCCAGTCGATTGCCGAGAAAGTTTTTGCCCGAGAGCGCCTGAGCTTTGACGACGCAGTCACGTTGTACCGCTCACCTGACATTCTTGCCATCGGCTGGCTGGCCAACCATGTGCGCGAACGGCTCCACGGCAGTGTGACCTATTTCAACGTCAATCGGCACATTAACCCAACTAATGTTTGTGTGGCGGCTTGCAGGCTGTGCGCCTTTGGCCGCAAAAAGGATGCGCCCGGCGCATACACCATGGCGCTGGAAGAGGCTTTTGAGACTGCGGCTTCAGGCTATTCAGAAGCTGTCACGGAATTTCACATCGTCGGCGGGCTGCATCCCGATTTGCCGTTTCAGTATTATCTTGACCTGATTTCAGGATTGAAAGCTCGCTTCCCGCAGGTGCATCTTAAGGCGCTGACGATGGTGGAGATCGCTTTTCTGGCCAAGCGCGCCAAGCTCTCTATTGAAGAAACTTTGCGGCAGCTCAAAAATGCCGGCTTGGATTCGCTGCCCGGAGGCGGCGCGGAAATCTTTAATGAGCGCGTGCGCCGCGTGATCTGCGATCACAAAATTGACGGCGAACAATGGCTTGAGACCGCCCGCACAGCGCATAAGATCGGGCTGAAATCAAACGCCACCATGCTTTACGGCCACATTGAAAATGAGGAAGACCGCGCCGACCATATGCTTCGCCTGCGCGCACTGCAGGACGAAACCCACGGCTTCCAGACATTTATCCCACTGGCTTTCCATCCCGCCAATACGCCGCTGCAACACTTGTTTGTGACTACGGGAATGCTGGACATCAAGCAAATTGCCATCGGCCGCCTGGTGCTCGATAATTTTCCGCACATCAAGGCCTATTGGCAGATGCTCTCACCCAAGATCGCGCAGATCTCACTGCGCTTTGGCGCCGATGACATTGATGGGACCGTGATTGAAGAAAAAATCTATCACGATGCCGGCGCTACCACACCGCAAGGCATGGTACGCAAGGAACTGGAGCGCCTGATCCGCGAAGCCGGCCGCGAACCGGTTGAACGCGACACAATGTACCGTCCAGTGATCAGGACGGAGACTTCGTTTACCATTTCGGTGTAGCTTTTTCTGAAATCCCGACCCTGAAGCGTTCTTTGCGAAGGGGGAGGGAATCCTATAGTCAGAAACCCTTTTGAGGAAAATATCAGGTTTCTACATAGTCATAGATAAGTTTGGGACATGGAGAGCCTTTTAAGTTTTGCGGCTATAGGGTTCTCTCGCTCTGCTCGGGATTGCACAACATCACTCCCCAAACACCCTCTTAAATATCTTCCCCACGTTCCTCAACTGCCGCTCGATTGAAAAAGCCTGCTCAATCTGCTTGGCAGGGACGCGTGAAGTGATTTCAGGATCGTTCATTACCAATTCGCGGAAGGGCTCCGAAGCCTCGAGCGAAGCGAGGGGTCGCTATTGTCATAGATCAGTTTAGGACATAAATAAACTTTTTAAGTTTTGCGGCTATAGGGTTCCCTCGCTCCGCTCGGGATTGCACAACATCACTCCCCAAACACCCGCTTAAATATCTTTTCCACATTCCTTAACTGTCGCTCAATTGAAAATGCCTGCTCAATCTGCTTGGCTGGCACGCGTGAAGTGATTTCAGGATCGGACATCACTAACTCGCGGAAGTTCAGGTCTTCTTTCCAGGCGCGCATGGCGTGCTTCTGCACCAGTCGATACGCATCTTCACGCGACATGCCGTGCTCAGCCAAGTCCAGCAATAGCTGTCCGCTGAAGACCAGACCACCGGTTGATTCCAGATTTTTCAGCATACGGTTGGGATAGACCATCAGGGTATCAATCAGGTGGATGGTCTTTGCCAGCAGATAATCCACCAGGACAGTGGAATCGGGCAGGATCACGCGCTCTACCGAGGAATGTGAGATATCGCGCTCATGCCAGAGGGCCACGTTTTCAAACGCTGCCTGGGCATTGGAGCGCACCACGCGCGCCAGGCCGCTGATCTGCTCGCACGTAATAGGATTGCGTTTGTGCGGCATGGCGGAAGAGCCTTTTTGTTTCTCACTGAAATACTCTTCGGCTTCGCGGACTTCGGTCCGCTGCAGGTGGCGGATTTCCGTGGCAATCTTATCGAGCGTGGAAGCGATGGTCGCGAGGGTTGCAATGTAGTAGGCATGGCGGTCGCGCTGGATTACCTGCGTGGAGATTGGAGCAGCAGTCAGACCCAGGCGAGTGCAGATCTTTTCTTCAAATTCAGGCTCCAGATGCGCGAATGTTCCCACTGCGCCGGAGAGCTTGCCCACACGCATCTCTTCCGCTGAGCGCTTGAATCGCTCAATGTTGCGGACGGTCTCAGCGTACCAGTTGGCCAGCTTCAGACCAAAGGTGGTTGGTTCGGCGTGGATGCCGTGCGTTCGCCCAATGGTAGGCGTGTGCTCAAACTCATGCGCGCGGCGCGCCAGGACTGCTTTTAATTGCTCCAAATCGTTGGCAATGATGCGTGAAGCCTCTTTGATCTGCAGCGCCTGCGCTGTATCCACGACGTCATTTGAGGTCAGCCCGTAATGGAGCCAGCGCGCTTCAGGGCCAACTTTTTCCGCCACGGCCGTGGTAAAGGCGATCACGTCATGCTTTACCTCGGCTTCCACTTCCTGAATGCGCCAAAGGTCGAAATCGCCTTTTTCAGCAATGGCCTTGGCGGCTTCATGGGGAACAATCCCGGCTTCAGCAAGGGTAAGGCTGGCGGCAGTTTCCACCTGCAACCAGCAGCGGAACTTGTTTTCATCACTCCAGATTCGGTCCATCTCCGGGCGCGTATAGCGGGGTATCAAGCAGGCTCCTTGGGGCTCAATTGGTTAAATGGACATCAGATCATAAACTCTGGTGCCTTGCTTGTGCCAATTTGAACCAGCAAACTTGAACCAGAAAATCTAGACTGGGCCGGTCTGCAGAAGTTAAATTTAATGTTCCAGCCAGCGGGAATTTACAATCAAAATACAGCAAGGAAAAGAAAAGGGCCTTCCATCGGGTTAGGTGCCAATGCGAAGGCCCAGGCTCGAATCTAGCAGAATGCTGTACATTATGTCGCGGAGCGATATAAAATGTCAAAGGGAAAGAATTTGCGGCCATTAAGCGAGCTGGAATACCTGGCGTTGGGAGAGTTCCGTTATCAATTGCGACTTTTTCTTCGCCACATGGAAGAAGCAGCCCGGTCAATGGGCGTGAATCCCCAGCAATATCAATTAGTTCTGGCCGTTAAAGGCTTGCCCCGCGATGTAACCCCCACCATTAGCCGGCTAGCTGAACGCATGCAGCTGAACCACAACAGCATGGTAGAGCTGGTGGATCGCTGTGAAGAAAAAGGCCTGCTCCGGCGGGCCAGATCAGGGAGTGACCGCCGGCAGGTTACTCTTTCCGTTACGCCGGAAGGAGAAAGCCTTCTCCGCAGCCTGGGCACAGCGGCCCGCCAGGAACTGCGGGACATGGGGCCGTCTCTGGTAGGAAGTATTTTCCGCTTAACCGGCAACAGTGAACATCCGGCGAAACAAACTACCGTACAATTGAAACCACGGACAGAAGGGACCAGACAAGCTGGCTCATGAACGAACCAACTCAGGCGCGGCCCGTTACACCACATCTTTCAGCCTCAGCTGAAACACTTGGAGACTTCACCACAACCTGGCGGGTCTTACCTATCACCCTGCTTGCCATCGTTATTGGTGTGGTCTCGGCTTATGTAGCAGTGGTGCTGCTAAAGCTCATCGCTTTTTTTACCAACCTATTTTTCTTTCATCGCTGGAGTATGGCTCCGGCTTCACCAGGGGATGCTCACCTTGGCCTTTGGGTAATCCTGGTGCCTGTGGTTGGCGGCCTCATTGTGGGCCTGATGGCCAAGTTTGGTTCAGACAAGATTCGCGGACACGGAATCCCTGAAGCGATTGAGGCCATTCTTCTTCGCGGCGCCAAGGTTGAGCCGCGGCTCGCGGTGCTTAAGCCCGTTTCCACTGCGATCTCCATCGGTTCAGGTGGTCCGTTCGGCGCAGAAGGCCCAATCATTATGACCGGCGGGGCGTTCGGTTCATTGATCGCCCAGTTCTTCCATCTCACCTCGGCGGAACGAAAGACGCTTCTGGTTGCCGGCGCTGCGGCGGGCATGTCCGCGACATTTGCTGCGCCATTTGCTTCCATCCTGCTTGCGGTAGAGCTGTTGCTGTTTGAATGGAAGCCGCGCAGCTTTATCCCGGTTGCGCTCGCCAGCATTACTGCTTCCGCTGCGCGTGTGCATCTGCTGGGCGTTGGCCCCATATTTCCCACTCCAGCGCATGATGTTGTGTGGGCGCCTGCTATTCTCTTCGGCTGCCTGCTTGCCGGGTTCCTGAGCGGCTGCCTTGCCGCTCTGGTCACGCAAATGGTTTATGCCTTTGAAGATGCCTTTTCTCATTTGAAACGAGTCCACTGGATGTGGTGGCCGGCCATTGGCGGCCTTGGCATCGGCATTGGCGGTTACTTTTATCCTCGCGCTCTCGGCGTGGGCTATGACGTGATTCAGCAGATTTTGCAGGGGAATGCCACAGTCGAGATGATTCTGGGCGTTCTCATTGTCAAAAGCCTGATCTGGAGCTTTTCCCTTGGATCAGGGACATCTGGCGGCGTCCTTGCTCCTCTTTTGATGATGGGCAGCGCGCTGGGCGCAGTGGACGCGATGTTTCTTCCTCACCAGGGAGCGGGTTTCTGGCCGCTTATCAGCATGGGCGCGATGCTGGCCGGCACCATGCGCGCACCTCTTACCGGCGTGATCTTCGCTTTTGAACTCACAGGTAATTATCATTCGATCTTGCCGCTCTTGATTGCCTGTGTGACCGCGCATTCATTTACTGTGCTCACCATGGCCCGCTCCATCCTCACGGAAAAAATCAGCCGCCGTGGCCACCATCTTTCGTGCGAATACGTTGTTGATCCGCTGGAAGCGCTGGCAGTGGGAGACGTGATGCGGACCAAAATCACCGCTTTTCCCGCTGAAGCCACGATTGCAGAACTACAAGCCGTCCTTGAGCGCAATATGGATTCGCGCGGCCAGCGCGTTTATCCCGTGGTGGGCGAGAACAAGCGCCTGCTTGGCGTAATGACGCGCCACGATATCATGAAGATCCTGCAGGATGTGCGCGACGGCAATGAGTTGCACGTGCGCCTCTCAGACATGATTGCCTCCCAATCCCCTGTGGTTGCATATCCTGATGAGCCTTTGCGACTGGTTGTGAACCGCATGGCCGCAACCGGCCTTACCCGTTTCCCTGTGGTGCATCAGGATGACGGACAGGAATTGCTGGGCATGATTGCATTGCCAGATCTGCTGAAAGCGCGTGAGCATTCCGTGCAGGAAGAACATCTCCGCGAACGGGTTTTGCACCTCAGGGTTCCGCCATCATTGCGCTGGCGGAGCTTTGGCGGAACGAGCAAAACTGCGAACCAGGCTAAACCTGGGGAGACAACAACGGTGGAGGAGCCAAGCACAAAAGAGAGCTAGACTTGCTGAGCTAGATCTTCTGCGCTAAACCGGGTTGTTCTTGTTGATGCCGAACAACTCGGCCATCTCCTGGTATTTAAAGCCCATGCCTGGAACATAAGGCTGGATCCACTGATCGTTGAGCACGAACTGAGGGATGGCGCGTTTGCCGGTCTGGCGGATTACTTCCTCAGCCGCACCAGGCGTCTCTTCAATGTTGATTTCCTGGTAGGCAATATTGTTTTGGGCGAGCCAGCGCTTAGCCACGCGGCAGTCGCCACACCACGGAGCGGTATAGACGATCAGTTTCATATCAATTTGCTCGAATATTAGATGATGGCGGCAAATGTAAGTCGCAGAATTCTCCCGCCAATTCACTCCGGAAGTGTTCTTTATTTTATCCCGACTTTAGACGTTCTTCGTCTGCAGGAAAGTACCCTTCTCCAGTTCGGTAAAAGCCTGGCGGAGCTGCTCCTGCGTGTTCATCACGATTGGGCCATACCAGGCTACCGGCTCTTCCAGCGGCTTGCCGGAGACCAGCAGAAAGCGGATGCCTTCATCGCCGGCCTGCACGGCCACTTCATCGCCGCGATCAAAGAGCACCAGCGAGCGATTTTCGGCGGCGGATGGCGGAGCGGTATCAAGCCATCCGACGGCCTCTGTGGGCACAGCCAGCGGCTCTGAGGCGTTGCAGAATTTGCCCGATCCACCGAACACATAAGCAAAGGCGTGGCGCGTGACCTCAACCGGCAGAGATTTCTTTCGGCCCGGCGCGACCGAGACATCAAGATAAATCGGATCGGCAGCAATGCCATCCACGGGGCCTTTCTTGCCCCAGAAACTTCCGCACACCAGGCGCACGTGCGTGCCATCATCGTCGGTGATTTGCGGAATCTCTGCGGCCTTCACTTCCTGATAGCGCGGCGGGGTCATCTTGAGCCCTGAAGGCAGGTTGGCCCACAACTGAAAGCCGTGCATGCGTCCGGTGGAGTCGCCCTTGGGCATCTCCTGATGAATGATGCCGCTGCCGGCGGTCATCCACTGCACGTCGCCTGCAGCGATGGCACCTTTGTTACCCATGCTATCTCCATGCTCCACCGTTCCGGCCAGCACATAAGTAATGGTCTCAATCCCGCGATGCGGATGCCATGGAAAACCGGCAAGATAGTCTTCAGGCACCTCATTGCGGAAATCATCCAGCAGCAGAAACGGATCGAAGTCTCCGGTATTGCCAAACCCAAACGCACGCCGCAGATGAACACCCGCGCCTTCCAAAGTTGGTTTTGACTTGATCAGCTTCTTTACCGGACGGATCGACATGGCTGGCCTCCAAAAGAAAATGGTAAACCTAAACCGGGGTCCCCGCCTAAGCCCGATCTTGGCTTAGCGGGTTGGAAGCCGTGATCGCAGTCAGGTGGCAGGGCGAATAAGGAATTTCCACGACGAAAAAAGCGAAAGGACAGCAGTGGCGTTGTTCCTGCCAGCACACAAATCCGAATGCAATTGAGTGGATGGATGAGTTTAGGAGACGTGAGTTATTCGTTCAGAGGCCGCCCAAAACACAGTACATATCCGTTGTTGTCGGTGATCTCGAAGGCCCTGAGCCCATCACCGGTATTGGCCAGCTCCCGATGCATGGGAACCTGCCTGCTGGTGAACTCTGCGTAGAGTGAATCGGGATCATCGGTGTGGATGTAGGCGTCCCAGCGGGCCCATTCATGACGCGAATGATTTGGCTGGGGATGGACCTCAGGCGTGATCGCCTTGAGCATGAGCATGATTCGGTCGCGGCCAACAAAGGCCCAGAAGTCAGGCCCAACTCCGTCTCCCCCTCCCTTGTAGCGAACGTCGAAACCCAGCTTGGATTGATAGAAGGAAAGCGTGGCATCCAGGTCATCGACAATAAAAAAGGGAGCAACACTGTTCAACATACCAAACGCTCCTTGGGAACCCGAATATAGTCTAGTTGAGCAGCTTGGGCAATTGAGCGGCTGGATCGGCCAAACTTTACACGCGCCTTTCGAGCGGTGCAAAATCCATCAGCCAACCCTCTGAAAGAGCGAGGTAAATTTCACATCAACTGCATCATTTAGAGATAACCTCTATTGCCGTGCGCGGCAGAACCGTGCATCCTACCTGAGACGGTATTCATTGGATGAAACCACAAACCATTCTCAAGGCTTTTATGGCGCTTTTTATCGCTCTTGTTTTCTGCCATTCTGCTGCTGCGGCTGAGCTTAAGCCTAAGACCACCGCCGCCTTTGATCGCTACGTGGCGGCCACTGAAGCGCGGTTCACAAATGAGCTCCGCCCCGGCGGCAACTTCCTTTATATAGATGGGCTCAGCCCTGACCAGAAGAACGCGGCCTATAGCCAGCTTAAGCAGGGCGAAATCCTGGTGGAAAAGCTGGAGACCAAGGCTCCCGGCGTAAGCTCTGACGTTCCCGATGGCATGGTCCATCACTGGGTCGGCCTCATCTTTATTCCTGGCGTCACCCTGGCCCAGACGCTGCCCGTGGTCAAGGACTATGATCGCCGCGCTGAGCTGTATAAGCCGGACGTGATCGCCTCGCGCACAACTTCCCACCATGGCGATGACTTCACCATGTTTCTCCGCCTGCACCAGAAGAAATTCACCACCGTGGTTTTCAACACCGACTATGCCGTGCACTGGGGCCGAGTTTCTCCCACACAGGTTTTCTCCAACTCCATCAGCACGCGCATTGCTGAGGTAAAAGACCCAGACAAACCGGATGGCGAAGAGCTTCCTGTGGGCACCGGCCATGGCTATCTCTGGCGGCTGAATACCTATTGGCGTTTTGAAGAAAAAGATGGCGGCGTCTATCTGCAGTGTGAAGCGCTCTCACTTACGCGTGATATGCCTATTGGCCTGGGATGGCTGCTTAAGCCGCTGGTGACAGCGATCCCCAAGGCATCACTCAACCGCGCACTGGGGCAGACGCGTAAGGTTGTCATCGACGAGAGCAAGCCCAAAGCAGCAGATGCCCGGTAAACCAACGCTCTTTAGATTGAACCCCTTTTTCCAATATTCTTGCACATTGGTCGCCTTAGCTGAGATTGCGCATTCAAGGTTAATAAACTGCTCGAGACACCTTGAGTATAGGTTCGACTGGAATCTAGCGTGAGCGTAGAACAGCATTCCGAGTGAAAAAGGACCTCATCAGATCCCGGCCATAAATGAAAATCAGAATAAAACCCCAGGAACAATACAGAATTGTTTCTGGGATGACTTCAGCCATTGTCATTCCAATACACGTCTTCCAAGCCATGCTCCGGCCCCAAAAAGAGCAAGAACCATGCCTAGAACAATAGGGAATAAATAAAAGGCGATTTTAAGCCATCGTCTACGCGGGCTGATGCCAGTTCCGTTGCCATGTCGAGCTGAATTGTCAACAACAACGAAGAACCAAAGCAGACCGATACCAAGAATGAACATGAGGTTGCTTAGAGCATCTAAAACGTTGATATCCTCAACTCCGAGTAAATCCAGAAACCTAAAACATCCAATCCGCAATACGGAAGCAGGCGCGTTTATCGCATAAGCCAATCTCGTCGCTGGCGGGCCGAAATTTTTATACATCCTTCGTCCACGACCAGTTTGAAGCTGCTGATATCCCGCCAGAAGTAATAGCATCGCAAGGATTACCTGCGCTATCGGCAAAATAAATTTCGCCCTTAAGAACATTGACACTCCCCGCTGATCACCGCGATCCCCAAGGCATCACTCAATCGTGCCTTGGGACAGACGCGAAAGGTCGTCATCGACGAGAGCAAGACCGCAACTGCTCGGTGATCGCCACAAAAAGAATTTACCAGTGATAGCACTGATACCGCTAATTACACAGTTTTCGTCTTCTCGGCTATTCCTATTCGATCCGGCTCTGTACTATGGAAAAGATGGCTGGCTCTCTGCATGAGCGGTATATGCATCTGTGTTTGAAACTGGCCGGAGTTGCTCGCGAACGCGGCGAATCGGCAGTGGGCTCTGTGATTGTGCGCGACGGCGCCGTGATCGCCGAAGGAATCGAAGGCGTCCGAGCGCAACGCGATATTGCTAATCACGCCGAGATGGAAGCCATCCGCCGGGCCTGCCAGATTCTGCAAACACTTGACCTCTCTGGATGCACGCTGTACACGAGCGCCGAACCCTGTTTCATGTGCTCCTATGCCATTCGCGCGTGCAGAATCAGCACTGTTGTATTCGGAGCGCCTGTCAACACCGTGGGTGGCTCCAGCTCTCATTTTCCAATTCTGAGCACCAGTGCCGTCCCCAATTGGGGCCCTCCGCCGAAAATTGTCCAGGGCATATTGCGCGAGGAGTGTGAAGCGATCAGAAATATTCGGTAGCGGTTCAGTTCTATGGATTCATCGCTAGGCGATGAATGTCTATAAATATTCCGCATCACAGCCCAAGGCTTTAGCTGCGAAGGTCGTGCCTGCGAGGCGAGTTATGAAAGAAT